>Ga0316207_10000486_pt1 | contig 63692 bp, 59 predicted proteins | sample 6weekpyrite_MG_FD_204943 | JGI IMG/M metagenome (GOLD analysis project Ga0316207, IMG submission 204943) | Microbial mat bacterial communities from mineral coupon in-situ incubated in ocean water Damariscotta River, Maine, United States -... | ecosystem: Environmental > Aquatic > Marine >... | reverse complement strand
TGCGTAAAAGATTCGCTGAGATCCTGGCGTGCTTTTTCTATACTACTGGCCTCTTTTTGACGTAACTGCTCGCTGTGTTCCAGCTCTGCTGTTAGCAAACTGTTTTTGAGCGTGAGATCATGTAATTTTCTTTGCATGATAAAAAACACAATCAGACAGCTGATGACGATTGCTGTCACAACAACAAAGATATTTAGCGGTGTCAGTAGTGTTAGTAAGTCGCTATCCATGATTTTGCATTTTCAACCAGTCAATAATATCTTTTGCCGAGTCGACCATGGCATTGGCGCCCCAGGTCTCAGGTTGTTCATCTTTTCCTATGTAGCCAAATTTTGCAATCAGGGTTTGCATACCAGCTCGTTTGCCTGCTTCGATATCACGAGGCGCATCACCAATATAAACACTTTCCGCCGCATCACAGTTTGCCAGTTCACAGGCATGTAGCAGGGGCGCGGGATCCGGCTTGCGCTCTGCTAACGTATCACCGCTGACTACGCTGGCCGCACGATCATTCAAACCAAGTTTACTGACAAGAGGGGATGTAAGGTATGCAGGTTTGTTGGTAACAATGCCCCATTTGATGGCCTGTTGGTCAAGATAATCCAGTAGTTTATCCATGTAATGGAACAGACTGGTATGTACAGCAATATTGTCGGCATAGTAATCCAGTAATTCCTGTCTGTACTGATTATATTCTGGAAAAGAATCGGGTTCACCAAAGCCAATACGCATTAGCCCGATACTGCCATTAGAAACATGTGGACGAATCGCTTCGTAGGGAAGGGTGTCATAACCGTGGCTTGTCAGCACATGATTCAGTGCTGCGGCGAGATCCGGAGCAGTGTCAGCCAGAGTGCCGTCGAGATCAAAAAATACGCCCGAGATCACCACGCCTGATAGTTATTTTCTGCAATACATCAGGTAATTGACATCAACATCCTGATTGAGCGCATAGGTTTTATTAAAAGGGTTGTATGTCATGCCGCTAAGCTCGCTGACTGACAAATCGGCAGCACGCACCCAGCTAGATAACTCTGAGGGCTTGATGAATTTACCAAACTCATGTGTGCCGCGTGGTAACAGGTTGAGAATGTATTCAGCACCGAGGATCGCAAACACATAGGATTTGGGGTTACGATTGATGGTGCTAAGAAAAATATGGCCATCAGGTTTTACCAGATTCGCACAGGCCTGAATCACTGAGGCGGGTTCTGGTACATGTTCCAGCATTTCGAGACAGGTCACGACATCAAACTCACCAGCATGTAACGAGGCATATTCTTCCGCTGTTGAGCGTTCATAATTTACCTGTGTTCCTGATTCGAGCTGGTGTAGCTTGGCAACGGATAATGGTGCTTCACCCATATCAATGCCGGTCACGTCAGCACCAAGTTGCGCCATACTTTCTGAAAGAATACCGCCGCCACAGCCGACATCCAGAACACGCTTCCCCTTTAAGGGGACGCGATCATTGATGTAGCCAACACGCAGCGGGTTGATATCGTGAAGTGGTTTGAACTCGCTTTCCTTGTCCCACCAGCGGTGAGCCAGTTCTTCAAATTTGGCGATTTCCTGTATATCGACGTTTTCAACGTTCATGGGCTAACCAAAATCATAATGTTTTTCGACGTCTTCTCTAATTTCCCAGGTGCACGACAGACCAGCAGGAAAAATAACCAGATCACCGGTAGTGATATGCACCGGTTCACCTCCCTCGGGGGTGACCACCACATCGCCAGCTAACAGGTAACAGGTCTCTTTGGTGTCGTAGTGCCAGTCAAAGGTGGATACTTCCTTTTCCCAGGTTGGCCAGTCATAAACACCTATAACATCCAGCTTGGCAGGGGATGGATTGTGCTCAACATGTATATCAGACATTCTGCTCTCCAGGACAACAATATTGCGTGCTATCGTCGCCTGTATTCTATATATTTAAGGCAGATGTAGCATGGAAAACATATTCTATTACAAAATACTTATAAAAACAAAGGGTTGTATAGTATGCGTATTATTGCAATAGGTATTCTACTGGTGGGGTTAATAGTGATTGCCCTGTATTCACGGTTAGAAGAACAGCCAATTGCGGACATGGAAAAGCCAGCAGCGATGCCGGCAAAGGAGATGGCTACATCCAGTCAGGAAAGTGAGCCTTCAGAACCTCCCGCAAACAATGAGAAAAGTGCGAAATATGCGGTTGACGTAGTTTTGCATAGCAGAGAAGAGATTCTTGAGCTTCTCAGAAACACTGATCGTGTGGCTCTGAGACCAAAGCCAGAAGGTATCAAGCCCACGATAGCACTGGTACTTCACGGCCCTGAGGTTGATTTTTTTGCGATTAAAAATTACCAGGAATATAAAGACGTCGTCGATCTAGCTGCGAAACTCGATGCCTACCGGCATGTAGAAATAAAAATGTGCCAAACGATGATGCGCAAACGTGGCCTGAAAAATGATGATATTCCTGGCTTCATTGACCTGGTGCCTTATGGTCCGGGCGAGCTACAGCGCCTGCTGAAAAATGGTTATACCTATTTATAGAGATAGTTCTAGCGTTAATAACTCAACAATAAAAAGCCCCTATATGAACCCATCAACACCCTTGGTTGCGCTACTTAGCGTGATTGGTTTAAGCGCCTGTGTCACAACATACCAGGCACCTAAAGATACTCCTGCGACTGCCACCATGACATTTGCGCGCGACGCTAAAACGAGTCTTCTTGGATCGACCACTGTGTTTGTTAAAGTCGCCGATGACTTTACCTGTCGTCCAGGGCGTGGTTTTTTGCAGACGCAGCGACTGGCCGTATTTGATACGGGCAATCCTTTTATTAAAGACAGTGAAGGGAATGAACTCATCGTTGAGGCCGGCGATGATTTTCGTATGTTGGTGAGGAATCTTTCCGGTAAGGCGCGCTGCGACACAATCGTCAGCTTCGATGTGCAGTCAGATGCGTCCTATCATTTGCTCGCCAAAAGCAATCTAACGCCCAATAACACTAACTGTTTTGTAGAGCTTTATCAGAAGGATGACACGGGTAATACCACCCCGATTAAGTTCAAACAATATCAGAATTGTCAGCAGGGCTTTTTCAGGGGCTGATTTTTTTCTGCCACGCCTGGGCTTTATTCAGTATTGCCTCGGTATCGATCGTGGTCAGCACACGGTCTTCAAGCAACAGCTTGCCGTTGACCCAGACGTACTCAACCTGATCACGTGATGCGGTATAAATAATCTGTGAAACTGGATCGTACACAGGCTGCGAGGCAATGCCGCCAAGATTGATGGCAACCATATCCGCCTGTTTGCCCACCTGTAGAGATCCCGTCATTGCGTCCATACCAAGTGCCTTAGCGCCATTAATCGTTGCCATGCGTAAGGCCTCGCGCGCATTCATAGCGCTGGCATCATTGGCAACGGCCTTGGCTAAAAGGGCTGCGGTCCTGGTTTCAGCGAGTAGATCGAGGTCATTATTACTGGCATTGCTGTCAGTACCCACACAGACATTTATATCTTTCGCATGCAAGGTAGCAATGGGGCAGAAGCCACTCGCCAGTTTCAGGTTGGATTCTACACAGTGCACGACATTTGTCTGTGTCTCGGCGACAAGTTTGATATCGTCATCATTAAGCTGCGTCATGTGCACGGCAAGCATTCGCGGCGACAACAGGCCAAGGTCATGCAAGCGCTCCAGGGGGCGTTGCCCGCTTGCCTTCAGGCTATTGTCTACTTCCTCACTGGTTTCATGTACATGCATATGTATGCACACATCAAGCTCTTCAGCCAGTGCTTGCACACGCCGTAGCGGATCGTCCGAGACCGTGTAGGGTGCATGCGGTGCAAAGGCGGTAGTAAGCAAGGCTTGATCGAGCACGTTGTCGTGTAATTCGAGTCCTTTGTCGATGTATTCGTCTGCATGTTGAGCCCAGATGGTAGGAAAATCGAGCACAATCAGACCAATATTCGCGCGTATGCCTGTCTCTATGCAGGCCTCAGCTGTGATATCAGGGTAGAAATACATGTCATTGAAGCAGGTGGTGCCTGATTGCAGCATTTCCGCTATTGCCAGCAATGCTCCATCTCTGACGAATTCTGCTGATACCCATTTCTGCTCGGCTGGCCAGATGTGCGACTGCAGCCATTCCATTAAAGGCTTGTCATCCGCCATACCTTTGAATAAAGACATGGCCGCATGAGTATGCGAATTAACCAGCCCAGGTATGATGGCGTGCTCGTTGAGCGTTAGTATCTGCTCGCTATGAAATTGAGCACTAGCCTGTGCTTGTGGGAGAATCGAGACTATCTTGCCATCCTGTATCGCGACAGTATGGTTTTCCAGTACGGGGTCATTATCGGTAACAGGAATGATCCAGCGGGCGTGGAGGAGGGTATCGACAGTCTGCATACAGGCAGTATACAAAAAAATAACCCGTAGCTTTTGCAAACCACGGGTTTAAGGGGGAGTCACCACCATAGTAACTACTTTAAATATAGCAGTAAGTGTGCCAGTTTATAGAATTTGGCTTGTTATTTAGGTAATAATGCTTTAAAACAATAACTTAAAGTATTGCCGGGAAATTTGAATGACAATATTCTGACAAGAATCAGACGAAAATCCGCCAAAATATTGGCGTTGATTCGTCGAAAAATTGACATTATTGTCTAATAATTAAGCAGATCGAGGTGATTTAACGAATATGCCACTGGAGATAGAACGCAAATTTCTCGTTACCAATGGGTCATGGCGCGCCTGCGCAGATGCTGGTGTGAAGATTGCCCAAGGCTACTTTGGCTCACCAGAAAAGGCCTCGATTCGTATTCGCATCCAGGGGGATACGGCCAATATTAATATCAAAAGTGCTCGCCTGGGTATATCGCGACATGAATATGAGTACCCGATTCCGCTGGAAGATGCTGAGCACATGCTTGCTGAGCTCTGTGTCGGCCCCAGCATAGAAAAGGTCCGTTACCATTGCGATGTGGATGGGCATATCTGGGAAATAGACGTGTTTGAAGGCGACAATGCAGGCCTGATAGTGGCAGAGATCGAGCTTGGCAGCGAAGATGAGACCTTTACCGTACCAGACTGGGCTGGTGACGATGTCTCACATGACCCTCGCTATTATAACGTCAGCCTACTGAAGCACCCATATAAACAATGGTAGTGATAGCGCGCCTGGTTGGTATTCTATGTGTATCTTTTTTACTGTTCAGCTGTCATAGCCCTACGACTGAGGCGCTGCGTTTCGGCCTGCAAACCGCACCTACAACGCTTGATCCCCGTTTCGCAACAGATGCCGTTTCGTCGCGGCTGGTAAGATTGATATATCAGCCACTCATTGATTTTGATGAGCAATCCCGGCCTGTCCCCGTGATAGCCGATTGGCAGCAACTCAGTGAAACACTATTTCGTTTTGAACTGATTAAAGAGGCGCAGTTTCATCACGGTAAGAAGGTCACTGCGCAGGATGTCTGGGCAACATACAACTCGGTATTAAATAATAAACCTGCCTCACCATTTCGTGCGCAACTGGCTTCCATTGATTCGATTACGGTGATCAATGACAGAGTCATCGAGTTTAAACTGAAACAGCGTGACAATCTTTTTATCAGTCGCATGAATATACCCATAATGCCTGGCGATCTCATTAACTCACGGCATGATTTTTCTACTCAGCCGGTAGGCAGTGGCAACTTTAAACTCGGCTCATGGGAAGCGCAGGGGGTGTTGACACTGCAGCGAGTTGCAGACGGGCGAAGAATTAGTTTTATTGAGGTTAAGAACCCAACAGTACGCGTACTGAAACTGCTGAATAATGAAATTGATATTATCCAGAATGATATAACGCCTGAACTGGTCAGACATTTGGAGCAACAAAAGGCGATCAACGTCAGTTCAGCCAACGGCAGCAACTTTAGTTATATTGGTTTTAACATGCAGGATGAGCTCGTTGGCGTCAGACAGATTCGTCGTGCACTCGCCATGGCTATCGACCGACAGGCTATCATTCATTTTATTTTGAATGACCACGCACGTCAGGCAAGTTCAGTTCTAGTGCCTGAGCATTGGGCAGGGCATGATGGGCTAGAAACGCTACCTTATGATCCACTAAAGGCTAAGCAGTTGCTGGAAGGGCTGGGTTATCATACCGATAGACCGTTAAATCTTGTATATAAAACCTCTTCTAACCCTCTGCGGGTCCGTATTGCCACAATAATTCAGAGTCAGCTGAAAAATATCGGCGTTGCGGTAAAAATACAAAGTCATGACTGGGGCACCTTTTACGGCGATATCAAGGCAGGTAATTTTCAGATGTATAGCCTCTCATGGGTTGCTATCAAGTCCCCAGATATTTTCGAGAATGTGTTTCACTCCAAATTGACGCCACCCAGAGGCGCAAACCGTGGCCGCTATAACAACAGTCGCGTTGATACCTGGATATCTCAAAGCCAACATGTAGCTAGCACCAGTGAGCAGCAAAATATGTATAAAAAAATCCAGCAACAGGTGCTTGAGGATTTGCCCTACATTCCATTATGGTATGAAGATCATATTGTCGCTCATCAAAAACATGTGTCTGGTTATCGGCTACAGAGTGATGGTAACTATGACAGTCTTGCTACAGTGAGGTGGAGGCAATGAAACAGATCCTGGTTAGCGTTGCTCACCAACAATTGATTTTGCAGGATGATGCGGCGCTGATAAAAACATACACCATTGCCACAGCGAAAAATGGCGTCGGTGAGAACCTCGGTAGCGAATGCACACCCAGGGGTAAGCATTACATACGTGCGAAGATAGGTGCCGATGCTGTGCCCGGTACGGTTTTTATCGGGCGTCGTCCAACTGGTGAGATCTATTCACAACAACTTGCAAATGAGCACCCAGGGCGGGACTGGATACTTACGCGCATATTATGGTTGAGTGGTTGTGAGCCAGGGAAAAATCGGCTTGGTCAGGTTGATACCATGCGTCGATACATTTATATCCATGGCTGCCCCGATGAACACGTGCTTGGCCAGCCCAGCTCACATGGCTGTATCAAGATGCACAATGATGATGTCATTGAGTTATTTGATCAGGTTGATGTAGGTATACCTGTGTTGATTGAGGAATAGTCTATGTGGGGCGTGCTGGCATCCCGGATATCACGATTCTTGTTGGTGACATTTGGTGTCTCTACACTGGTATTCTTTTTAATACACCTGGTGCCAGGTGATCCAGTTGAAGTCATGCTGGGTGAATCTGCCAGCGTAACGGATCGTGAAGCGATGCGGGTTTCGCTAAATCTGCATTTGCCCATATGGCAGCAGCTGGCCTTGTACTACCAGCATTTATTTCAACTCGATCTGGGTACCTCATTGCATTCATCCCAACCGGTTGTGACGATCATCATGTCTCGATTGGGTGCCACCATTGAACTGGCGATTGCCGCGTTGATCATCGCGATATTACTGGCAATACCGCTTGGTACGATTGCAGCAAAACGCCACCGCCAATGGCCAGATTACCTGAGCAGCAGCATTGCCTTATTCGGTATATCAGTACCTAATTTTGTTGCTGGTCCTGTACTGATTTTGCTGTTTGCAATATACCTTGGCTGGTTGCCGGTAAGTGGTCGAGCAGGTGTTGCCTCTATGGTTCTGCCAGCGTTAACACTGGGTACAGCGATGGCGGCCATCCTCTCAAGAATGTTGCGTAGTAGTTTGCTCGATGTCATGCATACACCCTATGTGCTGAGTGCCCGTGCCAGAGGACTATCTGAAACACGCATCCTGTTTAAACATATCTATCCAAATGCCATGTTACCGGTGATCACGCTACTTGGTCTGCAGCTTGGTGGTCTGTTGGCGGGCGCTATTATTACTGAAACGATTTTCTCCTGGCCGGGTATTGGTCTACTCACCATTGAGGCCATTCAAAAGCGCGATTACCCTCTGGTTCAGGGGTGCGTGATACTTATTAGTGTTAGTTACATTCTGGTAAATATGTGTACCGATATACTCTATCGTGTCATCGACCCGCGCATACGTGAGGCAACATGAGGGGGCGAGTTAACTTTACTAATGTACTCCTGGCTTTCTGGTTACTGCTACTGCTGATCGGTATAACAGCTGAACTACATCCAGATGAGGTTTCTCTAGCTCATATTTTACAACCCCCATCTAGCGAACTCTGGTTGGGTGCCGATGATCTGGGGCGGCCTGTATTTGATCGTCTGATTGCAGGTGCACGGGTGTCACTATTACTGGCAGTTATTGTTGTAATGATTTCCCTGTTTGTTGGTTTGAGTGTTGGTGTGCTGAGCGCGTATATTGGTGGCAAATTCGACAATGTCATTTCACACATTATTGATATCTTTTTGGCCTTCCCCGGTATTCTGCTTGCTATTGCGCTGGCCGGGATTCTTGGTCCCGGTGAGTTGAATGTCATTATCGCTCTGACGGCAGTTGGCTGGGTCGGGTTTGCGCGTCTTGCCCGTGCCCAGGTTTTGTCCATTCGACACTATGACCATGTCAGTGCAGCGCAGGCGCTCGGTCAGCCATCGTATCGCATATTGCTGTTACACATTGTGCCGTTACTCGCGGCTCCCATTATTGTCGAGGCCAGTTTTGCCTTTGCCAGCGTCATGATCGCTGAGGCTGGCCTGTCTTTTCTCGGGCTCGGGGTGCAGCCACCGCAGGCATCCTGGGGTAGCATGATCCGCGATGGTAGTCGCTACCTGCTGGTGGCTCCCCATCTAACGCTTATCCCGGGACTTGTTCTTATGTCGGCTGTGTTATTATTCAATCTTGCCGGTGATCGATTACGCGATCATCTGAATGTAAAATAATATTCATAGAATTAGCGAGCAATTAAAAGCGCCATGATACTCGGTCCTTTAATGATTGACCTGCTTGGTACTGAACTGAGCGAAGAAGAACGCGATTATCTGCGCCACCCTCTGGTTGGTGGCGTCATTCTGTTTACCAGAAATTTCGAATCCTGCGAGCAGATTGAGACACTGGTCAATGCCATTCATAGTGCCCGCGGCAACCCTTTGCTCGTTGCCGTCGATCACGAAGGGGGCAGGGTGCAACGATTCCGTGATGGCTTTACACGTCTGCCTGATGTGGCCAGACTTGGTGCGATTTACGATACCAATAAAAAACGTGCGCGTGAGCTGGCAAAGACCACGGGCTGGTTGATGGCCGTTGAATTGCGCTCACTGGGTATCGACATCAGTTTTGCACCGGTGCTTGATATTAATCATGGCCTGAGTGACATCATCGGTAACAGGGCCTTTCATGTTAACCCGGAAATTATCGCAGATCTGGCACATGCCTATATGCATGGTATGCACGATGCGGGTATGTCAGCTGTTGGCAAACATTTCCCCGGACATGGCGGAATCAAAGAGGATACACATCTGGAGTTTGCCTGTGATGAACGCGACTTTACTGATCTACAGCTGTGTGATTTGCTGCCGTTTGAACGTATGATTCATTTTGATTTACCTGCCATCATGGCAGCGCATGTGGTGTACCCAAAAATTGATCAGCAACCTGCAGGTTTTTCTGCTATCTGGTTACGTAAAATCCTGCGCCAGCAACTCGGTTTTCAGGGTGTGATATTCAGTGATGATCTCAGTATGACCGGCGCTTTACATGCTGGTGACATTCTCGATCGAACAGCACTGGCACTTGAGGCTGGTTGTGATATGGCACTCATTTGTAATGATCAGCCGGCCATGGTGAAAGTGCTGGATCATTTTCAACATGAAGCCGATCCTGCTTCAGCTATACGCCTCGCCAGAATGCATGGCAAACATGCCATCACAAGAGAGCAGATGCATCAGGAAGCTAGATGGCATAAGGCGGTTAAGGATGTTGAAGCCTACAGTGAACACGATACCCTTGATTTAAATATATAAGGATAGTGACGTTACGATGACTAAAGACGAATTGATGAAATATATTTCTTCCTTCGGTGGTGAAAATGCCTGGATCTATCAGGTCTTTGTTGTGGTTTTTGTGGTTCTACTAACCAACCTCATCATTCGAAAGTTAATGGATCGTTTACATAAAAAATTAGAACGCACTAAAAATCCGTGGGATGATGCATTAATTCATGCGCTACGAAAGCCCTTATCCATTCTGATCTGGGTCATTGGTATTTCCTTTGCCGCAGAAATTGCCGCAGGCGTTACTAGCGCGATCATCTTTGAAGCTATTGATCCCATCAGAGACGTTGGCATTATCGCTTCGATCACCTGGTTTATGCTGCGTTTCATTCGTGAGTGCGAGAAAAATTTAGTCAGCGAATGGAAGACAGATGGCAAGACGTTTGACAAAACAACAGTGGACGCAATCAGCCGTCTTTTACGCATCTCAGTGTTAATCACTGCTGCGCTGGTATTGTTGCAGACGTTGGGTTTTAGCATCTCAGGCGTGCTGGCATTTGGTGGTATTGGTGGCATTGCGATTGGTTTCGCGGCAAAAGATCTGCTGGCTAATTTTTTTGGTGGCATGATGATTTTTCTCGACAGGCCGTTTTCTGTTGGTGACTGGATACGTTCACCAGATAGAGAAATTGAAGGCACTGTAGAAAATATCGGTTGGCGCCTGACAACTATCAGGACCTTTGATAAACGCCCACTGTACCTTCCAAATTCTATTTTCGCGACTATCGCGGTACAGAATCCATCACGTATGACGAACCGACGCATCTATGAAACCATCGGCATTCGTTATGATGATGCGGCAGTGGCAGAACCAATTATCAATAGCGTCAGAGAAATGTTAGTCAATCATCCTGAAATCGATACAAGTCACACGCTAATGGTGAATTTCAATGCCTTCGGTCCCTCGTCACTGGACTTTTTCATTTACACTTTCACAAAAACCACTGTGTGGACCAAATTTCATGATATAAAACAGGACGTTTTATTCAAGATATATAAAATTATTGAAGAGCATGGCGCAGAAATGGCTTTCCCTACATCTACTGTGCATCTACCTGACGCGTTGAAAGTTATACATGAAGGTCAGGAAGGTTTACAATAACGTGCTTTCAGGCGTTTACAAACGTGTTCAAGCCTGATGTGAATTGATAGCGGAGCAGGTAAATGTCTGACAAGAATCAGGAAGTAAGTAAAGAGTCTCGCGTATTAACGGCCATGAAACAGGTCCTTGTTAGTGTTATTCGTGACACCACCGTGCCTCCGGAGGTTAAACATCCGTTATCGGCTGCAACCATCGAAGACATCAAGCAGGCACTCGTGCTGATTTCTTCTCGTGAAAACGAAATACTGGAAGAAGCAGGCTATAGCAATACTGCGCGACCTCATTTCACCGATGAGCCTCAGGACTCAGTTGTTGTAAGCATTGATGGTTTAAGTGACAAGAAAGCCGACTAGTTAATCCTGGCAAAGTGACTGACACCCCGGCAATTATCCATTCTCTTTTGTCTGACGCAGACATTCTGTATACAGAGCAAGAAATACTGACTGCCATTAACAAACTGGCAGAAGATATCAACAAGAATAACACTGCCGATAGTCTTGTCGTGATTGCAATCATGACAGGCGCAATTGTTTTCGCGGCTGATCTGGTTAAACTTCTCAAGGTGCCTCTCGCAATCGATTATGTCGATGCAAGTCGCTATGGCGATAACACTACTGGTGGTGAATTAACATGGCGTACCGAACCGACCATTTCATTAGCGGGTCGAGAGGTTCTCTTGCTCGATGATATTTTTGATGAGGGGCTGACACTCAGCGCAATTCGTCAATATTGCCTTGAAAAGGGGGCTAGCAAGATAACGACAGCTGTACTTGTTGACAAGCAACGTGACAAGCAGACATCGCTACGCCCTGATTACGTTGGTCTGATGATCGAAGATCGTTATGTGGTCGGCTATGGGATGGACTACAAGGGCTATCTACGAAACCTGCCTGCCATATACGCACTTAATATAAAGGATTGATACGTGAATTTAACGGCGATTATTGGTGGCAGTGGTCTTACCGATATTAAACAGCTGGAAAATGTGCGCACTGAGCAAGCATTAACACCATATGGTGAACCTTCAGCCGATCTTGTCTTCGGTACGCTCGATGGCCATGAAATCGTTTTTCTCGCACGTCATGGCGAAAATCATCAAATTCCGCCACATAAAGTTAATTATCGCGCCAATATCTGGGCATTAAAAGAAGCTGGCGCAAGAAATATTATTGCCGTTGCAGCAGTAGGTGGTATCCATGACGCTACATCACCGACACGTATCGTTATCCCTGATCAAATAATCGATTACACCTATGGACGTGAGCAAACTTATTTCCCTGGTGATGAGCACTGTGTTAATCATGTGGATTTCACCTGGCCATATTGCGAATCATTACGTCAAATAGTGATCGATGCAGCCAGTAAAGCAAACGTCGATTTCATCGAAAAAGCCACTTATGCCGCTACACAAGGTCCGAGACTTGAATCGGCTGCGGAGATAAAACGCTTAGCACAGGATGGTTGTGACATTGTCGGCATGACGGGCATGCCCGAAACCGTATTAGCGCGTGAACTTGAAGTTTGCTATGCCTGCATCGCCATTGTTGCAAACTATGCCGCGGGAAAATCGCCTGGCATTATCACCATGGAAGATATTGGTCATAATCTGTCACGTGGCATGCAGCAGATGTTTAGTTTTCTACCGGCTGCGCTGCAGGCACTGTAGTTATTGCTGGCGTGCTTTCATCAATAAGATTTATTGGTTTTTCATACGGCGTAATGAGTAGCATTACGCCATAGGCTGGGTGATCAAAATAGTGCAGCTTTTTGCTGCGCATGCGCCGTGACTCATTTAGCACATAAACACTTGGCACGCTGTCGGCCGTGCCGGAAAAATTAACAGTGGCAGCCTCTGTTACAACTTCTACATCATCACTTTCTGTAAAATACAGATTGATGTCGGCGTGTAAGTAACGTGATATGCCAATAGTCAATGTGCCATCAAATAGCTCAGCATCTTCTGATGTGTCGGTGTTGTCCGTATTTGCCAGCGGACTAACAAACTGACTGTCGATATTATTACTATCAATTGACAGGCTTTCATCAACGAACTCGGGCTGCGGCGTATTCATATCTGAATGCAGGTGAATAGCAATGGCCTTGCCTCGTTCAATTACAGGTTGACGCCATGCAACATGACTCAATACACGATACTGACTATGGCGTGACATCTGTAGTTTGAGCGCATTCAATTGATAGGATTCACTATCCAGAATCTGGTAGGGTCGCTCATCAGCTGCGCTAGCGCTCACCGGTGGCGTCACCGGGCCAGTTTCAACCGGTGTGCCAGGGCCGAGCGTAACAGGGGCAGTGTAGGCCACAAGCTCAATGCTGTTTTGTGTGGCATCAATAGCACTGGTTTCAGGCCAATATTCGCTGTCAGCATAGGAGCTGTTAAGGTTCTTGAAGATAATGATCTCAACCTCATACCAGGGCAACTCGTCAGTAGGCTCAGCCATTGCAACTGTAGTGAGCAATAGCAGTAAAAGACCCGTGATAATGTTATGCGGCATGTTTGTTACTCAGTGTATTCAGCAAATTCGTGATCACATCAATGCGACTCTTGAGATCATCCATTTCGCCATTAAATCGCAAAACCTCCTTACCATCAAATTTATATTGATCTGGGTAGGTCTGAATCAGAGAAATGATTGCCATAGGCTCTATATCAGGATTTTCAGTGAACAGAATACGCCCACTCTGCTCGCTGACTTCCAGTTTCTTGATGCCAACTGCAGTTGCCAGTAGTTTGACACGAGTAACCTCAAACAGCGTTTTCACCGGATCAGGAAGCAGTCCAAAACGATCGATCATTTCAACCTGAAGATCGCGTAGCTCAGCATCTGTTTCAGCATTGGCGATGCGCTTGTACATAATGAGTCTGCCATGTACGTCAGGAAGGTAATCATCGGGTATCAGGGCTGGCATATGAAAATCGACTTCTGTACCCGTTTGCAGGGGTGCATTGAGTTCAGGCTGCTTACCCGATTTCAATGCATTGACGGCGCGTTCAAGTAATTCGGTATATAGACTAAAGCCAACTTCAAACATCTGTCCGCTTTGCTCATCACCAAGTAGCTCACCCGCACCACGAATTTCGAGATCATGCGTTGCCAGCATAAAGCCCGTGCCGAGTTCTTCAAGTGACTCAATCGCCTCAAGGCGCTTGATGGCATCTGATGTCATGGCCTTTCTCGGTGGCACTACAAGGTAGGCATAGGCACGATGATGAGAGCGACCAACACGGCCACGTAATTGATATAGTTGTGCCAGACCAAATCGGTCGGCGCGATTCATAATAATGGTATTAGCGCTAGGGACATCGATACCGGTTTCAATGATAGTAGTGCACACCAGAACGTTGAAGCGCTGATGATAAAAGTCCAGCATGACTCGCTCGAGGTCGCGTTCACGCATTTGCCCGTGCGCGATTTCTATGCGGGCATCCGGAACGAGGGCGCGTAACTGATCGGCCGTCTTTTCAATATTCTTAACTTCATTATGCAGAAAATAAATCTGCCCACCACGGTTGAGCTCACGATAGATAGCTTCTTTTAACAGGCTGTCATTCCATTCACGCACGAAGGTCTTGATTGACAGCCTGTTCGTTGGTGGTGTCGCAATAATCGACAGATCGCGTATCTGTGATAACGCCATATTCAGCGTGCGCGGTATTGGTGTGGCAGTGAGTGTCAGTATGTCCACATCAGAGCGCAGTTTTTTCAGCTTTTCCTTCTGACGCACGCCAAAACGATGTTCCTCGTCGATAATCACTAAGCCAAGCTGCTTGAACTGTACATCATTCCCAAGCAGGGAATGCGTACCGATGACGATGTCGATTTTGCCGCTGCGCACACCCTGGATAACATCTCCAGCCTCACCTTTAGTTTTAAAGCGCGAGATAGATTCAATCTTCACCGGCCAGTCTGCAAAACGATCTTTGAAATTTTCATAGTGTTGCTGCGTTAACAGTGTCGTCGGCACCAGTACCACCACCTGTTTACCGCCTTGCACTGCAAGAAAGGCTGCGCGCATGGCCACTTCCGTTTTACCAAAGCCAACATCGCCGCATACCAGTCTATCCATCGGTTGATCGCTGACCATGTCATTGATGACATCCTGAATCGCTTCCGCCTGATCCGGTGTTTCCGCAAACGGAAAGGTGCTGACAAATGCCTGGTATTGTTCATCGGGAGGCGGGTAGGCAATACCTTTGCGGGCTGCGCGTCGTGAATAGACGTCGAGCAGTTCTGCAGCGACATCATAGGCTTTTTCAGTCGCCTTACGTCGTGCACGTGCCCATTGTTCAGAGCCAAGTCGATGTAAGGGGGCGTTTTCCGGTGAGGTGCCGGTATAACGACTAATCATATGTAAAGACGAAACCGGCACATACAGCTTGTCGCCACCAGAATACTCTAGTGTCAAATATTCAGACTCAACATGCCCCACATTCAGGGATTGCAAACCGAGATAACGACCGACGCCATGTTCTTCATGCACAACGGGGGAGCCGATGTTGAGTTCAGTAAGATTCCTGACAATCGTATCGGTATTCTGTTTTGAGGTGCGAGTTCGTGTTGTCCGTGTTTGTTCACCGAACAGCTGGTTTTCCGTGATCACACATACAGCAGGGGAATCCAGTGTTAACCCCTGTGTTAACGCACCTGTGGTGATAGAGACATGGTTATCCGAATCGATAAGTGCCTGCCACGAATCAACCTGTTGAGGACTAATATTGTATTGCGCAAACAGCTCGAGTAAGACTTCGCGACGACCGGCCGTTTCAGCAACGAACAGCACATTACCCTGAAAGCTGCTCAGGTGCTGCTGTAGCGTTGCGGCAGGATTTTCTGCGCGCGCATTAATATTCAGCGGCAATGCTGCCGAGGTCGCATAGTTGATGGCGTATTTTTTATCCTGCTCAAAATGAGAGGCACTAACACGCAAAAATGTTTTACTGCGTGCGTTTACCTGCTCAGGAGAGAAAAAAACTTTTTCAGGTGGTAGTACTGGTCGCTCGATATCATGGCGATAGTTTTCGTAACGTTGCGCAATAGTTTCCCAGTAATCATCAAGACCATCTGCGACATCGTCTAGCCTTATCAGAAGCGTCGATTCAGAGAAAAAATCGAATAACGATGCTGTTTCATCAAAAAAGAGTGGCAGAAAATATTCGATGCCCTGCGGACTTCGTCCCTGGCTGACATCCTGGTAGATCTGTGACTGTTGAGGGTTACCTTCCAGGTGAATACGATATTGCTGTCTGAAATACTGTATCGCTTCTTCAGTGAGCGGAAACTCATGCGCTGGCAGCATGTTGATCTGTTCCACCTTAGTAGTAGAGCGTTGTGACTCAGGATCAAAACAACGAATGGATTCAATCTCGTCATCGAACAGATCCAGACGGTAGGGCGTTGCACTCCCCATTGGGTAGAGATCAATAATGCTACCACGTACCGTGAAGTCACCGTGCTCCATCACCTGAGAGACATGCTGATAGCCATTGTGTAACAGCTTCTCTCTAAACTCGGTGATATCGATAGTATCCTGAGCTTTGATAATAAGACTGTTCTGCTGTACGAAACCGGGAGGAGCAATGCGTGACATCAATGTTGTAACGGGCAGTATTAATAGCCCCTTATCGATATCGGAAAGTGTGTACAGCGTGGTAAGACGTTCAGAAATAATATCCTGATGCGGAGAGAACACATCATAGGGCAGGGTCTCCCAATCCGGAAAATTGAGAACCGTGATTTCGGTACCTGCCAGGTAAAAAGCCGCTTCTTGCTGCATCACCTGTGCTGTATGCGCATCTTTGCACAGTACCACGACAAGCCCATTGTGCTTTTTAACGGCCTCTGCAACCAACAAACTACCAGCCGAACCATAGGTACGACCCCAATAGGTCGTTTTGGCTGTGCTCTCGGGCAGAATGGGCTCAAATACGGATTGATACATCATATTATTACAACATTGAAGTGAAAAATCAGACAGTTAGGACGACTTCGTTAGCACATAAGTTACTAATATTACGCATATTTTAACACGCTGCTCATGACTTTATATACGACTTGACAGATAAAATATTGACATCCATACTGGTCGGTATGTTAAAGGCTGAGATCGCAAACCAGACACGGCAGGAATTATTAGGCGCTGCACTTGATGAAGTCCATCGCCATGGCTTTCAGAGTGCCAGTCTGAGCCGCATTCTTGAAAGAACAGGGCACACTAAAGGTGCCCTGTATCACCATTTCAAGAACAAGAATGCCCTCGGTTATGCCATTGTTGATGAACTACTTGCTCACTACCTGAATGAATACTGGATAGATGTTATTAGTCAATATGATGACCCTGTAACCGGTATTAAGGCCGCACTCATGAAAAACTGTGATGAGCTCGGAGATGAAGTGCTCGAACTAGGCTGTCCACTGAATAATCTTGCTCAGGAGATGTCTCCTATTGATGAGGGTTTTCGTGTCAGGATAAATCATCTTTATCAGTTATGGGAAGAAACGCTCATTCAGGCATTGCAAAAGGGACAGATGAGTGGTGCGTTATCACAGAATTTTAATGCTACACAGGTGGGGCGTTTTATCCTCGCCAGTATTGAAGGCACAATTGGTATTGCGAAGAACGCGCAAAGCAAGCAGGTGATGGTTGACAGCTGCGCAGCATTTGAAAATTATCTTGATAGTTTGAAAAAATAACATAAAAGGACCGGCATAATGGTTAAGACTTATGCATCAACAATAATACAGTATCGCTATCTTATATTATTCGCCACACTGTTGTTTGTGGTCTTATCAGGTGTCGGTCTTAAAAACATCCGTTTTACCACAGACTATCGCGTGTTCTTCAGTGAAGACAATCCACAGTTAAGGGCCTTCGACGAAATTCAGAACACCTACACAAAAAATGACAATATTCTCTTCGTGATCTCACCTAAAGATGGTGTCGTGTTTCAGCCGAGTATCATGCAACTGGTCAGGGATATGACCAAAGACGCCTGGCAGATAGCACATTCTAGTCGTGTCGACTCGGTAACAAACTTTCAATATACCCACGCAGAAGAAGATGATCTGATTGTTGAAGATCTCGTCAAGCAACCACAGTCACTAACGCCCACCCAGTATGAGAAAATTAAAGCGATCGCCATTAAGGAGCCATTGCTAATTAATCGACTTATCTCTGAAAAAGCGGATGTAACGGGTGTAAACGTAACCATCCTGTTACCCGGCAAAGATATTCAAAAAGAAGTGCCCGAAAGCGTGGCGCAGGCGAGGGCACTGGCACAGAAGTACCGAGATGCTTATCCAGGGGTCGATATTCGTCTGACAGGCATCACGATGATGAACAACGCCTTTTCTGAAGCCTCTCAGAATGACATTAAATCGCTTATTCCGATAATGTTTCTCGTGGTGATCGTGACGCTCGGGTTTTTGCTGCGTAATGTGTCGGGCACCATAGCCACTTTGTTTATTATCTTTTTTTCCATCATTGCGACTATCGGGCTGGTAGGCTGGGCAAATATCCCAATGACACCACCTACCGCATCGGCGCCTACCATTATCCTCACACTGGCGGTGGCCGACTCGGTGCATATTCTAATGAATATGTTGCATGCGATGCGGCGCGGCATGTCGAAACATGATGCGATCATTGAAAGTCTACGCATTAATATGCAACCGGTATTTCTGACATCATTCACTACCGCCATTGGCTTTTTATCAATGAACTTTAGTGATGCGCCACCTTTTCGTGATCTAGGTAATATCGTCGCCGTAGGCGTCATGCTGGCATTTATCTTTTCAGTGACGTTCTTACCTGCCCTGGTGAGTCTGTTACCGATTAAAGTTAAAACACTTCGTGAAGCGCCTTCACACCCAATGGATGCCGTTGCCGATTTTGTTGTGCGCAGACGCAATGTGCTCTTCTGGGGCATGTTGTCCGTGATCATTTTGCTGGTCGTGTTTATTCCTAAAAATGAACTCAATGATGAGTTTGTAAAATACTTTGACAGTACAGTGTCATTCCGTGCCGATACCGATTATTCAAATGAACACCTGACAGGTATTTATATTATTCAGTACTCACTTAGCGCTGGTGAGACGGGTGGCGTCAGTAACCCCGCGTTTCTGCAAAAAGTTGATGAGTTTGTCGAGTGGTATCGCAAACAGCCAGAAGTCACGCATGTGAATACGGTGACGGATATCATGCGGCGACTAAATAAAAACATGCATGCCGATGATCCCAGCTGGTACCGTCTGCCAGATGAGCGTGAATTATCGGCACAGTATCTATTATTGTATGAGCTTTCGTTGCCATACGGGCTCGACCTGAACAATCAAATTGACGTCGACAAATCGTCCACGCTGGTGACGGTAACGGTCGTCAACACCTCCAGTAATCAATTGCTCGATATTGAAAAACGCGCGCAAGTCTGGCTCAAAGACAATGCACCGCAAACAATGCAGGTGGCTGGCGCGAGCCCATCCGTTATGTTCGCCAATATTGGTAAGCGTAATATTCAGAGCATGCTGATTGGCACCAGTCTGGCATTGATAGTAATTTCCATGATTTTGATCATCGCCTTGCGCTCGGTCAAGATTGGTCTGATTAGCCTGATCCCCAACCTGGTGCCAGCAGCCATGGCGTTTGGCCTGTGGGGGCTGCTTGTTGGAGAAGTAGGGCTGGCACTTTCTGTTGTTACCGGTATGACGATCGGTATCGTGGTTGATGATACGGTGCACTTTCTCAGCAAATACCTGCGCGCACGCCGTGAACGCAACATGAGTAGTGAAGATGCCGTACGCTATGCGTTCTCGACCGTTGGAACCGCTTTATGGGTGACATCACTGGTACTAATTGCTGGATTTTTTGTACTAACATTTTCAACCTTCAAATTGAATGCGGGAATGGGTCTGCTCACTGCCATCGCCATAGGCTTTGCCTTACTTGCTGACTTTCTGTTCCTGCCGCCATTATTAATGAAACTGGAGAAAAAACATGAAAAGGATACTGCTCGCCGCGCTCCTAGTGAGCCTGTCACCTCTACAAGCTAGCCACGCCCAGACTCCGGAAGAAAAGGGACTGGCAATTGCTGTCGAGGCAGATAAACGTGATACCGGCTTTGCTGATTCCACAGCTAAACTAGTTATGACGCTAAGTAACAAGCAGGGGAAATCAAGTACGCGCTATTTGCGCATCAAGACACTTGAAGTCGACGGTGACGGCGACAAGGGCCTGTCAATTTTTGATCGTCCAAGAGATATTAAAGGCACCGCGTTATTATCTTTTTCGCATAAAGTTGGTACTGACGACCAGTGGTTATACCTGCCAGCACTAAAACGTGTTAAGCGTATATCTTCATCGAATAAATCAGGAGCCTTTGTTGGAAGTGAATTTGCCTACGAGGATCTGTCTTCGCAGGAAGTTGAAAAATACACCTACAAGTTCATTAAAGACGACACATTCAATGGAATAGATTGCTTCGTCATTGAACGTGATCCAGTAGATGAAAACTCTGGCTACACACGCCAGCAGGTCTGGATCGACAAGGCCGAGTATCGCGCGCATAAAATTGATTTCTATGACCGCAAAAATGTATTACTGAAAACGCTATTGCTTACAGATTATAACCAATACCTGGACAAGTACTGGCGTGCACACAACTACGACATGCAAAACCATCAGACGGGTAAGCGTACGGTACTCAAATGGTCGGATTTTCAGTTCAAAGTCGGGCTAACTGATCGTGATTTCAATCGCAGCACCCTAAAGAGAGCACGATGACGTTAACCTGAATGCTGCTAGAGTTGCTTACCAGTTGTATATTTTCGAAACAATGAAACCGCAAGCGAGTGCCTTGATAAACGTAATCAGTGCCCACAGCAGACTGAGTGTTAACGGTATGGGTAAATAAGAATAACTGGCAATCTGCGGCATGGCCATCACCAGGCCTAGCCCAATGCCAAACGGGATGCCTTTTTTGCAATCGTCCGTATCCATTCCAACAATCGGATAAAAGAACGCAACCGCCGCAGCGAACAGGAACTGGCTTAGCAGCATAATACCCATGCTAGATTCTTCTTCAGGCCGCCACACAGAGGCCGTTTGCTGGTACAGATCCATCATCAGCACGCCATGCACAACAAACTCATACAAAAAGACAAAAACAAAGGCAGTCAACGCTGCTATATAAAAACGTTTCATGTTCATGATGTTGCTCCCAGCGTGAATTTTTATCTGACCCTAATTGAATCAGCTGTCGAAAATTCTTACATATAACCCTGCTTAGTGTCGAAATATTTTACAGTTGCAGTGTTAAATCATTATACTCAAATCAGTAACATACTGAATCTACTGAAAATCCTTTATTTGGCACAGTACATGCTTTATATTACCTCTTTGTAACTATGTAATTACCTAAATGAAATTAACAAATTTCGGGGGTAGGTAATTTCATTCGAAGTTTTTAGCAACCAATAGGGGGATTCTAATGAAACTTCTTTCTTTTCGCGCTCATAGAGTGCTGTTAGTACTTGCCATAATAGCTGGCTTTTCATCAACACAGGTAATCGCCAAAGGTAATCCGGCCAATAACAATGTCAGTTTTCGCATTGTGCAGTTGAGCCCAGACTCACCAAATTTTGATTTCTGTGATAACGGCGTAATCTTTGCTACAGATATTGCGTTCACCGATCATACTAAATACAAGTATATTCCTGCTGCACCAGAATCAAATGCTTTCACTCGATCTAATGCCGGTGATGGCTGTGACAATGTGTTAAATACAAGTGTTTTCACATTACCAGCTGGTACCGTGGTGTCAGCTATTGCAATGGGTAGCATGAACACTGTTCCACCTACAGCAGTTATTGGCCCGCCAGCAACAATTACACTGGATAACAACACACCTGCAGAGCAGGGTAGCGTGAAAGTCCGTTTCTTTAACTTTGCACTGGCTTCAGGCACTGATACGGTTGATCTCGTCGCAAACGGTGTAACCATTGCAGATGATGCCGCAGCACTAAGAAATGGTGGTTTTGTATTCATGAGTCAATACATCACACTACCTAAAGGCCAGACGAGTTTTGAAGTTCGTGATAATGACGGCAACACACTGGCATCGGCTGGCCGTATTCAACTAGGGAACCGAGGTGTCTACACAGTCTTCTTCCATGGAGATGACAATACCGGTACAGACGTGCTTATTACGGAAGACAGCAACAACGGCAAAACGGTTAAATAAACGTTAATTGTAGTTGCCACAAAAAAAGCACCCATCTTTATGGGTGCTTTTTTTACGTCTAATGGTTGGGTTAAGGGGAAAGATCGATTGCCCAATATCTTAAACTTCTGTTCTCTCGACAACAGTTATCCTGTTACCAAAAGGATCTTGCAATAAAAAATCTCTCGAACCCCAGGCTTGCATCATTAGCTGCTGTTCAAAACCAGCGCCTTTTTGTTTTAATTCATCATAATAGGCATTCATAACTCACCAATTTTTCCTTGTTCGTCGCCATGCGCATTCAGCATCGTATGGAGTGACTGGGCAAGCTCAACGGCCTCTGTGCCAAGGTGCGTCAGATAACCACCATCAGCCTGCGAAATGAAACCTTTTTCAAATAGGCTCTTTGCTGCCGAGATTCTTTCCGGGCTTGCCGTATGATGAACCTTAATCCCTTCAAGATGATTTTTAGGATCGAATAGCATCAGCACTTCGAGTTCTGCGAGATTGCTTGTTGTAAAGGACATACAGGTTCCTATGGTTAATTTGTTCAAATGCTGAATATCGGGCTCATTTTAATATAGGAAAAAACACCGCCGAGAATTGCTCATAATCTTCATACTGTGGCATATGCCCAAGACCAGGTAGCTCTAGTAGAGTTGCGTTTTTCACCATGGCACTCGCCGTTTTTCCAAGCTTGTTATATTGCCCCAGTTTATGGGTTATGCCCGGCTTTTTCCAGCCACGCCCGGGCCCGGTAGTATCACGAGTACCAATAATGAAGTAGGTTGGCTGAGTCAGCTTTTTCAGTTTCGGCGTGATATCTTCACTAAAGATAGGACCGTAGGTCAGGGCATTGTTCCATGCGACGCTTTTCCAGTCGGGGCCATTTAACCAGCCTTTGTAAGGCGTGAGCAGTTTTTCATAATCATCCGACCATTTGCCAGCATAGTAATTCTTTTTCTGGTAATTACGTATTTTGCCAATCGTTTTACCGAGCTCTTTTTGATAGAAAAACCCCGGGTCTTTGTATTCAACATAATCCAGGTAGGGTTCGAGACCAATGGGGTTAATCAGAATAAGTCTGTTTACGGCATCAGCGAACTGGTAGGCCATCGTTACCGCCAGCATACCGCCCATAGAATGACCGACGACGCTATAACGCTTTATGTTGAGGCTGCTTAATAATGACTGCGTGTTAGTGGCCAGTTGACTGAAACTGTACTGATAATAAGCAGGCTTGGATGATTTGCCGAAGCCGATTTGATCGGGAATGATGACGCGGTAACCGGCCTTCATTAAATCATTGGCAATAGCTTCCCAGTAATAGCCGGAGAAATTCTTGCCATGCAACAATACAATTACTTTTTTCGATTGCTGATCGCCAACATCCATATAACGCATGGCGAGAGACTGGTTTTGTGAATTCAGAGAGAAACTGTCTACTTTAAAGGGATAAGGGAATTGTGACAGCTCAGCATCAAAGCTAAGCTTGCTACTCGAATCAGCTGAAACCTGTGTTGCAAAAAGAGACAGCAACAGTAAAGCGGTAAATTTGATCGTAGACACAAGAGCACCTTCTGTAGCCCGGGGAGTATTACTCAACCCGTATAGTTAGCAAGAATAGTGGAATTTACTTGCTATCTGCAATGGTTTTTTTGTTTATAATAGATAAGCAGCAGGTAAAAAACAGGAATATCGGCCATGGCAATGGATCAACTTAGATTTTTCTGCATTGAAAAATTCGTGTAATACATCGAGGTGTCAGGTAAAGAAAAATGACTACAAAACGCGTTACCTACAAAGATTTGGTAGCTGAGATTGCGCCCCATATAAATGAATGTTTCCCCTGGGATGTCGAGAAAAGGATGGAAGCCGGGGACGACCTACTGTTTCTCGATGTCCGTGAAGATCATGAGTATGACACCATGAAAATCAAGGACTCCTTGCATGTATCACGAGGTATCCTGGAAACAGCGGTTGAATGGGACCATGAAGAGACCGAGCCTGAACTAGTCAAGGCACGAGATCGACAGATTGTGGTGGTGTGCCGCTCCGGTAGCCGCAGTGTGTTTGCTGCCTACACCCTTATGCAGATGGGGTATAAACACGTCACCTCGTTAAAGACAGGCCTGCGTGGCTGGAATGAATACGACCTGCCGCTGGTCGATATGGATGGGCACGCAATTGATCCTGAGCTGGGTGACCGCTACTTTGCTAACAAGCTGCTTGATTATCAGTTTCAACCCGAAGATTGGGTTGATACGTAGTAGTAGGGGGTTAAAAAACATTGCTGATTATTTTAACCTCTCGGTACCCTTTAATTTGAAACCTATTGTTCTGGAGAACGCAATGAAAAAAATAATTATGGCTTCAGCGATAACGGCCTTGGCTACTGTTTGCAACAGCCCTCAGAGCCCAATATCTTCAAGTGTTGCCGCAGAACCATTGACTGGTCCGATGAGTTTTTTTATTACCAGCACAGGCGCCGGGGATGGCGCTAATTTTGGTGGCATAGAGGGTGCTGATGAGCATTGCCAGGATCTAGCCACAGATGTAGGTGCTGGCAAGAAAACATGGCGTGCCTATCTCAGTGTGACAGGCAGACTGAGTCGTAAGAACCCGGAAAATAACTCGCCTTCGGTGCACGCACGAGATCGTATAGGAAAAGGTCCCTGGTTTAATGCAAAGGGCGTACTGATTGCTCGTGATGTAGAGCATCTACACAACAATAATAATATCAACAAACAGACCGCGCTCAGCGAGATGGGTGAAGTCATCAATGGACGAGGTGATAAGCCTAACAAACACGATATTCTGACAGGCTCACGACCTGACGGGACTGCATTTTCACCACATATGAATTATACGTGCAAGAACTGGTTCAGTAATGACAACGGTCAGGCCGCAGTAGGGCATCATGATAAAATGGGGCCAGTAGCAGACAACTGGGCTACGTCCTGGAACTTTGCGCATTTCAGCAGAGGCTGTAGCCAGAAGGCACTCGAGAGTTCAGGTGGTGCAGGATTGCTATATTGTTTTGCGATTGATTAGCTGGAGAGTGTAAGAAAAAAGCAGTTGCTAATAATTTGACCCCTCCGTTCCCTTTATACACTTCACAAACCCAGTTCTGAGAGCCCGGGGTGTTCGTCTGGGCGGCGGCCTGGCGGCCAGTGATACTTTCGCTCGCTCTCCTGGATGGGCATGTCATTGATACTGGCAATACGGCGGTGCATAAACCCGTTTTCATCGAATTCCCAGTTTTCATTTCCGTAAGAACGAAACCAGCTACCCGAATCATCTTGCCATTCGTAGGCAAAACGAACGGCAATCCGATTGCCGTGAAAGGCCCAAAGTTCCTTGATAAGTCTGTAGTTTAGTTCTTTGTTCCATTTGCGGGTTAGGAACTGAACAATTTCCTCGCGACCAGACAAAAACTCAGCGCGATTACGCCATACGCTGTTATGGGTGTAGGCAAGTGATACGCGCTCCGGATCTCTCGTGTTCCAGGCGTCCTCCGCCATACGAACCTTTTGCGTTGCCGTTTGCACATCAAAGGGGGGCAAGGGAGGTCTTGGTTTCTCTTGTTTGCTCATCTCGATCTTCTCCGATCTATTGGGGGCAGTTAATCACCTAACGGTTAAGCTCAGTATACATTTTTATGCCTTCTTTTCTTCATTGAAAATGAGTTTGTTTCCGAATGGATCTGAGATAGCCATATCACGAGTACCCCAAGGCATATCTTGAATTCCTGGTCTTGCATTTTTATATTGTTTATCTATTAATTCTTTATTATAAGAGTCTAAATTCCTGGTTGTTATTCGTAAAGATGCTCCTGGGCTTGAATCTCCATGATGCTCGGAAAGATGAATAATGCAGCCGTCTTTCGATAATTGCATATATAGGGGAGTGTTATCTTCAAAGCGATGTTCCCAGTCAATATTGAAACCAAGAAAATCTACATAAAACTCTTTTGCTTTAGGTTCATCAAAACTTCTTAATATTGGTATCGGACTATGAAATTTCATAAATTTCTCAGTTTATTTTATAGATAACGTTGAGCTAAGGGGCGCGATGCTTTGTCGAGTCCCGTGCGAAACACTTTGCCTGAGCGTCTTGTTATGTTTTTTGCGCAAATGCAAGATGGTATTCATCATAATCTTTGGTTCCAAATTCTCTAGTGCCATATGGCATATCTTGCAGTGGCCAGAGAATAATGGCTTTTTCTTTTATTGATTCATAGTAGGAATCCACATCATCGATAAACATATAGATAGTACCTGTGCATTTTGGGTGGCCTGACCATAGATCATCGGACGTGAATATGATGGTGCAATCTTCCTTTTGTACAGTGCAAGTTCCTTCGTCCGAGTCTATTACTTCAAAGTCGAGTATTTCTGAGTAGAATGACTTTGTTGTCTCTATGTTATGACATTTCAATAATACGTTTATTGGCATAGATTCATTTACTTTGAAACATAACGATTAGCATAAGGGGCGGACAAAAGCGGAGCTTTTGTTCGTCCAGTGAGCGAAAGCGAACGGCTTAATGCGCTTGTTAGGCCTTGAGCTAGTCACCAACTGTAATACCCTGTGGTGTTGCTTCAGGCCAAATATAATCAGCAGCAATTACTGATGCTCCTTGATCTTCTCCTTTTTCAGAATACCAATAAACTGAAAAACTTTCGCTATTTAAAATAATTTCTGGTTCAGAAAGATCATTGGCGAAACCAATTTCATAGGATTCTTTTTGTTCTTCTATGTATCTTAAGGCGCTATTTAATATTTCTTCTAAATTTTCTATTACGTGCTTTAATATACTTTCGGTAGCCTCTGACATATCGTCTTTATCGAGGCTTACCAGTACCCGATTAGAATTAAGCTCAAATTCTTTTTCGTACCTGTCTTCTAACTCTGTAAATTGTTCTATCATGCTTTTTTGTAGGCCTAACGGCTTGTTGTTTGAATGCCAGTGTATAGCGATCGTAGTGTCGCTTCTTTGTCTGTCCCATTGTCTATACCCTTTGATAGTTTAGTCATTTGACTATCCATCAAAGTGTTGATAGTTCTGCGCCGCGCTTTTTGCGGCGTCCATTTTTGAACGATTTGTTAGGCCTTTTTAAGTTCATTGACTTTAAGTTTTATATTATTTTCGGCGTCAGACAAAGCAAGTTCCCCAGTTTTTTCTACGAAATCTTTGAACTCAGGGACTAAACTTTCCAATAATACTCTTCCCTCTGCTGGCTGAGGGGTTCTTTCTTTTCGAGGAATTTTTGGGTTTCTTTTTATAATTATTTCTTCCATAGGCCAGAATAATGCACTATGAGATGAATTGCTGGGGTCTATACCAATTGACTCAAAAAAACCTGGAGGTGGATTTGTGCGGCATTGGCCGCCAACAAAAATAGTTTCTCGATGCTTTGAAACATCATGCTGTTCAAATATAAGACTTATTAAATCGACTTTTGATTCCCAATATTTCCTAACTTCGGGGAAATACTTGTCGTATTCAGTTAGATAAGGCTGGGGAGGATTACTATTTGGCCTACCTAGTATATCTGCAGGTGATATTCGTCTTAATGATTTTTCACAAGTAATATCTCTAAATTCTTTATCGAGCGAAGCACAGAACCCAAGCGCATTTAGTGCATACGTAAAACATTCGATATATGAATCCATATTGAAAAATAGTGAAGCTAGATGGTATTCAGTTTCACTTGGGACACGAGGCCTTGGCATCCAAGCATGTACAGCGTGATAATGGCTGTTTATTCCATGGGTTCTAGCGTAGCTACCATATAACCCACCTCTAAAAGAACCAAACCAGTCGCTATCATTTCCATAATTGTATGATTGACATGTAAGTAAAGCATATTCATCTAGCTTCTGAAAATTAGTTAAATCGAACTTTAAGACAAAGTCTGACATTTTCTTCCTTGGCCTAACGATTAAGCTCAGTTGAGAGCAAAAGCAAGCAAAGCGCCGCTTTTGTGAATCAACTGGAGTGCCTTGTTATATTTTAATAATTTGTATTTCACTATTACCCGTACCATTCCATTGTTCTGCGAATTCCTTAACTTCTTCTAATGTTTCATTAGGATGGCTGGTTGTAACTATAAAGCCTATTTCTTCGCCTTTTTCATTAAAACATGCAGAATCCAATGCTTCTTCCCAATTTTCGCAATCCTCTCCAATGGCACAAAACAATTCGATTTTTCTTTCTACTAGCGATGCCAATAAATCTTCATGCTCTGAATTGTATTTTTTGTTTGTGCTAAGAATTACTTTTTTAGCTGTTGAGTTTTGGTTTACTTCCATTCTGTTTTTTTAAATATAACTATAATTAGATGCTCTAAAACGTCGGTTGCAACGGGCTTTTTGAGCACTGATAAAAATTCGTTTTATTGTTTTCAATATCTTAGTGTTTTTTATCGGGCCTTAAAAATAAAAAAGGGACAGGCTTTGGGCTCTGTCCCTTTTTTCAAACCACCTTCGTTTATTCTGATCCTAGCAACTGATCCGTTGATACCGCCACGTCGTAACGTTCTTTCGCGACGTTGATCATTGTGTCGGCAAACTGCGGATGATCCTGCAGGATGCGCGTGAAATCATCCTTATCCAGTACAAATAGGTCGCAGAGTGTTTTCGCTCTAACCGTTGCGGTACGCGGCACTGGCATCAGCAGGCCGATCTCACCAAAGAAGTCGCCGTCTTTAAGTGTTTTCACCACATTGCCGGAGCCATCAAGCACTTCAACTTCGCCACGACATATCAAATACATCTCGTTGGCAATGTCTCCTTGCTGAATAATAGTTTCACCTTCTTTGGCTGCACTAGAGCGCAGCGCCAGAATGACCGAGTTCAGTAGCAGTGGGTCCGCACCTTCAAAGATCGGTGTGGTTTCGAGCACATCGGGTGTCACTACCTCAAACCACTTGCGGCCATCTTTATGAATGAGTTCGTTCGCAGCGATTGGGCCCCATGAGTTACGCGTATAGTTCGGGAAGTCATCGGCCGGGTTGTTCTTCCAGTAATCCATAATCGGTTGTGCGATTTCCCAGGCAGCCACAACCAGATCACCACGTGAGAACAGTGTCGCATCACCGTGTGAGCACGAGTAGATCATGACTTCATAACCAGTGTAGCGTGAGGCCTTGAAGGCATCACCATAGTTAAAGGCCATGTCCACTTTTTGTAGTTGCAGGGTAGGGCCGGGGATCTTCGCCTGAAACAACAGCTCAATTGCCTGATAGGGCTGAATCTTGAACACCAGTCGGTTAGGTTCGAGGTGGTCAATACTCGTGCCTTTAAAGATATTTTCCGGTGCCTTTTTAAAGGTGACAATAATCTCTGTGCTGCGTTTCCATAGTGCCTTACCGGAACGTAGATAAATGGGTACACCTTCCCAGCGCCAGTTATCAATATGAAATTTTGCGGCGGCGTAGGTTTCTGTCTTGGATTCAGGATTCACATCCTGCGATTCACGATAACCCGGTTTGTCGACCGAGCCATCATCATTATATGAGGTGCCATACTGGCCGCGTACGACATAATCCGGCACCTGTTCTTCATCAAGCACACGCACCGATTGTAGAACTTTGGCTTTTTCGTTACGAACCGCATCGGGTTCAAAAGAACCCGGTGCTTCCATACACAGGTAGGCCAGCATCTGGAACATGTGGTTTTGCATCATGTCACGCAGCACACCGGAGGTATCGTAATAACCACCTCGCGTGCCGACATCGACCTGTTCTGACACGTTAAACTGAATGTTATCGATGTGATTCTTGTTCCACAGTGGCTCAAACATGCCGTTCGAGAATCGAAACGCCAGCAGATTCTGTACGGTTTCTTTACCGAGGTAGTGGTCTACACGGTAGATCTGGTTTTCTTGCCAGTTTGCAAGGACATCGGCATTGAGTTGTTTCGCGGATTCGAGATCGGTACCAAAGGGTTTTTCTACGATGATACGTTTCCAGCCACCACCATCTTTCACGCCGGCGTTGTGCAGGTTATCGCAGATCATGCCAAAGAAGCGGGGTGCGGTCGCAAAATAGAACAGGATGTTGCCGTTCGCCTGATATTTCTCATCCAGCTCGGCAATGCGCGCTTTCAGGTTTTGATAGTGAGCCGGGTCATCCATGTTGCCGGCGAGGTAATGAAAACGATCCACCAGCTTGTCGCAATTTGCTTCATCAAACTCCTGACGGGTATGGAAGCCGCGTAGACCATTATCTTCACTCTTCATGCTGGCGCGAAAATCTTCATCACTGATATCACTGCGCGCGGTGCCGAGCACGGCAAAGTTCTCCGACAGCAATCCATCGCATTGCAGGTTATACAGGGCAGGGACCAGCAGGCGTTTAGTCAGATCACCTGAGGCACCGAAAATAACCATGATGCAGGGTTCACTGGGCGGGTTCGCACCCGTGGAATCGACGCCGAGGGAGCCGAGGACTTGCGCACTATCAGACATTGGAATGCACTCCTTGATTGTTTTTGTAATGTGCGAGGAAGATTAATTGTTATGCATTAAAGATAAACGTCAACAGTGGGGATAACAAGTGATTTTCCTGCTCAAATAATGCCTTCATTTGGGGATATATTAGTCGCCTGTGCCTCTTAACAAGACATCAATCTATTTCTCTTCCCAGAAGTAATGTTAAAGGCATGTTTTGCACAATTATTAAGCAATTCTAACTTGTTAATTTACAATAAACTCTTGATTTTTTCATTTAAGAGAGTAATCTAACTATATGTATATCATGAATTAATTTAAAACACATGATAGTTAGATTTTCTCACATTCGCGCTGCTGTTGCGCTATTTTTCGCTATTTCGTTATGTAGCGGTATTCCTTCTCTTTCCCTGGCCGCCTCTGGTGACACCGAAATCACCGGTTTTGTCGGTATTGAATACCGTGCTTTTCAGCATGCTGCATCTTTTCCAGGCCAGAGACGAGATTCCTTATCGGCGGTGGCGCAGCTGGAGCTATTTCACCAGCGCCCGGATGGCAAAAACAGCTTTTTGTTTATTCCTTATGCACGTATTGATGAATATGACGAGAAGCGTACCCACTTTGATATACGTGAACTGCAATGGACCCATGTTGGTGAAGACTGGGAGTTGCTCGCTGGCATCAGCAAGGTGTTCTGGGGAGTGACTGAATCGGTACATCTGGTCGATATTATAAACCAGACCGACATGGTGGACCGCTTTGATACTGAGGCCAAACTAGGCCAGCCAATGATCAAATACACACTAGTGAAAGACTGGGGTGATCTGAGCTTTTTCGTTTTACCGGGTTTTCGTGAACGCACCTTTCAGAGTGATGAAGGCCGTCTGCGCACACCGTTTCCAGTAGCTGAACGTACCGAGTACGCGAGCTCAGCTGAGCAATCACATGTCGATTTTGCGATACGCTATGTAGGTACCTTTGGTGACATAGATGTCGGCCTGTCACATTTCAGTGGCACGTCGCGTGAACCACGTTTACGCCCGGGTTTGAATGAAGACGGCATGCCGGTATTGATTCCGCGTTATGACACTATTGATCAAACCGGTCTAGACCTGCAGGCCACCAAAGATGAGTGGCTCTATAAACTTGAGCTGATTACACGCTCGGGTTTTGGTGATCGTTACACGGCAGCGGTAGCTGGTTTTGAATATACGTTTACTGGCGTCATGAAAAGCAATGCCGATCTCGGTGTGTTGTTTGAATATCTCTATGATGATCGCAATGAAAGTGCGACCACCTTTTTTGAAGACGATGTGTTTCTTGGTGCACGACTGGCATTAAATGATGCCGCCAGTACGGAGCTTCTGTTTGGCGTGATCTTTGATGTCGATAGCAGTGAGCGTATCTATAGTGTTGAGGGAAATCGTCGTATTGGCGAAAACATGAAACTCGAGATAGAGGCGCGCCTGTTCTCGAATGTGGGCATTACCGAGCAGCTAACGAGCCTGCGTAATGATGACTTTGTGCAAATGTCGTTGAATTATTTCTATTGATGCTCGATCAATTCGGCTGTTTGCTGGCAAGCTCACAGCGATCCAGATACGCCTGCCTTGCAATACCAACATCTTCAATAAAGTAGGGCAGCTCTTCCAGTAATAAAGCCTGTGGACCATCCACCAGAGCCTTGCCAGGTACCGGGTGAAAGTCCACCAGGATCATATTCGCACCAGCAATAACACCTTGTGCAGTAATATGCAGAACATCCAGAATATTATCCGGTGCGGTATCACGTGTACCAGCAGAGTGAGAGGGGTCAATACACACCGGCATGCGAGTGAGGCGTTTTACAACAGGCACATGCGCAAAATCAACAAAGTTACGATGTGGATCACCCATGTTGGTTTTCATACCACGTAGCCCAAATATCACTTTGCGATTACCTTCACTGGCAAGATATTCCGCTGCATTGAGGGATTCTTCCAGCGTAATGCCAAAGCCACGTTTGAGTAACACGGGAAAACGTGACTGACGTCCACAATTTTTCAGTAACTCGAAGTTTTGTGTGTTACGTGTACCAATCTGTAACATCACGCCAGTTGGGTTACCGGTCTGCTCGAGTGCCTGATTAATTTCTTCGACATGCGCTTCATGCGTAACTTCCATCGCAATGACTTTGATATCGTATTTACCTGCAAGCTCGAACACATAAGGCAGGCAATCCTTACCATGCCCCTGAAACGAATACGGGTTGGTGCGCGGTTTGTACGCTCCCATACGGGTGCATTGCATGCCATTGTCTTTTAGCGCACTCATCATCATTTCGACATGCCTGGGGTTATCGACTGCACACAGGCCAGCAAAGATGTTGAGCGTCTCCTGACTAAATTCAACGCCGTTATATTCAAAGCCGGTTGAGCGAGTATCATCCTTATGACGCCCAAGAATGCGATATTCTTCGGATATGCGCACTACGCGCTCAACGCAAGGCAGTGCTGCCATGTCATCTTTTGACAAGATGGCGGTATCACCGATGAGATAAAGCTCGGTGAGTACCTGTTGGGTACCGTGTTCATCGTGCTGGTTAACGCGGATGTTGGGCAAGTTCGACAGATGATCCATCAGACTGCGAAAATCAGTACTGTTCTTATCGGTGTTCGGGTGCAGAATGAGGATCATCAGCGATACCTTATTTTATTTATGTACGGCGCTATGAATGACGCGATTGTGTTCGAAGTAGACGGTATAGCCATCATATTTCCAGCGCGTAATCGGTGGTTCTCCAACAGCATCGATTTCTTCATCCGGAGCACCAAACTTCGCGGTAACACTGTCCATGGTCATACCTTTGGTAGGGCGTAACAGGCCGTCAGGGGAATTGGCTGGTTCCATTGTCGGGTCGCCGATACTGATGCTCTGGGTATGTCCTGCCGCCATTGAAAGTGGTGAAATAACCATCAAAATAAACGCAAACAGTGCTTTTTTAGTCATCGTTTCCATACTCCTCGGGGTGTGTTTTCCGCTGCAATATTATCTCACTATATCATCGGCTTAGCCTACAGTATATATGTGCCACGAATCACAACAATGACAATTATTTTGCGCCAGTTTATGGTTTAATGTGCCGCTATGTATCGCCCATTAGAATTATTTATCGGTCTGCGCTATACGCGCGCCAAAAGACGTAACCAGTTTATCTCGTTATTTTCACTGGTTTCTGTGCTGGGTATCGCGCTCGGCGTGCTAGTCATGATTACTGTCCTTTCCGTCATGAATGGTTTTCAGAAAGAAGTGCGCGAACGTCTGTTGGGCGCGGCATCGCATATCACCGTGAAAGCAGAAAATAACCGCCTCAAAGACTGGCAGTCACTTGCCGAGCAGGTTCGGCAACAGCCGCGTGTTGTGGGCATGGCACCATTCATTCGTACTGAAGGCATGGTAACCAGTGGGCAGTATGTTAACGCCAGTTATATTCGTGGCATTCTGCCGTCACAGGAGCCGGAAGTCTCGGAGATTGCCAATAGCCTGATCGTTGGTGACATGGAGTCATTACGCCCCGGTGAGTTCGGTATCCTGATTGGCAAGTACATGGCGCGCACGCTCGGCGTATTCATTGGTGACAAGGTCACGCTGGTCACACCACAGGCAAGTGTTACACCCGCCGGTATTTTGCCAAGGCTGAAACGTTTTACCGTGATTGGTATTTTTGAACTGGGGCATAATCAATATGACTCGTCACTGGGTGTGATTCATATAAAAGATGCTGCCAGGCTAATGCGTATGCAGGATAATGTTAGTGGCATACGTATTAAAATTGATGATGTTTTAAAGGCGCAGTTTGTGTCGCAAAAATTACGTGAGAGCCTGGATAAGCGTTATATCGTTACCGACTGGACCGAGTTACACGCCAACTTCTTTCGTGCGGTACAGATCGAGAAACGCATGATGTTTATCATTCTGACATTGATAATCGCGATCGCCGCATTTAATATTTTTTCTACGATGGTTATGGCTGTTACCGAGAAACAAAGTGACATTGCCATTATGCGCACACTGGGTGCCTCACCGGGTTTGATCATGAAGATCTTTATCATGCAGGGAACCATTATCGGTATCTTTGGTGCCACTCTTGGAGTCGTTGGCGGTGTTGCACTGGCATCAAATGTAGAAACTATCGTGCCAGCAATTGAATCGGCATTTGGTATGAAATTTCTATCACCTGATGTTTACCTGATCAGTGATCTGCCATCTGAAGTACAGCTCCTTGATGTTATTTATGTTGCAAGCGCTGCTTTCGGAGCAACTCTTATAGCAACAATTTATCCTGCACGTCGTGCCGCACGTACGCAACCGGCTGAGGCATTACGCTATGAATAATGCCGCTTATGAATACGTTTTGCAGTGTGAACATCTAGGCAAAACCTTTAATGAAGGACCGGCCGAAGTGGAAGTGCTAAAGGACGTTAACCTGACGATCGAGCCAGGAGAACGTGTGGCGATTATTGGTCGTTCGGGTAGTGGCAAGAGCACTTTATTACATAACCTGGGCGGCCTCGATAAACCGACAACGGGTAATATTCATATCTGTGGTGAAAACATCGCGGGCTTAAGTGAAACGCGGCGCGGTCTGTTACGTAATAAACATCTCGGTTTTATCTATCAGTTCCATCATCTGCTGCCTGAGTTCACGGCAACAGAAAACGTGGCCATGCCATTAATTATCGGTAGCCATGACCCAGAGGCTGCTATTACGACAGCACAACAGATGCTTGAAAAAGTTGGACTAGGGCATCGTCTGTTACACAAACCTGGTGAACTCTCCGGTGGTGAACGTCAACGTGCCGCCGTGGCGCGTGCGCTGGTTACAAATCCTGCCTGCGTGCTAGCGGATGAACCCACCGGTAATCTTGATCAGAAAAATGCTGCCCAGGTGTTTGATCTGATGCTGGAGCTTAATCAGGATATTGGCACCAGTATTGTGATGGTGACGCATGACGAGCGTCTGGCTCAAAGGATGTCGAGAATTTTACAACTCGAAGAAGGTGTTATTAACGAGGTCTAGACTTTTTTATTTGCACGCATGCGTTCTTTTTTTGCCTGCCATGCGCGAATAATATGTAAACGCCACAACAGCCGCATCACCATATAGCCTGTCACGGAACTGATGACGGCAAACAGAAAGCAACCAAGCAGAAAAGGTTGCCAGATAGCCATCAGGCCCGATGTTAACCACTCCCAGCTCAATTCAAAACTAAACTGATTGCCACTGGTACCGAGTATGCGGCTACCGGTAAAGTAGGCAAGATAGAACATGGGGCCCATTGTCACAGGGTTCGTGATCCAGACAAGCGCGACGCTGATAGGCAGGTTTGTCTGAAACAGGATCGCAGCGGCCGCTGCCAGCACCATCTGAAACGGCACAGGTGTCCACATAAAAAACATGCCCACGGCAAAAGCGCCTGCCACTGAACGGCGATTAAGGTGCCATAGGTTTGGGGAGTGCAATAGCGTGCCGAAGATCTGCAAGTGCTTGTTCTTCTTGACGGCATGAGCTTCGGGAATGAAGCGCTTAATGAATTTTTTCGGCATTTTCGATTATACTACTAAGCTACTGCTGGACAGGAGGTCTGGCATTTTAACCTAATGTTTTTACAAATATAAGATACTTTCGTATGCGAACAGGGACGATTGCATTTCTTACCGGTATTGCCATAGCGCTGCTGTATCCGGCACCCATTTCTTTCAGCGTCACGTTGTCACTGTTATCTATCAGCGCAGTGATGCTGCTGTTGCGGCCGCTACGCATACCACTCCTTATTATTATCGGCTATGGGTGGTGTGCACTTTATGCTAATTTGCAACTTTCCGCACAATTACCCGAACAATATGAAGGGCTTGATCTCGTTGTACAAGGGCAAATTGCATCTCCTTTACAGGCACATGATACGCGTATTCGTTTCCTGTTTGATGTGCAAAATGCCACATCCGCGAATGTTCCCGTGGATTTCAGCGGCAAGATTCGTATCAGCTGGTATCACTTTACCGAACAACCGCGTCCGGGTGATGAGTGGCAGTTGCTTGTGCGTCTCAAACGGCCGCATGGTTTCAGTAACCCGGGCGGGTTTGATTATGAGGGCTGGCTATTTCGCCAGGGCATAGTTGCAACGGGTTACATCAGAAAGAGCGCCGATAATCATCATATTACTAGTAACTCCTGTGCACTGAGTGTCGCCTGCTGGCGTCAGTATCTGGCACAGCAGGTTGATCTGCTTGTCACACAACCACGTCAGGCCGGTATCATCAAGGCGCTCGCACTCGGCTTACGCACTGACATCACACCACAGGACAGGGAGCTGTTTCGCGATACCGGTACCGCACACCTGATGGCAATATCCGGATTACATATTGGGCTTGTTGCCGGGCTAGTGTATCTCATTATTTTAAAATTATGGTCGTCACTGCCATCACTGTGCCTGAAACTGCCGGCGCCCAAAGCCGCGGCACTGTTCGCGATAGCAGTGTCTGTGCTGTATGCCTTGCTTGCCGGCCTGAGCATTCCAACGCAACGTGCGTTAATTATGATCAGTGTATTCATGCTGGTTATTCTCAGGCAGCGACAGTATCACTATATTGATGTGTTGTTAGTTGCCGCACTGCTGATAAATCTCATTCATCCACTGTCATTATCGGATGCGGGCTTCTGGCTCTCATTTATTGCAGTGGCCATTATTTTTTACATCACGCAGGGACGTAGAGGAAAAATGATGGCGTTGAAAAAACTCATCATTATGCAGCTCGCCATCGTTACCGGTATGGTGCCCGTCATGGCAATCGTATTTCAGCAGATTAGCCTCAGTGCACCGCTAGCGAATCTATTGATCGTACCCATCATGTCAGTGTTATTGATCCCGATGGCTATTGCCGGTGTCTTGCTTGCACCGTTAGCACCTTCATTGGCAATGCCTGTGCTGAATCTGTTTGCGTGGTTAATGCAGTATTTGCTGTTGTTGTTAACTCAGTTGTCAGAATTCAATCATAACATCATCTATTTTCCATCGATGCCGATTGTGTTGTATCTATGCATTGCTTTGGGGGTTGTTATATTACTCATGCCACGACATCTGCCGGGGCGATGGCTGGGCTTGCTCGCAGTCCTGCCATTAATACTCTACCAGGTGCCTAAACCGTCAGAGCAGGAATTCTGGTTTACCTTACTCGATGTCGGGCAGGGGTTGTCTGCCGTTGTGCGTACACGTCACCACACCTTGCTTTATGATACCGGCGCACGCTTTAGTGAGAGTTTTAATGTTGGTAATAGTGTCGTCCTGCCGTATTTGCGTCATCAGGGAATTGAGAATCTTGATATGGTTGTCATCAGCCATAGTGATAACGACCATATTGGCGGATTTACATCGATTCATCGTGCCATGCGTGTGAGCCAGATCATCAGTGGCGAACCTGACAAGTTACCTAAACTGAATGTCAGCAGGTGCAAGACAGGTATGACATGGCAATGGGATGGCGTCGAATTTCAGTTTCTTTCACCTGCTAACACACCGAGTAAACGCAATAATCGCTCCTGCGTGCTCAAGATAAGTAGCCCGGCCGGAAGCGTTATGCTCACGGGTGATATTGAAAGACACATGGAGCAATCTCTGTTGCAACAACAGCAAGCTCATCTATCATCCGACGTGCTGGTTGTGCCACACCATGGCAGCAAGTCCTCATCAACAACGTCTTTTATCCAGCAGGTCAGTCCGCAATATGCACTGGTATCAGCGGGATATAAAAACCGTTTTGGCCATCCGCATGGCGATGTAGTCAGGCGATATCAGGAAAATGATGTCATGTTGATGAATACGGCTCACAGTGGAACTGTTGATTTTTACTTCACTTTAGGCAAAAAACCTTTAACACCAGTGTCTTATAGAGAAATCAGACAACGCTGGTGGCATAACTTTACTGCCAAATCCGAGCACATCATGTAAAATGTGCTGCATTCAAACGGAAACTTATTTACAATAAAAAACAAATAGTTAAGTAAGGAAGTCAATGTGTACGAACTGATTAAGTCAGGTGGCTGGCTAATGATCCCCATCATAGCGTGTTCCATTGTGGCACTGGCCATTATTGTAGAACGATTCTGGGCACTGCAGCGCAGCCGTATTTCCCCACGTCATCTGGTAGCGCAAATCTGGCACTGGGATAAACAGGGCTTGCTGGATTTGGAAAAAGTAGGGCAGTTACGCCAGAGTTCACCACTCGGCCTGATGCTGGCTTCGGCAGTACTGAATCGCAATCATCCGCGTGACATTATGAAAGAAAGCATAGAAGAGGCGACCACACACATACTGCCTGACATGCAGCGCTTCCTCACCACACTCGGCACCATTGCATCCATCACGCCATTGCTTGGTTTGCTTGGCACGGTTCTCGGTATGATCGAAGTCTTCAGTGCAATGATTGATTCGGGTGCAGGTAACCCTCGAGAGTTAGCCGGAGGTATTTCTACCGCGCTGATTACAACCGCCGCGGGACTTACCGTCGCTATTCCAAGCCTGATGTTTTATCGTTACTTTCGTGGTCGCGTGAGTACGCTGCTGATTGTCATGGAGCAGGAGTCACTCAAATTAATCGAAGTCATGCAGGGTGAGCGTGAAATATCAGATGATGAGGCCGCTTGATGGCGATTAAACGTCCTGGCGGCGAAGATCCGGATGTCAATCTGACGCCGCTGATCGATGTCGTTTTCCTGTTACTGATTTTTTTCATGGTCTCAACAACCTTTGAAAAAGAATCTGAGATCTCTATCGAATTACCTGAGGCCTCGGGTGATCCTGTGCAAAGTCAGAAGCAGACTGTTGAAATCGCTATTGATGCGAAGGGTAAATATTTTATTAATCAGCAGGAAGTCATTAATACGCAGCTCGACACATTAAAGCGTGCGATTAAAAAACAGGCTGGTGATCAAAAAGATCCACCTATTATTCTCAGTGCTGATGCCAAGACACCTCATCAGGCGGTAATTCGCGCGATGGATGCTGCTCGTCAACTTGGCTTTGTGCATCTAACGTTTGCCACAAAACAACCCGAAGAATAAACATCCCTATGTCGAATAGCACATCTTCTGATAGCGATGGCGTGAAGGTTTATCTACGCCTGCTTGGCTATGTGAAGAAATACCTGAAAGGTCTGATTGTCGGTATTGTTACGATGGCTATCTTTGCTTCAACCGAAGCTGGGTTCATCGCCTTGCTGAAACCACTACTGGATGAAAGCATCCTGGCCAGAGATCCTGACTGGATTATTCTGGTGCCGATATTACTCGTTGTTATTGGGCTTGCGCGTGCTGTGTTTGGGTTTATTTCCAATTACTGCATGTCCTGGGTCAGTCAGGGAGTCATCAAGGATCTCCGCTCGGACATGTTTGCGCAGTTATTGCATATGCCAAACAAGCTTTATGATCAGATGTCTTCCGGCGAGCTGATATCAAAAATGATCTATGATGCCGAGATGGTGGCACAGGCATCTACCAATGCCATTACTACGATGGTTCGAGATACATTTCATTCCTTCTTTTTGATTGGCATGATGCTCTGGTATAACTGGAGGCTTTCATTAATGTTCCTGATACTGGCGCCAATCATCGTTTTCGTTATTGTGTCTGTATCAAAACGATTCCGCAGCATCAGCCGACGCATACAATCACACATGGGTAAAGTCACACATGTCACCGAAGAGGTGATAGAAGGACAGCGCGTCGTCAAGATTTTCGCCGGTCATAAACTTGAAACCAGTAACTTTGAGCGTGGCAATGAGAAAGGCCGCCAGCAACGCATGAAATTACAGGTTGCTAAAGAGCTAAGTGATTCCATCATCCAGATGGTTATTATCCTGTGTATTGCGGGGATTGTTTATATCGCCACATTCACATCATTATCAGAAGGCATTACACCCGGAACCTTTGTTGCCATTCTCACGGCACTAGTGATGTTACAACGCCCTGTAAAACGCATTACCTCGATGAATGCACAGTTGCAACGTGGCATTGCCGCATGCCAAAGTATTTTTGGCTTGCTTGATATGGACAAAGAACGTGACAAGGGTGATAAAAGTCTGGCTGACGTCAAAGGCAATATTCGCCTCGAAAATATATCCTTCGCCTACACGGAAGAGAAAGGCAATGTCCTCAAGGATATCAGCCTGGATATCCCCGCGGGCAAGACCATTGCACTGGTCGGGCGTTCAGGTAGTGGTAAAACCTCGCTGGCATCACTGATTCCACGATTTTATGATCCACAGGTTGGCCGCATACTCATCGATGATATCGATATACAGGATGTAAAACTGCCTGAGCTACGTAAACACATTGCGCTGGTCAGTCAGCATGTGACACTTTTCAACGACACCGTTGAACATAATATTGCCTACGGCGATCTCGTTGACAGCAAGCCTGAAGATATTCACAAGGCAGCCAGGCTCGCTTATGCCGATGAGTTCATTAATTCATTGCCTGAAGGCATGCAGACCATCGTTGGTGAAAATGGCGTACTGCTATCGGGAGGGCAACGACAACGCCTCGCCATAGCGCGTGCTCTTCTGAAAGATGCACCGATACTGATTCTCGATGAGGCGACGTCGGCACTGGATACCGAATCAGAACGTCTGATACAACAAGCTCTGAATGAACTGATGCAAGGGCGTACGACGATTGTCATCGCGCATCGCCTGACGACTATTGAAAACGCCGATGTTATTCTGGTGATGGATCAGGGGCGCATTGTGGAATCCGGCAAGCATGAAGAGCTGATTGCAGCGAATGGCAAATACGCCGCCTTACATGCAATGCAATTCGAAGAGCAAACCGATGCGTAACGCACTCGCAAGACTGTTTAACCATATCTGGTATGGCCGTTCAATTCTCGGTTACTTGCTATTGCCATTAGCACTTATTTATCAGGTCATCACCGCCATCAGGCAAATTGCCTATCAGCAGGGATGGCTGGATATTCATTTTTTTGATGTGCCGGTCATTATTGTTGGCAACATTACTGTTGGTGGCACAGGTAAAACACCATTGGTAATCTGGCTGGTTGAATACCTGCGTAGCCAGGGATACAAGCCAGGCATTATCATGCGCGGTTATGGCGGTCGCGATAGTCGCTTTGTGCAACAGGTCAGGCCAGACAGCGATCCAGAAACCGTCGGTGATGAAGCCATTATTCATGCCTACCGATGTAATTGTCCGGTCTCGGTAGATCGTGATCGCGTTCAGGCGGCACGCTCCTTACTCGAGCATACCGATTGCGACATCATTATCTCAGATGATGGTCTGCAACATTATGCACTTGGGCGTGATATTGAAATCGCTGTCATAGATGGCGTTCGCCGTCTTGGCAACAAATTCTATTTGCCCGCCGGACCATTACGTGAATCTACGGCCCGTTTACAGGGAGTTGATTTTATTGTCACTCATGGTGTGCCTGATCGCGGCGAGTATTCGATGAATTTGCATGGTGATATGGCGCGCAACCTGTATGACGAGGATATGTCTCGTGGTCTAGATTATTTCAGCAAAAAGAACGTTCACGCCGTATCGGCTATTGGTAATCCACAGCGCTTTTTTACGCACCTGACTAAACACGGCCTGGATTTTACCGAACACAGTTATGTCGATCATTATAAATTCAAAGAGCGAGATCTTGAATTTGGTGAAGACGTGGAAATTTTAATGACAGAAAAAGATGCAGTAAAATGTCGCCGCTTTGCCAAACCGAATTTCTGGTATATTCCTGTTGAAGCAAGACTCAATGAGAATTTTGGCCCTAATCTGCTTCAGTTAATTGAAAAGAGGCTATCTGATGGATAATAAATTACTCGACATACTTGCCTGCCCACTATGCAAAGGCAAGCTTGTGCATGTGAAAGACAAGCATGAGCTCGTCTGCAAACTCGATAGAAAGGCATTTCCCATCAAAGATGATATTCCAGTGATGCTGGCCGAAGAAAGCCGCGATCTGGACGCTGAAGAGGAATACTGATTGAGCTTTGTTGTCATTATACCGGCAAGGTATGCGTCTAGTCGCTTACCCGGCAAGCCACTTCTTATGTTGGCTGGCAAAAGTATGATTCAGCATGTCTATGAGAATGCCGTTAGTAGTGGCGCATCAGCAGTATATATTGCAACCGATGATACTCGCATCGAGGAACACGCCAGGGACTTTACTGATAATGTCATCATGACGCGTGATGATCATGCCTGTGGTACAGACAGGCTTGCAGAAGCCGCCGAAAAACTGGCGCTCGATCCGGATACAATTATTGTTAACCTGCAGGGCGATGAGCCATTAATGCCAGCTGAAAATATCAGGCAAGTTGCAGACCTGCTTGATACCCATGAATCGGCAAACATGGCCACGCTGTGTATTCGCATTCATGACATTGATGAAATCCATAATCCACATGTTGTCAAAACACTGTTTGATAAAAACGGATATGCCATGTATTTCAGTCGCGCGCCAATACCGTATGACCGTGATGCATTCACAACTGGCGAACGCGAACCTGCCGTGGGACATGAATATTACCGACATCTTGGCATTTATGCCTATAGATGTCGTTTTCTCAAAACTTACGTGCAGTGGCCAAGCTGCCTTATAGAGCAACGCGAGTCACTCGAGCAGTTACGTGTGCTATGGCATGGTGAACGTATTGCGCTTACTGAAGCCAGCGCCACTCCTGGGCCAGGCATTGATACTGAAGACGACGCAAAAACTGTTAGTAAGCTTTTAGGTGATTCCAGTAAAGAATGACAGCGCAGACGAAAACTATTCCGTTTGACGATATTTTCGAAAAAATCCAGCTTGGCGCTGATGTTATTTGTGCCAACCAGCGTCTTGCTAGTCACATAACTGATTCTTATAACGCCTACATGCGACAGCAGGGCGCTCTCGCCTGGGAAACACCCGTCATACAGGCATTGCCAGTATGGCTGGCAAATCAGTTTCAGCATATAAAGCAGTCGCATAACGGCATTTCACTGATGCTGATCAATGCATATCAACAGCGTTTTATTTGGCAATCCATCTTGCGGCAATCCGATGCGCTCGATTCACTACTGTATACAAAAAACATTATTGATGATGTGCTCGATGCATGGCGAATTGTCAATGAATATGAAATCTCTCTTACTGCCGGTGCTTATGAAAATCAAAGTCTGCAACTATATATAGAGTGGCAGGAACAGTATCTCCAATATTGCAAACAGCACAAGCTAATAGATGGGCGCCAGCTTTCTTCATTTATAGGCTACCATTTTGATCACACACAAAGCGGTGACACGCTTATATTCAGTGGTTTTGATAGCATTCCAGCGGCATTGGCGACACTCAGAAACCGCTTCGTAACGTCAGGAAAAACGCTGCTTGATACCTGTAATGAGACACGTCAATGTAAAATTCAGAAGGCAGCGTTTACTTCACTACAGGAGGAGATCACATCTGCCGCACACTGGGCGCGTCGCCAAATTGAACAGCAACCGGACAAGCACATCGCTATTATCACACCGGATTTAAAAACTATTCGCCATGAGATGGAAAGCGCACTTGAAGATAGCCTTGAAGGAGGGCGCCCCCATGAAACCACGCCTGATTATTATCAGCGTGCATTTGATATCTCCATCGGCATCCCTCTATATGATTACAACATTATCAAATCCGCCTGTACTTTATTGAGATTCCTCGCCGAAGGGGCTGATAAACATGGTGTGTCGTACCTTCTGCTTTCGCCGTATATTATTGATACGGACTTATCATTAGTATCCAGGCATAGGATTGGCACCGAGATACAGCAGTCAATCCAGGACCATTTCACTTTATACCATTTGTCGAAGTATTTAGATGAGGAAAAAGAAACATCAACCTGCCGAATCCTTACTCAGTCTCGACAGGCGATGGATGGCTTCAAGAAACTGAACACGCCTGCTAACTGGCATTCCATCATTAGCGAAATGTTACAGATTTGGGGCTGGCCCGGTAGCCGTGAACTGGATAGCCAGGAATTTCAATTACAGCAAAAATTTATATCTGTACTGCATGAGCTAGTTTCATTAAATGGACTACCTGAGCAACTGTCTTTGCAGGAGTGTATTCATTACATAGTCAATATTGCCAAAAGCACCATCTTCCAGGCTGAAACGGCAGCCTCAAATATTTCTGTAATGGGGCTTCTTGAGGCAACTCACCAGCATTTTAATGAGGCCTGGTTACTTGGCTTTAATGAAAATGCCTGGCCTGCCACACGCCGGCCCAATCCATTTCTACCGGCTGCATTGCAAAGACAGCATCATGTGCCACACGCCGATCATATTAAAGATGCAGAAATTTATGAAACCATCACTGGCCGACTCTTATCGTGTGCCGATAATGTTGTTGTCAGTTACGCAAACTTCGAAGGTGATCAGGAACTTTTACCGAGCCCGTTTATTCAGCAGATAGAAAATATTTACTCGCCACACCAGGCGCCAGACTCATACAATACCAAAATATATAAGTCTACAAATCTTGGATTGCTTGCCGATAATCATGGCCCCGCGTTCAAGCAAAACGAGCAAATAAAAAAAGGTGCCTCATTACTGGGCAAACAGGCAAATTGCCCATTTCAGGCTTTTGCCAGTATTCGCCTCAAGGCAGAAGATGCTGAGCCTAATATACCTGGGCTAAACCATATGGAGAGAGGCATTCTTGCTCATGAAGTCGCCGAGTTATTCTGGTCTCGTGTTAAGGACCACGCCACACTTGCGGCAATGCCCGAAGATACTCGAATCAGTTTGGTTCGCGACTGTTGTGAAGCGGCAATTAGTGATAACGCCAGCATGTTCAATACACCTGTAAAGACTGCATTACGTGATATAGAGCAACAACGACTGCTTGAGCTATTCGAAGAAAACCTTCAACAGGAACTAAAGCGCAGTGAATTTACTGTCGTTGCCACAGAACAAGCGGTCACATTGCCAGATAACCTGCTTTCTTTGTCATTGCGTATCGATCGTGTTGATGAGGATGCGGATGGAAATCACATCGTGATCGATTACAAACCAGGAATAGACAGCCTGCAGACTCTAGTGGAGGAACGGCTTGTCAATCCTCAGCTGCCTCTGTATAGCATTTATTATGATAAACCTGTTCAGGCCGTTCTCTATCAGCAACTGAGGCGTGGTGACTGCAAAGTAAGCGGTATTCGTGACGAATCCATAGACAGCCTAAAAATAAAAACAGTTGATAAAGTAGCTAAATCAGAGGTTAATGACTGGGCAGCATTACAATCACAGTGGCAACACAGTATTGAATCTACAATCACAGAATTTCTGTCCGGCCTTGCTACAGTATCACCGCTAAACAGACCTTCTAGCTGCAATCATTGTGGTCTGCAGTCACTCTGCAGAATTCATGAAGAGTCAGAAAATCATCATGAATAATGTTGCAGATGCCAGTCAACGACAGCAGGCTATCAATCCTGAGCACTCCTATATTGTTCAGGCACCGGCGGGTTCTGGTAAAACAGAGCTTCTTATACAGCGCTATTTAACACTACTGGCCAGAGTAGATAAGCCAGAAAATATACTAAGCATTACCTTTACCAAAAAAGCGGCCGCAGAAATGCGTAAACGTATCATTGATGCACTCAGGCAGGCGCAAAATGGTGTGACGCCCGAGCAGCCACATCACTTACAAACATACACCCTGGCGCAGGCTGCTTTGCAGCATTGCCATTCAAACGACTGCAATATTCTTGAGCAACCTGGTCGTCTGCGTATCCAGACGATAGATTCGTTCTGCGCAGGACTGGTGCGAAGCATGCCTGCGTTATCTGACTATGGCGCATTGCCTGATGTTGATACGGATATGAACGAGGCATACCGCAATGCCGCTAAAATGCTTCTGAATAGCTTGACGGATAGTGAATGGCAGGGTTCTGTACGAAAGTTACTCCATTTTCTTGATAACAATACCTACCTGTTTGAAGATCTCATCACCAACATGCTCAAGTATCGTGATCAGTGGTTGCGGCATATTCATAATGTCCATCGAGAAACATGGCGAAGCGAGCTTGATGATGCCTTTTCTGTCTACATTCAATCTCGTCTGCAGAAAGCCTACACATTACTGAACGATAGCCAACAAAGATATTTATTCGACACTGCAAAACAATCCGCCGGCATATTACGTGCGAACGGTAAAGCTAGCCGCATCCTGAATCTAGAGGAGCAGCATGCATTCCCAGAACCTCATGCCAGCAATTTACCGGCTTACCAGGGGCTATGTGCATTATTACTAACTAGCAAGGGCGAATGGCTGAAACGAGTTACCATTGCACAAGGCTTCGTTGCCGCATCAACGGTAAAGAATTCTGTGGAAAAACAGGCATGCAAGGACCGCGTAGACGCACACAATGCATTTATAGCAGAGTGCGCCAATATCCAGGACCTCAGGGAGGTGTTAAAGGAAATATTTACTGTGCTTCCTGACTGCAGGTTTACTGATGACGAATGGGGAACGACTGAGGCCATAATGAAACTGTTGTTTCTCGCAACAGCGCAGTTAAAAACACTCTTCGCGAGTGAGAACAAAATTGATTTTCAGGAAATCCTGCTGGCAGCTCTGGACGCACTTGGTCATACCGATGACCCTTCGTCCTTATTATTGCAACTTGATTACAGTCTTAAACACATCCTGATAGATGAATATCAGGACACCTCTATCTCCCAATATATATTACTGGAGAAACTGGTTTCAGGCTGGCAGCATGATGATGGCCGCACACTGTTTCTGGTCGGCGACCCCATGCAGTCTATTTATCGTTTTCGTAATGCTGAAGTGGGGCTGTTTTTACGTGCACAAGAAAATGGAGTGGCTGACATTGCGCTTACGCCACTAACGTTGTCTGTAAATTTTCGTTCAAACCAAAGAATCGTCGAATGGGTGAACAGTAGTTTTCCTCAGATAATGCCGCAGCATACTGATATCCAGACGGGCGCTATCAGTTATTCACACTCTGTGGCATTTCATGATGATGATGCTACCAGTGATCTTGCTATCTATGCCTTTGATAATAGCGCTGAGGCTGAAGCACATAAGGTGATCGACATCATCCATCAGCGTCGCAATGCATTTCCTGATGAAACGATAGCCGTACTGGTGCGCTCAAAAACGCATCTGCTAGAGATATTGCCACTTCTTCAGTCCGAAGGAATCCCCATTCAGGCTATTGATATCGACACAATGCTGGACAAGCAGGTGGTTCTGGATCTCGTGTCACTTACAGCAGCACTGCATGATTTGTCAGATCGCATTGCCTGGTTAAGCCTGTTACGTGCACCCTGGTGTGGCCTGACACTGAATGACCTGTATATTATTTGTCATCAGTGCTCGGGCGAGAGTATTTATGAAAAAATTCATGATACCTCACAATATCCTTTTTTATCATCGCATTCACAGGCCATGCTGCCTCGGCTCTTACAGCTGGTTGATGAGGCTGTATTACATCGTGACAAAAAGCCACTCGATCGCATGGTGCACGCTATTTGGCAACAGCTGGGCGGGCCTGCCTGCGTAACTGCTGAGAGCGATATTGAACTGGCAGATGTATTCTTTAGTATTTTGAAATGTATCGAGAAAGATGCATTGATTCCATATAGAAATGTACTCAACCAGTATCTACAGGATGTTTACGCCAATAGCTCGCAAGCAGGCGAGAACCCTGTGCAAATTATGTCTATTCATAAATCAAAGGGCTTGCAGTTTGATACCGTCATTATCCCTCGAGCAGGTCGCCAGCCAAGACGACCTGATTCATCACTTATACTCTGGGAAGAAGTTACTGAGGACATCGACAATAGTTTAATGTTGGCGCCACTGTCGAGAAAGTATCATGACGGCGGCAAACGTTATGAGTTACTCAAGCATATTTCAAACATCAAATCGTCGAATGAGCTGGCACGTCTTCTCTACGTGGCTGCAACACGCAGCAAACATGCCTTATATATCACCGGCGAATTTAAACGCGACAAAAATGATGAGCCAACTGTAGCTAGCAGTACATTTCTGGCTATGCTCTGGGATATGCCAGGCATGCAGAAAATTGAAGCGACGCAGCCTGAGGCCACGCCTGACAACGACATATCAGAACAAAAATTACAGCGGCTTGCTACAGAATGGCAAATGCCTGATTCTTTACCTGCCATTTCTGGTGGCGTTGAGACTGATACAAGGCAACCCGCAGACGTATCTAATATTATCGAGTTTGACTGGGCTACAGAACTGGCTATGCAAACAGGCATCATTGTCCATGACTACCTGTGTCGTTTTAGTCGACTAGATGATGTCGCGCTTGCTACCATCGATATAAAAACCCATAAGCGTGATATAGCACATGCGCTTAGAGAGTTTGGCGTACAGCAGCATGATATTGACAAAGTCACACAACGAGTAGTAACTGCGCTGCAGAACACGCTTGAAGATAAAACAGGCCGCTGGTTACTCTCAGACAAACACCTCGATGCACACTCAGAATATGCGTTAACAGGCATTATTGATGGCAATGTAACCAACATCATCATAGATAGAACGTTTGTAGATAGTGATGATGTACGCTGGATTGTCGACTACAAAACCAGTCGTCATGAAGGTGCGGATGTAGAAGGGTTCATTGATAATGAAAAACTACGCTATCAGTCGCAGCTAGAAAAATATGCCAGCCTGATTGCGCATATCGATGACAGACCGGTGAAAAAGGCATTATATTTCCCATTATTGAAGCGTCTCGTGGAATGGGATTAAAGTATATTACCTGCATTTGAGAGCCTTAATTAAGTTATCATCAGCTCAGACACGGATCATTCATCGTCTATTAACTATCCACCAACGTCAGTCACGAGTGTATGCTGCATGCTAAAGTGGGCTCGACATCCTTGTCTCACCCACATCAATGGCGACTTGCTCTTAACATCCCTGTTTCGCGGCGTCGCCAATGACGCTGCAGCGCATCACCCGCACCTGCCTGGCCGGGGTGTGGCTGAGATCGGCGTCTTTGAAAACGTGCGTTCCATGGAAGGGTAAAGTGCGTTTTCATAGATTCGAGCACAACATGAACGTTGGGCGAGATTAAGCCGAGAATAGTCACACTCTGGCCATGAGGGTGATATCTAATGCGGTGTGATAGCCAGGTAGATCTTATTTTTTCAATCCGGCAGGCTAGACTGCAACGATTGTAACTAATGACTAACGCTTTTTATCGTAATCTGCAGCTTCAGTAATTTTCATCTGACTCAGTAACGAAGCACGCTGGTCGCGTAAGGCCTTATTCAGTGGTTGCGCCTTAATATTTCTCGAAATCTCTTCAATTGCATCATACCAGATGCCATTTCGTGCAAGAATTGAAAAGCGATCATCCTTTTTAGCATTGCGAAGCTTCGTGGCTAACTCAGCCGGGGCGTTAATAAATTTCAGACCCCCACCTGTAATGATGTCTTTGGAGCGTTGATTGGGATCAATGATGATTGATACTGCCCAGAAATAATCAACGCCCTGTTTCAGCTTAATATTGTGTTCTTTTAGATCAATGCTATATATCCCTGCCTCACCTGGCGACGTTAATTGCTTTTCAAGCACAGGTTCAACACTGATCGTTTCATCGACAGTTAGCGTTAATTCTACGTTGGCATTTTTTATATCAGAGATATACCAGTAAAGTGTTGGCTGCTCTTTTAGCGTTAGCCCAGTCAGAATGGGCTCTATCGCACGTAACGAGACTTCCTCCTTACCTACGCCACGGCTAGCACCACCGACACGCGCGGTATTCTTGACGTTTTCTTCAAACGGCGGATTAAAAATAACCTCTTCAGCCTGTAACGCTGTAGCAGTCAGTAGAAATATACTTAGTAATAAAACAGGGTGCTTTTTCATATTCATAACCTCCTGTTATAACCAGTTTCCAATAAGTAAAAAAGGCGACCAGTAACTTGGGTGTCGGTAGCGCCTGTTATCAATCATCTCCATTTGGGCCTGCTGTAGCGCACGTGCTTTGGAGACATCTGAGCCCTTTATGTACTTATAAAAATCAGAAACCAGGTTAGATGATGCCTGATCATTAATAAACCAGAGTGAGGCCAACGCGCTACGCGCACCGGCCTTAATAGCAATGCCCGCAAGTCCTAGCGCGGCCCGGTCATCTCCTGCTGCCGTCTGGCAGGCGCTTAATGTTAATAGCTCGATCGGCTCATCGCGGAATTTACTCGCGCCGATGATATTTTCCAGCCCATCCATCGTTAGCTTGTTATCATAGGTAAGTAAAAAGGATTTGCGCACATCATTAACAAACTGCCCATGCGATGCAATATGTACGACACGATAGGGTTTTTCTGTGAGCTCTTCGGTAACTGAATTGAGAATGAACTTTTCATCTTTAAGAACTCGGCCTTTATATAGCTTACTGATCGAATCCAGTTCATTTTGCACATTCGGTAGTGCGGGAAAATCCTGCACAGCTTCTGTTAGGCCATTTAATAACAGGCTCAGGTTTTTGCGCTTAAGTGGTTTGGGATCAGTAAGCGCCAGGCCTGGCGTTGTGGCGATCGCATATTTTTCAATAAGAAACTTCTTGCCATCATGCAATGCAGATAGAGGAATGGTGCGTAGCGCACCATCGGGGACAATCACCATGGTGTTAATATTATTTTCCGTTAACGTGGCTTCCATTGGTGTGATGAGCCATTTATAAAGCTTACGTGCATGACGCAGGTATTGATGCGTTGTGCGTTTCTCAAGACGTTGGCGAAAACGGCGAATTTCCTTCACCATCACTGATTTTTTAATTGGTATTGTAAATTGCTTAATGCCCGTGCTCAGGCTAAGCAGTAACTCGGCACGATCTTCAAGCAGAATAGGGTAGAGCACCGCTGTTTTAGCATCGACTTTATCCAGCCCGGTAATCTTGGACTGCAAGGCAGTGACACAGCTATCCTGAAAGTAATCCTGAAGTTCGGCGGCCTTGAGTTGCTCAACCGTTTCACGTGCCTCAATCAACTGTGATTCTAGTTTCTTCGGGTCACTGTCTTTTTGGCGTAGTAGTAGATCAGCCAGTTCGAAATAAATCGGGCCGATAGAGGTTCTAAAATTATTCGCTCGGCTGGAATTATTCAGATCAGCGCGGATATCTTTAAGGGTATACACAGCGCGGCGATAAAAATCGATAGCAGCGGTGATGTCATTTTTATCACGTAAAGCCTGACCAGCCTGCCATTGCCAACGATAAAGTATCTCAGGCGCATTAGCATTCTGTGCTTTAAAAATTGCCTGCTGTGTCAGGCGTAAACTTTCGTCATAACGTTGTGCTTTATAATAGAGCTCACCGAGATAACCCAGGGCATAGGAAGCTGAGCGTACATCATCAATCTGATTGGCCAGGGTGTTGGCCTTATTAAGGTTTTCAAAACTGGTTTTCAGCCAGCCACCGCTATTACTGGATACATTTTCTGACAGAGCGCTTGCCAGTCGCGCGGCATTAATTAACATATAAGCTTTATCATGCGATGCAGGCAAATCATCGATTGTCTGCAAGGCCTTGGTTAGCGCACTTCCAGCGGTTTTATAATCTTTATTATCAGAAGAGATGCGAGCAATATTCAAGTTTGCTTTGGTAGCAAGCTGTCTGTCGTTTAGCGCAATCGCCAGATCCGCAGTTTTCTGATAAATGGGCTGTGCTTTTGTATATTGTTTTTGGCGAGCGAAAAGTGTGGCCTGGGTATTCAGTGCGGCTGCTAGTAACCGCTTATCACCCAGCAATGTGGCATTATCCACAGCCGTCTTTATAACCACATCTGCCTTGGCGTTTTTGGCTTGTTGAGATAGCACATCAGCCAGAGTGGTTTGAATGGCAATATGCTGTGTTGTCGGGCTCTTACTATCAAGGCGTTTCAGGACAAACTGCAAGGCCTGCTGTGCTGCAGTATATTGTCCTAAAGCACGCTGCGATTCAGCCTGAAGAATCAGGTATTTGAAATAGCTCGCCTGATCACCGCTATCACGTGCTTTGCGTCCTTCTGTCTTCCAGAAATCCAGTGCAGCCTCAAAATCACCGCGTTTAAAAGCCTGTTCGCCCAAAGTATTTGCCTGTGACAACACTGGCATGAGGCATAGCATCAGGAATAGAGGGGCAAACTTAAGGCCAAGGCCGCAACGTCGAAACATGAACTCTCCCTAAAGTGTGATTTTCACAACGAATTATCAGCTCCACACAATATACAAGGTATAGCGTATAAGTCTAAACATTCTACGTAAAAATAGTCACGAAGTGCAGCTAGATTTGATGCCTAGTCGATCCACTAACTGGGGCTTATGCAAGTATCTTTCAAACCACTATTTACGCTCTACACTCTATAGATTGCTATGCAAATGCCTAGAGTTACGTGTAATATAACGGATAACAATAAAATATTTTATAAAAAACATTAAGTTACGCTATTAAATTCATGAAAATCAAGAAGAAATCATTACTAGCGTATCTCTCTAGCGGGCTGCTTCTGGGTCAATTAGCGAGTACGGCAATGGCGATGCCTCCATTGCCTGACCCACAATCACGCCCCAATGTTAGACTTGTACCAGACGAGCAGTCGCGCCCAAGCGTTTCACCCGTTCCATTACCCGAGTTTAATCCTCCTCAGGCTCCTCAGTTTGTACTGCCACCGTTAGCGCCACCCAAAAAAGATTTGTCTTCACAGGTAAAGGTCTTCGTAAAGAAATTCATACTTGATGGCAACAAGGCGATAAGTGACGAAGAACTGACCAAGTTAACTAAGGAGTATGAAGGGCGCACTATCACTACAGGTGAATTACAGGAATTGCGCCATAAGATGACCCTGTATTATATCAACAAGGGCTATATCAACTCCGGCGTCGTGATTCCGGATCAGGATGTCAAAGATAACATCATTACGTTCAAGATTGTCGAAGGTGAATTAACCACGATTAAGATCGGTGACACCAAACGCCTGCGCAAAGAATATGTGAACGACCGTCTACGTTTATCCAGTGGGCCACCACTAAACATCAACGAACTACAGGAACGCATTCAGCTACTCCAGCAGGATGCACAGATTAAACGCATTAATGCTGAGCTTCAGCCTGGTAATAAGCCAGGTGAGAGTATCCTGAATGTACTGGTAGAAGAAAATCAGCCCTATCAGATTGCCATGGTGGTCGATAATCATCGTTCGCCTTCGGTCGGTGCCGAACGACTCTCATTCGAAGGTTTCCATCAGAACCTCACGGGCAGGGGAGACAAAATCTCTTATCGTGCCGGGGCCACAGACGGCCTGAACGATTATGCTGTTTCCTATGAAATCCCACTCAACGCGCTCGATACCAAGCTACAGGTGCGTTATGAAAGAAGTGATTCCCAGATTATCGAAGAACCTTTCAACCTCATTGACATCGTTAGTGAATCAAGAACATTTGGCATCAATGTAACGCATCCCTTTATCAAAACGCCAAATGAAGAGCTGATTGTTGGTCTGGGGCTGGATTTACGCAAGAGTGAAACCTTTCTTGAAGGACAGCCTTTTACATTCTCAAACTCGGGTTCTGAGAATGGTGAAACCAAAGTAAGTGTCTTACGTTTTTCACAGCAATACACTAAGCGCACTTTAAACCAGGTGATTGCAGCACGCTCAGTATTCAGTCTGGGTCTTGATGCATTTGATGCCACGACCGGTAATGGCGAACCGGACGGGCAATTCTTTAGTTGGCTCGGGCAGTTTCAGTTAGCGCGTCGTATTGGCACCGAAGGCATACAGATGATTTTACGTGCTGACATGCAGCTTTCTGAAGACACGCTATTCTCTTTAGAGAAATTTTCAGTCGGTGGCGCTAATAGTGTGCGTGGCTTCCGTGAGAACGAACTCGTACGTGATACGGGTATCGCCACATCAATTGAGTTTCGTATTCCTGTCTTTAAAGATCAGGCCGGTTTGACGCCATTTCAGTTAGCACCTTTTATTGATGCCGGTTATTCGCGCAATAAGGGTGGTAATGACACAACCACACAGAGTTTGCTCGGTGCAGGCGTCGGACTGCACTGGGATCCTGACCCAAGCTTTCATGCTGAACTGTATCTTGCCAGAGGATTTACTGGCACTGACGATAGTAATCGCGCACATGATCTACAGGATGACTCCATCCACTTTCAGATGAGCTATCAGTTGTTTTAATCTCGCCTCTATTCTAAGCCTTTTATTTCCACACAATTCAAATGTTGTAATTTATGGTGTTATATCATTAGATATATCGATATAACTGAGCGCATATAATCAGGAAGAGCATCATGAAAATAACGGTCATTAACGGCAGTCATCGCATTAATTCACAGAGTCTAAAAGTTGCAAAACATATCGAAAACACTTTACAGACCAGCATTGGCATTGATGCAGACATTCTCAGTCTTGAAGGTAATCCCTTGCCACTGTGGGATCAAGGTACCTGGGAGGGTGAAGATAAATGGCAAACTCTGTTAACACCATTGAATGAACAACTCGCCGGCAGTGATGGCTTTGTCGTCATCTCACCAGAATGGCATGGCCAGGTACCTTCTGGCCTGAAGAATTTCTTTTTATTATTCGGCAAGGATGTACTCGGTCATAAACCAGCCCTGATTGTGACAGTGTCAAGCGGCACAGGGGGTAGTTATCCTGTTGCGGAGCTACGCATGAGTAGCTATAAAAACAACCGCATTTGTTATATTCCGGAACACGTCATTATACGAGATGTTGAGAATGTGCTAAATGAAGAGGGCAATAATAATGAAAAGTCTGATGCCTTTTACCGTGAACGTATTAAATGGTCTCTTGATGTCCTGAAAGAATATGCCACAGCCCTCACTGCTGTAAGAGTGACCGGCATTACGAATAATGATCAGTTTAAAAATGGTATGTAAATAACCCGCCAAGTATACAAAAAGATAAGGGAGGGCATTGCCCTCCCTTTCATAACCAATAACTAATCAATCAACTTACGAATCATTAGCTCGCTGAATACGACGTAACAACTTATCAAGGTCCCTGCTAGCAGCTGTTGGATTCTTCAGCGTATTTAAGAACTCAATGACTGCTTGCTGATCATCTGAAGACAGCCCTTCAAAGTTATCAACAGCACCAGCCGCTTCCGAACCAGGTGAATTACCATGAATCAGAATCGCATCCATCAGAGTCAGTGCGCGCCCATCATGCAGGTACGGTGCTGAATCCGCAACACCCCACAGACGTGCGGTAACAAACGTGGCATCGCCATTGAATTCAGCAAGATCTGAACCCATGTTGTGGCGTTTAAAATCACCAAATGGTCGCACGATGAGACCGCCACCTCTCACCTTTTGAAACCTTGCCGGTTTCGCGCGCAGGTTGAGCGTCATGTAAACATTTGCTGAAGGGTCCTGCGGTATTTCAGGAAAGCGCACACCCAGTGTTCTCGAGCGTGTTTCAAAAGAGGGGACGTGACATTCGGCGCAGCCTACATCATTAAAAAGCTGCTCACCCACTGCAGCACGGCCACGAGCTTTTCGCTTTCTTGGGCGTTCCAGTAACGCATTGTAAATATTCATTGCAGATAGTTCACCAACAGTAACTTCGTTGACGACACCATCACCATCAGGATCAGCGGTGGCCGCATCCGCAATCAACGTAGTAATTTCATCATCAGAAGGTGTTACGAAACCGTCTTCCTGTTCCTGTGTATTCAGACCGGCAATCGCCTCAACAGACTGCATCCCATGATGGAATGCTAATGCATCAACATCAAAGGTACGAGTAGTGATGTTATTACCTTTACGACCGAAAGGCTGTACTACCAGGAAAGTCTTACTACCAATAACGGCATCAATACCTTCAACGCCATCTGCATTACCATCGGTATCGGCATCAACAATTGCGCCATCAGCATCGGTTGAAAGCGTACCAAAGTTAACGTCTTTAGTGACGAGGTCTACAGTCGCATTAGGTGTGCCAATAACTGAAGCAGCCAATGCCTGCAGGTCCTGAGTCATTTCATTACCGACCAGTTCAACACCACCAGAACCAAAAACAATGGGCGGATTAATGATACGACCATTGATGTTTGACTGCCCAATAGTATCAGCAGCAAGAAAATCATCAGGTGGGTTGATCTGACCTGGATCGTCGTTTGCATTAACAAACGATGCACCACCACCACCGAGCACCGTGTTATTCATGCTGCCATGACCTCCAATAACAAATTTGAAGGGCACGACGGTACTGCTACCAATAGCATGACATTCAGCACAGGTCTGTGCATCAAGACCATTAATACGTGTGAAGGTACCATTCCCCTGAAGAGAACCACGGCTACCAGCCTGACGACGTGTCTCTGGTGTATCTCCAGGTGTTTCACCAAAACCATCAGCTTTATTAAATGGCGTAGCAAACATTTCGCGACCGATGAGTCGAATTTCCTGTAGTGTCAGCTCACCATTGACGATCTGCTGCTGGGTTATACGAGTACGGCGATTGCCATCAGGATCCAGTATTGTCTCCGCGTCAAATGCCATAGCAATTGGTGAAATTCCCACTACACCGGCTATAGCGAAAGAAAAAGATTTTAACCCCATGTTAAAAAACCCCTAAGTGATTGAAAAAATAGTGTAATTACTTCTTTTTTTAAGCCTACATTTTGTAGGTACTTAAACTTAGCGGCGCTATAAATATGAACTTTAATTAATCTCTATATTGGTAAGAGATACATTCTGACCGAATAGAATTGATAATCACTTTTCTGGGTTAGTGAAATGGGTTCTCAATTTTCAAGCTTGAGGTGGGGAGTGATGAGATAGACACTCAGTATAGGCAGGACAAAAAAAGGGAGGGCATAGGCCCTCCCTTTAATACAGCTAGTTTGATAACTAGATGATCTTAACGACCACGACCACGGTCGTCGTCATCAGAGTCATCGTCACGACCATTGTGGCTGCTATCGTCATCATCATCATGAGCGATGCGGCGCGCCAGGCGGTCCAGATCCTTACTTGCAGAATTTGGATTCTTCAGCGTTTTCAGGAATGAAATTACCGCTTGCTGATCTTCAGAAGTCAGTGCTTCAAAATTATCAACGGCATCGGCAGCTTGAGAGCCTGGTGAATTACCATGAATCAGAATGGCATCCATCAGTGTCAGTGCACGACCATCATGCAGGTAAGGCGCAGAATCTGCGACACCCCATAGACGGGCTGTTTCAAAACTGTCATTACCATCGAACTCAGCCAGGTCGGTACCCATTTTGTGACGTTTGAAATCGCCGAATGGACGCACGATGATGCCAGGGCCACTCTTTTCAAACTTCACAGGCTTCTTGGTCAGATCCAGGTTCATGTAAACGTTCGCTGAAGGATCCTGCAGGATTTCAGGGAAGCGTACACCCAGTGTTCTGCTATTAGTCTGGAATGAAGGTACGTGACATTCTACACAACCAGAATCAGCAAAAAGCTGTTCACCGACTGCAGCACGGCCTTCAGGTTCTTCCTGTACAGGACGTTCCAGCATTGCGCTAAAGACGTTCATCGCAGACAGCTCGCCAACGGTAACTTCATTCACGACATTGTCACCATCAGGGTTTTGTGTCGCTGCATCTGCAATCAGTGCCGCGATTTCATCATCAGAAGGGGTGTCAACACCGTTTTCAACACTGCTCAGACCAGCAAGAACTTCAACTGGCTGCATGCCATGATGGAATTGCAGTGCATCAGTATCAAAGGTACGAGTAGTGATGTTGTTACCCTTACGACCAAAAGGCTGGACTACCAGGAAGGCCTTACCACCGATGGTTGCATCGATTCCTACAACGCCATCAGCATTACCATCAGCATCTGCATCAACAATTGCGCCATCAGCATCGGTTGAAAGCGTACCAAAGTTAACGTCTTTAGTGACGAGATCTACAGTCGCATTAGGTGTGCCAATGACTGAAGCAGCCAATGCCTGCAGGTCCTGAGTCATTTCGTTACCCACCAGTTCAACACCACCAGAACCGAAAACGATTGGCGGATTAATAGTGCGACCATTAATGTTTGACTGACCTGTGGTGACAGCGGCAGGGAAGTCAGCTGGTGGATTGATCTGGTTTGCGTCGTCGTTGATATTTATAAACGACGCACCACCGCCACCCAGCACGGTGTCATTCATGGTACCAGCACCACCGACAATAAATCTGAATGGCACGACAGCACTACTACCTACAGCGTGACATTCAGCGCAGGTCTGTGCATCAAGACCATTAATACGTGTGAAGGTACCATTTCCCTGTAAAGAACCACGGTTCCCTAAAGTACGACGTGATTCGGGTGTATCCCCTGGTGTTTCACCAAAACCATCAGATTTATTAAATGGTGTGGCAAACATTTCGCGACCAATCAGACGAATTTCCTGTAGTGTTAGTTCACCACTGGTAATCTGTTGCTGGGTCACACGAACGCGGCGATTGCCATCCGGATCGGCCTCGACTGGTACGTCAAAAGCCATAGCGACAGGTGATATTCCCACCACACCTGCTAGCGCTAAAGTTAGTGATTTTAACTTCATGTTAAAAATCCCCCTAAGTTATTAAAAAATAAGTAATTACTTCATTCTTATAGACTTCAGAGCAGGTTAAATCCCTTAAATTTCCATTAACCTAATCTTAAGCAACGCTTACTGTACATATCTGATATTACAAATGAAAGCGTAATAGTTCACATATTTATGTAGGGAAATGCGTACAATTACACCTACGAACAATAAGTTATTGTAATTAATACTTAAAATACTTCTGGATAGAAAATTTAGACTGTGTTTAAATTTTCTATTGAATAATAAAAAATACCTATATTTGACACATTTATGTTTATAAGGTCAGTTTGCCGCCCCAGTTTCCACACATTTTTACTCGCAGTTTTAATGCTATTCATCATGCCGAGTTGTTTTGCTGACTATGCAGAAGTTGTCATTACCACGGATGAGCATGATTTCACGCTGAACTGCTTTCCCGCCAGCGGTAAACAGATGTTGCTATGGGTAGCGCCAGGATTTGGCACTCATGAGCGGGGAATGACTACCTCTGAGAAAATTGCCGGTATGGGAGTGGAAGCCTGTCACGTGGATCTTGCTGATAATCTATTTATTCCTAAAAGCACCTCAAGCATGCGCAAGCTCAGCGGTGAGAATCTGCGCTTAATCATTGAATCTCTACATGCAAAAACAGGTAAAGAAATCACGCTTCTTAGTCGTTCCTATGGGGCTTTGCCAACATTAAAGGCCATGCGCCTATGGCAACAAGCTCGGCAACAAGATGGTACCGATGCCAGCTATCTCCATGGCGCAATTCTTTTTTCGCCAGAACTGTATGCGAGTATTCCACCATTAGGGCAGGCGCCTGTTTACGACCCCATTATTGAAGCGAACACCATGCCGGTAATGATTTACCAGGCGGGCAAACGTAGTAATCGCTGGCAACTTGATCGTGTTATTACATCGTTATCTAAACACGGTGCCAACGTGTTTTTTCGGGTGCAAAAAGGGGTGACAGGCACATTCTATCGCGCTGACTTTGCTGCTGAAACACTCCAGGCCTTAAAGAACATGCCAGGCAGTCTTTTTACTGATATTAAATTACTGAGACAGTTAACAACCCCATTGCAGACAGTCTCGCTAAATACTAGCCCTGAAAGGGATGGCACCGGCCTGGATACACAGCTAACAAATTTTACCGCTGACATGAAACCCCATGCACTTGATCTTGAGATAGTGCAGGGCGGGCGACTGGTAAAAAATAACTATAAAGGTAAATTAACCGTCATTAATTTCTGGGCAACCTGGTGTCCACCCTGTGTAGTAGAGATCCCCTCATTGAATCGCTTACGCAACAAAATGCAGGGCTATGATTTTGAGCTTATTTCAGTCAACTACTCAGAAACACGTGCGCATATCCGTGGTTTTCTGGAAAAAGTTAAGGTCAATTTTCCTGTTTTACTAGACGTCAGTGGAGAGATATCGGCTAGCTGGAATGTGCTAGTGTATCCCTCGACCTTTGTTATTGGGCCAGACGGCAAGATTTTATATGGCATCAATGGTGCGATAGAATGGGACTCAGATGAAGTCATCAACAGATTCAAGTCTATTCTAGAAGAGCACAAACTTCGCAACTAACAGTAATATCACGTATCGATTAGCGGGACACTGATTTGGATAAAATTAAAATTCTATTTGTATGCATGGGCAATATCTGTCGCTCACCGACAGCTGATGGCGTGTTTCGCACACTGGTTGATCAACACGCCTTAAGTGATCGCATCGAAATCGATTCGGCTGGCACGCATGCCTACCACGTCGGCGAACCGCCTGATTCCCGTGCACAGACGACAGCAAATCGGCGCGGTTATGACTTATCACCTCTGCGTGCACGGCGTGTCGATGAAAATGATTACGCTTATTATGATTACATTCTCGCCATGGATAACGACAACCTGTCAAAAATGCTGAAACGCTGCCCTGAAGAGCATCAGTCAAAACTACAGCTATTTCTGGATTTTGCTACCAATGCGAGTGAGAAAGAAGTGCCTGATCCATATTATGGTGGCCCAAGTGGTTTCGAACGAGTGATTGATATGATTGAAGATGCCAGTGAAGGGCTACTTGCCCACATCAACAAGCATCATAAGGTGTCAGACTAACCTGCGACTTTAAAACGCGACACACCATCCTGTAACTTACTACTCGCATCTTTCAAAGAATTAATGGATGTTGTTGACTGACGCAATGATTGTGCCGTCTGCTGTGCCGTTTCATTAAGTTGCAACATGGCCGTGTTGATACTTTCGCCGCCCATAACCTGCGCCTGCATACCCTCAACAACATGCTCAAACTGTGGCGTTAGTGTCTGCACATCATCAATAACTCCCGCAAGCCTTTCACTCACTGAGCTGATTTCATCTGATCCGCGATTGATTTCTTCCGAGAACTTGTCCATTCCCATTACACCTGAGCTTACCGCTGACTGCATCTCTTTGACCATTTGCTCAATGTCCCAGGTCGCTACTGCAGTTTGATCAGCAAGGCGTCTAATTTCTGTCGCCACTACGGCAAAGCCGAGTCCGTATTCACCGGCTTTCTCAGCCTCAATAGCGGCATTCAATGAAAGCAGGTTAGTCTGGTCTGCCACTTTGGTGATGGCCGTAACAACATTGCTTATATTGCCTGCCTTCTCATTTAATATAGATAGCTTTGAACTAATTGAATTAGTCGCTTCACGCATCTGCTGCATAGTAGCGTCCATTTTATTGATGGCATCCTGCCCACCTGAAGCGGACACGGCTGTGTTTTCAGCAACCACCTGAACGTCACGCATTGTCTCAACGAGTTTTTTCGAGGTTGACGAAATATCATTCACTGTCGAAAGAACTTCATTCGTGCTGGCTGCCTGTTCGGTCGCGGTTGCTTCCTGCTGGCGTGCTGTTGCGGCGATATGCGTTGTTGATGACGCAACCTGTAAGCCAGACTCATGCACACGTTTCACCAGGTCATGTAAATTCAGGATCATTGCTCTTAAAGAGTTTGCCATGATGTCAATCGGCTCATTACCATCAAACTCATCGAGCGAAGTGGTCAGGTTGCCCTGCGATGCTTCTGTTACTGCCTCAAGGATAATGTCAATTTTTTCCTTGAGCTGCTCGGTATACTCCTGCTGTTGCCTGACTGCAGCATGGATGGCCATAGACATCGCATCAAAGGTTCTATCTACATTACAAATGGCATCTTCACAATCGTCTTTTAGATCCGAAATATCGATGCTGTCATCAGCAAAATTATCCATCACATCACCAATAGACTGAATGCCTTTCTGAACAGCCTTGGTCATCGGGTTTATGATGCCGTTCACAAGCAGATAGGCCAGAGCGGTAATGGCAAATATTGATAACAACACCATAATAATATTTATGATCATCGTACTGGTAGCGCTACTCAAAAGCCCATCATTGAGTCTTGCGATTGTCGCCAGTTGAATATCAACCAGAGATTTCACATCAGCATTAAGCTGCTTGATGACAGGGGTAAGCTTACTGCGCATCATAAATGCATCCTGGCGCCATTCTTCGCCACCATGCTGCTCAATCATTTTATCTATGTGTAAAGCGGATTTCTTGAATATGCTCAGCGCCTCAGCAATATAGTCTTCTTGTTCGAATGTAAATGAGTCTGAATATTCATTAATGAGTTCATTCATCTCTTTCAAAAATTTTCCCTGATAGTCTCTGATTTCATTCTGAGTGACTTTTGTCCGAAAACCTAAAAAACCACGCACGGCATTCATGATTCTGCTCCATGAATAACGTAGCTCATTTAGTTTTTTCAGCACCTCAGGCCTCGGGCTTTCCTGTTCATTCTCTGACTCAATAGAATTAACGATATTGTTCAGAATGACGAGATTAACTGGATTTAAATTCTCACTGGCGTAACGTAAAGCTGGCAAGTTATTCAGAGGATCTTCAGCGTAGTTAAACATTGCATCCTGAGATGCAGTAAAAGCATCCAGTTGATTTTGAATGTTATTGACTAGTCGACGCGACTCGGTGTCATTTTGAATTGGCGTCTGAGATTGCAAGGTCTGAATCAGCTCGCCTGCTTGTTGTATAGATTCAAGATACGCTTCTTGATAGGGCTTTTCCTGACTGACGAGATAGAAACCCATATTGGACAACGCTGCTTTCATCGTATCTGAAAGCTGCATCGTGGTAATGACAGCTTCCTGATGCTCATCGACGAGCGTTGATGCAGATGACTTGATATTTAAGGTGTTAAACGTGGTAAAAACACCGATAGCCAGAAGCAGGGCAATCATACTGCCATAACCGATAAGCATCTTCTTTTTGATAGA
>Ga0316207_10000485_pt1 | contig 63789 bp, 41 predicted proteins | sample 6weekpyrite_MG_FD_204943 | JGI IMG/M metagenome (GOLD analysis project Ga0316207, IMG submission 204943) | Microbial mat bacterial communities from mineral coupon in-situ incubated in ocean water Damariscotta River, Maine, United States -... | ecosystem: Environmental > Aquatic > Marine >... | reverse complement strand
TGAAAATGGTCATGTGGTAACAGCCCATATTTCAGGCCGTATGCGTAAACACTATATTCGCATTATGACCGGTGACAAAGTAACGGTTGAGATGACACCTTACGATCTCGAGAAAGGTCGAATTGTTTATCGCGAAAAGTAGCAGAACTAAATACCCAATAAAAAGGCTGTGTAGTAACTACACAGCCTTTTTTATTGGGAAGAGAATAAAAGCAGATTGTCCGCAAATGCACGCTAACAACGCAAATGTCTGGGTTTGTGCGCCAGCGGCGCACTACACCCAATTTAGGCTTTTGCTTTTTTTTCGTTCATTCGCGTGCATTTGCGGACAATGCTTTTAAACTAACCCGCTACCGTCTCTTTCTCCAACACTTCAATCTGCAGATCATCTGTTTCCTTATTCAGGCTCACCTTAACCTGGCCGCCTTTAGATAATCTACCAAATAATAACTCATCAGCAAGCACACGTTTTAAGTGTTCCTGTATAACACGTGCCATAGGTCTTGCCCCCATCTTAGGGTCATAGCCTTTTATGGCTAACCAGTCACGTGCACTATTATCCACATGCATCGTAACTTTTTTCTGTTCTAACTGATGTTCAAGTTCAATAATGAACTTATCCACAACATTGGTAATGGTACGTTCATCAAGGGGTTTAAACTGGATAATACCATCTAAACGATTACGGAATTCAGGCGTAAACATACGTGTTAACTCTTCCATTCCGTCAGTTACATTATCCTGTTCAGTAAAGCCCATAGAACGACGGCTCATCATCTGTGCACCGGCATTGGTTGTCATAATGAGAATGACATTACGGAAATCCGTTTTACGTCCGTTGGTATCGGTCAGGGTGCCGTGATCCATAACCTGTAATAACAGGTTAAATACATCAGGGTGGGCTTTTTCTATCTCATCCAGCAGCAAGACCGCATGGGGGTGTTTATTGATAGAGTCAGTTAATAAGCCACCCTGATCAAAACCCACATAGCCAGGGGGTGCGCCAATCAGGCGTGATACCGTGTGACGCTCCATATATTCAGACATATCAAATCGAATCAACTCAATACCCAGCGCTTTAGACAGTTGCTTGGTTACTTCGGTTTTACCTACTCCCGTTGGCCCTGCGAACAGGAAGGAGCCTACTGGCTGGTCGGGATTACCCAGACCAGAGCGGGACATTTTGATCGCATTCGTCATGTTATCAATGGCTTCATCCTGTCCAAACACAACCAGTTTCAGATTACGTTTAAGGTTTTTCAATACCGTAGTATCGGAAGAAGACACGGTTTTGGCTGGAATACGCGCCAGTTTAGCTATAATATTTTCGATATCATTCACATTAACATGCTTAGATTTACCGTCTTTATTATTCATATTCCGATGGGCACCAGCCTCATCGATTACATCAATGGCCTTATCTGGTAGAAAACGATCCATCATATAGCGACTGGATAATTCCACCGCTGATTTAAGCGCATTTAAACTGTATTTCACATTATGATAATCTTCATAATGCGGTTTAAGGCCACGTAAAATCTCAACTGTTTCAGCAATGCTGGGTTCATCTACATCAACTTTCTGAAAACGACGTGTTAACGCATGATCTTTTTCAAAGATACCGCGAAACTCCTGATAAGTAGTCGAACCAATACACTTAAGCTCACCTGATGCGAGCATCGGCTTAATCAGGTTAGATGCATCCATAACTCCACCAGATGCGGAACCTGCACCTATTATGGTATGAATTTCATCTATAAATAAAATTGCACCGGGGTCATCAGCCAGCTGTTTAAGCACGCCTTTAAGACGTTTTTCAAAATCACCTCTGTATTTTGTACCTGCAACTAATGCACCTAAATCAAGTGAGTAGATAGTTGAGCCATGAAGAATTTCAGGTACTTCATCATCAACTATTTTTTTAGCCAGGCCCTCTGCAATCGCAGTTTTACCTACGCCTGCCTCCCCCACTAGCAAAGGATTATTTTTACGTCGACGACATAAAATCTGCACGATACGCTCAACTTCCAGGTCACGGCCAATCAGCGGATCAATCCTGCTCTGCAGCGCCTTCATATTGAGGTTAACCGCATATTTATCTAATGGTTGATTTTCTGCTTCACTCGCATCATCTGTGGATGAGTCAATATCAGCATGATTGTCCTCATCTTCAGATATTTTAGAAATACCATGGGAAACATAATTGACAATATCAAGGCGATTTACATCTTGTTGATGCAATAAATAGATAGCCTGGGATTCTTGTTCACCATATATGGCCACAAGCACATTGGCACCAGTCACTTCTTTTTTACCCGATGACTGAACATGAAAAACCGCACGTTGAAGTACACGCTGGAAACCTAAAGTAGGTTGAACCTCACCCATTTGATCCTCATGAAATACCGGGGTATTTTCATCTAAATACAGGGAAAGTTCGCCTTTTAGGCGTAATAAGTCGGCACCGCAGGCCTTTAATACTGAATTTGCACTGCTGTTATCCAGCAGCGCCAATAATAAGTGCTCTACTGTAATATACTCATGCCGCTTATTGCGAGCTTCATTAAACGCGACGTTTAGTGAAGCCTCTAGCTCCTTACTCAACATAACATCGCCTCTTTTAGTTATGAGTGGAGAGCCATCGTCGTGGCCCAGCCACTTTTATCAATTAAATAATCTGTTAACAAACTTGAAGCTCATGCTTCTTCCATCGTACACATCAACGGATGCTGATGTTGCCTGGAGTAGTCGTTCACCTGTTCTACCTTGGTTTCCGCTATCTGGTAGCTAAATTCGCCACAGATTGCTTCACCCTTAGTATGCACCATTAGCATTATCTGTGTTGCCTGTTCCTCATTCATCTTAAAGAATTTAGACAGTATCTGCACCACAAATTCCATTGGTGTGTAATCATCATTTAATAATACGACCTTGTATTTCTTAGGGGGTTTCAATTTAGGTTTGGCTTCTTCTACCGCCAGGCCGTCATTTAGATCCCAATCTGATTCATGATCACTCATGCCATACTCTCATTGTAGTTCAAGCTTTTAGGGTTTTCCGAAAATAGCTCTAATTTTAAACTGCATCGTCTATTAACGCGTATATTTTAACCTTAACACAAAGGTCATACAGGTTATTTTACATTAAAATCATGACAATTAGACACACCATTTATAGACTCATTAGTAAATTTAAGGAAAAAATCCTACTGACTGATGTCTAGACGAATCATTTAAACTGTTCTAAAAAAGAAAAGAGTATAATACAGTCGTCTGTGCCATGGTATTTAAGCATTTAACCAGGATTAATACCTGTATACCTCAGCTCATACTAATTGCGTTAAATCATAAAAAAATGAAAATCAAACCTACACTCAAATCAATAATGCTCCCTTACCTCTTGCTAGTGATCACTGGCTGCTTGCATTTAAACATATATGCTGATGTATACGGACCTTCTGCGTCTGTACTACGGTTTCAAAAACAAATGGCAAAGCGAGGCAATGCGGAATCCCAGTACAAACTGGGGTTAATGTACGAAACCGGTTCAGGTGTAAGTAATAGCCTGGTTCTAGCTACAAGCTGGTATAAAAAAGCCGCACGACAAAACTACAAACCCGCTGTTAACCGTTTGACATATCTTGAAATCAAAAAATCTGGTTTTAATAATAGCCACAGAGAATGGTTATTGGAACTTAAAGCTGATGCGCGTTACCAGGAAGGTGAAGCCTTATTTTTACTAGGACAAATGTACTCAGAAGGCACCGGTGTTAACAAAAGCCTTACCCATGCATTAGAATTATTGCGTGAAGCTGCTGGGGGAAACATTCCGGGCTCAGAAGCAGAAATATTACGTGTAGAGAAAGAATTAACGCTTCTACAAAATAAATATAATCATAAAAAAATTAAAACTAAAACGGCCTCAAAAAAAGTATCCCACTCACAAAAAAGCGTACACACCAGACCTAAAAAATCACCGGCACCAACTGCAACCGCTAGTAACATAAAAAAAACACCCGACCTGTTAACTAGCAAAACAAAAAAAGTAATTAAACAACCGACCGCAAAAAAGACAAGCCTGTCAAAACCAGTAACTGAACAAGCACAATCCGTTAGTATAAAAAAAGCACAACACCCAATGGATACAATATGTGGTGGCCGTAATCGATACACCAGAGATTGTCGTTAAATCTTATTCTGAAGATCTCACCTTGAAGTTAATGCCTTCAATTTTGGTCTCAAATATCGTACAACCAACGGCATTTACACCCGCTCCCATGATTGTGTTCTGACATTCATCCTGCTCATTTAAAACACCATCACCATCATTATCAATATTACATCCCCTTGTATCAACCTGGATGCCTTGAGGTGTTTCTGGACATTGATCCTGTTTATTTAAAACACCATCATTGTCGGTATCAGTATTAAAATCACAACCATTTTCATCAACCGGTACAGCCTCTTCCGACTCTGGACACTGGTCTAGAATATTTAAAACCCCGTCACCATCTATATCAATATTACAGCCATTTTCATCAACAAGTATTCCCGCAGATGATTCTGGACATTGGTCAACACTATCATATACACCGTCTTTATCTGAATCTTCAGGTTGTGGTTTCTTTTTTGCTTTTTTACCAAACCGGTACAACATACCAATAGTCAACAATGAAGCATCTTCGTCAAAACTTTCCAGCTCCACCCGAGCAGCTAAACCATTGTCCCAGGCATACTCGATACCGCCACTCAGTGAAAGTTGCACAGGATTTTCTTTTTGGTATAAAACCGTAGCACTATTACGAATTGCACCTATGCCACCTTTAATAAAAGTAGCCCAGCCTTTATGATCATTTTCACCCTGGTCATAAAAATAATACAATACACTAGCAGATGAAATGAAATAACTGATTTCACCTTCAGGATCTAATTGAGCTGTACCGAGATCCGCCATACTCAACTCTGCACTAACCGATTCAGTAACATCTAAACCAGCATAGAATTTATAGCCAAAATCCTGATCTTCTATAAGAGTAAAAATCGTATCACTGGTTTCAGGTGTTATTAATGACGAACCAACACCTCCACCAATATAGAGACGACTCAATAACGTTTCAGTGATATTTTTTTTTTGCTCTGTATCAGCATTCGACAGCATGGGTAACATGAACAAAACCAGTAACATCCCCACCCTGGAACTTCGTCGCGTAATACATATTAAGGGCGATAATAAAACCAGCAACCAGGGATTAAACAAACCAACACCATCTAAACCCGTTCGTATTACATTATTAATATCGCTATCTGTAATATCCAGGTAATCTGCAATTCCATCACCATCTGTGTCAGTTTTGGGCAAACCACTTCCACTGATAAGGCCATTGATATTAACCACGGGTATTCCACTGCCTAGAATTCCATCCCCATCAACATCTCCACCCCCGCTTTCAATAACATCAAAAATACTGTCATTATCACTATCCAGATCTAAGCTATCTGGTATGTTATCGCTATCCGTATCTATGAGACCATCCCCTTCAAAGTTATCTGGAATACCATCGTTATCATCATCTAAGTCTTCTCCGTCTGGAATACCGTCATTATCGGTATCATCTTGATCCTGAAAATCTGCAATACCGTCCGCATCCGGTAAAAGCAGAGAGGTTACTGTAATAAAATCATCAAATCCATCATTATTATTATCAACACTAAAAATTTGCAGCTCACCACTAGATGTATCGACTGAGACATTACCCGCCCTATCGGTAACAGTCGCAGTTACATCATACGTTACACCATTATCAAAACTGCCTAATGTTCCGGATGAGACTGTAACCAAACGGGTATCAATGCTCCAGTTACCCCCTGTTACTGTTACATTGTCATAGATTGCACCATTAACTGTTATCGACAGGCTTTCACCATCACCTAAAGTGGCTGTCCCGGTTAAAACCGACCATGTGTTAATAGAACCGGCAACCTGACTTGCATTAGACGCTAAAATCCATTCACCACCAACTCCATCCGCATCGCCACTACCATTGGCGTCATACCAGTAATAAAATTCAACTGCTTTAACCGAGGTGACCACTTCACCATTGGTCAGGGCAAGCACATCCTGTATTTTGGCGGTAAGCCGATAATCAAGACCACAACTGGTTGGAGCAATAGCCTTAACTTCAGCAACTATGGACTGGCTATAAGCTTCTGTTTTGTTAAAAGAGATATAATCACCAAAAGGCGCGGGTTTATTACTATCTGCCGCCCAGGTTTTATTAATGGCGCAGTCTTTCTGGAATGGGTTATTGAGGCTATTAGCCGTACAGAACATCATCGAAATGGGTGTGCTACGGGTAATCTTTGGGCCACCCAGCCCAGTGGCATCAAGCATCGCGACCGGTACCTGGTAATCAACAAAATATTCATTACAACTACGGGTAGATACTAACTTGGCTCGGGATGTTCCATAGTCCCATGAGGTTTCTGAAGAACCATTAGGCCAGCTAGTGACCGGTGTAACCGAGTCCTGAAAATTAAGAATTTTGTCACTGCCCTGATCAATAAAGGCAGTTGGGTTATGAGCGATTAAATGTACATTCGGATCGTTAACATAATCGATGGATTGTTTTGGCGTTTGACTCTAGATACCGCCAACAAATCGATTTCTTCACCAGGGCCACCTGAAGATCCATTTAAATGCGCCGCAAGACTACGGTAACCACTTCCATCTATGTCAAACATGACTGTCCACAAAGCTGAGCTCCATGGATTTGAAGAACTGAAACTACCGGCATTAGGCCCTGTAGCATAGGTATTGGCAATTTGCTCCACACGCCAGCGAAACATAATGACATCATCATCGGGGGTAGCCCCCTGATGCAAATAGTAATAAATACTCGGCAGGTTTTTATCAACGCATGAAGAGACAATATTGACGTAATTCTGAGGGGCCGTGCCACCATTTGAGTCATCCTTAGCACGGGGATCATTTACACTATTTTGAAACCGGGTATAAGGCTTCCATTGTCCGCAACTATCATCACAATCTGCAGCATCTACTGGTTCAGTCGGCCAGAATACCGGTGCATTATGAATGGCTACACCTGTACCATTACTCCAGTTTGGGGGAAAAGGATTTGCAATTACAGAAAATGATAACAACAATAAAATAGCCAACAAACCGTAGTATTTTTGACTCAAAACTTTAAACTCCTTTAAAGAGTAACCATGACAGAAATATTCACTGTTTAATCATTTGGAAAATTGAATAATCCGAATGGGTAAAGACAAAATAAATTGCATTTCAGCACATCTCCTGTGCTGTTAGTGAATGCTTAAACAACCAATATTCTGACCTTTCAAGACTGGTTGAATTAATATCAAAAATTATAGACCATATATTTAACAGTACTGTTTATAGTCATTAGATTTTGGATAACGCTTTCAACTTTATATTGATAGAAAACATCATGCCGCTAGAGATATGGGCACGTGAAACAGCATCTTATATATAAGTTCACATACTGCTTTGCCAACTGTAAAATAAACGTAATTATGTTGCTATATTTATAACTTAAATATTAAAATGTAGCACTCTCGGGTAAGATTTCACCCATTCAGGGGATTGTATTGAGAGTCATACAAGCAGATATTATTTAGTGATTGGTGTAATAATGTCAGACAATTAGGCATTTATCAGGTAGCGAAGTAAATTATAATCGCTAAACTATCTAACTCATTGATTACTCTAAAATAAAAAAGAATATAGATCTTTTAGTTTTGAAATGGAATAATGACTTAACGTAATGGATACCCTAATTACTAATATATTACCCATGAGAAAACCCGATATCCTTAACTCTAGCAAACCCGCCCTTTTTATCACAATGATCACTGCTTTATCAGCATGTAGCTCAAGTGATAATGGCCCTCTTGCATCAGGTCGAGGCGGCACAACAAACAGCCTTTTTTCCCTGGATATTACTGACGCACCTGTAGATGATGCAGATGAAGTATGGATTGAATTTACGGGTATAAGCATTCACCCATCTAAAGATGATGAAAATACAAACCTGCAGGAATTTACATTCGCTTCACCAAAACGCATTAATCTACTTGATTTACAGGGCAACAAAGTACAAAACCTGTTATATGAAGAAATCATACCCTCGGGTTCATATGACTGGATAAGACTCGCAGTTAATGCGGAACAGGACAGCATCCTGGATTCATATATCAAGTTGAAAGATGGAACTGAGCATGAACTCTACATCCCAGGTGGATCTCAAACAGGATTAAAACTCGTTAGTAGTTTTGAGCTAATGACTAATGCGGAATTCAATTACACTATTGATTTTGATCTGCGTAAATCAATTGTTTTAACTGGCGTTGATAATTATATTTTAAGGCCTTCACTACGTTTAATTAATAAAACAGAATCAACGACCATAACCGGTTCTGTTGATGCATCATTATTATCAACTATTAGCGCAGGCTGCACAGATGATGACCCTGTGACAGGTAATGCTGTCTATCTGTTTGAAAATGCCAATGCAATACCCGATGATATAAACAACACATCTAAAAACTTAATTAACTCATCACTGGTTGTACTAAACACCAACGGAAATTATGAATACACCCTTGGGTTTATTCCTCAGGGCGACTATACCATTAGCTTTACCTGTCAATCAGATATTGACAACCCGGAAACCAATGATGATATTAAATTCACAGGCACTTCAAATATTTCTGTAACAGCGGGTCATGTTTTTAACTTTGATTTTTAGCAATTAAGTATCAGTAAATTTTAAAGCTCAAATCAACCCAGATCAGACAACCAGCCCTTTAATCCGTCCATTTTTAGAGGTCGCGAAAAATAGAAACCCTGCACCCGATCACAACCCATTTCCTTTAGCAATTCAAACACCGACTCATCTTCTACACCCTCTGCTACAACGGTTATTCCCAGATCATGAGCCATGGTTATAGTTGCTGTAACTATAGGATAGTTATTAGATTCCCTTGTCAGTTGATGAATAAAAGACTTGTCAATCTTGAGTTCACTTATTGGGAATTTTTGTAAATATGACAATGATGAATAACCCGTGCCAAAATCATCAATTGATACGAGTATACCTTTCTGATTAAATTTATTTAAAATATCAGCAGACAATACCGGATTTTTCATAATTGCATTTTCTGTAACTTCAATAATTAAATTCTTTTCAGGAAATCCACTGGTACTTAAAATTTCATTCACTGATTCGAATAAAGAAAAATCTAACAAGTCGATAGGAGATACATTTAATGACACATGAAAATTATTATCGTTTTCAACAATCTCAACAAACTGATTTAAATAGTTACTTACAACCCAGCGAGTCAAATCACCAATCAAGTTTTCTCTTTCAGCTAAAGGTATAAATTTTTCAGGATAAATTAAGCCCAAATTAGGGTGATTCCAGCGCAGCAAAATTTCGCAACCACATGGCTTACCTGTAAAGGAACTAAGCTTTGGTTGAAATAAGGGCTCAAAGTAGCCCGCATCAATGCTAGACCTGAGATCATTGGTAAGCATTAATTTCTCATAATGATCACTATCCATATCCGGATAATAAGAACTAATATGTAAATTATTATGCTTTGCATAATACATAGCAACATCAGCTCGACGCATTAACAGCTCAGGGTTTGTTCCATCCTTAGGGAAAACAGAAATACCGATACTAGCCCCAACCTTCAATGAATGATCATTGATTTCAAATAACGGCTCCACTAATTCAATAATTTTTGAAGCCATTTTTTCTGCCAGGATTTGATTTACATTCATTAATAAAAACGAAAACTCATCACCACCTATCCTGGCTATGGTATCTGAATCCCTCAAGCCTATAAGCATACGTGATGATACAAGCTTTAAAACCTCATCACCAATCCCATGACCTAATGTATCGTTTATTTCTTTAAAGCGGTTCAAATCAAGCAACAAAATAGCAAATTCTTTTTTCTCCCTGTCTGAAATAGCAATACTTTGCTCTAGCCTGTCATTAAATAAATATCGATTAGGTAAATTTGTAAGCTCATCGTGGGTTGCTTTATATTGCATCCTTTCCGCTAAACCCACCAGTGATCCGCGCATTTTTTCCAGATCATCAGTTAGAAACTTAATCTCACTTAAACGTGTAGCATTCGTTAGTGGCAACTCAAGATTACCTTTAACAATTTCTTTTGACTGACTCCGTAGCAGCTTAAGCGGTTTATGTATAACTCGAATTATGCTTGATACAAAAATTAAAACCATAATAAAATAGATCAACAAAATAATTGCGATTTTATTTTTAACTGCATTGTATTCTTCAATAACAGCTGACTCATCAAAACCTAATTTGAGAAGTGATATACGATCTAAATTACCCCTAAAATACACAGGAAAAGCAATATAATAGATGTTGTCATTATTCATATTCACCTGAATATCTTCTAAAAATTTGCCCGATTCAACATGTGATTCTGAAGCAATATAAAATTGTTTATTAGAATCAACTAACTCTATGTACACCACCCCAACACCTAGCGATGAAGACTCCAATATGCCAATAACATCACTTTTATCTTTTACTATATCTTTTGTTGAAAGAACATCAGAAAGCATTCCTGCCACTTCTGCATTATGCCCAATAAACTGATCAAATGAACTATCTCTATACGAGCCTAATAACGTGTAATAGAGAATGGGAATTAACAGAACATGAATAACCACAATCGAAAAAAGTAAATAACCTGACAAGCTAAATACTTTATGCTTAAACCAGTTTTTAATAGCTGCTACTACCATAGCTGTTGTATCACTTTTATTCCCTTAGTATTTTCAGCATTTTCCTTTAACATAAAACTTACATCATTGGGGTTATCACGTAGATATTGAACAAGTGTATCTTTTTTATTTAGTGACTTTATTTTCTCAGAACCTTGCCTAAAAATTCGTTTAATCAGCTTTCTTTTATAACCCTTATCAGTCATACGCAATACTTTCTTTAAAAATATTTGATAAACCTGTTTATCACTATTATTAATAACTGGCTGATTAATTCCGCTAGATTCACTAGCCGGTAAACCAATAAATATTTTCCTTACTTCTATTATACTAACCTTCTGTATATGGCTATCTTCTGAGGCTACGAGCACACCTGAAGCTTTCATCGCATATACACTATTACAAAACAAGCTAATTATAAAAACCCAAATTGATATAAATTTTTTATGTCTAGATACATAGATTATGTCTTTCATAATCTAAAAAACCATATCCAGAGATACTGACAACAGCTCCGCATCACCCACAATAGAAATAACCTGACCCTTATCTCTAACCCTGTCATACTGAATCTTTAAAGCCATATTGCTTATAAAATCCCACCTTAAACCAATACTACTTGTTGAATGCTCCTCATCACCCCTGGCAGCATTAGGTTCCTGCTCTAATCTTGAGTGTGTTAAATGTGGCGTAAAATCATCAATTTGATATGCAATTGAAAGCATGGCTGTATCAACATAAATATCACTTGACGGCCTTTCATATCTATTTATTTCTGTTAACAAACTTAAATTTTCAAAAAATAAATTTGTTGATATACCAGCAAACTGCTGTTTTATACTTTCTTCTACAATCACACTCCCAATGACCCGGTCTAACTGACCTTGCATCAGGGTAAATCTTATATCAAACCAGTCTTTAGATAGCTCGAAGACAACGCCCAACATATTCTTCCATGTTTCATCAACACGACTTATAAAGAGAGCACTTAATAAGTCATTCTCTTGCGAATCCTCTCTACCTGTATAAACATTTATAAGCGCATCCCAGTCACCAATATTTGGCTCATAAACAAGACTTACTCCGTTATAGTTTGTTATCTGCCAGGTATAGTTATCACTTGGTGGCCTAATCCAGTTATAGGTGTATGCAATGTCAAAATGATCTGAATAATAATATAGAGGCAGGCGCTTACGACCTGCTTGAAGTGTTATTTCTGGATTTAATATAAAATTGACATAAGCCCAGTCTAAATCAATTTCATAGTTATTAGCGCCATGGCTAACAACCTGAATGATAAACGATGTTTGAGGATTTACATTTGCAACAGTTTGAATGCCGACACTGGTGTCAGGCGAAAAAGATACATCCGTATCATAAAAACCTGCTTTTGGATAATCCGCAAGATATCGATCGCCAGAAACTACTTTACCTGCGGCTAAAGATGCAAATCCGCTTATTTGCATTTCATCCGCATGTACATAGTTACTAATAAATGAAGTTACAGCAATAATAAATATAAAGTTACTTTTAACGAATTTCACATCTTTACCTGAAAGGATCTATATTTATTAAATATATAAATTAAGATGATTAAGCCCAAATTATTTAACAATCAATTATTACACCTCTAGCTATAACCCCTTTATCCCACAATTTTTCTAAACAACCCCATCAGTAAGACTAGAATTATTGATGAGATATTTAGAGTCTCTCACATCTATACTTTATAGCCAAACAATGATTATGAACCACTTTCTAAAATTTTTTATATCTGCAGCATTATGCCACAAAAACACGTTTCTTAAACCACTCAAACGAACTAGTTTATTATCTAGTTTGCTATGGAATGTGTTATTAAAACAAGAACCGCCATCACATAGTAGAACATGTTTACATCGTTATCTTTACTTATTAATTTGACACCGAGTTAAATCCACTGTAACAGCATGTACTTAAGAGCTATAAAAAATTCAATATCAGCTAATCCTTATATTAAACAGGGAGACGCTTATCAATATCAACTATATGTATTGGGATAAATTAAGTCTGACTTAGGCTATATCCGAAGTTAATGTACTTATTCCTGGTTAAAATGACTTAAAACTGTTGATAAAGCCTCTTTAAGTTCTCCGCGATGGATTTCATTATTTCAGGTGAAGTATATTTCACACTTAACTTAGCTGCTAATAACGATAAACGTTTCAGTTCTTCTTTCATATAAATATGCCCGGCATCCGAGTAAGGTAATTTGTCAATTACTCGCCCCATTTCAAAACTTGCTCCAGCATATTTTTTTCTAGATGAGACACCCGGAGAACCATCGTCACCCATGGGTAACTGTGTAAGTAGCTCACATAATGGCTTAATTGTTGTGACCATAATTCGTAAAAACGTTCGCGTTAGTATTATAGATTCTTGTTTGTTCTCTTTTGGTCTTGTAAAAAGACGATATATCATTAATAGCATTAATCGATAAATATCAGAGTTAAGATCATTAACTGATTTGGTATAAGCATCATCAATTATTCTCCATCCTGGAAAAGTATTATCAATATGTAAACGAGATAATGGGTTAGATTGAACACTTCTAACTGGCTCAAAATCAATACGTTGTTCTTTTAAATACACATATTCCTCATAAATTTGTTTAAACATTCCAAAATGACTATCCTGTCGATCAATCGCTGCCCCTTCTCCCTGGTATATTATTAATTCAATTGCGCTTAGTATATCTTCTCGACTAAATATTTCTATTAGCTGAGGCAAATCTACATCTACGCCTTTTACCTGAGCTTCGTCAGGTCCAATAATTAAATCACCTTTATAATCACTAATACCCTTAGATATTGCATTATAAAGTTCACCAATAGTTTTAAAACGTGTGGAGCTTGGTCGACTTAATTTTACCGGTAAAAAACCAAACGGATCTTTTTTATCACACTCACTCTCTTCCAGTAATTTCATCACTGTGTCTTCTAATAACCAATCGGGTGTTACTGATTGATTACCTGATGGTCGTTCGTATAGCGCATAAAGGACAACCGATTCAGGTGAAAAAGGCCACAATCCCCAGGGAAGATTGGTTGGATAATATGATGGTCTTTGGGGAAAATTAGGGCGTTCCAAACTGACACCAAACCCCAATGCTGAAACAATATTGGCAACTTGTGATAAATGCAGCATTTCCTGAGCTGCGATTAAGTAGATATTTGCTTTCCATTTTCTAACGTAATTTAATTCTTCTAATGTCATACCGCCTTCATCTAAAGAATTTTTTAACGAAGCTGCACTAAACAAATACTGTAAGCATAATCCATGCTCTAATTCAGCCGCCACAGTAAGCTGTGCAATAAGATCTTCACGACTATCAATAACATCACATTCTGAATTCAGATTAGTATCACTGATTTTGTCATTTTTTTTCATCATTTTTGGTTACCTGAAACATTATTATTCATTAAACGTTTCCTCAATATGGTTGGCTGTTCGTAATGAAAGTGCGGCAATGGTTAATGTTGGATTTGCAGAATCAACCGTAGGAAACAGAGCACTTCCTGCAAAAAATAAATTTTTATGTTGATGTGCGCGCCCATAACCATCACAACAGGATTTATCAGAATCCAGTCCCATTCGTAATGTGCCCATCAAATGACCTGCACCAAACCACCCGGGAACTTGAGTCACTTGTAAGGCACCTAATTTATTATAGATCTGACTGGTTACTTCAAAAAATGACTCTGCCCCTTTGTGGGAATAATCACTGATGCTATAGTGAATTTCCGGTCTTGGAATTCCAAAAGGATCAACTAAAGTATCTGATGGTTTAATATAATTATTAAAATTTGGTTCTGGCTCTATTAAAGCATTAAGTTCTATTTGAGTACTTACATCCCATGCTATTTTATCTCTCAGCTCTTTTCCTCTTAAGCCCTGATTGACATTGTCAATAACATTCGAAAATGGGGCACCTGTGGCCCAACTTGCCCCCGTATTTTGAAGCTCAATTCTATAAGACGCTCTATTTTTACGAAAATCACCTGAACGTAATGATTCAACTCCGCATGTACTAAGTGGACCTCTAAATGGGTATAATGGCTTCGCCAATTGAGCCCATGTAATTTTTACATCATGATCCATCAAATAACGGCCTACCACGCCACTAGCATTCGCAATCCCCCCTGGAAAATTCTCATTAGCTGAAAGTAAAAGTACTTTAGGAATTTCAATTGCATGCATTGCGAGGACATATTTTTTTGCTTTTACAATCTCTTCGGTTCTGTCAGGATGTTTAATCACCAATTGAGTTATTTCTCCCGCACTATCAGCTGTAACTTTAGTTAACACACATTTAAATTTTGCTACTGCGGCTTTTGCGTTAGTACTACTTCCCTGCATCAAGCCTGGATTTAGCGCCCATTTTAAATGCACCGTTGCATCATACTTTGCTTGAATCGGACAGATAGGTATACAGTTTGCACTTCCTGCACAGGGAGGTCTATCTTGATAAGGTATAGAATTCCTGGCTTGTGGTGTTGTATTAAAATTGACAGGCATACCCTGATATTTCAAACCGGCAGTCGCAGCTTGAACCATACGATCATTGTAGGTTGGTAAGATTTCAGGCATGGGGTAGTCCTGTCCTGCTTTTCTTGGTGCACCTAGATCTATCCCACTATTACCCGCTACACCTATCGCTTTTTCAGCCTCCCAATACCAATCCTGTATTTCCTCGTAACTTAATGGCCAGTCAGCACCCCTACCGTATAATGTTTTTTCCTTAAATGTACCAGGAACATAACGAAGAGAAGTTCCTAACCAATGATAGGTTGTGCCACCGACTATTCTTGTATATGTACTCTGGAACGGATGCGGTCCCTTTTGTACAAAGTACTTATTAAGTGTAGTTTGAGTCGGACTGGGTGCATAATCCAGGTCAGGATATGCTGCATTTGGCATTTTAACCGGATTCACATAAAAACGATCCATCAATTCCTGTCGATGATCCATGCCAGTTTTTAAATCAAAATAGGCTTTATCCCCCGCGTCAATAATGACAACTTTAAGCCCAGCCTGACTTAAGCGATGGGCAATTAACGACCCTGCTATACCAGCACCCACAACTGCAATATCGTAAGATTCCATTATAAAAATATTACCTTTTTATATTATAGTTTTTGATTGTTTAGACTGTTTTATAAATTCCGGTTTAAATATTTGCTCTTCCGGAAGATAAGCCCAGTGACCATAAAAAGGCCCCGTAATTCCGGGTGGATTTGCCCTTATCGTTTTCCAGATAAGTGCTTCAGAATAATATTTTGCAGGAGGATACTGGTTATTCAAATAACCGTTATACCAAAGTACCAGAATGTTATTCGCTATCGGTGCCAATGTGCTATCCGAGGCAAATAATTCGGAAACTACCCTAAGTTGGGTTTCAGCAGACTCTTCACTCACCTGCAGAAAAACATCGAACATAATATCTAACGGAGCACCATTATTTGAGTCCGCTAAATATTTAGTATATTCATCACCTGGACCATAAATTTCGGGTGATTGATCAATAATGATCTGAAAATAGGCTTTTGCTAAATCTCTATTTAAATTACTTTTATCAAGAAGAAGCTCAGATAATTGAATAAAATAATCTAAGCGTTCTTGTGTTATTTCATAATTCATTTTCATACAGTTCATATCCCGTCTATTTAATGACGACGTTCACATACTGACTGAGTGCCTCTAGCGCCCTCATTGACAGGGAACCTTCAGCTATATAAATAGTTTGCAAACTTGAGAAAGCACCAGACCGTAAAATTTGTAGCATCATGCCTATAATTTGTTGATTAAATTTTAAACCCGAGAGATCGATTTTAGTCAAAGAAGAAAAATAAGATGTCATCAAAATATTGTCGGCAGAAAGTTCCGTTTTAATATTATCTAACATTCTAGCATCGACAATTCGAAAACCTAACCGACTCACACCCGTCATAGGAATAAACAAATCAGGGATACCGTATTCTGCTTGACCTGCATCTTTCGCTCTATGTGGTGTAGTTCGATAATTATTTTCAGGTAAACCAACCGCCAAACGTTCAAATTCACTTTCAAAGTCAAATACATTTCCAGCAGGGCCTAAAATAGTCAGGATAGAGGCGATTTGCCCCGGCTCAGGTGGATAGCCCTGGAATAAACTTGCAGCATAATTCCAATCAGCAGTTGTTGCGATAAAAGGTGTATTTCTCGCACTGGCCTGGAATTTTTCCATTCGCTTAACTTTCTTTTGTTTATCGGCTAAAGTATTCTCATCACCTGATAAAACACCAAATGATTGACTACGTTCTTTTAATATTTTACGAACGGTGCCGTTATGAAAATTATCCCCAGTTTCATCACTAGATAGCATTGACTTATTGAAAAATCCACCCGTAACCATTTCTGTTGAAGTACTATCACGGGGGAATTTATGGTATCGATAATAGGGTACTAAATTGTCTGGCTGTTCTGCGTTATCTAAACGTGCCTGCTCATATTCTGTCATCGCAAATAAATCACTTAATTCCTTGATTTTTGACATGCGGTCATCTAAGCCCAGTCTTTTTAAATTTTTAAAAGTATAATGTTGATCAGGTATATCTTGCTCATCTAAAGGGATCGAATCATGAATTTCCTCGACTTCTATGGGGTCAGCTGATTGAATATCAATAAAATCCTTAATTGATTGAACATATTCAGTGATCATCGCTTTAGCGGTTATTAAAGTGTCCTGCTCACTTGCTAACTGAAATAGTGCACGATTCTTTTCCGATATCGGTGAGCCAATTTGCCTGATTTGTCGATCAAAAAACAAACGTAATTCAACAATTTCTTCATCATTCATGAAACGCTGTATAATAGCCTCATTAACTTCTCTTTGTAACAATTGCGTTTGTAGAAAGCGCGGCTCTCGGTTATCTTCTAGCACTGAATTTTGTGGCTGTTGATTTACTGCAGATAAACCGTGATTTTGCGAATCATTCCTTTGTTGATAAATTAATGCTGGCATTTAGTTTTCTCCTGGCACTTGTTTTTAACATCAACTGATAGTTATAGTTTCCTGAAAGTGTGACCGCACACCTGTAAGTTTGCCTCTACCCAAAGTATCAATCCCCTACAACAGTCGGCAAAGATATGGTAATTCCAGTATTACCCGCACTCCATACAATAGTTGGAGTGCCAGACAGGTTATTGCTTAATAGTGTATTGGTATTTCCCGCAGGCATATCACCCAGATTACTGAATCCCAAATCAACACTAGCACTATTATTGTTACTTCCCTGTATCACCAGACTAATAATACCGGTTTGTGTTTGCGTGCTTCCATCGGTGAAAACGTTACCGTTTATCTTCATACTACTAAGCGAATCGCCATTTGCAGGATTTATATTAATAGTGTAGCTGCTGCTTGGATTAATGCTTGCATCAAGTTTTAAACACTTAGGATTAATCGTCCAGGGGTCAGGTGACTCATTAAACGCACAATATGAAATATTCGGAACTGATGTAATGTTCTTATCTATAATCCCGTGATGAGTATTATCACCAATGAAAGAATTAAAAACGCCCGCCTGTTTTACCGCAGGATAATCTTGATATTTAGTCGTCGAATCTTTTACAACAACACCTTTGTATTTGGAAAATTTAGGCACAACACCATCAATTGCCATCGGGTCTGTCGGTTTATAGTCACTGGCCAGTGAATAAGCCACTAAGCCCATATAGTGTTGTGCAGATAAGTTTTTCGCAATCGGTTCATCTGAAAACTCAAAATACGCTGCACCCAGCAATTGACTTTTACTTAGCAAAAACATACGCCAGAGACGATTAAACCCCCATAAGTTATCATTACCCGCCCAGTCATAATCATCGTACTTGCCCCACTCTGATATCAATAGAGGTAGATCATATGGTGATTGTAATTGATCAAATGTACTCAATAATGTCTGCATTCCCGACAATTGCAACTCCGTTGCGTTCATACCGCGATATGAGTTAATTGAATAAAAATCGAGATATGTGCCTTTACCACTACTATCCAAAAATACTTTGTAATATTTGTGAAAGTTAGAGACATTATTATAATGATCCTGATTAGTTGACGTGACTAGTAACCTTGAATCAAACTGTTTAATCGTTTTAGCTAATACCCATTCAACCTTTGCTGCATCAGTGTTACCATTATCAGCCTCTGTTTCATTACCCACCGCCCAGGCTAAAATAGCTGGATGTGCCGCATATTTTGCAAGCATTAACTGCATCAATGCGGTCCACGCCTGCCCCGTTTTACTCGCCTGCATTTGTGACCAGTTTTGAAGTTGTCCGGTAAGTGCACTGCCACTAAAAGTTTGACTACTATTAGGTGCTGGTGCAGGCATGATAATATAAATACCATAACTCAGAGCAGTATCCAGAAAATCTGTCATGTCTCTAACAAGAACATCATGATGATAAAGTCGAATGGTATTCACTCCCATTGCTTGCATAATTGTAAAATCTCTATCCCATGTAGATTTCAGTAAAGCATTTGGCGCCTCAGTACCACTAAGGGTCGTATTATTTAAATACTGGTGCATAGGTCCACTCAAATCAGTATCAAAACAATAGGACTGGTTACTATTACCAAAAGGACCAGCACTTAGTGGTGAACAGATTTGTCCTCCACCCATTTTATTAAAGCTGGCTAGAAAAACCGTTTCACCTGGGGCAGTAACCGGCGTTACACCATCAGAGAGCTGTCCAACTGGAGTCGGTTCATAATCCATGCCTCGAACAAAAAATAGTTTGTATGCTGAACTCGTCGAATTCCAAACCTTAAATACTTTTTTGCCCAGGTGAGTTTCAATTTTAGGGGGATTAACTGGTTTAGAAATTGCACTTGAGCCACTGCTTGGTGTTAATTCCTTTGGCGCACCTGATTGCCATTGCAAAGTATAAGTGTAACCGGGTAGTGAGCCATTATTGTTTGCACTTTTATCATTTAGTGGAATAGTCCCTAGCATGGTCAAGGCTCCATTCACATTTACCATAAAAAGTAAGCGATACTTTATCATTGCAGTATTTGTTGAAAACATCGGTACAACCACATTAATTTTAGTTACAGATGTTTTTGATAAGCTAACGACTGTATTAGATTGAGAACCTATTCCAAAAACATTGCTCCAGGTCATCGTGCCGCCGCCATTACCTGGAACCCCTCCTTGTAAAGTATAAGTTATGACATTACTATCACTCAATTTCCAGCTAGAAGGTAACAAAACATTGACACTGATATTTCCAACAACCGTATCTATTGAGGGAACAGTAATCCCTTTGTAAGGGGCTGTTGGTGTTGGTACACTTGCAAAAGAGTTACTAATATTACCAAGCAGAAAATAGCTTAATACGGTTACTGCGATAATTTTATCTAAACGTCTAATAAACTGAATATAGTCTTTCATTATTAATCCTTCATTTAATTTACAGGTTAATACACTTTTTATGTATTCTTGTTTTTCTCACTAAAAGAAATATCTATTAAAAAACGTGCTCATTTATTTCACGTCTATTAGATTGCCGCTTTTTAGCTTTTCTATTTTTAATTCTTCGAGATTTATCTATTCCACTAGACAACTCTTCATTTAGAATACTTTCTACTATAGCGTACCTTATTGGAAATTCTCTTTTAAGATCTTTTTTACTTTTGGCACTATATAAATACATAGATACACTCTCAGCAAAGTCCTCTTCAGGGTTACCATATGCCACTGAAGTTGGTGGTTCTTCACCTTCAAAATCGGTACGACTATAACCAGAAATAGTATCTTCTTTTTGCGCTTCAGACTCAGACCATGACCAAAAATCTATAGCATCTTTAAAATCATCAGTTCTGTGAGCTATAAGTCCGTGGGTTAATTCGTGAATAACTGTTTGAATCATTTCTTCACGTGATGGATACTCGCCTTCTTCATCTCTGCCTTCTTCATAAAGTGCAATGTTATTTTGACTACGGAAGGTTTCAGCCAGGGTGAAACCACCTTGCATATCTTGATCTACTTTACCAAAAGTCGTTATTTCCTGTGGAATATTCTGTTTACCATCGCTTCGTTTTAATCTCCTGCGTCCAAGTAAACTAGCAAACCGACTCAAACCAATTTTTACTGCTTCTAGTTGATCGATCGTCCAGGAGTCCTCTTCAATTCCTTTAAGGTTATCTCTAAAAGACGCTATTTCTTTTTCACTAAACTCTGCTTCATTATCATCTATAGCATCACTAATTCCATGTAAACTTACTGCTGAATTAAATTCAATAGCATATTCTCCTCGAATTGTTGCTATTATTTTTCTCGCCTGTTTAATTTTGGTTTTGTCCATAGGAGGATCAATATAAACCAGTACACCATCAATATATATATTATTTTCAACTTCACTCGCTTCTTCACTATCAGAAGATAAGGCTTCTTCCATATCAGATGTATCATTATCAGATTTCTGCAATACAAAACTATGCAATCGATTATCTTGTAATACTCTATTTGATTGCCGTCTATTAACAGACAATAAATTATCAGATAGCCGTTTTTTAGCCGTATAATTTATGAATTCTGGCATGTTGTACCCACAAAATATCAGAGGTTAGATAACATATAAAATTACAATTTCTTGAGCCGTTCGATCAATTCTTCTAACTCAGGAGTACTTTCTTCCTTTTGAATACGTTTTAAAATGCTTTTAGTTAATTTAGGTTGATTAACGCTTTCAGCGCGAGAGACTTCACTTTCCCAATAATCTAAAACTGCCCCCTCATCGTCACTGCTTTCATTATCACTTTCAGTGACCTTTGATTCAGAAGTTGATTCTACAGACTCAGAGGCATAAGCCTTTATGGTTCTTATTAAACCACCTAACAACTCCATGTTTTGTGCATGAACTTGCTTAAATTGTTTTTTATCTTTACTAGTAACATATCCATTCGGATCATTTATTAGAAAATTAGATTCATCATCAACTAAAAATTGTAAATCAGGAATGGCTATTTTTTTACTAATTAATATACTAGATATAGAATTCAACGAACTCAATGCTGCACCAACATCCAGCATAGAAACCACTTCAGGTGCACTTTCTGACTGCACATATCTTGAGCTTCGATTATGGCCAATCATTTTAGAACTACCTTCATATTTTTTCATCACGAGTGCTGGATAGTAAATATCGCCAATATTAATCACACCCACATTATTTATTTGAGAAACAGGGAGTTTATATTTTGATTGTAAGATATATAAGGTTTCGACTTCGTCTGCAAGAGATATACTACTAGGCATTACATTTCGTTTAACAATTAAGGCAGACTCATCATCATCTTTAATATTATAAGCTGTTTTTTCACCAGAAGCTGAGTCAAGCCTTGATGTATCAATTTGTGAACCCGGCAATATTGTAGAAGATAGGTCAGTAGCAGAGAAGACACCAAGCTCTCTAAATAAATCAACTTTTTTAGGACTTGGTAACTCAGCTAATACAACCTCATTATCGAGGTCTGGAATATCTTCAAATTGAACATCATCATTGTACATACCATCTAAAGCTTCAATATCTTCAGGGGTAAAGCCCAAAGATATTAACTCTTGATAATCTTCCTGTTGCGTATCAAGTTCAATAATTCGCATTAATTTATCGGCTTCTTCCTGACTTAAAATTTTTCCAGTATCATCACCTATTGCTTTTAGTTCTCTATTTTCTGGATTAAAGAGCAAATTAGAATCTGAATCATAATATAGTACCTCTCCAGTCAGTTCCGCGAGGTCTCGATTATAACTCCATCTTCCCTGAATAATTTTAGAAGAATGAGATGAAGCTTTATCGCTACTTAAAACATTGTTTGAAGAATCACTATTATTTTTAGTTTTTTTCAGTGAGACTCGTTGCAAGGCAAGCTTACCCATATTTGTTGCATCTTTTTCAAGCTCCTCACTATCATTTACCGGCATACCACCCACATAATTATTTGCCCTGACCCGGCCTTGTGCCTGTTGTACAACATGACCAAGTTCATGAGGAAGGTGTTTCTCCTGTCCGCTGGCCAGGTGTATATCCGTGCCCTGTGCGTAGGCATGAGCTTGAACCGCAGAAGGTTTTGGCGAATTATAATGTACCCGTACATTATCTAAATTTATACCGGACAAATTTTCCATACCAGATTTTAAATCATCGGGTAAACCTGTATTATTTCTTTGTAACAACTGTTTCGACTTGCACTGAACTGTCGAACTGCGATTATCTTCCAGAACTAAATTATTCTGTAACAAACTGGTAGACTTTAAATTAGCAAACTCTAGTCCTGCTTTCTTTTGATCAACGTATTTATTCATTTTAAAAAATCCCTTATCAATTATCAATATTTATTAATCAGTATAGTGTCTAACGTATAGTCTAAATTTCATCCGAATATACATTCTGTCCTTGTAAATATATTTTTATTTTAGTTTTAATGCTTATAACATTAAGATAAAAACGTTAAGATAACTATGATTATTTATATAGAATCTTTACAGTAATTCTTCTGTAACATTATTCATCTCTCTTGTTACGTTACTCAAAAGATTAGCAATTCTCACTGCATTTTCGTCAGATATTCCCTCACCAACTGCAACCAGTCCAGCTTGTAAATTCATCCAGGCTGTTTGAATATTTCCCTGATATATTTCTAATCCATGATGAATTCTGGGCATTTCATTCACACCTCTTTCCCCTGCAGAAGCATTTATTGAACCTAAAGCTGGGACAAGATTGTCAATATCGTTGTAATACATTTTTGCATCCCATAATGAATATCCCGTTTTATTATTCCAGGATTTACCCAGTTTTTTATTATGGGCATCCATTGCAGTTGATATACTATCCCAACTTGTCTGGTGATCTAACTGAACGCCCTCTACATTAACCTGCTCTCCTGTACTACTCCTTATACTGACAATTCTATCGCCTACAAATTGTGGGTTATATCTTAAAAAAACGGCATTACGCGTTTTCGAACCAAAACTGAACTTGCTTCTTGGGAATGCTTCCTTGGAGAAAGGGGTATTTACCCCTCCTCTAGCAGTATAAACGGTATTAGGAACCTCTTTAGATTTTCCATCACCATTTGGCGGAACCACTCTTTGTATTATTGATTTACGCTGTAATGATTGTGTTGACATAATATTTGATTCACTATTGTTTTGCTCAATTTGATTAACTTTAGGCCGATTATCCTCAAATTCTAACCCTTGATTGATAATATCATTATTTATAGAAACAGAATTCGCAACAGCTACACTTTCATTTTCATTCATTTTACCAATATTCTTATACATATTAAAACCCTCATTAAATATTCTTAACAGACTCGTATTGTTTTATTATCTTTACGATATTCACGCCGAATACCTGACAATAATTCTTTTAAGTTAATGCAACGACTATTTCGGTTTATCGCTGATAAAACACAATGACGTAAAACATTTATAATGGCACCACCGGATAACTCATAGTCCTTAGAAATTTTTCTTAAATTTATTTCACTTGATAAATCGCAGGTATCAGTAAAGGCTTGCAGCCATAATTTATAACGCAATTCAGCAGTAGGCATTGCAAAATGAATCATCGATTGAAATCGACGCGTAAAAGCTTCATCCATATTCGATTTAAGATTAGTAGCTAATATCACCACCCCAGGAAAATCCTCTATTCTTTGTAATAGATATCCGGTTTGTTGATTTGCATGTCGATCATTCGAACTAGTTGTTGTGGTTCTTTCACCAAACAATGCCTCTGCTTCGTCAAAAAACAGTATCCAGTTTTTATAACTTGCTGCGTCAAAGACTCTAGCTAGATTTTTCTCAGTTTCACCAATATATTTAGAAACAATCATAGATAAATCAACTCTATAAATTTCCCTGTCAGTCGACTTTGCCAGTAATGCAGCAGTCAATGTTTTTCCAGTTCCTGGAGGTCCATATAATAATGTACGATAACCGGGTTTCACCTTTTTGGATAAACCCCAGTCATTCATCAGTGTTTCACCATGACTCAACCAGGACTTTATCTCCTGGATTTGTGCCATTGTACGATGTTCTAATACCAGATCAGTCCAGTCTAAAGGCGTAGTAATAGGATGTGCGGGAAATTCACTACTTAATTCTGGTCTGACTTTTTTTCCTGTAATAAAATAATGTAACCATTGTTCCGATAAGCAAATAATCCCGCTCCATGCAGGCAAGTGAGCATCTGTAGATTGTAGGGAAAATACTTGTTCTACCATCAGCCTATGCGACGGATCAAGAATGGTCATCGAAGACAAACGCATTAATGGGTCATGACTACTCAACAAGAAATTTAACGTTTGACCTGTTGGTAAAAATCCACTAAAGGATTTATCTGTAACCCCACCAAATTCGCTAAACCCACGATTATAAAGACCATTTAAACCAAAAAAAATATCGAGTAATTCTGGTCTAAGATGAGGGGAAATTGTCAAGGCAAGTGCTAATCTTTCATGTTGTTTTAAAGACCACTTATTGACAACTTTTGCATAAATACTATTATCATCTTTTAGTTCTGGAACAGGAATGTCCACCCAATTAGCTTCGTGTCCCTCCTGTTTTAAATAAGTGCGTATAGCCTGGTTAATAACTTTTTCAAGCCACTCAAGCTCCCGATAAATTGTCACTAAATTATGCATGTTAAATGCAGAATCTGTGGTAACATCCAGTGGAACTACTGAACCATGCATTTTATTTAACATATCGATAGTTCCAACAAGCCTTTAATGTATTTCATTTTAATCACCACTTCACATATATTGGTTGATACATCCAAGATTCAGATATAATGGAAGTTCGCCACGGAACTTGGTCAACTAAAACATCTACTGTTTTACGTTGAACGGTCAAATTCCATCTATCATCACTTTTTTCAAGACAGCCTTCTCTCTGTAAAAATGTCTGTTGTAAACCTGAAACTGACGTACTAGATAAACTTTCCCATGTAGAAAGTAAAGCCTGATGTAATTTGTTACAAATTTCTAACTCATTATCCCCAAGCTCAATCACCTGATCAACAGGAGTAGACGGAGACTCACCACATAAAATTTTATTAAGAACAAGTACAGGTTCTGGAGAAGAGGTAGAACCATCAACAAGATATTGGAGCATATGTACACCTCGACTATAGGTCTCTGGATCACGTAATCTGACTTTTCCATCCTTGTCTGTAACTAACATGTCTAATGATTTAAATAAATGGGGTAAAAATACGCCAACTAGAATGAGCCCTGCATTACTGATATAGATACTCTCTCCATTATAATTAGCCTCTTGATTATAACCATTCATAGCATTATAAATGCTGGCTTGATACCCCAGGTCAACAGTATTGGCCAATTCCATTATTTTTTTCTCTTGTGAAATTGTTCGCTTATCATGGGATAATGGTATCAAACCAGCCTTATCTTGATACTGCATATTCTGCTCTTTTTTCCACAGCTTAATTAATTTATGTCTTTCCTGTAGTAACATATCTCGTAGTTTATTTTTTCCAGACTTTTGAGCAAGGTGGCTTGCATTATCAATAAATTCTTCAGCAATCACTTCTAGTTGTATGTTTTTCACCTTGTGCTGCATTGACGAAGAGTCTATAGATGCATCATATTGGAAGAATGTATTTATATAAAAATAATTAAAAAAATCAAACGTGATTCTCTCAATATTATAATTCGAATTATTAAAGGAAAATACATGTAACATAAACCGCCAGAACTCATTTCGAATTGATAGCATAGGTCTACTTTCAGGAACCGCTCTATATAAGGCTAAACTCAATATTTCCGCGACATCAAGTAAGGGAGATAATTGTTGGGGCTCTAATAACCAGATAATACGTGCCAATAATGACTCAGATAAGTTTGTTACCCAGAACTCCCTGACTTTTTTATCGATAATATGTTTTTTTACAAACAACGTTAACGCTTGTGGAGACTGTTCAAATAATTTTATAATCAAATATTTCTGTTGTTGTTTTGAGAGTGATAAAAATTTATATTGATACTGTTGACCTTCTATTTCATCTGATGTGTTTTCTCCAGACAGGTATAAAAATATCTGCTGCTGATAAACTCCCTGTAGTGTACCGACATTTTCTACACTCTTTTTATTCAAACTCATGTTTATGTCAGACAAAGAATAAATTGAATCAGATTTAGCATCTTGTTCAGATATACAAGGAAAATGATTAATTGCAGTTTTAAAACTTGAAATAACCACATCAGGTAAATTTTCAATCTCTGACCATAACTCAACAGATTTAAATAAATGACTTTTCAATGTACGTGACATACTTCCCTTGAATAACTGACTTAATACACGGACAAAAAAATCCTCACCTACAGGGTGAACAAAATTTATCGACTCTTTTAGCATCGTTTTACATAATATTTTAATATCAGGACGATACGGAATTGGGATCGTTTGTAGAGACTCCATCAAAGCTAGCAATATATTGTGTTCATTTGGTTGCATTAAGACTATCAAATGTGTGAAGGTTGAGTGATTACTCTGCTCAAACATTTCATTTAATAAATCAGGTGAATCATAAAGTGAAAGAACCAGCATTTGGGCATCAGATGCATAGCGAGTAATAAGCTCATTGAGTATCTCTACAGAACCAGGTAACTTTTCATTATATACTGGCGAATGATGTAAGCGCCTTAAATATTCTGATTGTAATTCGTGACGATCCCAGAGTTCAATAGGTCGAACTAAAGTCACATTTGCAGTACTTGTATCAATATTTTCAAGCTCTTCAAGATCAAGCTGCTTATCATGTATGATGCTTGCAATTAAGTGACTATAAAATGTCTCTTTATATTTTGCATTAGATGCAGATAAAGCAATTGTTTCAAGAAAATTTTCTTTTTTGACAAAATCATGAGGCAATATTTGTTTAATCAATTCAAGTATTGATTTTTCGGGTAATTTACTGGTCAATCGACATAATGTGGTAAGTTGTGTCGCATTATTTTTAAATCTCAACAACGCTTTCAACCTTGTTTCAGGTAACATTAGTAAACCAGCTAAGAAGGTTTCTCCAGTTAGCTCTGTATGATATTGAAGTATTTGCCATGGTAATACTCCATAACGTAAATAAAAACGTATTACATCAACATTGTCATAAGATTGAAAAAATTGTAAAGCCTGCTTGGGCGTCAATAAATGTGTTGTTTTTACTATTGAAATGCTATTGAGTGGTTGTACAATTCTAAGATTAATTTTTGAAATAACCTCATGCAACGAATTTATAATCGTCTTATTAGTCTTTTCGTCAAGCATATCATTTAGTCGAGAAGCCAGGATGACAGATGATACTTGCATTTTATCTGCAACATAAACGATAGTCTGAGATATCATGGCCTGAATAGTCCAGGTACTGCTCAAATTACTTATGATATATTGAAGAACTGCGTTATATACCAGAGAGCGGCTAGATTTACCTGCTTTCGACACATCAACTGACAATTGCTTACAACTTACGACAAGCATATAGATCCAGGTTTCAATCAGTTGTTTTTCTTTAGCTGCTATAATGATTAACAAATCAGATAAGGTAAAAACATTTAATAATCGCTGGATCAGCAAAGTCATTCCAGGCCTGGAAGACTTTGCTACTTGATAAATTAACTCCATAATGGATATTGAAGTAGTACTATCAGATAATATCATTAAGTCTGTAATCTCTGAAATAGTGTGCTTTTGCTGATCGCTATTAAAATTATATATCTCATAATGTAAGCCGTTATAAAGATAGTGTTCGATATACGCTATTGTATTTATATTTGAAATATCTTTGTCTGTACTTACAGGCAATAAAGAATTAAAAATATTAATTTCAGCGTTTTCCTGTAAACCATATCCCATAACAGTATCCACTTCAGAATTATCTTCCTTCTTTCCTGTATTCTCATAGAGCTTATTTTGCTCATTAATTAACTTTACTATAATCGCAGGTAGCGATGACTGTAAGGAATGATTTTTATTTGTATGTTGAATTCCAAGATCAAGCAGTTGAAGAAGCTCTGAATAATGTAAATTTTGTCTTTGTGCCATTCCTTTTAATAAATATTTTATAAAACTCTGACGATTAAACTGAGTACCATGATCTTTAACACTGTAGTTCAATACTAATATCCATAGCAATCGATTAAATAATTGAACATTGGAAACCAATAACGGCTTAATTACATAAACTTTATTGAGATCTAATATATAGGTTATGATAAGTGCGGCATGATTTGGATCTAACAGATGTAACAATTGATTGAGAGAGTTCTGTTGTAATTGAATAACAAGACGTGTTAATACTTGCGACAAATGGCTGTTTTTTCTTATCAATGAGACCAGGTTTACACTATTACTTTTAAGTAATTCTAAAAAGAGAGTTTCAAAACAAAAATTCGAACGATCATGAAAATACCAGGGTAAAGTTCCGTTAACCAAATAATATTCAAACAAACTAAACTTAGAGTCTGATATATTTTGTATACTTACACCACTACCAGCTTCTCTTTTATTAGTCCCTGCATTACAAACAAACTGTTCATCAATATTAACATCAGAAAAATCATTGAATATTTTATTTAATTCTTTGGATAGAATACTTTCCAGGCGCTTCTCAATTATATCTTCAAAGTCATAATATGGAATCCACCCTAAATCAATATTTAATTTATTTATTTTAATATATTTATCTAACGAATTAACCTTATCCATTACTCGATTAATAATAGGTAGTAGCAAATTACGATTTATATCAGATGCTCTAGACTGCAAACTTATCGCCATTTCTTCAGAATCGGTAAAAAACTCGAGAGTCTGTTTTCTAATACTATGATTATTAGAAGTATTCACACCCCACTCCTTACAGTACTTTCCGAATTACCTGTTATAGTAATTTTAAGAAAATTCATTTGAACTCTCGATATATGTATTATTTTTTAAAAAGTGAATTAACTGTATCGAACTATGTACTAGTTTTTTTCGTTCTTTCTTTTTAAGCGCCCTGCGCCATGCCCAATACAATATTTCAAAAAAACACATATTTCTTGCGCTGATAAAACAGTACTTTAAAAGCAAATTAGCTGGAGAATTTTGTTGTACTGCCTCATGAACACTCATTCGAAATGCACTATCTTTTAATTGTGAAGGACTGGCAGACACCACTGCAGTCATTGTGAAGCTAAAAATAAAATTATCACTATCTATAGTTTCCAGAGATGTGGCTACCTCAACAGGGTCTTCTATCCTGTTTTGTTGACTCATTAAATCACCATTATAATCCTCACCATCTAATTGAAATAAGGCGTGACGTAACAGTGTGTGTTCAACCAGGTATAATTGATTACAAAAACAATTTAATTGATGCACTTGATTTGCTAATATATTAATAGATTTTTGAGCAATTTCCTGATTAGGATACTTATTAACAAAAAACCACTCTGAATTTAGTAAAGAAGATTGACATAAAACGGAAACATTATTTTGTTCATAAAAATTTCCAAGACGATAATTTTCAATAGATGCGGCTATGCTTATAAACTCATGGGTTAATTTCTGACCGTTTAAGAGTGATTGTGTAACAGCATCATTATCATAACTTATATCAGACTGGGGATTTTCAGTCGAAGTTTTAACGCGGCTTAGTTGACCAAAGTCATCTTCAATTTCATCCGAATATGTTTCTAATAATTTACCAAAAGAAGCTTTGTCATTAGTATCTACAATTTCAACACCTAGTTCAGAACAAACTTGATTTAAGGATCGATGTTCAATGACATCCATACCCAGCTGTATTCTAATTTTTATTTGCATTCCCGCTAGATTATCTTTTACATTAGGCGCAAGATAGTCCATTGCACGTCCACGATTACAAGTTCCTGATATCAAATAACTTAACCACAATATTTTTGCATTCAACAAACGGGCATCAAACTCATGCTCATACTGTGGTGGAACATATATTGTTTCTAGCGATTGACCGTATATTGCCAGGAGCACACTAAGAAATCGATTTCGTCTTTCAATATATGGATCCTGACCTTTAATAATAAGAGGCAACCCCCTGTGATATCCCACAGAGGCAGGTAGCCCTTCTGTCTTCTTTAATAATGGCTCAACATCAGGTACTGAATGATTAAGATATTGATAAAAATAACTTTGCTGTATTCCTTTATCAATTGAATAAAGATCTTTTACATGTGCCAACTGTGAAAAATAGTTCGACAGTATTTGATCAAAGACTAACAAATAGCCCTTAAGTTGCTTTGCTTGAGCATGCCGTTCAATGGTTTCATCTCCAGCAACGCCATATTCATTTATCCCATAAACGTCTGGATACTGGTTCTGAAAAGAATAATATTGTTTTAAGTCTCGAAATTTTCCTGATGGCAGGTTAAAGTATTTTTCGTATTGAACTTCCAGATTATAACTTGTACGGTATATTTTCCATAATTTGTTGAGTTCACGTTTTACAATTTCACCATCAATAGAAAGCTTAATACCATTTCGAATCAAAGTAACTTGAAAATTCGATTGTCCATGATTCATGTTCGTATCAAGCTTTAGAATCTCATCTATGGGTACCGGTATTTCATCATTACTAGTAAAGTGCTGTTTATTATTAACGAGTGATACTTCGACATTAGAAACATTAGCAACATTATCAATTTGCAAAATAGAACGTACGATATCATTTACTGATATATACTGAGATTTGGGCTGCAACTGATTATCATCAATCAAGCCTCTTAGTAACAAAGGCCCCTCAATTATTGAATCGGCACTTTCACCTTTGGCAAGCTTTTCCTGTAACGAACTTTTATGTAATTCAGGTGCTAATAACAGGCTAATATTGAACAGTATATTCGCCATAATAATATTAGCTGTTTGATTACCAGTAACTGTCACCACCGCAGTAACTTCAACTAATACAGGAGTTAGGATAGTGATTTCCTGTACATCTTCACACAAATCCCTATGACGATTATAAAGATAACGTACTTTATTTTTTATTTCTTCAGGATCATCTGCACCATCACGTCCACATTCATCTACGTCTGGTGCGTATACTAAAATATGGTATAATCCATTGACAGATGTATGTGAGTGATTAGAATTAGCTTTCTGATAGGGTGTTAGCCATACATTTGCGACTGATTTAATACGGTCAACAATCAACTTACGATAGTCATTAGTTGTAACCGGATTACAGGGTAAAATCAATTCTGGACGAAATAACGCCTGCCGTTTGCTATCAATCTCATCTGAACCTTCCTGCATAAGAAGATCTTCTAATGGAAGTTCCGCACGATATGATAATTCAGTCAATGCATAACAAAGTTGCTCAAGTGTCGTAACACCTGGGTCATGCTCATTATAATCAGTCCATATATTACCTGACAAACGCTGAATATCACTTAGTCCAGTCTGTTTCAACCAGGCGAAATCCAGCCCTTTATTATCTGGTTGTTGAATAGTGATAGTTTTCTGCTCTGTCATTAACCTATACCAATCTCAACATAGATGTCTTGTGTAATGAAATACACAAGCGCTTCAATACATTATCATTCATCAAACTTACTTCCAGACCTGTTTTAGTTTTCGCAACATAAGCAGCTTGAGAATTAATAATTAAATTCAATATTTGTACAGCACTCATTACTGAAAGTTGTTATGTCATGTTGCTTAGTCGATGTTAAAAAATACCAGTCAGTTTTAAGTTCTATAATATCTGGAAAATAATTCAGGTTGATACTTTCAAGGCTATTCACATAAGGTCGAGTTTGAATAAAAAAAGAAATATCATCTATCGATGTGTACTCACCTGCTTTTTCCTCGCGTGATTCATCATAAAACCAGGGAGATAAATACTGTACCAGTTCAGTATTAAGTCGTTCTATATTATCTGCACTATCATTATCCTTGTTAAAAATGACTTTTGCAGTAACGCCAATTCGTACATAAACAGGATTACAAACATGTAGTTTTAAAAAAGTAGTGGCCAGGCCTTGTATATATGTCTGGATTTTATATAGCAGTTCACTTGATGCTACAGGTGTTGTTGGATCCTGACTATCAATACTATCCGGTCCAATTAAAACGACTATTAGAATTTCCCCTGGTTTATTACCAGTTAACAAATTATGTGCTGGTAAAGCTTTAACTTTCCAGATAACTGGAAATTTATCTAAAATCAAGCGTTCATAATCCCATATCTGAATCGCCCTTTGCTTGTGATGTAAACGCTCACCCTGTCTAACTTCAAATGCCTGATAAGTTTCAGCCGGACGACCACCAAAGGAGGATATTGGCTGGTCTATATTACCAACATCAGGAATCTCCTCAACTGAACTGTTGATACTATGTGCAGGTAAAGACTGAATTAGGGGATTTTCTATATATTGAATATTTTCATTTTTCTCAAGCAGATTACCGTCTGTGACTTCATTTATTGTATCAAGCTCATTTTGGTTTATCTGTAGAGTGGCTGGTAATGTATGTGGAATAACAGCATTCGTGTTTGGAAATAGATTAGCCTGTATTTTTGTACTAACACGTAACCATGTATATTCTGAATTGAGTATTGTATTATTAATATTGTCAACTGATGCTATGTTCAACGTCACAATTCCAGTATTTTTTAAACCATGCGTTGTATCTGCATCGACATTATTTAGTGATAAACATTGCCAACGGTTTTTAGAAAGAATATCCCATTGTACGGCAGGAAGATCTACTCCATTGTTTTCACGTAATAAAAATAACAATGTCAATTGTTGCGCTTGATCTAAATTAGATAATCCGACATATAGATTACCAGATTGCTTATAACTAGCTAATAATGGAATTGCATTAGTCGTAGTCAGATCAACTTCACGATAACCATTAAATGGTAAAATATGCGAAAATGTACTACGACCACACAGATTATTAAATTGATCTACTTCTTGATTATTAGTATCAAATAATTTACAAGTTGCAAAATAATTAACTTTAACGTCTAACGCCTGTGGTAAGTAAGGTTCATTTGGGTATTTCAATTCCTGATCTATTTGCATGCAATTATCCATACAGTCAGTCAAGCATATTTCGTATATAACCTGTAATTTATCAATACTATTCTGTAAGCATTTTTGCATACAACTTTTACTCTCTTCAAAGCTGTCTAACTTACATCCATGTATGCAACTCAGCGTTGTAAGCATCAATTTTAAAGCGTCGATATATTTATTACATTTTTTCCAATTCAATTTTCCAACAGATGCATTATATTTCTTACTCACTTTGCTTAGTTCTTCAAAACATTCCTCAATTTCTTTTAACCTATCAGTCGATTGCAAGGTCATACAACTATTGATATGACCCTCAATTTGTTGATAAATATTTCCATCAAGTAAATCACTGCTCTTAATTAATAACTCAGACAGACACTGTATGATTGCCGCACATAAAGCGGTCTCACCTAAAAAAAGTTTCTTTTTAATGCAGTTAAAACAGTCAGTCTCATCAGGTAGTATGAGGCAAATATCCATACAAGCATTTAGACAGGTAATTGCATCAGAAACAGGACGGTATTCACATAAACAAAAATCACGACAATAATCAGTATCAGGAAGATCTTCTATTACCGAATTGAGAACATTTTTTGCATAAAGGTCGTTACCAAAACTATAGGCTGGTCCACTTAATTCTAATTTAATCGCACTTTCTGCAGGATCATAATAATCAGGATAATCCTGTACAGCAGAAGATATTTTAAAATTATTAAACTGGCTAACACTACACAATGGGGTTTCTTTTTGTGGAGGAATAATACAGTTTTCATCTTCTGTTTTAGAACTGAAAAGATAAACTTGCTGGTCATCCAACCTTAAAGATTTATTTTCATATGGTAAGGTAGTCAGACTCCAACATCCTTGATTAACAAGACTAAACCTGGCGTGAAATGTTTGATTATTAAAAAGCTCCTGATCAACATTACCATCGATATTAATATCATAATATTGATAATAACCATTAAAACCTGTTTCATTTTTAGGCAAATTAAACCAGTCAATGTTTACGCAAAGTTGCTGTGGTATTTTAACAAAAAGTTCCTGTTGATAAATGTGTAAATATGACCCCACAACGGGTAGACCACCAAATACTGTAAAAGGTGAACCAGGATCAATTTCACCATCGGTGTTTGTTATTTCAAGTTCACTTAAATTAGATACTTTAGTACTCACCTGAAAACGTTCTATCATCATTTTATCAAGTAATGAAAGCGGGTAAACGCTAACAGGTCCACCATCAGATGTTAAAAAATTCACGGGTTGTTGTCGCAAATAGACAAGTAATGTTGGAACTGTCAGGTCGATCCCGGATAAATTACCAATCAAACTATCACCATTTGAGGTTTCCTCAACATCCTCGTCATTGTCTTCTGCAGCAAAGGGAACTAGAGGGGGTGCTGTCTCAGGTAATTTAAAGCATAAACGAAAAGTTCTTTCAAGCAACAACTGGCTATCTTGCATTTCTTTTGAATTAAATGATAAACAGCAATGCTCATTAATAGGCTCAATAGCAGAACAGATTGTATAGTTTTCAATTTCAAACCATTGCTCCGTACTCGAACCATATAACACGAAAGCATTGGTTAATACTTTAAAAAATATGCTCTCTTTACTTTCACCAGTAATCTGATGAATTTGTTGCAACAATGGATTAAGTACATTCTCACTATAAATTTCCGTGTACTGTATGTCTAAAAAAACATATCGATCTCCACCGCTAAGCCATAGATAAGGTGTTGCAATAGAAAAACCCATTTTTGCCAAAGAAGATAATTCCTCTAATTCATCACTATATTGATTAGAACGTTCTGAGTTAGCTGGTGCACCAAAAACAGGCCACACAAAATCTGGATTATTTTTTGTTTCGTCAACGGAAATGTCACTGACTAAAATTCTTTTCACAACTGGTAAGTGATCAGTTACATCATTATCACTACAATATTCTTCATCATTGCCCTGCGGTTCACAAATCAGTGGCCCATTATCAACATAAAGTGTTTGTAGTTTCTGTATCTCTGCAGCATAAACTAGTAGAGATTTATCTGCCGCATAAATAATGTCTTGATCATCTTCCCCCTGTCCAGCACTAAATAGTGCACCAACGGGAACTGCTGCACTATTAACTGTTTCTTCATCGGCCAGTGTGAAATTTAGATACAAGGTGTCAGGTATAGCTACATTTTGTTTCTCTCTGAGTACCTCATCATAATAAAATCGGATATATCGTTCAGACACAGTATTAATAGTATTTTGGGCTTGCTGATATAAACGAATAAAAGCCATCAGTAGGGCGACTTGTGGGCGATGATTCGAACTTATATCACTTGATTGGGATTGTAAATCTAAAGTTGATTGAAGTTCTGCTATTGCAGTATAAAACTCATCAAAGATGGGCTTTAAATAATTACATGCGCTATTGATTTTTTGATCGAAGTTATCACCATTATATATAGAAATATCAGGTCTGATAGCTCCAATATCCCAGATAGACATAAGCTTCGATGAATCAAGCTCAATTTTTTTTCTTAAACCATCAGTTAAAGAGGCACCTTTGGCATAAATTTTTAACTTATCAAACTGTGCTACAAGTCGTGTTTCTATTAATAATTTCAGATCGCTTTTCAATATCTTATTTGCTTTATCAGATTCAATAATTTCAAGCGCATAGTGCCAGTCATTGATTTGTTGAACAAGCCTCTGTATAAACAAAAAACACTCCTTAAAAAGTGAAAGCTTTATAGTTACATCAGCAGTTTCAATAGTTCGTTTCAACAAACTATAAAAGCTCTGTTCAATATTATTTAGATCTACAGCTTCTATGGATGCCATTACTACACAAGGATCACAAAGAAAGAAATCAACCCAGTCACCATCTACTTCATTATTAAGATTAAAGAAATTAATGAGTCCACCAAAATCAACCGCGAACTGTAGCAATTCTGAAAATGAATGTCCGTCTACTTTTGCATAATCGTGATCAAGTGCTTTCAACCAACGGTCATATTGGCTACTCGCACCATTTATTATAAGTTTACGATCACTTGTAATACTGTGATTATTTTTACGCCTGTCTTTAATCTCAGTCATAACTTAACCTGGTTCCTGAGTAAGCGTCCCTTCTCCAATATAAAATGGATAAACCAAATTTCCACGGCTGTTAGTCTGACGAATTGTATAGTTAACCAGAATCATAAGCAGGCCATCAACATTTTCATCTTCAGCTATATGTATATCATCAACATCTATACGCGTTTCCCAGTCAATGATTGCCGTATAAACATAATCAACCAGCATAGTTTTAAATGCAGTAGTAACATTTTTAAAAACCTGGGGCCAGAGATCAGCGCCGAATGTCGGTAACATAATTCGTTCGCCTAGTGCGGTAGCGAACAGTATTTTTAGGCTCTCCTGAATATCTTGTTCATCACTAACCATTTCAACACTATTATTAACGCGAGAAAAAGTAGGTGGAAAACTCCAGCCTGTTCCTAAAAATGAGCTCTCTTTGTTATTCATATAGATCTCTAGCCTCCTATCATGACCATTGGAAAGCCCATCAGAATAGTTCCACCATGGGCCGTTCTATCACCCATTCTCGCAGCAGGTACTCCCATTATTTTGACTGTAGCTGAACCTTTAACAATTGAATCAGGTGGACCAATACACAAAGCCATATCACCTACTTTTGCTGCTGGAAGACCACCAATTAAAACCGTAGTCGCACCAGGGCCGAGTATAGGCCCTCCAACATGAGGAACGGTCACTGGACCAACGGGTGTACTCAGGGGACACTGATGAAAATCTGTCAGTCTTGCTGCGGGTGGCATTTATATTCTCCTACTATAAAATACTATTTTCTATTTCATTGTTTAATTCATAGCTGTTTAAAACTTGTGCTTAATTAATTTTTACCATTGCACCTTTTAAGGTTAACATTCCAGATGCAGTAACTTCTGCAGCGGCATTACCCTTTGCTGAAAACTTGGTTTTTGCCTGATGATCAATCTGCATACCTTTCATCGACGCTTTTGCCTTGGCATTTAAATTGATATTTGCTTTTGCGTCCAATGTGATATTACCTTTTGCAGTAAGTTTAATATTAGAAGCGCTTTCTAAATTTATACCGTTCTTGGCAAGAGTTACTTTGTTATTATTACTATCTTTTAACGTTATTGATTTTGCTTTATCATCAACTCGAATCTGTTGCTTTCCTGGTGTCATCAATTCAATAATTTTATCTTTATCATCAAATAAAATTTCAAGTCCACCTTTGGTCTTAATCGCTTTTTTAGTATTTTTTTCATCAACGGGATACGGTGGTGCTTGTTTTTTACTGTACAAGCTACCCAGAATCACACCATAGCGAGGATCTTCATTCATAAAACCTATAACTACTTCATCTTTAATTTCTGGATAAAACATCGCACCAACTTTATTAGATGCATAGAAAGATCCTAGACGAACCCAGATACCTTTACTACTATCCTGTAATATTGGTAGGTTTACAAATACACGGTGCTCACCATCTGGATCTTTGGATATTTTTTTAACAACTCCCGTTTGCAGCCCTTTAATTGGAGGTAATTGGCCTGATGCATTCTTCGCAGCTATATCTGGAGTGACTTGAGTAAACGATTTCGATGATAAACCTACTTCGACCTGGGTAATCCATTTACCACTATAGATACTGTGTTGAACACCACTGATAAACGCAATACCATTAAAACGCGCACCCAATCCCGCTAATTCAATTGTTTTACCGGTTTCAGCCAGCGCACTTCCCTGAAACTGTACAGAACCGCGTATTTTGGATAACATCGAACGTTGTAATTCTGCAGACGACCAGTCTTTTAATGAAGCTTTATCAATTGATCCAGCCGTTTGTTGAGTAAATTTTTTTACTTTAAATACGCTTGCTAGTTGACTACTTTTAATATTACCCTGTTCCTTAACACTCACTGAACCGGGACCCGACTCAACTAATTTTTGTTGCTCGGTATCCCATGAATAACTTTTTATTGATGACTTGGGTAATTGGGTAGCTGCGTCCATTTCTAATTTCAAATCGAGTATGGAATCTCCATACTTAACAATCAAATCAGCAGCTTGATTTGTATCAGGTCTTTTTACCGTAACTTTACCATTAGTCATATATACAATATAACTATTTAACTCAGCTCTAGTTACCATTAAATCCCAATCGCTGGTGTAATACTGTACAATTTCTGGTTGTATAACAGCAGTCGCACTAACATCTTTTTTGAGTCCATTATCGGTTATCAGTTTACTAATAAGATCACTATCTTTAATTTTTTCAAATATTCCATTTTTTCTCGCAATGGTCATTTTTATCGCTTCATCGGTAATATCTATAACTAATTTAGAGCCCTGATTTTGACTTATTTCTATTCCTTGCTTAACGATAAAACCAGTAAATATAACTGTCTCTTTTTGATTATATCCAGCACTAATTTCAATTTTGTTGCCAGGCACAAATATTTTACTATCGCTTATTTCAAAATTTCCATCTGTAGCACTACCGTCAAATAAAACAACCTGTGCTTTGGGAACTTTATTAACACTATTCCAGGTATTAATAGAAATAACCTGGTATGAACTATCAATTTTTTTAGATTCAACTTTAATTGTAAAACTAACTAAAGAAGTATCATTACTGAGTGGAGACTTTGGGCTCATGCTTTATCCTCTCCCAGCGGCGGAAAGAGTAATTTACTACCTACAACTAACGATCTGAAATTAGTTAATTTATTTACCCTTGCAACCTGTAAATACAAATCACTACTACCATAAACCCGATAACACATTAAAGGTAAGGTATCACCTCCTTTTACTAATAATAAATGAGATAGATCAGGTGAGGTTTTATTCGCTTGCTTGGCTAATTCTAGCTCATCGGTATAACTGATAAATGTAATATTAACTCTTGCCCTGAGTGGCGTACCATCTGGTTTAAATAAGGTATATGATGTTTTAAGTGTACTCATACGGCACTTAAATAACATTGTTCCCCATGAAAGCTTGAGATAGTTAGGACTGTGTGTTTTTCCGTTATATTTAAATACCAGTTTTTTGAAATTCTCTATTTGTTCACTAATCCCGTCTTCTTCAAATGGCAATACACCTGGTATCGCTGTCGGAACTACACCGGTTCCATCAAACACCAGTTCAAAAGACATAGTTTCTTCGGTAATTTTATTAAAATCCGGTGAACTACCAGGACTTCCCTGTGCTGAAACATTGTTATAACAAATTTTATAATCATGGGAGTATTTATTTGGGTTAAGATAAACTGAGAATGGTTTACCTTCCTGCTGGCTGAATTTACCATCTAGATAGGCGGTAATAGTCATTTTTTCAAGACTACCAGAATAACTCACCTTATCGTTCCTTAGCGGCCAATAAACGTTTTAATACCCGACGAGTACACTCATCGACAATTTCTTCATAATCTGGATTATCACATCCCGATTTAATTTCACGTTTATCCTTTTTATCCTCATCGGTATTATTACCAACTTGCATACGGATATCTATTTCGTTAACTTCTAAAGGCATTTTAGTTTTTTATCCATACTATGTAATTCACAATACAAACCTTACTATTCACTCAGGTATCTAGGTAAAACGTGCTGCTACTTTAGCTAACTTAACTGCAGCAGATGCACCACTTCCCAAATTAAATTTTTCAAAATAATTATAAGAAAACTCTAAGGTCTCAGTAAGCAACTTATTGTCTGTAGCATTCATTGCAGATACTTCCCAACGCAACGGATATGCATTAACAAATAACCAGGCAATCATCGGGTAACCATTCTTTGACAGCAATGAAACCAGTAAATTTTGTGGAACAATTGGTAAAGATAGCTTAGAACCAATCGTTTCACCAACCCATTCTGCGAGGAATGAGTCTTCGGTAACTACACCACGTTTTAATACCAGATTAGAATATTTTGCGGCTTTAGGTAGATGATGAATAAAACGATTTTCTCCTCCTTCGGTTTCATCTTCTACATCAAACTGTGCCTGTATACCGGTAACTTCCTGAAAACTGGCATCAATTCTCGTTAACATCGCCAATGGTGTTGCAGATCCTAAAACGGTCACATCAAAATGAAATGCAGCTGGTGGATAATATTCTTCACTCATAAACTTTACTCTTATACATTTCTATGTCATATACGATAAACTTACAACTATTGAAAGATATAGAGACATAAATTCACAGTTCAGGTATTACCTAACTAAACTGTGAATGTATCAATATTTTATATACCATATTGAAATAAATTACTTATGGCGCCGTAACTTCTAATGTTTCATAAGCAATTTCAACTGACTCAACAGCAACTTCATTTCCTTCTGATTTTAGATCTGTACCGGTAATCTTGGTTGGCCATGCATTGTTTAACGTCCAGGTGGTTTTTGGAGCACCGGTTTCATCGAGCAAGCTTATCACTACAGTACGCCGAGCAATCGTATTCATCTTTATTTCGTTATACCAATCCCAGAAATTTGAATCGTTAACAAATATACCTTTTCGCATAGTCACATTACCCACACGCCCTATTCCCGGCATTTTTATCGGATAAAATATCGGACTATTACCATGTCTATATTCTATAGACTGGGTTTCACTCTCAAGTCCATCAACTTCCTGAAAACTAACCGCATCATTATCACCAAGAGTTACAGAAAAATAAAACTTGGGTAATGGCCAAATATTGTCTTGTACTTCGCCTGCCATGTTGTACCTACCTTATATTAATAATTGAAAAAGTGCTAAAGCCTTTAATTGAACAATAATAAAGACCTGACCATTATGTTTTACTAACTAATCCCTTCCATAGTTTGTTTAAATGTCAACTCAATAAACTCGGCAGGTCTTATCATTTGCACGGTTACTTGAACAACCATATATCCTTCTAAAACATCCTGCGGTGTCATTGTGCTACCTAATCCACACTGAACGGTAAAAGCATCAGATGCTGAATCGCCCATCAATCCACCCTGCGACCAAAGACCCTGCAAGAATGAGCTAACCATTGCGGTCACTTTGACCCAGGTATTGGCATCGTTGGCAGCAAAAACAAAAGGATCAATTGCATTTTTAATGGATTGCTCTATATATATCAGTGTTCGTCGAACCTGAATATATCGCCAGTCATTACTATTACCATCTAAGGTTCTGGCTCCCCAAACAACACTACCGCGGCCTGTAAATTCACGAATTGCATCTATGGCACGACCATTAATAGGTACATTTAAATCACCTTGTTGCTCATCTGTCAGTTTAAATGTTGGTTGATTAACAGCACTTAATGCTATGTTAGCGGGTGCATTCCAGACGCCATTATTGGTATCTTGTGCGGTAAAAACACCAGCCATGGCGCCACACGGTGGTAACACATCATTCTCATCAACTATCACCGTTAAAATATTTATCAATAATGGTAACGAGGCTGTTAAATTTTGATTAAGCGTAATTATTTTTTTTCGCTCTTCTTCCGTTTCATCCGCAAGCGTTGATGCCATTTCATCAATATAATCTTGAACTGCTTGATATTTTGGAGTTTCATCTGCAGGAGAACTTGGAACTACGCCACCGTTATATAAATTAACATTTTCCCATCCAAGAATATCTGTCAATGAAGTTAATCCTGCAGTAGTGAAGTTGGTATAATTAAAATCACTTATGGGTACAACGGTTGTATCAAGAAAAGGGAAATACCCCATACCATAACTCAGGCCAAAATCACCCACATCAGTTTGGAATTGAGTGACAATTTTATCTAGATCAGCTTTAGAAGCATACTGACTACCATAAATATCCAGAATGGCAACTCTATCTTGCAGACTATCGCATTGCTTCAACATCTCCTGTATAAAATTTTTATAATCATCAGATACCCACGGATCCGCACCTGTTTTTTCAGGCAGAAGAACGGCATCGGGAACAACCAACATAGTTGGTCCATTCTGGTCTGCAATTGCTTCAAGCCCTTTATCAAGAAGAGCTTTATCAACACTCGCACCATCAGGTAGGGTACCACCAGCAGTATAATCCCCTACCGACACGATATAACAGGTACCACCTCCATTTGCATAAAAGAGTCGCATACTATTAAATAAATTAAATTTGGAACTTCCACTTTGTGTTAAATTATAATATTTTGTAACTGCTGGTGGGGTCGTAGGATCACTAACTTTGAAATCATATTTTCCATCTGTAATTTCAGTTGCATCTGTAACCTCCACAATGTCATAGGTCGGTTTAAAACCAACACCAAAGATGGATTCAAAATCAACAAGTGAAGTAATTTTTGTGGGTTCATTGTATATGGGTTTACCATTAATTTCGGCAAACTCAGTATAACCAATAAAAGCTGGAACAGCTGTTTGCACTCCCACCACAGACGGTGGAAAAGCGTCTAACTCCGTAACATAGACGCCGGGAGTTCTTCTTGCAACAGTAACTGGCATAATCATTTCCTCTTTTGTAGTTAGTTTGGTGTTAAGTTATTTTATTAATCCGTTGTTAACTGTGCTTAACAATTTGATAAATGAAATATCATACGTAAACATAAATCTCCGAATACTTAGGAGGCTTTACATTTTTGCTACTTAAATTCAACTCAGATGAAACCTTATTTAATAATTTCTGACTTAATCCTCCTTTATTCAGATAATTTTTAGATACAAGTTGTTTATTTGATGCCACAGGTAAGGGGTTAGCTAATTCACGAATATCCAAACCATCTAATTGTTCTATTAATTTAAATCTATATTCAGGAATTTGCTGTAATTCGAGTGGGTCATTAGACACAAACCAATAAGCAGCTTGTCCAGTCACTAGTTTTCCTTTATAAGGACCATCAAATGTAATTTGTTTGACTTTATCTAGCTGATTTTTTTCGGTTAGAATACTCAAATTTTCGCTTAGTGTTGTTTTTGGTACAACCCAGTATATCCAGTAGCTTGAACGTTGATTAAACCACATCTGGTATTCAACTGATGTAACCTTACTTTCATCTACACCGCTCTCAAGTAGTACCGGAAAAATACCACTACTCGTTTGTTTTGGACGACTAAAAAACAAATTAATAAAGCACATGGGACTGGGAAAAGATACTGTATAAATTACATTTTTAAACCGTGATTTTTTATCATTATAAATCCAACAAATAGTATAGACTCCCTCAGGAAAGCTGGAAAAGTTAATATAGACACTTTCTCTTTTGAAACATTTATCTATACATTTTTCACAATCACCATCGCAATACTCTTTAATATAATTTTCAACTTTACAACATGTCAGCGCTTCTGAAGGTTCAGTTCTAGCTAGTAATTTTGGTATTTTATTTGGCAAACAAATAACTATCTCGCCTGATACATCACGCACTTCGATCCTTATCGAACCCTCAAAGTCAACTTCATGTTGCGTGGAAACCACGTCAAAATAGTCTTGCGTCAATTGGTTGATAAACTCGTCTTTATTCAAAATCACATTACCATCTTCATCTAAATGTGCTTGCAGATTACTTAAATAGAAATTATTAATAGAAGGTTTAGTATCAATTGAGATGTCAGTAAAATTATTAAATAACGGATTAGTGACAGTAGCAATAAATGATAGTCTACTCCAATATTCTTTTACACCATTCTCACAAATTTTAACGTTATTTTTTTCTAGGAAATTAAATAAACTAGATTTATTTTTTTCGTTATATAATATGGACAATCCTGTTTCAGTTTTCTTAAACAACAAACCTAATGAACGCATTAACTTAGCCGATGAATAAGTTGGAAACACATCAAAATCAGGGCATCTAGCATTATTACCATTATAAAAACTGTGTTTCAATGAAATTTTCATTAACGTTTTATAATAATATTTTCTGGCTCCATCTTTATTTTTTTCTATTTTTTCGCAAGGATTAATACCATGTTCAAAAACACGACTATTTTTATGATTTGGGTTGTGGTTAAAATCAACCATTTTGATTATCTAGATCCTGTCTACTAGCATCATCTAACGGTTCTGCCTGATCTTGTAAACCTTGAACAGCTGGTGCCTGCTCCTTTAGTTCATCGCTGATAAAAGGTATCATCCTGACCTTGTAAAGAACAGACGGTAAACATTTGCTTCCAATTAATCCATAAAGATAACTACGTTCAGTCAAATCCATATTAACCATTTCAAAAGTTAACTTATCGATATCAGATTCTAGACCAGGTAGATTAGCTTGAGTAAAAGTTGGGTTTTGTTGAAAAAATGAGATCGTACCTGATAACATCATAAGTCCATCTCGATAATTTCCATCATAATAATTTGCATAAAACAATACATAAAGATTGATATAGATAGGAGGTGCTACTACGGCATAACGTTGATCATTTACAGGCATGTTTTTGTTGTAAGTACTAACTATAGTTTCATGCTGGATATTGGTTAGAAAAATAACTACTTTATCCTTCGCATTTTCATACAAGCTACCATCTTGTTTTACAATATTTGAAACAATAGTCCACTCTTCATTTTCCCTATGAATATTATTAAAATACTGATTCAACTTAATTTTAATAAGATCAAGCGTTTTCCCTATTTGATCCATTGTGCCCTCCTACCTGATAACACTCCTTGCATCATGAATGCAAACAGATAATTATGCATATCCGTGTAACACTTTTTCCTTAAGTTATCACTAATCTTTATTCTATTTAAAGATGGAACAATTACGGAAGATAAATCAATTTTAATAACCACTATTTTATTAAAATCAATAATTTTGATTGGATTTTTATCTAATGCCTTCATAATAAAAATAGAATCACTATCAATCATCACTATTTCCTGCCAGTGTCTTGCTCAACTAAGTCATTTTAGAAATAACTAAAAATGTATTATCATTTGTCTTTGTTGTACGTGCATTAATATTACAGACTGGTAATATGCATCATCTCTCGTACTTATCTAGCATCTCATTTTTTACGCCATTTTCACATTACAGGACATTACAAGCTTAAACTGTTTATTAATAATTATAGATAACACCACTGCTGTCCCGTTAACCACTAGAGACATGAGTTGGGGATGTCTGTCTAAGACCGTCACCCGCATGGACGCGGGTGCCGAGCCACCAGGGATGGTTATACGGCGTGCCCTGTGGATATATGGTGACAGACATCCCCAACTCATGTCTCGAACAGGGTGAAATAATCGTTAATCACACTACAGTGTGGGTTAAACATAAACTTATTTCTTTTAACGGGACAGCAGTGAGATAACACCTAAATATATAGGCACTGTAAGAGTTAAAGCACCTGCTCAAGCTTTTAAGTAAACAAGAGTAAGGCATTCCCATATGAATGCCATTACAAACCATTACACAGCCAGATACTTACATGAAATCAGGCAAGAATTATGCTAGAAAAATTAAAGGGTATAATCTTTAACCCTACAAAACACTTTATATAAACAGGTTCTGGGCTGACTTTATTCGAAACCGATAGTGATGACTACGAAAAAGAGCCTGTTGTATTCGATTTGTAGCCAGGTTTAAGATAGCCTGTAGAAATAGATTAACGTTGAATTATAGGTATCCAAGACGCAGAAGTTGGTTTCAATAGACTAAAAAATTACGAATAATTAACAGGTATAAGGATTCTTATAAATACAAATTATAGTGTATAACATACTAAACCAGAGATTTAAAATTCTGTAAACCACCTTCAATTTTAATATCATCACAGTTAAGTCGAAGTTCACCCACGCGCCTTTCTATAATTTGATTCAAACTCTTAAACTTGGGCATACATGTTAAACACTGCTTTCTAAAACGATAAATTAAAATATTGATATGATTATCACTCAAGCCTAACATGTCACTGAAGATATCTTTATCGATCCACCCTTGCTCACTCTTGCTCATAACTTTAGTTTTGTCTTCCAAACGTTGACGAGCCAATAGCAATAATGGGTAATGATGACTTCTTTCTTCTAAATCAATAGTCTGCTGGTCGACTTTAAGTTTTAACGATACATGCTCTTCATTCTGACTGACATTAAAGTAGAAGTCGACTTCGGTTGCAGATATCTGTATATTTTCATCATGGGCCTGGGTACTAATACTGGGTTCAGCATCAACAAAGCGCCAAAATTTATTCTCAGCTCCGACCAGATCACTTGACTTCAATAAGCTGGTACCGGATTCACTTTCACAAACCCATTGCCCCTCTGATGATAAATACAATGAAACCTGTGGCGATTCTTCCGAAGGCAAAACAACTACACCAGTCAATTTAATCGCTTTAAGATCCGGTGTAAGCGGAACCAACATACTTTCTGGGGGATCGATATCAAGTACTTCCCACATATCAGATTGTAGACTACCAAAATATAAAGTGTCCCCCTCCTTTAAAAAACTGTTTGATTCTTCCGTGACTATTTTGCCATTTATATAAGTACCATTAGTACTTTTACCTTTTAGTTGCCAGTGCTCCCCATCCCATTGAATAACCGCATGAATTCGTGAAGCATCTGCATTCGATAACACAGTATTATTACTATTGAGATGACGACCTAAGGTGTGATAAGTCATCAGTATTGTCTGTAAACCTGTATTAGTATTAAGGATTGTAGCCATATTCACTCCAGTATTAGAATAGCCCTAGGCCAGAACATAGATTACATGTCCATGATGGTTTGTATATTTGTTAATGCCATACCTGTATTCTCAATATAATTATCAGCTTCAACCGTTCCTAGTTTTGAAAATAATTGAGTCCAGATCATACATAGATGTATCAAATAATCTTCTTTCTGGTAGCAATCAACAGACCTGTTTAATAAATTTGATTCATATAAATTTTGTACCGCTTGTTTGTTCGCCTCTATTCTCCACTGAATCACATCGGTATTTATATTAATTTGAGCAGAGTTGATATGTTCACTATAAACAGGGTAGTGGCGGGACATTCCTGCTGCTATCAATGGAAACCATTGGCATGGTCCAAACGTTCCTGCTAAACGAAGTACTCCCTGTGGATATGTTATAGTTATTTCGTGCCCTAGTGGAGAGTCTTTACTATCATCATTCTCACTCCGCCACTTTTGATAAACTAATGAACACGGAAGTTCATTTACCAACAATGTACAGTTTTGATAAAATCCTGAATCATCTATTGAATTTGACTTTAAATTATCAATCGAAAATCGACCAAAGCAATGCATTAAAATATCAAGCATGGAAAATAAGGTTCTGCTATTACACGCAACATTTATAATATTTGGTGTACTTATCGTGTTTAACTTTAGACAAAGCTCTATAAAGTTCGCGACAGGGTAAATATTCGTGAAGTGACTATTTATATGGCAGGTAGTGTTATTTTCTTTCGCAATATTTAATAATTTCTGACTATTCTCAACAGAGACAGGGTGCTCAATCAAAACAGGTACAGCTTTTTTCAACAATGCAATAGCAATGTTCGAACCAGTATCTCCGCCGATGGCGACACAGGCTAAATCTACCGGTTCATCAATTTGCTCAACTTGCGTATATAAATTTATGGCTCGTTGTTCTGATAATTTTATTGAATGATCACTGCCTTTTGCTAATAATGCACATACTTCAAAATCACTGGTTCCATCTATAGCATTAAGGTAAGTTTGACCATATTGTGTACCACATAGTAACACCTGCTTTTTTTTGCTTCGACTCATATGACTATTAGACTGCAGAAAATTCATTACCATAACCAATTACAGATAGAGATCCAGGGGATTCAGATCATTTTCTTGCAATGCCTTGCTAAACCACCCTAACTTAACTGGCACAGCGTATAATCTTTGGTTATCTAACTGTGGCCAAAAATGGCAAAGACCGGGTACAATGACTTTCAATGTTTTTAAAAATATATCGGGTCTGGAATAATTGACAACACACAACTCTAGTCCGGCATTAGCTAGTGTCTTCAATAGATATAAAATATCTTCTTTTATGTTTAATGAAACAAATGATTGGTAATCTGCTTTACATTTTTTTATTGTATTACGTCTTGGAAATAAAAATGGATGCGCAGGGATAAGGTCAAAATCAAACGGCCCGGTGACTTTATTCTTTATGGTAATAAGCTGGTACATTTCCGTTAGCGCCCTTTGACAGGCAATTGAGACATCCAGATGACTGCCAAATCCCAATACAAATTGCCCTGTCTGTTTATGTTTCCCAACCGACACACAGCTAACAACCTCAATATCATTAGATATATCTAAAATCCAATAGTCCCAGTCATTATCCAATGTCTTAAATATTTTTCTTCTGCTTTCATCAGGAATAACGTCTAATGAAATCTCAGGCCTGGGAATCTGGTTATACCACCAAATGGCAACCGCATCTCTTTCGATTAATTCCAGCGCTCCCTGAAGAATCGCTTCCTCTTGCGTATTACCTGCTGCATTCCCATTGTGAGTGTAAAGAGAATAAATATGATCATCGTAGGGTGTATTAGCAAAACAAAATGCCGCTGGAAAATACACAAACTCATCTTCACTTAATGACCAGCCTCTCACCCAGTTAATTGGAATCGTTTCATTATACTCAGACACCCATTGTGGATTGTTCAGACTCACTTCTTTATGATGTGTAAATTTCTCATATTGCGCTTTACTAAAAGGCGCTAGTTGTTGTGAATGAAAAGCACGATGATTTAGCTCTTTAACTGTTGAATAAATAAATGATTCTTCTCCGGTAAATTGTGCAGCCTGACGTTCTAAAGCTTCACCAAGCGCACTGGACATTGCTTGTTGTTTTGAAACGCCTTTACCCAGGGATAATTGAACAAAAGTATCTGCAGTGATCATTTTTTTCTGATAAGTGCTCTGAAAATATGCAGCTTGAAATATCATCATTTTATCAGGCTCTTCACCATCTGATATTTCGGTTAACTCTGTGATAATACCTGTGATTGGACTAATCATTTTATTAATATTTGTGAAGGTCTCTTGTCTTGAAATGCTTCTATATCCACCATCTACATCCTTATGCTTAATGCCGTCATTCAAAAAAATGGGAATATTGTTTACAGAACCGAATAAAGCGGGGTCACCACAAACCTGGCATTGTGGCCTTCTCGATACGAAATGTTGTCCGCCCTTATCCAGCAAACTTAAAGCATGACTGGCGTATAATGTTGTGTGCTGAAGTTCACTATTAAGAAAATATTCCAGATAGATTTGTTTAAAAAAGTCTAAGGTACTATTTATCAAACGAGTTTCATTCAATATGGGTACAGTTGTAGAACTAGCATTAACAGATTGTCTACGAAACCACTCCCTCACAGGCTTATTTTGAACCATTCGAGTAAACAGGCATTGGTAACAGGGTGCATCATCATGTAGTTGAGAAAACAGAGGGCCAATCATTGGTGTCTGGCCTACGGGTTTAATCAATAACCAGTCTTTCCCCTTTTCTCTGAATTCTTTATTTAAATCTATCAATTTAGAATTTAAGTAATCATCAACAATAACAATAACAACATCTAATTGAAGTGGTAGACCAGAAACCCACTTCTTAATTAAGTTTTCATTTATGAGTTCACTTAACAGATAAACATCTCTTTCAACATCGCTTAATTTATTGATAATAGTGGAAACTTTTGGTGTAGTATAATTTTTAAAATATTTACTCTCATTTCCAATAAGTATTTCGTCATAAACCAGCTTATCAATTCGCTCAAGGCGATTTATTTGTTCTGCCATATCATCCAGTTGAAATACATAATCGGATAACACCCCCTGATTATGTACAACAAGATTTATACCCTCAAATTCTTTTTGATCAATTAAAAACTGCTCGTTCTCACCTAAAAAAAGAGCATCGCAATCCTCAATATTATATATTGAAAATTGCGGATGCCACTTCAACTTAAAATTAATCATACAAAACAGTTAATTTACGAACAGGTGAAAGGATATGCTGGTCCTGTAGCATTGTACCTGGCCAAAGCCATACTCACATTTGAGGTTTCTCTATCAGTTGGCGCATTCGGTATTTCTATTGTCGTAAGGTTCACGATATCATCTACTTTAATCGAATCATTATTGTCTTTCCAAAATACACACGAATCAGCCATAATAAACCTGATCTTGAAAATCCAGGGCGACTCATAGCTAAAGTGTTCTTTAAGTATTGAAATGAGCTCGCGATCATAAGCTTCATCGAATTCCTCTAATTGAGTTTTCAGAACCTTATTTTCCAGACTATTCAAGTAAAATGAAAAATCATAAATACTATTAAATTCCATTGGAGGTTCATCTTCAGGCACTTTCAAAACATCCGTTTGACGCTTTAGTCCCAGCGGATAGTCAAGTTTCTCCTTAAACATATCGTTTTGCCAAAGCACTGCAATTAGTTTGTTCAAAACAGAACTAAAACTGAGAAATGCATCTTCATTAACGCCAAGATCATAATCATTTCCAGCTGAACTATTACTCGTATCAAGTACCACTGGTTTTCTTGTAAGATGCGATTCACCCATTGGCTTTATAACTAATTCTGGATTCACCTGACCAGATATACAATTGTCATAGACTTGAGCACCAAAAAAGCTAGGAAATGCCTCATAATATTTCATCAACATATTTGCATTTTGGTATGGTTTGAGAGCATCATCAGTATCAGAATCAGGGAGATCAGGCAATGAAATATACATCGCTTCAGTTTTCGGTTTTACCCACTCATTATCACCATAAAAATTCCAGACAGCCGTTGGTTTAATGATTTGTATTCCGAAATTAACATAAGGGAGTGAATAACCAAATGCAGACCCAAAAACGGCATTTAGGGCATAAGGATCACAATATTCGATAAAACAACGTAACCACCCCAACTCGACCATACCTATAATCAGTTGCTTTATATCAGATGAGACAATTGGCTTGCCCTGATCATATAGAATATTAAAATAAGTATGTATGATTTCAAAAGATTTTTTTACATCAGAGTTGACATCTTTTTCCTTATCGATCATTTTTTTGACACCACAAAGAGCAGCACTAATACTATTACTTGTGGGGTTTATAGGATATTCATGTCCTTCTCTATCATTGCCAGCTGGACCTTCCTTAAAATATTTCTCATTGCTGAGTTTCCCAGAAAAAATTTCATTATCACTTTTCCAGACTTCAGCAATACATCGTAACACTACCAGCCTGATCTTCATCAGGTTATTATCTACTTCATTCTTTGTTATATATTTGCTCATTTTACCTTCCCTTTACCTTTAAAGTACTAAAGCACTCTCGGCTTTAAGTTTTTTTATTTCTTCTATAAAAAACCACGACTGCTGTTTATCCGCTAATTGACTGGCAGATTCCAACAATAAATTTATTTCATTTTCGTCTTCATCTAACTGTAACAAATAGTTTGCTTTTAAATAATATAAATGAGGAAGAAAGAAACCATGCCCTGCTGATTGATCTAACTTGATGCAAAAATTTATTTTATTTACAGCTTCTGCATATTCCCCAACTCTAGCTCGCGTTTCAGCATAATACGACTGATATTGCCCAAGAGAAAACATAGAACTTTCTAAAAATAAACTGTCATAAGAGCTCTTTTCATACTGAAAATCATCTTCGGCCCAATCAAATAGCATCTGCCCATAACTCTCATAAATTGGCTGATCATATTTATTCGCAAGACTTATTAACTCAGCAGAATAAAACTTTACTCTTTTTCTATCCTGGTATTGTTGAAACACTTCAGCACAATACATTAATGCGATACCAATCGACGGCACATTCTCTGTAATCCTGGCATACTCTAAGGCACCTATAACACACTGCTCCGCAAGTTTTCGATCATTTGCAAAGCCATATGCTCGACCTAGCAACGCACTTGAAAAAACCTTTACATCGAAACCAAATACCTGTTGATGTGAATTATCTTCTATTGAACTTTTATCATAGCTTACTATCGAAGCTTCTAGCAGGGAAATGGTTTCCAGGCAAGAATTGTTTTTACCTTGAGCGAATGTATAAAAGCCCAAAGCACAATCTATTGCCGATTTATTAATATCACTGACTTTTTCACGAAATGACCTTAAGCCGACACACGCTTCAGCTAAACCCTCATTACTTCCTCCTACAATTCCGTTCAATACCTCCCACCAGAGCGCCGGAATTAAGTCATCAACATGTTCACTGGTTTGCAGGAGTTTTTTAGATTTATCGGCATATTCAAGCACTTTCTCCGATGCCCAGCCGTCGGACTCCATGTATGCTGATGTCAATATTTTATATATTTCCTGCTTAGGGTCATGTTGTTCGCCTGGTTCTAGTTGCTCAATCCACGACTCAACTCGCCTTCCTTCGTAGATAGCATCTTTAGCTATTGATCTTTGCAAAGCATTACCAGCTGCATGAATACCATAATCAATAGCGCTATCAAATTTATCTGCAGCACCCCAATGCATCGCTAAAATACTGGGATTTTGATCTCTAGTATTTTCACTAAAGTTTTCAAGTGTTTCAGCAATTTGTCGATGTATTTGTTTTGTATATGATGGCAACATACTCTCATAAGCTGCGTCTCGTACCAACGCGTGCTTAAAAATATAAATATCACTATTAACTTTACGTTGAATATAAATTAATTCAGCAGATAACAGCTCATTGATGCTTAATTGCAGTTGCTCTTCATTTAAATTTGATGATGCGGCGAGCAACTTATAGTCAAATACCCGCCCAATGGCGGAGGCCAGCTGGACAAGATCTTTAGCATAAGTGAGATCATCTAATTTTTGTTGTAGTGAATCCCGAAGACTACTGGGTACTTCATTGAGCTTTTGTGGATTGGTGAAACTGATGATGCCGTTTAAGCGGTGCACTAAGCCTTTATGTTTAAGCATATTGACCAGTTCTTCTATGAACAATGGGATGCCATCCGTACGCTCGATTACAATATCAAGAACGTTTTGCTCCATTTTTTGATATTCAAACATAGTCTCGATAAATTTAGCCGTTTTATCTTTACTAAGTTTTGATACTTCAATCGATTTAATCGCTATATTCTGCAACATGACGGGTAATGCTTGCCTAGAAGTACTGATAAATACATGTTGTGCTTGATGAAAAGACGACAGAGAAACAAAGTGGGCAATAAACTCTATACTGCTCGGATCAGCCCAGTGTAAATCTTCAAAAATATAAAGATTTTTTCGTAATAGTTCATTTTCGTTTTGATAGAGAAGTAATTCACTTATAACGTCAAATAATATTTGTTTTTGAACCTCAGGAGCCTGTTGAACAGACACCAAATCATCCGGTAAGGGTAAGTCAAGCCAGGCACACAACAGGGAAATTCCCTGTGTTTCATCAACGTTTTCAATGCCGTGAACTATCTCTCGAAGAAGCTTGACTGCAGATGATTTAGACAAAGCATCCAAAGAATACTTATATTTTATTATATTAAGGATAGGAAACAATGCACTGTGTTTATACTCTGGTAAACATTGGGCCACATAATGATTAACAACTTGCGCCTGGTTTCTCAATTCAAAAACCAGTCTGGATTTACCTATGCCGGCTTCACCAAATACATGGGCAAACTTATTTTTCCCAATACCTAAGTTCCTGTTGTTTTCAATATCCAGTAACTCAGCTAATTCTACAAGTTCATTTTCCCGACCAATAAAACCATGATGCTGGCGATTAGCCCGTAAAAATCCAAATGCCTCTACTTGCCGTTCTCCCTTTAGCAGGTAAAGAGCCATGTCTTTATTATTTACACCCATTGCCCGCACTTCAGAGGGCTCAAACTCAATGTAGCTTTCTAATACTTTTCTGCTGGCATCAGAACACAATATCTGGTTTGCTAATGCAATACGTGTCAGTTCCATTGCAATATTGGGTGTATCACCCTCTGGAATCGCATCTTCGTAGGTGGTAATAATTCCTGTATGCAATCCAATATGTGCTTCTGCAATAATACCCTGTGAATCTTTACGTAACGAGTTACTTTTATTTAAGCTACTGATAATTTCAAGCGCTGTTCGCGCGCACAAACGTGGATCATTATCACTAACATTTGGATAACCAAAATAAAATAACAGGGTATCTCCCAGAGTACCAACATGAAATGCACCATAACGAATCGCGATATCAATCGAATGGGATTTCTGATCTCTGTGCAGCGCGTCAATAACCTCGAGGTCAATTTTTTCCTGAGTTACTGACTTTACGTTAATTGAGAGACAAAGTACGGTAATTTGCTTACGTTCAGTTAAGCCTGTATAGAGAATACTCCTATCATTAATTATAGTTTTATCATCATAAGCATTGATGCTAACCGTGCTATTAGTCAGCTCTAACTTTTCAGGAGATGAAGTGAGATCACCCACAAGGGTTGAGAGGTTTAGTTTAATAAATTCTTTGTAAACTTCTGTCGCACTGACTGCACGTTCACTGGTTTTTTTATGCAGTACGCGCCTTAATAATTCTGCGACTGGATGTCCTGCAATAGCAGCCGGTAGAGGCACGTTAGATGAATTAAGTTGTTTATGAAAAATGGATGCCAGGTTGGAACCCCAAATTGCAGGCCTACCTGTCAGGCATTCGATTAATACCAGCCCCCAGACATAGAGGTCTGTTTTCGGAGTTGGCGGTTCACCTCGTAATTGTTCAGGCGCACTGTAAGAAGGCGTCCCCAGGCTTTCCTGTGTGAGGGTAATGCTTTTAAAATCTAACTGTCGCACTTCGTGGACTAAGGTACCAATACCAAAATCTAGAATTTTCGCGTGGGTTTTTGCGCCCATTTTGGTCAGCATAATATTTGCAGGCTTTATGTCTCGATGAATAACACCCTGCTTATGGGCATGGGCGAGAGCATCTAATACCTGCGCCATAATTTCCGCTGCATCCAATGGCATTAGCGCGCCAGAATCAATTAGTCTTTCTTTTAAAGATTGCCCTTCAATAAATTCGAATACAGCATAAATCAATCCACTGTCACACTGCCCTTTATCCAGCAGTCGAACAATATTCGGGTGTTGCAGATGGCTTCCTAGTAATGTTTCCCGTTCGAAACGTTCTATATAGCGCCGTCTTTTCTCTATATCAAATTCGGGGTTAAGTGTTAATAGCTTAATTGCCACGAATTGTTGGGTGTTAAGTTGTAATGCCTTATAAACCTGACCAAAACCACCTTCGCCTACTTTTTCGATTAACTGATAATCATTTGAATTAAATCTGGATTCTATATGTTGTTCAGGATGATTTTGATTGTCCATATTATAACTATCAATTAAATATTAAATGTCATTAAATATCTTTCAAATGACAAACACTAAATGGTGCTTTATTTACTACACATTTGAAAAGTTAATATCGTCAAGCTTTAAAAATTGATCAAAAGTACAGAGATGATTAAACTTATCTCCGCCAGAAATAGCTAACGCAAACAGCCTCAAAAAATAACCTCGATATCGTAACCTTAAAATAAGAATAAAGCGACTAAAATACATAGCAATGTCAATAACATAATATCAAGCAACGCTAATACATCTTTAAAACGATTCGTCTTCCGGTTTGATTTCATGGCAAAATAATCAAGATCTGCAACGCTGTCAATATTTAGATATGGAGCTTTAGGTGAATATCAAAATATGAAGTCACTTCAGATATTGCTTACTTTGCACTATTAAAAAATTAACACAGAGGCTCTGAGCCACAGAGATGTTGATATATATTACCCTTAGAGTTACATGAGAAGTATGCTATAGCTTATGATAAGTAGAAAATCAAATCCTGTATCAAATATTTTATTTTTCAATAACATATATTTAACTAATATTTTTAGTGTTTACGCTTAAGTAAGTTCCATTCAAGTTAGTCCTTTCCATATCACATTATCATTTAGAAGAATAAGGCTGTCTCGAATGCCATTTACTCAGGCATGAAAAAAATTATAAAACACATATAAGCAATTGATAAATATAAAAAAGACCCGTGAGACTAAAAGTGATTGTGCCACACAGAACCGCTACCATGGTTAACAAAATATATACCCATCACAACACCGCCCCTATTGTAAGTCTAGCATCAATGCAGACTCATCTTATCAAAATACGGATGATAGACACGCCATTGAGTGTTTTTTAATCACCTGCTCCATGCAGTACAGTTAACAGCAACCTGCTCGTAGTCATATTATCAACACAGGTAAAATATACGGAAAAGTTTATCTGTGAACAAATAACCGGAGATGGGAAGATATTATAATAAATGACTACCCAAAGATACTGAAGTAAGTGCCATTCGGGATTTTTTCCTAACACTAAATAGCCTATGAATCGAAATTTATAGTAATAGTAATTATTAATAAACAATATTTTTCGATTATATTTAAACAAGTTCCATAGACGCTTTTACACAGCGTAAAGTTTCATAATCATATTAACCATCCAGGTACTCAAATACCGACTTGAGTTTTTTAGCCTCTTCACCCAGCTCTATAATGGCACCCTGAATAATGCTAATTTCCTGCTGTGGAATGCTCACCACATCATTTAACGCCACATGCCCCTGTTGTATTAATTTTTCCAGATGATTAGTAATCGTCGACTGGGTCAGATCTCGTTGAAATGCAATCGACTCAACATTCATTCCACTTTTAAATAATAAAAGTGGTAAGCGCTTGCGGCTGGCTTGAAGAGTTATTTCTGGATTAAATATAAAATTAACATAAGCCCAGTCTAAATCAATTTCATAGTTATTAGCACCATGGCTCACAACCTGAATTATAAATTAAATATATAAATGAGAAGATAATTATGCCCTGTTTAGAAAACTATTCTAATATCCATCACGACCCTGCCATTCATGTATTTGCACTCCACCATGACATAAATATAATTTTTACTAAATCATTCAAACGAACATTTTTGTTTTAAAACATGAGATTAAGCTAAAAATACACCATCACATTTTAGATCATGCTCACAGAAAGCTATTCTTCATAGATGTAACATCCGTCTGACAAATTCACAAATTATAACTGGTGGTAAAATGATTCATTCTTCAAATTTTGGACTTATTTCGATTCTTTCTCTTTCCATGATATTAACAGCTTGTGGAAGTGACTCAACCGACAATGGTGGTTCCCTGAACCTGAATATTACTGATGCCCCGGTTGATAGCGCAGCGAAAGTGGTTGTTAGCTTCAGCGGTGTTTCAATTAAGCCTGAAAATGGGCCTGCTTATGATATTGATTTTGTTGATGACAATGGTAGCCCAGCTATGAAAACCATTGATTTACTCAGCCAGCAAGGCTCTAACAGTGAGCCTTTACTGGTTAATGAGGCACTGGAGGCGGGCCATTATAACTGGATGCGCTTAAAAGTTAAAAGCAGCATTACGTCTACAGATTCTTATATCGAACTTGAAGATGGCTCTCAGCACCCACTATATGTACCTAGCGGCAATCAAACCGGACTTAAGCTCAATCAGGGTTTTGACATAACAGACGGTGGTAGCGTTAGCTTAACCATCGATTTTGATCTACGCAAATCAGTACTGTCTCCTAATAACAATTCCGAGGCCTACAAACTCAAACCAACATTGCGTATTGTGAATAACGATAATATGGGCCACATTTCTGGCATAGTCGGTTCCGTATCACTTGCTGATGCAGCATGCACAAAAACCGATTATTCAGTGTATGTATTTGCCGGTGAGAATATAATTGCTGATGACATTGATGGCTTAGATGCCGAGCCAGTATCAACAGCCCTGCTTTCAGAAAGTTTTGAATACGAAGTCGGTTTCCTGGATGAAGGTACCTATACTATTGCTCTTACTTGCCAGGCTGAAGATGATAATATTGAAACAGATGATGCGATTAACTTTATTGGCACGAGTAACGTAACAGTTAATGCAGGCACTACAACTACTTATAATTTTGACTAGTATTTGCTTTCATCCTGGAGCTGACGCTCGTATGATTGCTTTGCTCGTTGGTTGGTTACCCTGTTATGGCACATCTCCATCAGGGACAGTCCGCTGCTTTTTAGCGCCCTGTCCCATGTGGTAATTCCGATCATAAGTTAAGCAATCTCCATCGAAGCTTTAACACAACGTAAAGTTTCATAATCATATTGACCATCCAGATACTCAAATACCGGCTTGAGTTTTTTTGCCTCTTCACCCAGCTCTATTATGGCATTCTGAATAATGCTGATTTCCTGCTGAGGAATACTCACCACATCATTTAACGCCACTTGCCCCTGTTGAATTAACTTTGCAAGGTGATTTGTAATTGTTGACTGGGTCAGGTCCCGTTGGTTTGCAATCGACTCGATATTCATTCCACTTTTAAATAACAACAGGGTTTCATCCAGGGTATCTGTTTTACTGTCTACACTATTATCTTCATAAGCACGTAATACCGCCAAAAAATCGTCTGCATAATTTTCCAGTTTTGTTGCACCCACGCCACTAATACTTGCAAACTGTTCATGGGTTTGAGGCATACGATCCATCATATCCATTAAAGTGGAATCATGAAAAATAACAAAAGGCGGCACGCCTAATTCTTCAGACAGGCGCTTTCTGGTTGTGCGTAACTGCTCCCATAACTCATTATTTGAGACTAATTTATTTTGGGTTTTACGCGTTTTAGTTTTTGCCTGTAACATCTGTTTTCTAAGATGCAGGCTTTCTTCACCTTTTAAAACCGTGCGACAAGCTTCGGTTAACAACAAACTACCGTGCCCCTGCACATCAACTTTGAGTAAATTTCTTGCTATTAACTGACGAAATAAATTACGCCATTGCGTGGCATTTAATTCGTTCCCAATACCAAACACACTTAAATTATTATGCCCGTTATTTAATATGCGATCATTTTCTTTACCTAATAAAACATCCGTTAAATAAGTCACACCAAATAACTGCCCGGTTCTATGCACACAGGATAACGCTTTTTGAGCGGCTACGGTAGCATCCCAGGTTTCAACAGGGTTTAAGCAAGTATCACAATTACCACAGGGTTCATCTAAATGGTCACCAAAATATTTTAATAATGATTGTCGCCTGCAAGTGGTGAGCTCCGCAAAACCTAACATCGAATCCAGCTTATGCCGCTCTACTCTTTTGTGGGCTTCATCCGCGTCTGATGTCTCCATCATCTGCTTAAGCATAATCACATCCTGTAAACCATACATCATCCAGGCATCGGATGGCTGACCATCACGTCCAGCACGACCAGTTTCCTGATAATAGGCTTCAACACTTTTAGGCAGGTTCAAATGGGCAACAAATCGTACATCCGGTTTATCTATACCCATACCAAACGCTATGGTAGCAACAATAATCACCCCATCTTCAGTTAAAAAGCGTTGTTGATTTTTTTGCCTGATTTGTTGTGATAAACCAGCATGGTATGGTAGAGCATCTAATCCTTTATCACATAAAAACTCTGCTGTTTGCTCAACTTTTTTTCGTGACAAACAATAAACAATTCCCGCCTCACTTTCATGCTCATTTTGAATAAACCGATAAAGCGCATCACGGGCCGAACCCTGGTTTTCTGCAACCCGATAACAGATATTAGGTCGATCAAATCCCGAAATAAAACATTCCGCATCATGCAATGACAGACGATTAATAATTTCCTGACGTGTGGTGTCATCGGCAGTTGCTGTCAGGGCAATACGCGGAATAGCTGAAAAACGTTCATGTAATACTGAAAGCTTGATATATTCTGGGCGAAAATCATGGCCCCACTGTGATACACAATGTGCTTCATCCACTGCGAACAGGGCAACGGGAGCGCGCTCCAGTAAGTTTAAAAAACGTTCAGTCATTAAACGTTCAGGCGCCACATATAACAGGTCTATTTCCCCATTGAGTAAACGGGTTTCAACTTCCTGGGATTCAAACTGATCTAAGGATGAGTTAACAAATGCCGCTTTTACACCCAGCTGCTGTAATGCGCTGACCTGATCCTGCATTAAGGCAATTAAAGGTGAAATCACAATTCCCACCCCGCCTCTCGCCATGGAAGGGATCTGGTAGCAAAGCGATTTACCGCCACCGGTGGGCATGAGCACAACCGCATCTTTGCCAGAGATAACCTGTTCAATAATTTTCTGCTGATGAAAACGAAACTCAGGATAACCAAAAGTTGTTTGTAGTATCTGTAGGGCGCGTTCGGACATGTAGTGGTTTTTCAGGTTTTGGGAGGGTAGAACTTTACTTTGTAGGTAGCCATATGGCTAGTGCTACGATGGCTACAATGACAGTTAAGATAATTAATTCGATTAGCATGTGATGATTATTCAGTCGAAAAATTTAATCTGAAACTGAATTCCCTGCTATGCCCCATCTCCATCGGGGGAAGAGCGCCGCTTTTTGGCACTCTGTCCCCTTATTGATACCACCAAGAGCTGATAGTGTAGATAGCCGACTCCATAAAACTCTTGATGGCATCACAACTGGGGACAGAGCTTAAAAAGCAAGCTCTTTCCCCGATGGAGATGGGTCGTCATAGCGGGGTGTTTTAAATATCCTAACCTGAGCAAAGCAGGCTATATCAATCTTTACTATAATAAACCCCAGGTATCCAGCTCTTCTTCACCTGACGGGTTTTTTCCATATCGATTTCATCTTCATTAATGAAGGTAAAGTTATTCCAGCCGATGCGCACAATATCCTTGTGCCTCAATAATTGCTGCTGGTCGATTTTTTGTTCATTAATAAAGCTACCATTGGTGCTGCCAAGGTCCTGTAGTACATACTTTGACACACCTTGCTCATCTTTTAATAAGTTGATCTGGGCATGCTCAGAGCTTACTGCCAGATCATCAATAAGCACCTGATTCTCACTAGTACGACCAAATTTCAGGCCCGTTTCACCTATATCAAATCGATTGGCGACCACACCATCCACCAATTGAATAATTGAAGCCATTTATATATCCCTTTTTGATGTATATTTCAGGAGATAAATCCTAAACTTTTATCCTCAGCCACACAAGTCGGTGATTCTATTCTATGGCAGTTTATGTATAATACGCCCCGCGTAAATAGGAGTATTGCTATATCGCAATATACTAATGCATATATTTCAAGATATTGATAGGAATCAATATCAAAATTGATATATATCAGTAAACCCTACGATGCATTTAATATAATGCAGCCCGTTTACGCTGAAGCATGTTACTAATTCGAAAAATGAGTTAATTTATTAGACTTTTGGTCGAATAATGATCTCTTCGTATTAAAGCATGCTTAAATGCAAAACAAACCTGTTATATGGTTGGATATGCTGTTGAAATATATGGTTTATTTTTATGAATGAATGTTGAAACAAAACAATTAACTGGCTTGCTGGATAAGTAAAAACAGGCGCTTTAAGCCTCTAACAGACAGTAATTATAAACTTCAACTAGTATTCAAAATGATAGTAGTATTTTTTTGGTCTATATTAGAGCAGTTTATGCTTTATTTTTTTGACCGTAATAGTAATAACTGGGTTGCTGCTTACAGCATTTAACTCACAGAGGAGACGTTCTCGTGCAAGCTTCGCTTGATCAGAAGTACAACTTTGAAATCATCAAATGGTTCGCCGTTTCGGCGATTATCTATTTAGTGGTTGGCACCGGTATCGGTGTTTATATCGCCTCAGAACTGGCCTGGCCTTTTCTGAATTTTGACATTGCCGAATTAACATTCGGTCGTCTAAGACCCTTACATACCAATGCGGTTATCTTTGCATTCGGTGGTATGTCACTCATGGCTACCTCTTACTACTCGGTACAACGTACCTGTGGTGTGCGTATCTGGAGTGATAAACTAGCCTGGTTTGTATTTTGGGGCTGGACCGCCGTAATTGTTGGTGCCGTTATCACACTGCCATTAGGCATCACTCAATCTAAAGAATACGCCGAACTAGAATGGCCTTTTGATTTACTGATTGCTGTTGTGTGGGTAGCTTATACACTCAATTTCGTAATGACCCTGGCAACCCGTAAGACAAAACATATCTATGTGTCTAACTGGTTCTTCTTATCAATGATGGTAATGATTACCTTACTGCACGTGGTTAATAGCATGGCGGTGCCGGTTGATCTATTCAACTCCTACTCTATCTTCTCGGGTGTACAGGATGCGATGATTCAATGGTGGTGGGGACATAACGCAGTAGGTTTCTACCTGACGGCTGGCTTCCTGGGCATTATGTACTACTTCGTTCCTAAACAGGCGGGTCGCCCTGTTTTCTCATATCGTTTATCGGTTATCCACTTCTGGGCACTGACCTTTGGTTATGTATGGTTAGGTGCTCACCATCTACAATACACAGCACTTCCTGACTGGACAGGCTCTGTAGGTGCGGCCATTTCACTGGCGATGATCATTCCTTCATGGGGTGGTGCTATCAACGGTATGATGACCCTGTCAGGTGCATGGGACAAACTACGTACCGATTACATTTTACGCTTCCTGATTGTTTCACTGGCGTTCTACGCTATGTCTACATTCGAAGGACCGGTTATGTCTGCTAAGACAGTTAACGCGCTTTCACATTACACAGACTGGACCATTGGTCACGTACACTCAGGTGCATTAGGCTGGGTTGCAATGGTCGCTGCTGGTGCTTTATATCACCTGGTGATGAAGCTGTGGAATACAAAAATGTACTCTGAAAGCCTGGTAAACATGCATTTCTGGATGGCGACTATTGGCGCTGTTGTTTACATTATTTCGATGTGGGTATCTGGCATCATGCAAGGTT
>Ga0316207_10000484_pt1 | contig 63975 bp, 58 predicted proteins | sample 6weekpyrite_MG_FD_204943 | JGI IMG/M metagenome (GOLD analysis project Ga0316207, IMG submission 204943) | Microbial mat bacterial communities from mineral coupon in-situ incubated in ocean water Damariscotta River, Maine, United States -... | ecosystem: Environmental > Aquatic > Marine >... | reverse complement strand
ACTAGCCACTAGCCACTAGCCACTGTTGTCCTAATGCCCGGCATAAAAAGCGGCAATGGCATCCTGATAACGGTCTTCGACGCGCTGGCGCTTTGTTTTCATGGTTGGGGTGATCATGCCATTTTCAATCGTCCAGGGTTCCAGTGTGGCTTTGATAGCGTAGAGTTTGGCATAACCGGGGAAAGAGGTAAGTTTCGCAGCGATGCGTTCCAGCAAAGCCTTATGTACATTTTCGTCATCAAGACTGTGTTCATCACCCGGATCAAGGGAAAGGCTGGTTGCCAGTTGCGCCCATTTGTCCTTGTTCAGGACAACAATGGCGGATAGGAAAGGCCGACCTTCGCCGATGATCATGACCTGTTCGAACAGGGGATCGGTGCTGATCGCCAGTTCCATGTCAGCAGGCGGAATTTTTTCTCCGTTGGAGAGTACGATGATGTCCTTGAGGCGGCCGGTAATGTAGATACGTCCTTCGCGGATTCCAGCAACATCACCGGTATGCAACCAGCCGTCTTCGTCGATGATCTCACGAGTGGCGGCTTCATTTTTATAATAACCCAGCATCACACCGGGACTGCGCACCAGCAGTTCACCATTATCGCCGACGCGAGCTTCCACTTCTGGCAGGGGTTGACCCACGCTGAAGGGATCATTGTCATCCAGGCGGTTGGTGGAGACCACCGGACTGAGTTCAGTCATGCCATAGCCCTGACTGATAGTGATACCAAGGCCGATGAAGGTACGAGCAATGTCGTTGGACAAAGGCGCGCCACCGCTGACTGCCAGTCGCAGTCGCCCGCCGAGTTTGGCGCGGATTTTTTTCGCCACCAGCGCATCCAGCAGGGGCCACAGCAGCTGTGATACAGACCAGCGTGCCCGGCCCTGCGAAATCAGGAACCGCTGCCAGCCCACGGTGACGGTTTTTTCAAATAGTTTGCGGGCAAAGGCGGGCTTTTCGGCCAGTTGCAGTTGAATCTTGTTATAGACCCGCTCAAAAATGCGTGGCACCGTCACCAGAATGGTGGGCCGAATGATCAGCATGTCTTCGGCAAGCTGCTCGATAGAGCGGGAAAAGGACACGCTGGCCCCTACCAGCATCGGCATGTAATAGCCTGCGGTGCGCTCGAACATGTGTGACAGCGGTAGAAAAGAGAGGAACATGTCATCGGTGTAGAAATGATCACAGCGCTGGGCGCTGTCGGCATTCCAGAGAATATTGGCGTGGCTGAGCATCACCCCTTTGGGGTTGCCGGTGGTGCCCGAGGTATAGACGATCGAGGCCAGGGTATCATCTGGCACATCCAGCCTTTCCAGCGCCGCACCACTTGCAGGCAACCAGTCGCTAATATTTTTCAGGCGGGTATCGTGGGCGCTGGTAACCGGCGTCAGGCTGATAATGCGCTGCACCTCCTGCATACTGTTGTAGGCATCACCCAGACACTGCCAGTGTTCCTGGTTTTCGATCAGGATCAGTTTAACCTCGGCATTCTGCATGATATAGCCGATATTGTCAGGGCGGTCGTTGGCGTACAGGGGCACCAGCACCAGTTGCAGGGACAGGGCCGCCTGTTCGAACATGATCCATTTGGGACAGTTACGCGCCATTACCGCGACCCGATCTCCGGCCTGCAGGTCTTCGCCGGCCAGCGCGGCTTTCCAGCGTGCGACTTCATCGGCTACCTGCCGCCAGCTCAGATCACCCCACTGGTTTTCTTCAGCATTGAAACAGCGGTAGGCGAGTGAATCAGGACTGAGGCGCACCCGTTCCAGCAGCAGGTTGTGCAGGTTACCAACAGTCCTGGGTGAAATGATATCCTGTTGTAAATCAGCCATTGTCTACCTCCTGTTCAAGCCATTTCTGCCAGCCGCTATCGGGGGCAAAACGCTGTCCATAGCGCTGTTGTAACTGCTCCAGCATTTTATATACCTGATGTGTACCGCGATCCTGCAGATAATGCATGGGACCACCGCGGAAGGGCGCGAAGCCAGTGCCGAAGATAATCCCGGCATCGGCCAGATCGGCATTCTCCACCACGTCGTCATGCAGGCAGGCAATTACCTCGTTGACCATGCGCAGGATCAGGCGCTCCTGAAGGTCTGGGGGCGGAATGTAGTCCTTGTCCGGAGATGTCTTGATCGGTTTACCTTTCTTGAAGGCATAAAAACCCTGGCCGGTCTTCTTGCCCAACTGGCCGCGCTCGACCAGCGTCCTGAGCTTTTCAGGCACGCTGATGTCCATATTCTGTGAAAGAATGTCAGCGACTTTGAGACAGATATCCAGGCCAACCGTGTCGGCCAGCTCAATCGGTCCCATGGGCATACCGAAGTCAACTGCTTCATCATCAATAACTTTCAGTGGCACGCCTTCTTCGGCCAGGATCACAGCTTCAATCAGGTAAGGCATGAGTACGCGGTTAACCAGAAAACCGGGGCTGCTGGTCACCGGCAGGGGCAGGCGACTGATGGATTTGGCGAAGGCGCTGGCGCGCTGTATGTTTTCCTTGCTGCTGCTTTTGCCACAAACAATTTCAATCAACGGCATTTTCGCGACCGGATTAAAAAAATGCAGGCCCACCAGTCGCTCCGGTTTTTCCAGCGCCTCGGCCAGTGCTTCCAGCGGGATGCTGGAAGTATTGGTGCAAAGCAGGGCGTCGGCTTTCATCTGTGGTTCGATCTCGCGAAATAATTCACGCTTGACGTCTACGTCTTCAAAAATAGCTTCGATCACCACATCGGCGCGCGCCAGCGCATAGCCGGGCAAATCCGGCATCAGCCTGTCCAGGGTGGTCGAAATCAGGCGGGGTTTTTTCAGGCGTTTTTTGTAAAGACCAAAGGCGCGCTGGATGACTCTACCCAGGGTTTCATGCTCGCGATCCTGAATGCTGACCTGGTAGCCCTGCAGCGCGCACCAGGCGGCAATGTCGCCGCCCATGACCCCGCCACCGATGACATGCACGTATTTCGGTTTGTCATCCAGTTTCCGTCCCAGACCTTTCAGCGTTTCCTGCAGGCCGAAGACCCGGATCAGGTTCTGCGCTGTTTTGCCGACCAGCAGGCTGGCTACCGAGGCCGCTTCTTCGCGCAGCATCTGTTCACGATCATCAGCATAGTGCTGCCAGAGGTCGATCAGCGCATAGGGAGCCGGGTAGTGCGCGCGCATGGCTTTTTTGGCGACCGTTTTGACCATGTACTTTGCAATCCACGGCCGTAGCAGGCGATGATTCAGCAATTTCAGCCACCAGGGCAGCGGTGTCTGTTTCGGTGGTTTGCGCAAAATACTGCGTGCGGCATTGAGCAGGTGGCGCTTGGGCGCAGCATAATGAATCAGACGCATTTTTTTCGCCGCCCGCGCCGAGAAACTGCGACCGGTGAGCATAATATTCAGTGCGGTCAAAGGGCCGGCGGCCTCCAGCGCTCGCACCGTGCCGCCGAAACCGGGGTGAATACCGAGGCGCACTTCGGGCAGGCCGAGACGGGTTTCGGGGCTGTCCTCGGCAATGCGATAGCGGCAGGCCAGCGCCATCTCCATACCGCCGCCGAGACAGTAGCCATGAATCAGGGCAATGGTTGGGCAATTGAGGCTTTCAAGCAGGTTGAAAATACGATGCCCGCGCTGAATGGCTTCCAGCGCTGCATGCTGGGATTCAAAACCTGTAAATTCCCCGATGTCAGCGCCGGCGATGAAGCCGTTTTCCTTGTTCGAGCGAATCACCAGTCCGCGGGGCAGGTGATGATGCAGATGGTTAAGCGCATCTTCGAGTTCCGTCAGCACTGCTTCTGACAGGGTATTGGTGGAACTGTCCGCCTTGTCCAGATGCAGCCAGACAAAGTTTTCCTCGTCCTGTTCAAGCCGCCAGTGTTTGTAGGTTTTATCCGTCATGCCTGTATCCATTGTTAAGCCCTTTCAATCAGCCCCGTTCGATTAGCATGGCGCCGCCCTGGCCGCCACCGATGCACAGAGACGCCACGCCGCGTTTCGCCTGTTTACGTTCCAGCACCGAGAGCAGGTGCAAAACGATGCGTGCACCGCTGGCGCCGACCGGATGCCCCAGGCTGACGCCGCCGCCGTCGATGTTCAGGCGTTCCTGATCGAGACTGCCAAAGGGTGTTTTCAGGCCCAGTTCTTCCCGGCAGTAATCCCTGTCTTCCCAGGCGCGTAGACAGGCAATGACCTGGGCGGCAAAAGCCTCGTTGATCTCCCAGTAGTCGATATCTTCGAGTTTCAGTCGCTTCTTCTTTAGCATCGGTGTGATCGCATGCGCCGGTCCCAGGCCCATCTGTGCAGGTTCCAGTCCCGCCCAGTGACAGTCCCTGATTTCCCCCCGCACCGTTAAGCCATGTTTTTTTACCGCGGTTTCACTCGCCAGAACCAGCATTGCCGCACCATCAGTAACCTGGGCGCTGTTGCCGGCGGTCACCGCGCCGAAAGGCCGGTCAAAGACCGGACGCAGTTTAGCCAGTTTTTCGACCGATGAATCGGCGCGCAGGCCGTCATCATGGCTATAGACCTTGCCGTGGGTGTCGTAGAGCGTTTCGATTTCAGACAGATGGCCTTCTTTAACGGCCTGAGCCAGGCGCTGGTGACTGCGCACGGCATAGGCATCCATTTCTTCGCGGCTGATGTTGAAACGGTAGGCCAGGTTTTCGGCCGTCTGGCCCATGGACAGACCGACCACAGGATCAGTCAGGCCGCGCAGGAGGCCGATAATAGGTTTGAAATACGCCGGGCGCAGCTGGCCCAGTGTTTTCAGTCGCAGGGGCAGGGTTTTGGCCGTCGCCCAGGCGCCCAGCCAGGTGACCATGGCCGTACCCAGCAGCACCGGTGCATGGCTCATGGCTTCCACGCCGCCGGCCAGCACCAGATCGGCCTGGCCGCTGCGGATATTTCGGGTGGCGCAGTCCAGCGCCTGCATACCAGAGGCGCAGTTGCGCTGCACGGTCCAGCCGGGAACCCGGTTACCACAGCCCAGACGCAGGCTGATGACCCGGCCGATATTGACTTCATCCGGACCGGGCATGACGCAGCCCATGATGACTTCATCGAAGGCATCCGGCTCGAATGGCTGGCGCGCCAGTAGTGGACGACCACAGCCGATAGCCAGTTCGGCGGCATGGAAGGGGCCGGGTTTGTTGCGCGCTTTGAGTTGCGGCGTGCGGCTGCCATCGACGATATATACTGCGCGTCCGTTGCCTGTGCTGCGCCTGCGGCGGACCGTTTTTTTCTTTGCGCCAGTTTCAGTATTGCTACTGCTGTTATCAGTTTCGGCCATGTCGGTTTCCTGTCCTGTTCTTTAACGGGCTTGTGGAAAATCATCCACTTTAATAACGTTCGTGCGTGCGGCATCGGCTGCACGAATCAGCTCGGCATCCTGTTCGGTGATAATAGCCTTTTCGAGTCCAGCTTCAAGCATGCCTTCAAGGCCATTATAGTCTGCTTTGTAGTCGCGTAAGCCCTGACGCAGTTTGCGTTCAGCATGATCGGCACTGATGACTTTGGCGAGCGCGTCCTCCAGCCGGGCAATGGCTTCATGCTCTGCTTTGGGAAGAAAAATACCATCAGTGAGACGGTCGCGCGAGTTGGAGGGAATCAGTAACTGCTCGGCAATCTGGTGGCCGAGTTTGTCCGAAGGGGGGGAGAAATGCCGCCCCAACGGGAAGATCATCCAGCGCAGTAAAAAGGCAATCGGGCGATTGGGGAAGTTCTGCAACAGACCATCGATGGCATTCTGGATTTCCGAGAGGGAATGCTGACAGGCCCAGCGCAGCAGCGGCAAATCTGATTTGGGACTGCCCTGATCTTCGAAGCGCTTGAGCACAGCGGAGGCCAGATACAGGTGACTGAGCACATCGCCGAGTCGGGCCGAGAGTGCTTCCTTGCGTTTGAGTGCGCCACCGAGCGTCATCAGCGCCGCATCGGTGAGCAGGGCGAAGGCCGCACTCATACGCGTAAGGTGCTGGTAGTAGCGTCGGGTCGGGCCGGGACCCTGGATGAAAATGAACAGGGAACTGGTTAGCGCATGAAACAGGGTACGCATGCTGTTCATTATCACGAAGCGTATGTGACCGAACAGGGCGCGATCGAATTTTTCCAGTGACAGCTCTGGATCCTCTTCACCAATGGCTTCCATTTCCTTAAACACATAGGGGTGACTGCGAATGGCGCCCTGACCGAAGATGATCATGCTACGGGTGAGAATGTTGGCGCCTTCGACCGTGATGCTGATGGGGATGCCCTGGTAGGCGCGGCCTATGATATTACGCGGGCCAAGACAAATACCTGCGCCGCCGAGAATGTCCATGGCATCATTGATCACTTTACGCATGCGCTCGGTCAGGTGGTATTTAACAATGGCCGAGATCACTGAGGGTTTTTCACCGCGATCCAGTGCTGTAGCGGTAAGGGTGCGGGCTGCGTCCATTATGTAAGTGTAAGCGCCGATGCGCGCCAGCGCTTCCTCAACCCCTTCAAAACGACCGATGGGGAGTTTGAACTGGGTGCGAATACGCGCATAGGCGCCAATCCCACGCGCAGCCAGCTTGCCTGCTCCCGTACTCAGCGCCGGCAGGGAAATGCCGCGACCGTCAGCCAGACACTCCATCAGCATACGCCAGCCCTGGCCGATACGTTCCTGACCACCGATAATCCAGTCCAGCGGTACGAATACATTCTCGCCGCTGTTGGGGCCGGTCATGAAAGGAATGTTGAGCGGGTTGTGGCGGCGACCGATGTTTACACCCTCGGTATCTGTGGGTATCAGCGCCAGGGTGATGCCGAGATCTTTTTCTTCCCCCAGCAGCTGATCGGGATCGTAGAGTTTGAAGGCCAGTCCCAGCAAGCTAGCGACGGGACCCAGTGTGATATAGCGTTTCTCCCAGGTCAGGCGCATGCCGAGCACGTCTTTCTGGCCCTGAAAATCCTGCCGACAGACAATACCATAATCGGGGATGGCGCCGGCGTCACTGCCGGCATGGGGACTGGTGAGCGCGAAGCAGGGGACTTCTTCACCGGCAGCCAGGCGTGGTAGATAATAGTTCTTTTGTTCTTCGGTGCCGTATTCCAGCAGCAACTTGGCCGGACCCAGCGAGTTGGGCACCATTACCGTGACCGCAGCGGTAATGCTGCGGGTAGAAATTTTCATGACCGTGGCGGAATGGGCGAGGGCGGAGTAGTCCAGCCCACCGTAAGATTTGGGAATGATCAGGCTGAAGAAACCGTTCTTTTTAATAAACTCCCAGGCTTCGGGCGGTAGATCTTCACGTTCGGCGGTGATCTCCCAGTCATCGAGCATGGCGCAGAGTTCATCGACCGGACCGTCGAGAAAGGCCTGTTCTTCAGCGCTCAGCTGCGGTGCAGGGAGCTGGCGAAGTTTTTTCCATTTTGGCCGGCCGCTGAACAGTTCACCGTCCCACCAGACTGAGCCGGCATCCAGCGCTTCACGTTCAGTCTGCGACATGCGTGGCGTAATCCGGCGGAATATTTTTAACAGTGGCTCGGAAATCCAGCGCAGACGCCAGTTACGCTGCTGTTCGACATGCTGGTTCATGAGCTTTCTCCTTGGGGTTTAACCGATGTCGTCGCCGCTACATCATTTGAACGGGATTTGTCGAATGAGTTCCCGGTGCTATCCGCAGCATCGGCAATAGTGGGCAGGGTGGTGTAACAGTCTTCCGGGTTGTTGCAGTACAGATCCGAACCGGCCCAGGGCAGGTGCCGGTAGAGGGATAGATCATCAAGATTGAAAAAGGGATATTTCACAATGTCAAAGTAGGGGGAAAAATCAAAATCCCGTGGCGTCAACAGGCGCGGATTGCGCTGGTACAGATGGATCTTGTTGTCCGGGGTTTTCTCGGCAAAGGGCAGGATGGGAAAGCGTACAGACTGGAAAGCTTCGCCGATCATGGTGGAACACACCGTTCGGGTCTGGATGCCGGCATTGTGCGAGAACAGACTGGAACGCCAACGTCGAGGCAGAACACCGTAAGGAAACATGAAGCGCGCCAGATCCAGCAAATGGCGAATATCGTAATCGTTACCCAGTTTGTCGATGGCGTAGCGAACAACCTTGCGGGTGTCCTCGGGCGACAGCCCCTTGGGACGACAGATGCGCAGATGTTCCTGACTGTATTTTTCCAGCGGGTAAATTACCGTGCCTTCGCCGAGCAGGGCTTCGATGATGTAGGGCTTGTCCATTTCAAGCCGATACTCGCTGACCAGCCTGTTCTGCAGGGGCCTGTCCCCGAGTTCATAGAGGCGGCCGATGTAAAGGGCGGAATGGGTCCAGGGACTCTGGGTGATGAGCTTGATAACTTCCGAGACACGACTGCGGCCTTCGACCAGAATAACGTCACCAGGGCGAATTTCATAACACAGGCGCTCAAAACTGGACAGCGGCGCAAGGCTGTAATCAGGACTGGATTCCTGATTCAGCCAGCGGGTGATAGCCCCCAGTAAACGTTTTCTGATGCCAACTGCTTCCATAAGTTTTATTCTCTATCCTGATTAATAAAAGTGGCCTGACATACCCATCGACACAATAGCCACCTGATTTAATTCTAGTAGAAAAATCAAACAGAAGCGGCGGCTATGTGGAGAAAAATGAAAGAACTGCATATGGATAAAAATCCGGTGTAAAGACGCCAGGAACGCAGAGCAATGATTGGATAAAAAATCAGCTTTCCAGTCCGTCGGCAATCCTGACAGCTTCGCTGATTTTGTCTTTACTCGTATAGAAATGTGGGGAAAAGCGCAGCCCCTTGCCCCGTGCGGCGCAGACGACGCCTTTTTCCATCAGCCGGGTGTACAGCTGACCGGCGGCAACATGTCGGTGCTGAAACAGGATAATGCCTGCAAAGCAACCTTCGTCAATATTGGACAGAATTTGCAAATTTTTTGTGGCTTTAATTTCAGCAACCAAATGTCGGCTATTGTCCAGTAACTGGTGCTCGACCACGTCCATGCCGGTTTCAAGCAACAGGGACAGGCTGGCGCTCAGCGCCTGAATGCCCAGCATGTTGGGGCTGCCGCATTCAAAGCGGCGGGCGCTGTGTGCAATTTGCCAGTTCCTGTTATCGAAATTCAGATAATCCTCGACCATGTGCCAGCCATACTGGTGCAGGTATAGCTGTTCGCGCGCCGCGGAGCGACTGTAGAAAAAGGCCAGTCCTTCCGGACCCAGCATCCACTTGTGGCCATCGGCCATGACAAAATCCGCCTGCATGGCCTGCACATCGGTCTGCAGCGCACCGACGCTCTGGATAGCATCGACACAGAACAATACGCCACGCCGGGAACAGGCTTCGCCGAGCACAGGAAGGTTAAGCCGCAGACCGCTGGCATACTGTACTGAGCTAATGGATAGCAGTCGGCTATGATTATCCATCGCATCAATCAGCGCCTGTTCTGCAGAGCTGGCGGATGCCAGGCTGATCTGACGCAGTTCTACGCCCTGTTGCCGCAGTGATTCCCAGACGATGCGGTTGGAAGGAAATTCTTCGTCACTGATGATGATATTATCTCCCCTGTTCCATGCAAGACCATGGGCGACCACAGACAGGGCTTCAGAGGTATTTTTCAACAGGGCAATATCATCGGCGCTTTCGGCATGGATAAGTTGTGCAAGTTGATCGCGCAGACAGGTTTCCTGCGCCATCCATTCAGGGTAGTGGTAGGCGCCCTGATAAACGTTTTCTCTGGCAAAACGATTGAGCGCCTGTTGCGTGCGCAACGGCCAGGGTGAGACAGCGGCATGATTGAGGTAAATCAGATTGTCATCGAGTGGGAATTCATCACTCAGCGAAGTTACTTTTGACATAATAAATATTTTTCACCACAGAGGTCACGGAGGAGACGGAGAAAAGCACTCATAACCTCTGTGTCTTCCGTGACCTCTGTGGTTAGTTTTGTTTTTTTTCAGCCCCACACAGCAAAGCCAGATTGAAGGCCAGTAGTTTACTCAATATCAGCAAGCGGATCAGACCAGTTGTCCGGATGTTTGGGCGTATCGGTATCTCCCATGTCATCAACCTCGAGGTCATCAAACGGGCCTGACCAGTCTTCCGGCTCGGCGGCCGGTTCGAGATAAAGCTCATTCCATGTGTCGAAATCCAGCTCTTCAATATCGCTTTCAAAATACTGAATCTCGATGGTCTCGCTGTCCGTGTCGATGGCCACAACTTTAAAAGTGCGGTTCTCTTCACGGTTACGGAACCAGTCATTGATAGTGGGCTCATAATGTTCTTGCATGAGACAACTCTCCCGGGGTTAATGAACGACCTGACCAGTATTCAGGAATGCAGGATTTTCTGTTAAGGAAACTCTGATTAATTCCGTTCGCCCTGAGCTTGTCGAAGGGTGTGGCTTTTAAGTAGTTGATTTTATTGTGCCCGCTGTTCATGGTTCGACAGGCTCACCACGAACGGTGAAATTAATCAGAGTTTCCTTAATTCCTTATATTCATAATAGGCGCGTTTTTTACAGTCGGATAGTGACACATGTCAATTAACCGTTTCTATTTACAGACTCAGCCCCTGCGCATCAGCGGGCGCCGGGCTGCGATTCCAGATGTCATTGAAAAAACTTATCAGGCTGGCGGCCTGGGCGGGGTGGTTAAAATTAACTTCGGCTTCATGGCCTGTTCCCATACGATGATCAAGATAGCCCGTGGTATCGGCAACCACAAAGGCGTGGTGATAAGCCCGGTCGGACTGACGTATCTGCACGTGACTGGGGGCGCGACGGGCGAGCTGAAAAAGTTGCGGCGTATTGAGCCGGGCGCGGTCGCTGTCATGAACCAGCACCTTGATGCTTGAACGGCTGTTACTGGCCAGCAGTCGCCGGAGTGAATCGATAAAGGCGCTGGAATTAAACAGATCACCGGACAGATCCTGATCAAAAATATGCAGACTGGTATTTGCCTGTTGTGCCAGTTCATAGATAACCGACTGACAGGCTTCAAAATCTGTCACCTGAAAAGCGATATCAGTCTCACCGAGAATATATTCTGAATCCATACTAACCAGTGTAGGAGGCTTGCAGCCGGTTTTCGAGGATCCATGTTTTAATTATGATGATATAGGGAAGCTCTGATTAATTACACCATTGTCATTCCGGCGCGCCCGAACAAAGTGACAAAGTGCCCTTGGGGTGAATGCCGGAATCCAGTAAGTCACTGATACGTAACACATGGATTCCGGATCTCCGCTTCGCTGCGTCCGGAATGACGAATTAATCAGAGCAAAAAAAGAGGAGCAGAAATTAGCCCCTGTGTTTACTGTGGCTTCGCTTGAAAGGGGAATGTTGCGACAGCGCGTCGATATAATGTTGCATGCCCACGGTTTCGCGTTGCAGGAACTGATCGATGGCCTGACGAAATTGCGGCGCGGCGATCCAGTGGGCTGACCAGGTGGGGGAGGGCAGGAAACCTCGACTGATCTTGTGTTCCCCCTGAGCACCGGGTTCAAAACGTTGCAGGCCCTGCTGAATGCAATACTCCAGGCCCTGATAATAACAGGCCTCGAAATGCAGACTGTGAAATTCCTCACTGCAGCCCCAGTGGCGTCCGTACAACACATTTTCCCCCCGCAGGTTGAAAGCGCTGGCCACATACTCCCCCTGATATTTCGCCATCACCAGCACGATGTTATCCGGCATGCTTTGGCTGATTTCACGAAAGAAATCGAGGGAGAGCGTGGCGAAGCCGCTTTTTTTGTCAAAGGTGCTGCAATAGAAGGCGTGAAAGATCCGCCATTGTTCATCGCTGATTTCGGTACCATGCAATACTTCCAGTTCGATACCCTGATCTCTGACCAGCCGCCGTTCGCGTCGGATCTGTTTGCGTTTTTTTGATCTCAGGTATGAAAGGTAATCATCGAAGTTTTTATAACCCTGATTCCGCCAGTGAAACTGGCAACCGAGCCGCAGCATGTAATCCTGATGATGGCGAAAGCGTTGCGTATCCATGGTGCTGGTAAACAGCCAGTGCAGGGAAGACACCCCCAGGGTTCGGGCCTGCGCTGTTGCAAATTCAATCAGTGCCGTTGCCGTTTGTTGATCATCAGAATGGCGCAATAACAGTCGCTGACCACTGACCGGGGTATAGGGAATGGCGACCACCAGTTTTGGATAATAGTCCAGGCCGCTGCGCTGCCAGGCGTTGGCCCAGTCCCAGTCAAACACAAACTCACCGTAGGAGTTGTGTTTGAGGTACATGGGAATGGCACCGATCAGTATATCGTCTTCACGGGCTGTAACATATTGGGGCAGCCAGCCGAATTTTTCACCGACCGCCTGATGGCGTTCAAGTGCGACAAGAAATTCATGCCGGGCAAAGGGATTATCTGCATCGATCAGCGCATTCCACTGTTCAGCCGGAATTGCTTCGAGGCTGGTGTGTATGGAAAGGTTCATTTGCAATCAGATACAGGGTTAAAGATAAAAGTTCGACAGGGTGGAGGAGCGCCGGAACTATTTATTATCTGTAGGATGTGCTGAGGAACGAAGCGCATCACTTCAAAAAAACAGTCGAAAACGCGAATGATGCGCTTCGTTCCTCAGCACATCCTATAATGAGGAGCGGGGGTTCAATGTTTCTTATTTTTCCTGGCAGTCCAGATAACGCTCAGCATCCAGCGCCGCCATACAGCCGGAACCGGCGGAGGTGATGGCCTGGCGGTAATTGTGATCGGCGACATCACCGGCGGCGAAAATGCCTTCTACGCTGGTAGCGGTGGCATTGCCGTCGATGCCGCTTTTAACTTTCAGATAGCCGTGTTCCATGTCCAGCTGGCCGGCAAAAATATCGGTGTTGGGTTTATGGCCGATGGCAATAAAAATACCGTGTATGTCAATGTCTTTTGTGCTGCCATCCTGGGTGTTTTTAATGCGCACACCTGTGACGCCGGTATCATCACCGAGCACTTCATCCACGGCGTGGTTCCATTCTATAGTGACATTGCCGTTTTTTGCTTTTTCCAGCAGTTGATCGGCAAGAATTTTTTCCGAGCGAAACTTGTCGCGGCGATGAATCACCGTAACATGTGAGGCTATATTGGAAAGATAGATGGCTTCTTCAACTGCGGTGTTGCCACCGCCGACCACGGCAACCGGTTTGTCGCGATAGAAGAACCCGTCACAGGTGGCGCAACCGGAAACGCCTTTACCTTTGAAAGCTTCTTCTGATTCCAGTCCCAGATACATGGCCGAGGCGCCGGTGGCGATGATCAGGGCATCGCAAGTGTAACTACCGCTGTCACCGGTTAGTTTGTAAGGTTTACTGCTGAAGTCCACCGTGTTGATATGATCGAATACAAACTCGGTATTAAAACGTTCCGCATGCTGGCGCATGCGTTCCATCAGTCCCGGTCCCTGCAGGCCTTCGGCATCACCCGGCCAGTTGTCTACTTCCGTGGTGGTCATGAGCTGGCCGCCCTGTTGCATACCCGTGATCAGCACCGGTTGCAAATTGGCGCGCGCAGCATAAATGGCGGCTGTATAACCGGCCGGCCCGGAACCAAGAATCAACAGGCGACAATGTTTGGTATCACTCATGTGCTAAACTCCAAAAAATTAATACTATAAAAACGCAGGGAAAAATAAACGCGATCGTATTGCCGGCGTCAGGAGAAATCATCGATCATTCGATCGTGTATGTTACGTTAAAGCCAGCCGGCGGGTAAAGTCAGTCTTGAGGACGAAATAAGCAATATGAAAATAGGTATTCCAAAGGAAGTTAAAACCCGCGAAGGGCGTGTGGCCTTGATCCCCGATGCAGCGGCCGAACTGGTCCGCCAGGGGCAACGGGTTTATCTGCAAAAAGGCGCGGGTATTTTAAGCGGTTATGCGGACGATGATTATACTGCGCTGGGTGTGGACATTCTGGATGATGCGCCGAGCCTGTATGCCGAGTCGGAACTGATTGTCAAAGTAAAGGAACCGCTGCCGCAGGAGTGGCCCCTGTTGCGGCCGGATCATTTACTGTTTTCCTATTTGCATCTGGCGGCCGAACCGGCGCTGACAAAAGCCCTGCAGGAAATTGGCCTTACCGCAGTGGCATTTGAAACCGTCACAAAAAATGGCCGCCTGCCTCTACTGGCGCCCATGAGTGATATTGCCGGGCGCATTGCCGTTCAGGTTGGTACGCATTTATTACATATGCCGCAGGGCGGGCGGGGCATATTGCTGGGCGGCGTGCCTGCGGCCGAACGCGGTCATGTGGTAATTCTGGGCGCAGGTGTAGCCGGTGGCAATGCCGCCCTGCTGGCTGCGGCCATGGGCGCAGAGGTGACGGTATTTGATCGCAGCCGTGAGAAACTCGAACACATGCGGGCGCTGGGCGACAATGTTACGGCGCTGCACCCGTTTAAACAAACCATCCATGAGGCTATCTGTCGCGCCGATCTACTGATCGGCGCGGTGTTGATTCCGGGCGAGAAAGCGCCGCACCTGGTGAGCGCCGATAGCGTAAAACAGATGCGCTCGGGCAGCGTAATCGTTGATATTTCCGTGGATCAGGGCGGTTGCATCGAAACCACCCGGCCCACCAGTTATGAAAATCCCACCTTCCTCTGGGAAGGTGTGCTGCATTTCGGCGTTACCAACATGCCGGGCGCCGTACCACGCACCGCCTCGCAGGCGCTGTCGGCTGCGCTGCTGCCCTATATTTTGCGCCTGTGTGAGGATGGCTGGGCGAAACAGCCGGATCTGGCCGCCGGAATTAATCTTTCAGGCGGAAAAATTCGTCTTTCCAGCTTGCAAAATGCCTGATAATAAAATATAAATGTTCTATATTATTAAGTATTTAGAACTTTTACCTAACATTCAGGTTTAAGAATATGTCCCAGGCAAGTCAAAAACTGGCTGTACGTGCACCACTGGCAGGTCATTTACGCCGTGGTTTGCGTGAAGGCGCCCTGTTTATTTTCAGTTTCAGCGCCCTGTATTTCCTCCTCGCCCTGTTGAGTTATCAGCCCGCCGATCCCGGCTGGACCCATAGTGGCGCAGCGGTGAGCGGGCATGTCGCCAATCTCGGCGGCCCCACCGGCGCCTGGTTTGCCGATGTCTTTCTTACCCTGTTCGGCTACCTGGCGTATCTGTTTCCTGTCATGGTGGCCTTTGCCGGCTGGCAGCTTTATCAGGGCCGGGAGCAGGAATCCTCAGCGGCCTTTGATATCCGCGGCTTCATGCTGCGTTTCGGTGGTTTTGTCCTGACCCTGATTGCCGGTTGCGGGCTGGCCAGTCTGCACGATAATTCCGTGGTTAGCCTGCTGCCGGTGAACGCCGGTGGCATTCTCGGCGATCTGGTTGGCCAGCAGATGGAAGGCGCGTTTAACCTCATGGGCGCAACCCTGCTGTTGCTGGCGCTATTTCTAAGTGGCGTGACCCTGTTTATCAATCTCTCGTGGATCAAACTGATTGACGCCACCGGCGCGCTGACCCTGCTGTTGGCAGACCGGCTGGTTCGCCTGCTTCTGGCCCTGCGTATGGGGCTGGGGATGGGCCTGGAGAGCTGGCGTGGCCGTCGTCAGAAAGTCCGGGCAGCCAAACGGATTAAGGTAGAAAAACGCCGTGAGCCAGTGCTGATGGAACGCAGGACACCGGAGATCAAGGCGCCGAAAAAAGTCATCAAGCCGGGGCGTCGGGTGGAACAGGAAAAGCAGATTCCACTGTTTGTCGCCGAGGGCGACAGCCAGCTGCCGCCGCTCTCCCTGCTGGATGCATCGAAACCCAGTAAATACACCTTGTCCAAAGAAGCGCTGGAAGCCATTTCCCGTCAGGTGGAACTGAAGTTGATGGACTTCGGCGTCGAGGTCGAGGTGGTGGCGGTGCATCCGGGGCCGGTAATCACCCGTTACGAATTGCAGCCTGCGCCGGGCGTGAAGGTCAGCAAGATCACCAACCTGGCCAAGGATCTGGCGCGCGCCCTGTCAGCCATCAGTGTGCGTGTGGTGGAAGTGATTCCCGGCAAGACCACGGTCGGTCTGGAGATACCCAACGAACAGCGCGAAATTGTCCGCCTGGTGGATAACCTGAAAGCCGCTCAATTTGCCGATGCCCGATCGCCGCTGACCCTGGCGTTGGGCAAGGACATCAGCGGCCAGCCGGCGGTGGCCGATCTGGCGCGTATGCCGCACCTGCTGGTGGCTGGCACCACCGGTGCAGGTAAATCGGTGGCGCTTAACGCCATGATCCTGAGCATGCTGTATAACGCCACGCCCAGTGAAGTTCGCCTGATCATGATTGATCCGAAAATGCTGGAGCTGTCTATCTATGACGGCATTCCACACCTGCTCTCGCCGGTCGTCACCGACATGAAAGAAGCGGCCAACGCCCTGCGCTGGTGTGTCGCGGAAATGGATAATCGCTACCGACTGATGGCGGCGCTCAAGGTGCGCAATATCGCCGGTTATAACCGCAAGCTGAAAGAAGCCCGTGATGCGGGCAAGCCGATTCTCGATCCCCTGCATCCGGCGGATTCGGAACTGCCCGCAGAGGAGCTTTCAGACCTGCCCTATATCGTCGTGGTGGTGGATGAACTGGCGGATATGATGATGCTGGTGGGCAAGAAAGTGGAAGAGCTGATCGCCCGTCTGGCGCAGAAAGCCCGCGCTTCCGGCATTCATTTAATTTTAGCCACCCAGCGGCCCTCGGTGGATGTGCTGACCGGACTGATTAAGTCCAACATCCCGGCGCGTATCGCCTTCCAGGTATCCTCGCGGGTGGATTCGCGCACCATTCTCGATCAGATGGGCGCAGAGCAGCTGCTGGGTCATGGCGATATGCTGTACATGCCGGCCGGAACGGCGGTGCCGACCCGCATTCACGGCGCTTTTGTGGATGATCACGAAGTGCATAATGTGGTCGAAGCGCTGAAGAAAAGCGGTCAGCCCCAGTATATCGAAGAAATTCTGGCCGGCGTCGATGACTCGGATACCGGCAACGGCGGGGCGATGGAAAATGATTCAGAATCCGATCCCCTCTACGATCAGGCGGTGCAGATTGTCACCCAAACGCGCAAGGCGTCGATCTCGGGAGTCCAGCGACGCCTGAAAATAGGCTATAATCGCGCCGCACGCATGGTGGAAGCGATGGAAATGGCAGGCATCGTCGGGCCGCTGGAGAATAACGGCAGCCGTGAAGTGCTGGCGCCACCGCCGCCCAAAGATTAACGCAGAGACTGTTTCTACCAGACAGGGTATTAACCTGTAGGTTGGGTTGGGTAGAGCGAAGCGAAACCCAACAAGCGGGTGTGTTGATGGGTTTCGCTGCAAGCAGCGGGGAATTAAACCCAAACAGATTAAACCTGATGCCAGACCTCTGGTTCGGCTGAATTTATCAGATTTCTCACTCCAAAAGCGCCCATGAAAAAACCAGCTTTATTTCTCCGCTTCCTTTTACTCTGTTTCTGCCTGGTCTGGATGTTACCGATTCAGGCCAGTTCGCTGGATGACTTTTTTGCAGGCACTCGCAACTTCAGCGCTCGTTTTACCCAGACCCAGTTCGATGCCGATCAAAAACTGATGCAGAAAAGCAGCGGCAATATCCAGGTTCAGCGGCCGGACAAATTTCGTTTGCAATACCTCAAACCCTATAAACAGCTTTATGTCGCCGATGGCGAGAAGCTCTGGTCCTATGATGAAGATCTGGAACAGATCATCGTCAAGCCGCAAACGGAAGTACTGGCCAATTCACCGGCGATGATTCTGAGCAATGTGAAAATCCTGCGGGATCATTATCAGGTCAGCCATCAGGGACAGGAGCAGGGCATGGACTGGTACAAGCTTACGCCTTTGCAGAGCGATGCCGGTTTTGAGTCAGTGTTTCTGGCGTTCAAAAACAACAATCTGAAGATCATGGAATTGCTCGACAGTTTCGGTCAGACCACGCGGCTGGAATTTGTTGATATGAAGGTGAATACCCGGCTTGCCCGTGACACGTTCAGCTTTACCCCTCCCGAAGGCGTCGATATTATTGGTCAATAATGACTGACGCCCCCGATCTGTTTACTTCTTCCGCCCCGGCCTGCAGTCAGGAGGCCGCCGCATGGCAGCCGCTGGCGGATCGCATGCGTCCGCAGAAGCTGGATGAGATTGCCGGTCAGGCTCATCTGCTGGCGGCAGACAAGCCCCTGCGTCAGGCCATCGAGTCGGGGCGTCTGCATTCGATGATTTTCTGGGGCCCGCCCGGCACCGGCAAGACCACGCTGTCGCGCCTGATCGCCCATTACTGTGAGGCTGAGTTTCTGAGTCTCTCCGCCGTACTCTCCGGGGTTAAAGATATCCGTCAGGCGGTGGAGAAGGCCAAAATGCTTAAATCAGCAGGCCGCGCCAGCATTCTGTTTGTGGATGAGGTGCACCGATTTAACAAGTCGCAGCAGGATGCCTTCCTGCCCTTTGTCGAAGACGGCACCATTACCTTTATTGGCGCGACCACGGAAAATCCTTCTTTTGAATTAAATAACGCCCTGTTGTCTCGCGCCCGGGTCTATGTGCTCAAGTCTCTGCAGACTGAAGATCTGGTCGAGGTCATCAAACGGGCGCTGGAGGATGAAACGGCCGGTCTTGGGCAGCGCAATATCCGTATACAAAACGACCTGATCCAGAAGCTGGCGCAGGTGGCGGATGGCGATGCCCGGCGCGCACTGAATCTGCTGGAAATCGCCACCGATCTCGGCGCCGAAAAAGACGGTAAGCTGGTAATTAGCGAGGCTGTGCTGGGCGAAGTCCTGTCCACGGGTGTGCGCCGTTTCGACAAGCAGGGCGAGGCCTTTTATGATCAGATCTCCGCCCTGCATAAATCGGTGCGCGGTTCCTCGCCGGATGCCGCGCTGTACTGGCTGGTGCGCATGCTCGATGGCGGCTGTGATCCCCTCTACATTGCCCGACGGGTAGTGCGTATGGCCAGCGAAGACATCGGCAACGCCGATCCCCGCGCCCTGACCCTGGCGCTCAACGCCTGGGATGTGCAGGAACGACTGGGCAGTCCGGAAGGCGAGCTGGCAATTGCCCAGGCGGTGCTGTATCTGGCCTGTGCGGCCAAGAGCAATGCGGTTTATAAGGCTTTCAACACGGCCATGGCGCAGGTGAAGGAAGCCGGCTCGGCCGAAATTCCAGTGCATCTGCGCAATGCGCCTACCCGTCTGATGAAAGAACTGGGCTATGGCCGGGAGTATCGCTATGCACATGACGAGCCGGAAGCCTACGCTGCGGGAGAAAGCTATTTCCCGGAAGAAATCGGCGAACAGCATTATTATGATCCGGCGCCCCGCGGGCTGGAGATCAAAATCGCGGAAAAGCTGGCTCATCTGCGCGAGCTGGACAAAAAGGCAGGCAAGTCGAACTAAATTAAGTGTTCCTAATTCCTGTCCAGTAAAACCGTTCGCCCTGAGCTTGTCGAAGGGCCGCCACGAACATAATGTGTATAGTGGACAGGAATTTGGAACAGCTATTTAGCCGCATTTCCCACACAAGGAACGGAGAACCCCATGCAACAAACCATTGAAACCGTAATCAACCTGATGGCCGCGTCAGCGATTACCGCACCCAAGGCCGGGGGCAAGGACTGCCTGGAAATTATCGCCCTGACAGACTGCGACGATCTCCAGCGCATCGCCGATGAAATGCGCCGCTATGCGCATAACAGTTCGAAAGAAAATTACTGGCATCGGGATGCGAAAAATACGGAAGAGGCTCAGGGACTGCTGCTAATCGGGCTGGCGGGGCCGGTGACCGCCGGCTATGACTGTGGTGGTTGCGGCTATCGCACCTGCACTGAATTTGAACAGCAACGCGAGCTGAAGGAATTTGAAATGGGGTATACTGGCCCGCATTGCATTATGCGCATGATGGATATCGGGGTTGCGCTTTCGTCCGCCGCCAAGGCCGCCAGTCTGTTGAATATCGATAATCGGGTGCAACAGCGTGTCGGCGCCGTGGCTCGCGCACTGGGCTATATCGACTGCGAAGTGGCGATGGGGATTCCCATCAGTATCAGTGGAAAAAGTATTTTTTATGATCGCAAAACGCCCTCTAAAAAAAGCCTGGCGGAAAATCGGCAGAAGTCATAGCCGCCGTTTTTGGCCTAAACATGTCGTGCCGAAGCGTTTGCTTCGGTTTCATTTATTTACGGTATAATCCTCTCCATGAACAACCTGCTGCTTATTGCCGCTGGCGGCGCATTCGGCGCAGTCTCGCGCTATCTGGTTTCCAACGGTGTGCACAGCCTGCTGGGACGAGGTTTTCCCTACGGCACCCTGAGCGTTAACGTGCTGGGTTCTTTATTAATGGGATTTTTCTATATTCTATTGCTGGAGCGCTTTGATCCGGGCGCACACTGGCGGCCGCTGCTGTTGATTGGCTTTCTCGGCGCGTTCACCACTTTTTCGACTTTCTCGATTGAAACCCTGAGCCTGGTGGAGAATGGAGAATTGTACCGAGCCATGCTGAATATTTTACTCAGCGTAACAACCTGTCTGGCAGCCTGCTGGGCCGGCGTATTACTGGGACGACAATTATGAGTACAACTGATGTGACTGTAGTGCGTATTTACCTGACCGAAGGTGAAGGCCAGCTGAAAAATCTGATCAAGCGCCTGCATGACTGGGAAAAACTGCGTGGCCTGACCGTATTCCGGGGGATTTCCGGTTATGGTGATTCGGGCGCAATTCATGGCATCGATCTTATCGATCTTTCGCTTAACCTGCCCCTGGTGGTGGAGTTTTTTGATACCCCGGAGAAAATCGAAAAAGCCATAGAACATCTGTCAGAACACATTAAACCCGGTCATATGCTGACATGGAACGCCAGCGTTAATCTCTGAGGGTTTAATTCGCCGCTGCCTGCAGCGAAAAACGGTAGGATGGGTAGAGCGAAGCGAAACCCATCGACACACCCGTTTGTTGGGTTTCGCTTCGCTCTACCCAACCTGCAATTAATATCCTGCTCGCTTGCGGCAGGGTAGTTTATTATTTAGTTAATACGCAAACAATTAGAATAAATTTTCAAGGACCCGCATGTTAGATCCAAAATTGCTACGCAACGATTTACAAAACTGCGCCGCGCGTCTCGCGCGTCGTGGTTATACGCTCGACACCGCACTGTTTGAAAAACTGGAATCACAGCGTAAACAATTACAGGTGGATACCCAGCAACTGCAAAGTGAGCGTAACACGAAATCCAGAGCCATTGGCCAGGCCAAAGCCAAAGGCGAAGACGCCTCAGAATTTTTTTCTGCCGTGACAGCACTGGGCGACAGACTCAAGGCCAATGAGGAAAAGCTGGCCGCAGTGCAAAATGCGCTGAATGAGTTGTTGATGGGAATTCCCAACCTTCTGCATGAGAGCGTGCCCGATGGTCAGGATGAAAACGACAACCTTGAAATTCGCCGCTGGGGTGAGCCGCGCAAGTTTGATTTTGAGCCTCGCGATCATGTGGACCTGGGCGAAGTCAGCGGCCTGCTGGATTTTGAAACGGCCGTAAAAATTACCGGCTCGCGCTTTGCCGTCATGAGTGGCGGCGTTGCTCGGCTGCATCGCGCCCTGATCCAGTTCATGCTCGACCTGCACACCCAGGAACACGGCTATACCGAAACCTGTGTTCCCTATATCGTTAATGCCGACAGCCTGCGCGGCACCGGCCAGTTGCCCAAATTCGAAGAAGATCTGTTCAAGCTGCGCCATGAACACGATTTTTACCTGATCCCCACAGCCGAAGTGCCGGTGACCAACATCGTGCGTGATGTGATCGTCGACAATAATGACATGCCGCGCAAATTCGTCTGTCATACGCCCTGTTTTCGCAGCGAAGCGGGGTCCTATGGCAAGGACACGCGCGGCATGATCCGCCAGCACCAGTTCGAGAAAGTCGAAATGGTGCAAATCGTGCGTCCGCAGGATTCCTGTGCGGCGCTGGAGGAACTGACCGCGCACGCCGAGGAAGTCCTGAAACGTCTGCAACTGCCTTATCGGCTGGTTACGCTGTGTGCCGGTGATGTCGGGTTTTCTGCTGCAAAAACGTATGATCTGGAAGTCTGGCTGCCCGGCCAGCAGGCCTACCGTGAAATTTCATCCTGCAGTAATTTTGAAGCCTTTCAGGCGCGGCGCATGAAAGCGCGCTGGCGTAATCCGGACACCGGCAAGCCTGAACTGGTGCATACCGTCAATGGTTCCGGACTGGCGATTGGCCGCACCCTGGTGGCGGTGCTGGAAAACTATCAGAATGAAGATGGCAGCATTACAGTGCCGGAGGTATTGAAGCCTTATATGGGATCGCTGGACTGTATTCGCTGAAACTACAGGTGAACAGGCGGCATGGGACAGTCAAGCGTGTCGGCAATCGCCCGAAACAGTTCGGCTTCAACGGGCGAGAAATGATGATCAGCACTGATACAGATCACACAGGCCTTGAGCAAGCGTGGTTTCAGCAGGGGCGTTAACCGGTTCAACCGATCCAGGGCCTGATTGAGTGCAGGCAAACTGATCTCAGTCACCGGCAGTAATTGCAGGTTGATATCCCCCAGTTCTTTTTTCGCCGCCTGCATGACCTGTGCTTCATCGATCTTTTTTTCCTTTCCGACATAGAGCAGCATGGACAGCAGCAGACTGCAGGCCTTCTCGACCTGTTTCAGGGAGGTATATTTATGCCCCTGTCGCGGGATTTTCACGAACACCGCATCGAGATGATGAAACAGAATTTTCTGTAGCGACCATTCGAACAGGCTGACCTTCCTGTCTATATCAACCAGTTTACGGACGTTGTTTTTAAACCGCTGGTACTGCTGTGCAGAAAGCTGGCGCAGGGCGGGCAGGCTGATCTCAATCAGCGGCAGGCGATGGGCAATGTCGATGCGCGTGGTTTCCTGCGCAAGTTTAAGCAGCACGTCGAAGACGCCGTCATCGGACTCGGCCTGTAGATACTGTAACTGGGCCTGGCGAATGTCCTGTTCATCATTTAGCAGCAGAAAATAGATGGCGGCGCGTGCGCCATGAGGTTCATGGATGGCATCACGCAATTGCGGCGGAATTTTTTGCAACAACGCCTGGGCCTGTTGCAATACCTCAGGTCTGACCTGACCAACCTGTCCAACATGACTTGCCGCAAAGCCGGCGCCGGCGATGCCGCTGACAAAATTTTCTGCTGTGCTTTGTGTGCGGGAAGTGGTTTTTCCGGGGGAGGGTTCCGGTGTTTCCACCGCACTGACATTAAAGTTGCCATCCCAGTCTGGATCGAGACGCCGGATGCGCTGATCCAGTGGCGGGTGGGTGGCAAACAGCGAAGAAAAAAAGCCGCTGATGCCTTCAGCAAACAGGGCATGGCTGATCTCTGCGCCAGCCGGATTTTCAATGCGTGACCCGGCCGCGCTACCGCCGATACGCTTCAGGGCATTGGCGATGCCCATGTTGTTGCGGGTGAACTGCACCGCCGAGGCATCGGCCAGATATTCGCGCTGGCGACTGACTGCAGCCTTGATCAGGTTGCCGAAAAAGGTGCCGGCGAAGCCGATAACGGCCAGTCCCAGCCCGAGTCCGAGGATGGCGCCGCCGCCATTGTTGCGTGAGCTGCGGCTATAACGGCTATAAGAGGCGGAGCGCAGAAGAAAATAACCGAGCAGGCCAATGATCAGAATGCCGTGGAGAATGCCGATGAGGCGAATATTGATACGCATATCGCCATTGAGAATATGGCTGAATTCATGTGCGATCACACCCTGTAACTGGCTGCGGTTGAGTTGCTGAATACAGCCGCGGGTGACGCCGATGACCGCATCACTGGGGCTGAAACCGGCGGCAAAGGCGTTGATGCCATCTTCATCGAGCAGATACACCGGGGGCACCGGTGTACCGGAAGCGATAGCCATTTCCTCGACCACGTTCAGCACTTTCTGCTGATCGAGATCGCCGCTGCCCGCGACAATGAGTTTGCCGCCCAGCATTTCCGCCACCGCATCGCCGCCTTTACTGAGGGCGCTGATCTTGTACAGGCTGCCGAGCAGGATCACGGCAACAACCAGCGCGCCAACGCTGAGAAACACCTGCCAGTCAAACTTCAGCGCAGGAGCGGTTGAGTTGAGATTCTGACTGTCAATATAACCGAACAGGAACATCACCAGCAGGTTGGTTAACACCACCAGACTGATGACGGCCAGGCTGAAGAACACAACCAGCAGCAGGGTCTGCTTGCGGGCCTGATCCTGTGACTGAAAGAAATCCATTCAGGACTTACGGGGCACGGTTAAAAGGAAACCTTCGGAGCCGCCTGGATTTCGGCACTGTCTTCAAATTCCAGCAGGGTGGCGTCCTGTGCATGGCCGAAGATCGGAGCCAGCAGCACCTGGGGGAAGGACTGCTTGTAGGTGTTGTAGGCCATAACCTGGTCATTGAATGCCTGGCGGGCAAAGGCAACCTTGTTTTCGGTGCTGGTGAGCTCTTCACTCAGCTGCATCATATTCTGGTTGGCTTTTAAATCCGGGTAGGCTTCCATGACGATATTGAGCTTGCCCATGGCGCCGGCCAGTGCGCCTTCGGAGCCGATAAGATCACGAATTGCCTGCGGATTGGAGGGATCAGCCGCTGCTGTCGCCAGATTGCTGGCGGCGCTGTTTCGTGCGGCAATCACGGCTTCCAGGGTTTCCCGCTCATGCTTGAGATAACCTTTGGCGGTTTCGATCAGGTTGGGAATCAAATCATAGCGGCGTTTGAGCTGAACCTCGATCTGGGCAAAGGCATTCTTATAGCGGTTTTTCAGGGTTACCAGCTGGTTGTAGATGGCAATGACATAAAAGACCAGCGCGGCAAGAATCACCAGAAAAATAATCGTACCCGTATCCATATTCACTCCTGTTTAATATATTTATAAAGTGTCATTTTCTCAGGGAAATGTCCAGTCTCTGCCGGTATGCAATGTGAAAGGGGGAGGCTGATAATCGCGGCTGGCTTTCATCACTCTGGTTGTGATTTTCCACCGCTTGCCACAAAAAGCTGCATGAGCGGTAGAGCGAAACGCGAAGTCCAGAGGGCAATCCATCGACACACTTAATTTGTGTTGGGCTCCATTTTGTTCCGGCTATCCCTGCTGAGGGATTAATCATGCAGGGTGAGACATTTTTGACCAGTAACAGTTCAAAATATCTATCTGCCTACGGTTAGTCATGTCCAGGATATGTCCGCCACCGCCTGTGAGCATGTAGTGACCTTAATTATTCATTTTTCATCAACGCATTAGAAAAGTAGAAATCTCTTATTAATAAAAAGCCTGTTGTGTGAAGGACCAGGATTATCGTTTGGAGACAGCTTTTTCATGACCACACTCAGTGCAGGAGGTCCATCTCAAGCTTAACACTGCAATTTATCGTAAGTTTCAAGCGGGAAACGTAAAAGCATTTTATCCGCAGGAACATTCTGGATAAATTGGGATTAGAGATTATACTTAATCTAAAAGCTCAAAAAATATCTGTGCCCTGGCGTGTTTCATCAGGGCATAACAAAAAACAAGGAGAAAATAATAATGAGTTACTGGTCATGGACCCCCTCCCTGTCTATTGGTATTGATGTGATTGACAACCAACATCGGCGCATCGTGGATTATCTCAATGAACTGGATGATGCAAATGTCACCAGGGATCGCGATAAGGTGTCTCATGTACTGAGAGGATTGATTGACTATACAAAAACGCATTTCACTTTTGAAGAGAGTCTTCTGGAAAAATCGGGCTACCCACTCACTGATTCACATAAGAAGGTTCATAAGACATTCGTCTCCCATATGAATAATTATAAGGAGCGGCATGACGGGGGTGAAGATATAACAAGACAGCTGATGTCGGAGCTGCGAATCTGGTTGACAAACCATATCAAAAAGGATGATGCCGATTATGCTCCCTACGCAAACAAGATTCTCAATACGAACAAGAGCTGGTCAACCAGGATGATTAGCAAATTATTTGGATGATTACAGATTAAATAAAATGTATCAATCTTGATTTCATCTGACACATATACGAAATATATTTGGATCCAGACTGATATTTGGTTTAGAGATATATGTCTCTAAACACCACGAGGGAGACATTTGCATTGAATTCAAATATATTCGATATTGCAAATGAAAAACATATAAACAACAAAAGCTCCTAACAAGCTCATCCTGATGACAGTCAAGAGTTTCACGATTTTGCTGTCGAAAAAAAGCCCCGCCACTTTCCTCAGCCGGTGATTTACGGCATTATGTCATTGTGAAAGTATCTGGTTGGGTACAATTTAAATATAGCGGAAGGTTATGTTGTTTTGAATAAATTGAAAAAGTTAAAGGAAACAGACTGGCGAAACGTTGATTGGCAGTCCGAATTAAAACAGAATATTAACTCCATAGACGGCTTGCAAAGCTATATCGGCTTGTCCTCTAACGAACAGGGGGTATTGGAACAGGTCGCTGATAAGCATCCTATGAATATCCCTCGATACTATCTGAGTTTGATTAACGAAAATGACCCTGATGACCCCATCCGGAAACTGGCGCTTCCCAGCAAAGATGAGTTGGTGGTTGCTGGAGCGATGGGGGAAACAACGAAAGACCCCTATGGCGATGATAAACACAACAAGGGAAATGGGGTGCTCCATAAATACCCTTATTCAGCACTCATTGTGGCTACAGATTATTGCTCAATGTACTGCAGGCACTGTTTTAGAAAGGCTATAGTCGGCTTACCCAATGATAAAACAGTTGAAAATTTTCAACGTGCCGCTGAGTACATTCGAGAACATAAAGAAATAACCAACGTCATAATATCGGGCGGTGACCCACTTCTCATTAACACAAAAAGAATCAGAAAAATATTGCAAAGCCTCGTGGATATTGAGCATATCAACTATGTTCGAATCGGCACAAGGACACCAGTGGTTTACCCGATGCGTTTCTTCGATGATGAACTTTTAAAGTGTTTTGAAGAGTTCAACAAACATAAAGCACTCTACTTGCCCACCCATTTCAATCATGTAAATGAAATTACAGATATGGCGAAAGAAGCTGTTTTACGCATTAGACAAGCGGGTGTGACCGTCAACAATCAAGCCGTACTATTAAAAGGTGTCAATGATAGCGCTGAAGATATAGAAAATTTAATGAATGGACTCGTGACAATTGGGGTCAATCCGTATTACTTATATCAATGTATGCCCGTATCAAGAGTAAGGCATCATTTTCAGGTCCCCCTGAAACAAGGCATTGATATTGTTGATACAGCAAAGCTACGACTCGATGGTTATGCCAAGCGATTCAAATTTATTATGGGACACGATATAGGAAAGATAGAAATATGCGGGAGAATTGAGGATAAATTGATTTTAAAGCAAATTCATTCAAGACCAGAAGAACCTGAAAAAGCCAGCCGGATGATGGTTATGAAACTGGATGATAAAGCCGGGTGGCTTGATGATATGGATGAGATGCAGATCTAAAGTATAGGTTGGACATAACAAACTCATCCGGCTGACAGTCAAAAGGTTCAGGGAACCTGTCCCAGCCTGGCACACATCTGATGATTAAAACTTTGTTAGAGGTGTGCGTTCCGGATGAGGCAGACAAAACTCTATCTTTTATAAATCCAGGCAGCGATGCGGGATGGAATATATAAGCCTGTGATACACTGCCGACTCATTTGAGTTTGCCAGTTGTTTATTTTTCCTGTCTATTATGTCATCTCCCTTACCCATAGAATCTGTCCTTGCTGATTTGCAGGCTGCCCTGCAACGACGGGATGAAGTCGTGCTGGAAGCCCCGCCGGGTGCGGGTAAAACCACGCGGGCGCCACTGGCCCTGCTTGAAGCAGACTGGCTGGGAAAACAGAAAATCGTTATGCTGGAACCCCGGCGACTGGCGGCGCGCGCGGCGGCGGAATACATGGCTTCAAGCCTGGGCGAGGCGGTAGGCCAGACGGTGGGTTATCGGGTTCGGCTTGAAAGCCGGATTAGTGCGCATACCCGTATCGAGGTCGTTACCGAAGGCATACTCACGCGCATGTTGCAGGATGATCCTTCTCTCGAAAATATCGGCCTGCTCATTTTCGATGAATTTCATGAACGCAGTCTGGATGCCGATCTCGGCCTGGCGCTGGTCCTGCAGGGACGCGCATTGTTTAGAGAACAAACGGCCCTGAAAATTCTGATCATGTCGGCAACCCTTGAAGGCGATCGCCTGGCGGCGCTATTGAACGATGCGCCGGTGATCAAAAGTGAAGGTCGCCTGCATCCTGTCGAGATCCGGTACGGCACCCCCTTTATTGCCCCCGAACGACTGCGTAATGAATTACCCACGCGCATGCTGGCCACGGTAAAACAGGCGCTGGTGGATGAGCCGGGCAGCATGCTCGTTTTTCTGCCGGGGCAGGCCGAAATTCGCCGCCTGCATGAACTGCTGAGTTCCGCACTTGCAGATGAAAAAAATATCATTTTAGCACCGTTGTATGGTGATCTGGATCTACAGCAGCAGCGCCGGGCCATCGAGCCGGCCGCGTCCGGATATCGTAAAATTGTGCTGGCAACGGACATTGCCGAGAGCAGTCTGACCATCGAGGGGGTGCGCATTATTATCGACAGCGGCCTGCATCGCCAGGCCGTGTTTGATCCCGGAGCTGGGATGTCCCGTCTGCACACGCGCCGTATCTCTCGTGCTTCCAGCATTCAGCGTATGGGGCGGGCAGGGCGTATCGAAGCCGGCGTCTGTTATCGACTATGGTCTGAACATCAGCAGGCGCAACTGATCCCCTTTACCCCGCCTGCGATTGAACAGGCCGATCTGCTACCGCTGGCATTGCAACTGCAACGCTGGGGCGTGGATGATCCGCATGAACTTGTCTGGCTGGACCCGCCTGCCGCAGGACATTACAACAGAGCGGTCGAATTATTGTGTTCTCTGGGCGCACTGAAGCCACAGTCGACAGGCTGGAAGATGACTGTCCACGGTGAGGCGATGGCGCGTTTGCCACTTCATCCGCGTCTGGCGCACATGCTGCTGGTGGCAGGGATGAAAGGTCTGGCAGGACCGGCCTGTGATATTGCCGCGCTGTTGAGCGAGCGGGATCCCCTCTCGTCGCGTGATGCGGATATCCTGCTGCGAACAAAACTATTGGCAAAAAACACCGGCACTGATCGTCATCTGCGTGGCCGTCTGCAACGTTTGCGCACGCAGAGTCGCGCATATCGCAAGTTAATAGATGATGAGACAGGTGCAAAAGTAGCGCATCCTGCTGATCCGCGCTGGACCGGTTTCCTGTTGGCCTGCGCCTATCCGGATCGTATTGCCCGACGGCGCAGGGCCGCTGCGACAGAATACCGGATGAGCAATGGTCGCGCAGTTCGCTTACATGAACAGGATCCCCTGCAGCAATTCGACTGGCTGGTAGTCGCCAGCCTTGGCGGGCGACAGGGACAGACGACCGATCAAATTTATCTGGCGGCGGAATTCGATAGCACGTTGCTCAAGGATGAGCTGGCTGAACTGGTGACTGAAAAGGATGTAGTCAACTGGGACGAAAAACAGGGTTGTCTAAGCGCTGAGCATCAATCTCTGCTAGGCAGCCTGGTGGTGTCCCGCGAACCTATACAGGCGATTTCGCCTGAGAAACGTCGTCATGTGCTGCTGGATCTGATTCAGCGCAAAGGACTGGATCAGTTACCCTGGAACGATGAGCTGCGCAACTGGCGGTCACGAATAATGTTGCTGCGCGGGCTGGATCTGGAAACTTCGAATGACAGCCCGTGGCCGGATATATCAGATCAACATTTACTGGCGACACTGGATACATGGCTGGGACCCTTTCTGGATAATGTCCGCAACCTGAAACAGCTTGCCGAACTGGATCTGGCTTCCATTTTGCGTAACCAGCTGTCCTGGGAGCTGCAGCAGAAACTGGAACAGCATGCGCCAGTCCGCCTGCAGGCGCCATCCGGTTCCATGATTCGCATTGACTATCAGGAAACGCCCCCCGTGCTGGCAGTGCGCCTGCAGGAAATGTTCGGCTGTGGTCAAACACCACAGATTGCCAATGGCCGGGTGACGCTGAAACTGCAGCTGTTATCGCCCGCACGACGGCCGATACAGGTCACCCAGGATTTAGCCGGGTTCTGGAACAGCAGTTATCGAGAAGTGCAAAAAGAAATGAAAGGGCGTTATCCGAAACATTACTGGCCCGACGATCCCTTCTCGGCTATACCGTCAGCGCGAACTGCTCGCAAGACGACCCGCAAGCAGTAAGGTGGGCACAAAATCGTGCCCACCTTATGCTATTAGGTCATATTGGAAATAGTGCTGATTTTCATCTGTTTCTCAGGCTGCCTGTTCGCTTTCTGTTTCCAGATATAACGCCAGTTCTTCCGAGCCGCCGATATGCCGGCCACCGATGAAAATCTGCGGTACAGTTTCACGGCCGGTGATAGCACGCAAAGACCGCAATGTTGCATCCTGTCCAAGATGGATTTCTTCAAACTCAATGCCGTTTTCTTTCAGCAGTTCCTTTGCGCCTGTGCAGAAAGGGCAACCCGGCTTGGTAATAATGCTAACCGCCTCGGGCTTTTTCGCCTGCGGATTGATATAGGCTAGCATGGTGTCGGCATCGGAAACCTCGAAAGGATCACCCGGTACATCCGGCTCAATGAACTGTTTTTCAATCACGCCGTCTTTCACCAGCATGGAATAACGCCAGGAGCGCTTGCCGAAGCCCAGATCGGACTTGTCCACCAGCATGCCCATGGCCTCGGAAAATTCGCCGTTGCCATCGGGAATCAGGGTGATATTCTCAGCTTCCTGACTTTCCTTCCAGGCATCCATTACAAAAGCATCATTAACGGACAGGCAGATGATGTCATCAACGCCGTTCTGTTTAAATACGCCGGCCAGTTCGTTGTAGCGCGGCAAATGCGTGGATGAGCAGGTCGGAGTGAAGGCGCCGGGCAGGGCGAACAGCACCACGGTTTTGCCCTTGAACAGCGCATCGCTGCTGACATCGACGAACTCATCGTTTTTACGCGTCCTGAAAATAACGGATGGGACGTTTTTACCTTCTCTGTTTTCTAACATGGTCTTTCTCCTGATTGATTAATAAATATCTGTTTGAACATGGCGTAAGTATGGAGACTGCCTGCTAATAGGTAAAATCGTTTATTTGTATTATAATGATAGGTAAATACTATCATTGTCCGGAGCAATATATGAATCTGCGGGATCTGGAATACCTGCTGGCGGTAGATGAGGAACGTCATTTCCACCGTGCGGCGGATCGCTGCTTCGTCAGCCAGCCAACCCTGAGCGGCCAGTTGAAGAAGCTGGAGCAGGAACTGGGGGTGCAACTGGTAGAGCGCAACAAGCGACAGGTGCGTATGACTGAAGCCGGTCAGGCGGTGGCAAATCAGGCGCGTCGAGTACTTAATGAAGCGCGCGCCATCAAGTCGATTGCCCGGACTTTTCACGATCCCATGAAAGGGGAGTTGCAGGTGGGATTGATCCCAACGGTCGCACCCTACCTGTTGCCGGTGATCATGCCCTTGCTGAAAAAACAGTATCCTGATTTGAAACTCTGGTTACATGAACAACAGACAGCCGTTTTACTGAACAAATTACGCAACGCAGAACTGGATCTGTTAATCCTGGCCTTGCCGGTGGAGACGGATGAATTTGAGGAAATCGATTTATTCAGCGAAGCTTTCTGGCTGGCGGCACCAAAGGATGAACCTCTGGCGAAGAAAAAAGGCATCAGCATTGCCGATTTGCAGGACAGGGAAATGTTGCTACTGGAAGAGGGCCACTGTCTGCGAGGACAGGCATTAGAAGTTTGTTTTTCAGCCGGTGCACGTGAAAGCGCCGGTTTTCGCGCAACCAGTCTGGAAACCCTGCGCCATATGGTCGGGGAAGGCATGGGTATGACCCTGATTCCGGAACTGGCAGTGCCGAAGCGCCGTCTCAAGGCCGATCCGGTTTGCTATATTCCATTTAAAAATCCGAAACCCAGCCGTCGTATCGGCATGCTGTTTCGCAAGGGCAGTTATCGTGAAAACGTTTTTCAGAACATGGCAGTCCTGATTCGGGACCATATGCAGGCGCAGATGTAGACGCCGCCTGTGTCTGCAGGTGAAAGGACTGTTATTTATATCGGAAACAGTCCGTAGTATGATCGTTGACCATGCCTACGGACTGCATATACGCATAGCAGATAGTGCTGCCGACAAACTTGAAGCCGCGTTTTTTAAGATCCCTGCTCATATTGTCGGATTCAACCGTGGTGACTGGAATATCTTTTAATGTTTTCCATTGATTGATGATTGGCTCGCCATCGACAAACTGCCAGATGTAATCGCTAAAGTTGCTGTATTCTTTCACGATGGCAAGATAGGCGCGGGCGTTGGTTACGGCGGCATTGACTTTTAGTCGGTTGCGCACGATAGCCGGATTCTGTAACAGGGCCCCGATTTTTTTCTCTGAAAAACGCGCCATCTTTTGCGCATCAAACTGCGCGAATGCCTTGCGGTAGCCTTCACGTTTTTTCAGTATGGTGAGCCAGCTTAATCCGGCCTGCGCGCCTTCAAGTATCAACATTTCAAACAGGTGCTGATCATCATAACAGGGCACACCCCATTCGCGGTCGTGATACTCAATATAGACTGGATCATCCGTGACCCAGCGACAACGTGTTTTATGTTTCATTTTCTGTCCTGATACCCTGCGGCAGTTGCATGCTGAGGCAGTGCAGGCTGCCGTACTGTTGAATAATGGCTAAACAGTTGATGCCGACAATCTGTCGATCCGGAAAACAGTACTGCAAATTTGTGATGGCGGTTTCATCGGCAGGATCATCGTACAGGGGTACGAGCACGGCTTTGTTAATAATTAAAAAATTAGCATAGCTGGCGGGCAGACGCCGACCCTGGGCATTAAAGATAGCCTGGGGAAGGGGAAGCGGAACCAGCCGATAAGCTTCACCTGTGCGGGTGCGAAAAGAGGCGAGTTCTCTTTTCATGGCCTGCAGTGGAACAAAGTGCTCATCAGCTTCATCATCGCAACAGCTGTAGGCAAGGGTGGCTGGATCACAGAACCGGGCCAGCATATCGATGTGGCTGTCGGTATCATCACCTGCCAGCCAACCGTGCTGTAACCAAAGCACACGTTGTATGCCCAGATACCGCGCCAGTCTGCTTTCAATTCCGGCCTGATCTAATGAAGGGTTGCGCGTAGGTGAAAGCAGGCAGGCGGCGGTGGTTAGCAGTGTGCCTTGTCCGTCACTGTCGATGCTGCCGCCTTCGAGCACAAAGGGCAGGCTGGTGAAAGGGGTATCGCCAAAGGCGCCCTGTTTGTGCAGGGTGCGGCTGAGCAGGTTATCCTTTTCCGCCGGGTATTTTCCACCCCAGCCATTGAACTCAAAATCCAGTAACCGAGGACGGCCATTTTCAATCATCGCTATTGGAGCATGATCTCGCGCCCAGCTGTCATTCGAGGCATGAACAAAAGCAGAAACACGCCTGGCAGGAATCTGAGCAGTCTTGAGCTTTCCCAGTACCGATTTTTTATGCGCCTCGTCACAACAGGTGATGAGCAGGTGCTCAGTGGCAGTAACAGCGCGGGCGATCTCGACAAAGACCGATTCGGCCTCGTCCAGATTCGCAGCCCAGTCCGTGCCGGCATGGGGCCAGGTCAGCATGACTGCGCTTTGCCGCGCCCATTCCGCAGGCAGGGTAACTGAGGTTCTGGACACTCGCGCCCCGCTCAGGCCATACACTTATTTTTCGTCAAGGCTTTTCCTTCAATAACACTCAGGGCGCAGGCTGAGTGGCGATGGCGTGGATAACGTACTGGTATTCAAAATAAACAACAAAATTCTCATAAACCCAGCGCGTGATAGGCGGATCGCCGACTTCATCATCTTTTCTACCAGGGGGGCCGAAGCGTTTTTCCACCTCGGCCATGGTCATGCCACGTCCTGGCAGGTCGATGCTGTAGGTTTTCGCCTCAGCCTTCGCTTTTTCGGGCATGGCAAGTGTATCGGCCTGCACCGGGTTGAGGAATACCCCGAAAACAAGGGTGGGAAGAATGAATAATTTAAACAGCCGGTGCATGCATTTCTCCTTCGCAACGTTATCATGCAGGAATAGTGTAAAATAATAGTCTATCAAAGGCTTACACGCAAAACCTGAACTATTTTGAAGAATCGGTTAGTGATGGGCAATGTTTGAGCTTTTATGTGGCCGCCCCCTCAATTCAGCGCTACAGACGCTTTTGGATCCCTGTGCGGCTTATCGGGATGGGAGAGAGGAAATCTCAGCCAATGCACCAATCAGAAGCCCAACACCATTGCTGTATGACAAACAGCATGGATATGCCCCGTAGTCATGGGCATTCCCCTGATACCAGTTCATAAGTAAAACAGGGATGGAATATCAGAGGGTTTAGTCATCGTTCTTATTACGCCACATAGCCATATTATAATTGTCAGTAATGAGATAAAAATACCATGGTTTAGTTACGGCATGCACACTTTCCTTTAAACATACCCAGATTATTTGTTGCCTGACTTGTGTTTATTGTAGAATGAACCGTATTAAAATATGAGTATTGTCGTTCCTGTGAAAAATCATTCCATCCATCTTCTTTTGCTGGCAAGCCCGGAAAAAGGCGCTCGTGTTAGCTCCTTGCTTGCGGCCTCTGATGCTATTGAATCCATTCACGCAGTTTCAGAAAAATCAGACTGGCTTGAAGCCATGCAAAGCAACCACTGGGATTTGATTCTCAGTGATCTCCATCTAATAAATTTTGACTGTCTGGATCTGCGAGATTACCTGGCTGAGCATGATATAGATGCGCCAGTGCTTCTTATGGCCGAAACCGGCGTTGAGGATGAGCTGCTCGCCTGCCTTGAAAGTGGTTTTGAATATTGTGTACTGGAACAGGATCAACAATTCGAGCGACTGCCTGCTTTGTTGAATGCAAGGCTTGCTCGGATGCATCAATTCAGGCAGCAACAGGCTATCAGGGATAATCGGCTTGAAAGTCGTGAACGCTATCAGGATATTTTTGACAATACAAACGATCTGATCCAGTGCCTTGCTTCTGATGGTTCCTTTCTTTATACCAACAAAGCCTGGCAAGAGGCGATGGGCTATACAGAACAGGAAGTGGCTTCACTGAATTTTCTTGATGTTTTACATCCCGACAGCCAGATTTGTTGCCAGGATCGTTTTGAACGGCTGAAGCAGGGGGAATGTCTTTCCGCTATTAATTTCAAGTTTGTCAGTAAATCCGGTGAGACGATTTATCTTGAGGGTGATTGTGGTTCGATCATCCGTGACGGAGAAGCAGTTTCGACCCGCGGTATTTTCAGAAATGTTACTGAAAAAGTAAAAGCAGAAGAAGCATTAAAAGCCAGTGAGGCGCGCTACCAGATCCTGTATGAGAATGCGCCGGATATCTATACTACGATCTCACCCGAAGGCACTGTGCTGTCCATCAATAACACCGGTGCTCAATTGCTGGGTTATGAAACCTGCGAACTGATCGGCCAGTCTGTGCTGAAGATCGTCCATGCCGATGACCAGAGCAGGGTGCTGGCCTATATCATGAAGCAGTTTGATAACTTCAGCCAGGATAATGGCATTGAATACCGCAATCTACGCAAGGATGGCAGTGTGCTCTGGGTGCATCAACGTATCAACCAGGAACCTCAGGCCAGCGAACCACGCTTGCTTGTAGTCTGCCGGGACATTACTGATCGCCGCGATCTGGAAGAACAGCTTGTCTATCAGGCGGCGCATGATTCGCTGACCAACCTGATCAACCGACGCGAATTCGAAAAGCGTCTGCACAGTGTGCTGTCTTCTTCAAAAAAAGGGGAACACGTACTCTGTTACATGGACCTGGATCAGTTCAAGGTCATCAACGATACCTGTGGCCATATTGCCGGGGATGAGCTGTTGCGCCAGATTGCCAGCCTGCTGATTCAACAGGTACGTTCGCGCGATACGCTGGCGCGCCTTGGTGGAGATGAATTTGCCGTTTTAATGGAACATTGCCCTCTGGAACAGGCCGAGCACTTTGCTAACAGAATTCGGGAAGCTATAGAAGGGTTTCGTTTTCAGTGGGGCGAACGGCGTTTCAATATCGGCGTAAGTATCGGTGTCGTCCCGATTATGGACGACATCAGCTTGAAGGATATTCTGAGTTATGCGGATTCCGCCTGTTATACCGCAAAAGAACAGGGACGCAACCGTGTACATGTACGCCGCACAGATGAACTGGCCACATCCAGACGTGTAGGTGAAATGCGCTGGGCTTCTCGTATTACTGAGGCGCTGGAATGTAACAAGTTTTATCTTTATGCTCAGCCAATCCGTTCCTGTAGCAATAAAATGGCGGGGGAACGGATTGAAATTCTGCTACGCATGAAAGATCGTGATGGGATAATTCGGCCCGGCGCCTTCATGCCTGCAGCTGAACGTTATAATCTATCGCCCCAGCTTGACCGCTGGGTACTGGAAAATTTACTCCAGTGGTTTGAGTTGCACCCGGATTATTTGCAACGACTGGATGTCTGTTCAGTTAATCTGTCTGCCCTGTCTTTATGTGATGAAAACTTTACTCAATTCGCATTTGACCTGCTGCAGGCATCTCCCTTACCCCAGAAAAAAATATGTTTTGAGATAACAGAGACGGCGGCCATCTCGAATTTGTCCCGTGCAGTAGAATTTATTGAAACGCTTAAAGGCGTCGGTTGTCATTTCGCACTGGATGATTTTGGTAGCGGGCTATCTTCTTTTGCGTATCTCAAGAACCTGCCAGTGGATATGATCAAGATTGACGGGACTTTTATTCGCAATATCAGCAACAATAGTATTGAACGCGCTATGGTGAAATCCATCTGTGACATTGTCTCACTGATGGGCAAACAGACTACAGCTGAATATGTTGAAGATGAAGCTTCACTGAAAGTCCTGCATACACTGGGGGTGGATTTTGTTCAGGGTAATCATCTTGGACAACCCAAACCACTGGAACATTTCACCCGCGGTCAGGTTATCTCCTTTGGTGAAACGAAAATCTGATTAATTACAACATTGTCATTCTGATGAATGCTGGAATCCAGTATTGTAGGGCGGGCACGATTTTTGTGCCCACGGATTACTTTAGGGAAACTCTGATTAATTCGTCATTCCGGACGTAGCGAAGCGGAGATCCGGAATCCATGTGTTACGCATCAATGACTTACTGGATTCCGGCATTCACCCCAAGGGCACTTTGTCACTTTGTTCGGGCGCGCCGGAATGACAAGGTTGTAATTAATCAGAGCTTCCTTAGTTTTGAAACTCCCCGCGTGGGCACAAAAAACGTGCCCACCCTACCGAACTTATTGAAATTCTTTGCGATCTTCGCGGCTCTGCGCCTTTGCGTTGAATATAAGGCGCATTCCTCGCAAAGAGCCATATTTTATCTGGCCTCAAAGGATAAAACCTGCCCGCCAACACTGGCTTCGTACATGAGCCCACCTTTGACGCGTGTGAAAACAGCGACGCCACTGGAATAATCCACATTGGCGGAAGCACCGGCGGTGGCGGCAACCGCTGATACCTGGGCGCCGAGTTCAAAATTTCCTTCCTTGAAGCGCTCCATTGCCGCCTTGTCCTTGAAAAAAATAATTTCACTGTAAGCCTGTCCGCCCAACTGGAATCCAATGGTCACCTGGGTCAGGCGACTGCTGCCGATAACCTTACCCTGCTGAAAGACTGTACCGCTGCCATAGGCGCCGCCAATGCCTATGCCACCTTTGCCGACAGTAGGGTAGACCACATAGCCGTAAGCTTTGGCAAAAAAGCGCTCGAGTTTTGGATCGGCTTTTTTGAAGGCCGCAATCGCCGCCCGGGCCTCATCTTCTTCATTGGGATCCCAGCCTGCTATGGCGCTGGCAGTAAACAGTGTTGTAAATACAAGTATCAGACTAATTAGGTGTTTCATTGGTTTCTCTCTTTAATTTCCAAGGAAGTTCTGATTAATTACAACCTTGTCATTCCGGTTCTCTGCTTCGCCACATCCGGAATGACGAATTAATCCGAAGGTTCGCCTGAAGGCGACCCTACATGTTCAGTGACGAACAATTTTTTCTTCCAGCAGATATTGCGCTTCCTCTATAAAGCGGTTTCGTTGCAGCAGTATTTGCCAGCGATTGCCCTTTAACTGACGCCAGAGTACGGCAGAACGCATACCTGCCAGGAGCAGGGCGCGAACCTTGTTGGCGTTGGCATTGTCGGAAAGATAGCGGCTGTCACCTGCAACCATAATCTTTGGTTGTAATTGACTGATAGTGTCAGAATAAGTTCCGGCTAAATTCGCGATAACATTTTCATGCGTCAGGGGAAAGTGTGCAAGCTGGGCGCGCGCTCGTTCTACGCCCTCGGCAAGTTGTGACATCATGGTATCGTTTTTCATCAGTTTATTGCACAGGTGTAGCAGGCCGATAACATAGCGAGCGATATCCATATCCCGTTGCGCCCCACCATTTAATTGCTGAATCAGGGTTTGCAGACCCGTGTACAGGTTTTCAACCCGGCCATAGACGGCCAGTGTATTTTCGGGCTCAGTTACAAACAGAGTTTCCAGCGAGGCTTCCATGTCGCTGTTATCAACCTGACCGGTTGTGGCCAGTAACCTGACCAGGGCGGCGGCCTGAAACATTCCTGCCAGCGCCAGGGTGCGTTCACTGATACTACTCATGCTGTTTTATCCTGTGCCTTTTTCTGTCTGCTGTTCTGGCGTTGGAAGCTGTTGATGATGCCCCCGCCGAGGCATTCCTCGCCCTGATAAAAAACGATAGATTGCCCCGGTGTTACCGCCCACTGGGGTTGTTCGAATATCACGCTGCAACGGTCATCATTGATCTCGGTAATAGTACAGGCTGCATCGGCCTGCCGATAGCGTGTTTTGGCGCTGCAGAGGCAGGGTGTTTGTGGCGCAACGCCGGCCGTCCAGCTTAAATCAGAGGCGCTGAGTTCAATACTGTAGAGCAGGGGATGATCATGATGGTCAACCACGATCAGTCGGTTATTTTCCAGATCCTTGTCAGCTACATACCAGGTAGCGCCTTCATGGCCCCGGATGCCGCCGATCCCCAGTCCCTGTCGCTGGCCCAGCGTGTAATACATCAGACCATCGTGTTTACCAATATGTTCGCCTTCGGCAGTGACAATTTCACCGGGCTGTGCAGGAATATAGCGTTGCAGAAAAGCCTTGAAGTCACGCTCGCCAATAAAGCAGATCCCGGTGCTGTCTTTTTTATTGAAAGTAATCAGCTCATATTTTTCCGCCAGCTGCCGGACTGCCGGTTTTTCCAGTTCACCAATCGGGAACAGGCTTTTTGCCAGTTGCGCCTGCCCCAGGGTGTAAAGAAAATAGCTCTGATCCTTGTTGTGATCGCACCCCCTGAGCAAACGGTAACGCCCGTCCACGCAGTCGATGCGGGCATAATGGCCGGTGGCAATATAGTCTGCGCCCAGTGACAGAGCATAATCCAGAAAGGCCTTGAACTTGATCTCCTTATTGCAGAGTATGTCCGGATTGGGCGTGCGCCCGGCGCGGTATTCAGTCAGAAAATATTCAAATACCCGATCCCAGTATTGATCGGAAAAATTGACGCCATGCAGCTCGATACCCAGTTTGTCACAAACCTGCTGTGCATCCCGTAGATCTTCCTCCGCGTTGCAGTGCTCACCGCTATCGTCGCCTTCCCAGTTTTTCATGAACACGCCGCGCAGGGAAAAGCCCTGCTCTTTCAACAGCAGGGCGGCCACCGAGGAGTCCACACCGCCGGACATGCCGACGACGATCTGTTTATGCTTTGCAGTGGTCATGATGTGGGTTAATCGGACTCTGCGTCGATGTTTATTTCCTGTACCAGTACCCAGGGCGCTACGACAATGGCCCAGAATGCAGCGCCAGTCTGTTCCCAGTTACGGGCATCGTCATCGTCTGCACGCCTGATTTTCCCCGTGGCTAACCAGTTTTCGATCACGCTGCTGTCATCTTCGGTAAATTTAAGCGCGACTTCGACCAGATCGAGTTCTGTGCCTAGCGCAATCACCACTCCGCGAGCGAAATGGCGCTGCAGTTCCGACCACTCAATCTGACCGGTTTCCAGGTTCAGCTTCTGACGCAGTTCGTCGCGATTAAATTTGCTGCCGGGTTGTTGTAGATTCATACCATGTCTTTTATTAGTTCCAGCGGATAGCGCTGGTCTGCCAGATAGTCATCAATACATTTCAATACCATTGGGCTGCGTAGGTTTTGTTGCTGTTCAAGTTCTTCACGGCTGAGCCAGAGGGCGCGTATTATCCCGTCGTCCAGCGCCTGTTCGGGCTGGTGGTCGGTCACTGTGCCCGCATAACAATGGCGTAAAAACGTGTCACCGTTATCAGGATGCAGCCAGTGATAAATGCCGGTGAGCGCATCTGGGATAAATCGCCATGCGGTTTCTTCACGGGTTTCACGGATTACGGCCTCAATAAAACTTTCCCCGGCTTCAAGATGCCCGGCAGGCTGGTTAAGCACGGTTTGCCCATCGATGCATTCCTCGACCATAAGAAACTTTCCCTCACGCTCGACGAGGGCGGCGACGGTGACGTGGGGATGCCACACCTGTTTTTTCGCTTTCATAATACTCTCTGGCTAATTTGAGTTCCCGCCATTGTCCCGGTTCCAGACCGTCCAGATTCCAGGGGCCAATAGCATAGCGGATCAGGCGCAGGGTAGGGTAGCCGACGGCGGCGGTCATACGCCGCACCTGGCGGTTACGGCCTTCACGCAGGGTTATTTCCAGCCAGCGGGTGGGAATGTTTGCACGGTAGCGCACCGGTGGGTTGCGCGGCCAGAGCTCGGGATCTGCGATGAGTTTGATCTCAGCCGGGCGGGTCAGACCGTCTTTGAGCGCTACTCCTTTGCATAGTTGCCGGATGGCGGCCTCGTCCGGTTCACCTTCGACCTGAACAAAATAGGTTTTCGGCATTTTCTTTTTCGGGTGGCTGATCCGGTGCTGCAGAGCGCCGCTGTCGGTAAGCAGCAACAGGCCCTCGCTGTCCTTGTCGAGGCGACCGGCAGGATAGATGCCGGGAATAGAAATAAAATCCGCCAGGGTGAGGGTATCACCGTCTGGAGAGAACTGGCAAAGCACACCGTAGGGTTTGCAAAAAGCGATCAATCGGGCCATCGGGTGGATTATACTAAGGAAGCTCTGATTAATTACAACCTTGTCATTCCGGCGCGCCCGAACAAAGTGACAAAGTGCCCTTGGGGTGAATGCCGGAATCCAGTAAGTCATTGATGCGTAACACATGGATTCCGGATCTCCGCTTCGCTACGTCCGGAATGACGAATTAATCAGCGTTTCCCTAAGACAATTAATAGTAAAGCGACCTTCAGCGAGTTGCCGGGTGGTCAGGCCGCAAGCCACCGTAACGCTGCGGATGGCTACCCGGCAGCTCGCCCGAAGGGAGCGACTCTGAAGGTTGTTTTACTATTAATTGTCTTAGTTCAGCAAAAATGAGCCTGTTATTGCTATAATCCCGCGCCACTTAACACAGGTTTAGAATAAATGACCCCGCAGCAAGCTAAATTGTAGGTTCGCCTTCAGGCGAACATGTGCGGCTCATGGTGCACCCTGCGGGCATTTCACCCGCAGGGTAGAAGCCGCACCTACAACAGAACTTCGCAGCAAGCCGCGGAAAATTATACCCAAAGCGATTAAATAACGGAGCACGCATGGCTTACGAGAAAATTGAGATCCCCGAAAATGGTGAAAAAATCACCGTCAACGCAGACAGCTCACTGAATGTGCCGAACAACCCCATTATTCCTTTCATTGAAGGCGATGGTATTGGCGTCGACATTACCCCGGTCATGCGCAAGGTTATTGATGCGGCGGTGGAAAAAGCCTATAGCGGCAGCCGGAAACTTGCCTGGATGGAAATTTTTGCGGGTGAAAAGTCCACCAAAGTCTATGGCAAGGATGTCTGGCTGTCGGATGAGACCATGGATGCCATTCGTGACTTCAGTATCGCTATCAAAGGCCCGCTGACCACCCCGGTGGGCGGCGGCATTCGTTCGCTCAACGTGACCCTGCGCCAGGTGCTGGATCTCTATGTTTGTCTGCGGCCGGTGCGCTACTACGATGGCACCCCCAGCCCGGTGAAAGAACCGGAAAAAACTAACATGGTTATTTTCCGGGAAAATTCTGAAGACATTTACGCCGGCATCGAGTGGGCGGCCGGTACGCCGGAAGTGAAAAAGGTTATCGCCTTTTTGCAGAATGAAATGGGCGTGGAAAAAATCCGTTTCCCGGAAACATCCGGCATCGGCGTCAAGCCGGTCTCCCGTGAGGGCACTCAGCGGCTGGTGCGCCGCGCCATTCAGTATGCGATTGACAATGATCGGGCTTCCGTGACCCTGGTGCACAAGGGCAATATCATGAAATTCACCGAAGGCGGCTTCAAGGACTGGGGCTATGCGCTGGCGCGAGACGAGTTCGGCGCCAAAGATATCGATGGCGGTCCCTGGTGTTCCTTCAAAAATCCGAATACCGGCAGGGAAATCGTCGTCAAGGACGTGATTGCCGATGCGTTTCTGCAACAGATCCTGCTGCGCCCGGAAGAATACGATGTAATTGCGACCCTGAACCTCAATGGCGACTACATCTCAGACGCACTGGCGGCCCAGGTGGGGGGAATCGGCATTGCGCCGGGCGCCAACCTGTCCGACAGCATTGGCCTGTTCGAAGCCACCCACGGCACAGCGCCCAAATATGCCGGTCAGGACAAGGTGAATCCCGGTTCGCTGATTCTCTCAGCCGAAATGATGTTGCGGCACCTGGGCTGGACAGAAGCCGCCGACCTGGTGGTCAGGGGAATGTCGGCCGCCATCGCGGCGAAAACCGTCACCTACGATCTGGAACGTCTGATGGATGGCGCCACGCTGCTTGGCTGCTCCGGCTTTGGCGACGCCATGATTGATAAAATGTAGGGATCGAGAAAATGTACTAATGAGGTTATTGATTATGCGATAAGTTTCGTCATTCCGGCATGTTCTTAGCCGGAATCTAGTCGCATAAAACTCTGGATGCCGGCTAAGAGCATGCCGGAATGACGCCCTTTTTAGTAACTGCTGGAAATATGTTCTCAACGCCCTGTCGAGGTGTATGGCCGGGTTCAGGGCGTTGAGAGAGTCTTTTAATGCAAACCTGCCTCTGATAAAGGGGGAGAATTGCTTAATTTGATAGCCGTTGCGTGCAGGCCCTTGGGGCCCTGTGTGCACTCAAATTCAACTACCTGCCCTTTTTTGAGGGTTTTATAACCCTCCATTGTGATGGAAGAAAAATGGGCAAAGATATCATCACCGCCTTCTTCAGGCGCGATAAAACCATACCCTTTTGCGTTACTGAACCACTTTACTGTACCAGTAGACATGCCGTCCTAGCCTCCTTGTCGCTATCACTTCAGACGCTGACTACCTGACTAAACGTCTTGTAAGTCAACAATTTACATGTGTCTTTAAACGGGGTTAAATCTTAACCCCCGTTCTCAACAACTATAGTCAATAATTCGGAACTTGCATGTGAAAAAGAACACAAAATAATGACCCTGCTATTGCAGGGATTGAATCTGGCTTCCCACATACCCATAATTTAATAAAATACAGTTCTCCCGCCTTAACAACCAGGAAGGAGAAGGCAATTTTATCTATAGAATGCTGTCATATTTAAGGATATTTGTAGCGAGCAGGGTGGGATTGAGATCAGAGTTTCAGGTTTTTGAGGCGTATAATTGTTCTACGCAATGAAACCCGGGGGAATTTGAGCCGTTTTCCCACTAACGCAACAAAATAATCCTATGCTCAGACAAGCTTCTTGGCAGTAAAACGGAGGTTCAGCTAAAATTCTTCCCATGAGTAATAGAGAAAATGATGCACCAGAATGGGGCTCTAACGACGGTTTAGCGCTGGAATATGCAAAACCTGAATTAAAACCGCCTCCCATGTATAAAGTTGTGCTGTTAAATGACGATTACACTCCTATGGAATTCGTTGTTCATATTCTGGAGATGTTTTTTGGTATGAATCGTGAAAAAGCTACCCACATCATGCTCAATGTCCATACCAAGGGCAAAGGCATCTGTGGCGTCTATCCGCGTGACATTGCGGAGACAAAAGTAGCTCAGGTTAATGATTATTCAAACCAGAACGACCATCCCCTGAAATGTACGATGGAAGCTGAAAGTTGAACCAATATTAGAAGGAAATCGGCATGTTAAACAAAGAGCTGGAATTGACCCTGAATAACGCGTTCAAACGTGCGCGACAGTTGAATCATGAGTTCATAACAGTAGAGCATCTGCTGCTTGCCCTGCTGGAGAACGATGCCGCCACCAGTATTCTGCGCGCCTGTGGCGCCAGCCTGGAATCCCTACGTAAGGATCTGTCCACCTTTCTGGATGAAACCACGCCCCTGATGCCGATGGACGACGAACGTGAAACTCAGCCCACGCTGGGCTTCCAGCGAGTGCTGCAGCGCGCGGTTTTCCACGTCCAGTCTTCCGGCAAGCGCGAAGTCAGCGGCGCCAACGTGCTGGTGGCCATTTTCAGCGAACAGGAATCCCAGGCGGTCTACTTTCTGAAGAAACAGGATATTTCCCGACTGGAAGTCGTTAATTACATTTCCCACGGTATCTCCAGGATATCGGATAACGAACAGGCAGAAACCGGCGCTCATACCGATGAAGAAACCAGCGAGACTGCGGCGCCGAACCCGTTGCTGCAATATACCGTTAACCTGAATGAACAGGCCCGCAACGGTAAGATCGATCCGCTCATCGGCCGCAAACATGAAGTTGAGCGCACTATCCAGATCCTCTGCCGTCGGCGTAAGAACAACCCCCTGTTTGTCGGTGAAGCCGGTGTCGGCAAAACCGCACTGGCCGAAGGCCTGGCGAAAAAGATTGTTGATGGCGAGGTGCCGGAAATCCTCAATAACTGCACTATTTATTCGCTGGATCTAGGCGCACTGCTGGCGGGCACCAAGTACCGCGGCGACTTTGAAAAACGTCTCAAGGCAGTGCTGGCCGAGCTGCACAAGGATGCGGGGGCAGTGCTGTTTATTGATGAAATTCATACCATCATTGGCGCCGGCGCCGCATCCGGTGGCGCTATGGACGCCTCCAACCTGATCAAGCCGGTGCTGTCCAATGGTGAACTCAAGTGCATTGGCTCAACTACCTATCAGGAATACCGCGGTATTTTTGAAAAAGATCGGGCGCTGGCGAGACGCTTCCAGAAAGTCGATGTGTCTGAACCCACGGTCGAGGAGTGCATACAGATCCTGGAAGGGCTGAAGAGCCGTTTTGAGGAACATCATGACGTCCGCTATACCCGCCAGGCCCTGCGCACGGCGGCCGAGCTGTCCGAGCGTTACATTAACGACCGCCATCTGCCCGATAAGGCGATTGACGTGATCGATGAGGCCGGCGCCAATCAGCGCATGCAGGCGGCTTCCAAACGTAAGAAAACCATTGGTGTGCGCGACATTGAAAACATTGTCGCCAAGATTGCCCGTATCCCGCCGAAGACCGTATCTTCTACTGACATGGAAGTGCTGCGTCATCTGGAACGGGATCTGAAACTGGTGATCTACGGTCAGGATCAGGCTATTGAGGGCCTCTCCGCGGCGATCAAACTTTCCCGCGCCGGACTGGGGCATGAAGACAAACCCATCGGCTCCTTCCTGTTTGCCGGCCCTACCGGGGTAGGCAAGACTGAAGTCACCAAACAGATGGCGCGGATCATGGGTATCGAGTTTATCCGTTTCGACATGTCCGAATATATGGAAAGCCATACCGTGTCTCGCCTGATTGGCGCACCGCCAGGGTATGTCGGCTACGATCAGGGCGGTCTGCTGACCGAGGCCATCAACAAGCATCCGCATGCCGTGCTGTTGCTGGATGAGATTGAAAAAGCCCACCCGGAAATTTTCAATTTGTTATTGCAGGTGATGGATCACGGCACTCTGACAGACAACAACGGACGCAAGGCGGACTTCCGCAATGTGGTTCTGGTGATGACATCCAACGCGGGCGCCGATCGTATCAATCGCGCCTCTATTGGTTTTTCTCAGCAGGATCATTCCAGCGATAATATGGAAGCGATCAAAAAGACTTTCACGCCGGAATTTCGCAACCGCCTGGATGGCATTATTTCCTTCAAACAGCTGGGGCCGGATGTTATCGGCCAGGTTGTCGACAAGTTCATCTTCGAGCTGGAAGGACAACTGGAAGAAAAGGGCGTCAGTCTGCATGTCGACGACGAGGCGCGCACCTGGTTAGCCGTTCACGGCTATGATCCCAACATGGGCGCGCGGCCAATGGCGCGCCTGATTCAGGACCGGATCAAAAAACCACTGGCGGAAGAATTACTGTTCGGCAAACTGGCCGGCGGTGGCGAGATTCGAATCAGTGTAGAAAATGACGAATTCAGTTTCGAGTTGGAGAGCAAGGAAGAATTAGCTACGCACTAACAGGGATGTGCAGGCATGTTGGTGTTGGGCTTCATTTCATTCAGCGCCAACCTACGCATTTATTGACGTGTAGGTTGGCGCAGAGCAACGCGAAGCCCAACAAAACAATACAGATGTTACAGCAAAGAAATTGCAGCCGCTTAGCGGCCGCGGAAAACGATGCGCCCCTTGCTTAAATCGTAGGGGGTCAACTGGACGGTGACTTTGTCGCCGGTGAGGATACGGATATAGTGTTTGCGCATTTTGCCTGAGATGTGCGCGGTGACAACGTGACCATTTTCCAGCTCTACCCGGAACATGGTGTTCGGCAGGGTTTCGCAAACCGTACCTTCCATTTCAATGTGTTCTTCTTTCGCCATTCGGTGTTAATGCCTGTTTGTGACCTGAAATTACCAGGTGCGCATAATGCCTGAAACAGGCGGAATATTCAAAAGACATTTCACCTGCGGGAAATGATCCCGCTCACAAATTCGGACTTAAACCCGCTTTTCTGTTTAGACAGCTACCGCCTGGCCCCAGTCTACCGCTGACCAGCTGACCGAGGGGTGCATCAGGTCAGATTCCAGTACGATTTCCATTCCCAGCACCTGACTCAGGTTATCCAGACCCTGGATATCGGCAAGTTCTGCACACAGGTGCTCAAACTGTTTGTGGTTGAGATGAATCAGGTTGGGTGAAAAACCGTGTTTCCGTTCAAAACGGCGGGCGATTTGATAGATAAAGCTCAGCATGGCGGGTCTCCTGCTGGTATCTGTTTGGCTTGTTATAAGTATCGGCCATGAACGCGGTTTTTTGAATCTTTTCATTAAAAAATGTGAGCTACTCTGAACGGAATTATTATCTCTAATTTACTTTAGAAAAAAGCTCTTAGTTATTAATTAATAAAGATTATTGTTGATTTTTAACGAATGAAGTAATTTCTAGCTTCTGCCAGCCGCGCTGATCGAAAAATTCCAGCGGCGCATAGTTGCTTTTATAAGCCATTTTGGGTGATTGTGGATTCCAGTAGCCCAGATATAGCCAGTCCTTTTCCGTCTCCTGCAGCATGCGGATTTCGGTCAATACGGCATAGACTCCCAGGCTGCGACTACCCAGTTCCGGGTCAAAAAAGGTGTAGACAGCTGACATGCCCTGCAAGAATCGATCGAGCACGGCAACTGCGACAAGTTCCTGCTGCAGGCGGAACTCAATCAGGCCACTGTCACACCAGTTGGCGGCAATCAGGCTTTGATAGGCTTCAGGATCGTCCTTGTCCATACCGCCGCCGGCATGACGAGAGGACATATAACGGCGATAAAGGGCGAAGTGTTCTTGCCGAAAAACAGCGTCCACCATGTTTATATTTAAATCTTCATTTCGGCGAAGACAGCGGCGCTGGCTGCGGTTTGGCCTGAACTCATTGACGGGGATGCGCACCGGGATGCACAGTCTGCAGTGTGTGCATTCAGGTCGATAAACATGCTCGCCACTGCGGCGAAAGCCCAGGTTTGCCAGTTGACCGTACTGTTGCATGGTTAGCGTAAAGGCCGGATCGACAAACACAGTTGTCGCCTGCCGATCATCCAGATAGCTGCAGGGGTGGGGCGGGGTGACATAAAATGGCAGCGCGCCCAGCAGCGTGTGAAGTTTTAGTTCATCATTCATCCATTTTCCCGCCTGTGCGGACAATAGCCTCTGCCAGTTCAGGTGCAAGTATCCAGCGATCACTATGATCGGGCAGGGCGATGTAATGTTCAAGGCTGTGAATGAAAACATTGCGGGGAATGCTTTCTGCGCCAAAGTGATCAAGATGCGCAGACTGAATCTGGCAATCGATGAGGCCGAAGCCCCAGCGCTGCAGCTGCCGGGCCAGATAGACAAAGGCGATTTTTGAAGCATCACTGGCGCGAGAAAACATGGATTCACCAAAAAACACTTTTCCCTGCGCCACACCGTACAATCCGCCCAGCAACTCATCTTCCTGCCAGCATTCGAGCGAATGGGCATGGCCGGCTTCATGCAGACGTATGTAGGCCTGCATCATTTCATCAGTAATCCATGTACCTGACTCATAGGTACGTGGCCGGGCGCATTCATGAATCACCTCGGCAAAGGCTTCATCCATTGAAACCCGGAAGGGATTTTTTCTTAAGGTTTTACGCAGGCTGCGGGAAATCCGTAGTTTCTCAGGCGCCAGCACTGAACGCGGATCTGGCGACCACCATAAAACAGGCTGTTCATCACTGTACCAGGGGAAAATCCCGCGCCGGTATGCCGCCAGCAGTCGATCGATGCTGAGATCACCGCCAATGGCCAGCAGCCCGTCCGGCTCACGTAAGGCCAGCTCCACATCAGGAAAGTCTTCCCGATCAAGCGTGTTCAGCCAGTAGGGTGCGGTCATATCGTGTTCACCAGAGTTCATTGTAAAATGTAAGTGGCTTAGAGGCACATTTTTTCGGGCAAACAACCATAAATAAACGCTTATTTATGTCCGCAGGGTAGGTGTGGATGGTATATTGAATATTCTAAATAGCTGTTCCAAATACCAGTTTACACTTTAGGTATTACCGTTCGTCCTGAGCTTGTCGAAGGGCAAGCAGATTAAGCACCCTATTCACAGTATTTCCACGCTCATGGTTCGACAAGCTCACCACGAACGTGGAAATTCACAAGTGATCTGGTATTTGGAACACCTAATTTAGGTGTTTAAATATTTTCATACGTAATTTATAGCTAATCGTAGCAGAGTAGCCGTGAAAATTTAACAACAATATAGTGATGATAGCGATGAATAAAGTTACAAATTTAATTCTTTTATTGTTTTTATTGTCTCTACCATGTCATGCCGCAGATGTGGACGTGAAAAATCTTGAAAAAATGTCCGCCCAGCTTAAAAGTATCAGTAAAAAAATAAACAGGGGCCAGTTTGAACATGACGACCTTGCGGCATGGACTAAATTAACCATAGATATGAAAACCGCAGCATCGTTATGCATCTCAAATACTGAGACTGCATTGCTCGATCTCAAATCGGTAATAGAAGGCCTTGGAAAAAAAGTTAAAGGCGAAGATATCGAGGTAACGAGAAAACGAAACAAATATAAAAAACAAAAACAAAACCTGGATAAAATTCTGGCCAAATGTAATGTATATCTGGTCAGCAGCAACGAAGTAGAGCAGAAGATTGGCCACGCAGAAAAATCATTTTACAAACAAAAATATCTGGTAAAAAATTCAGACATAATTGATCTGTTCATTGTGTATTTCAAGAACCCGGTGGCGATACTGGAGGATTCGGGAGATTTTATATTTAATCATTCCGGTATAGCTGAAATTAGCGCCAGAGATCTGGCGTCAAGCATGGCATCCGTGCTTATTTTTATTTTTATCGGAATCTGGCTGCGTAAAAAATTATTATCACTTGAACATAAAAGGCAGTGGCGGGACGGCTTTTCTGAAAACCTATTTCGGGCAACACTGACAACATTATCACATTCATTGCCATATTTGCTGGGCACATCAGCAGCCGCACTCTGTTCGCTTGTCATCACGTCAGATCTTAAAGAAACACCTTTTATTACACAGTTTTTTACTGCCCTGCTTTTGTATTTTGTTTCCACTACCATCATCAGGTTGTTTTTTTCACCGATTCCGCCTGCAAAATTATTTCTGTCATTCTCCCCATACATAACAGAAAACATGGCGAAGAGGCTGAAAATACTGGCGATTCTGGGTTTAGTCGGTTACCTGTCTTTTTATACTGTATTTTCAGAAAGTATCGTAGAGTCAAACCTGTTGTTATTGCGTAGTGTTTTTTCGCTGGTTTTTGTTCTCAATATCGTATGGATACTGCGAATTTTGATTAACTCACCCCGATTTCCAAAATTACGTTATATCTCACTCCTGGTTATCCTGGTGCTTGTTATATCACTGATTGCAGAGTGGATGGGATACAGGAATCTGGCGTTTGTCAGCCGCCGAATCATCATACTCACATTTATTACCTTCATGGTGTTTGTTGGAATTTCTAACCTGTTCAGAGATTTATTTAATGCTATAGACAGGGGCCGTTATCAATGGTGTCGACGCATACATAAATCGCTCGGGGTTGAAAAAAATAACAGGGTTCCAGGCCTGATCTGGATTCGATTTCTGACGACAATCATAATCTGGGGTTCGTTTGCAATTCTTTTGATAAATTCCCTCGATTACAGCGGTAGCGTTATTCAATATATTAAGAGTTATCTGATAAGCGGATTTAATATCGGTGATTTTCGTATTGTTCCCGGTCGAATTTTATGGGCTTTATTAGTATTTGGAACAATCATCATTTTTTCCAGCTGGATACGATCACAACTTGAGAATAACTGGCTCAAGATGACATCAATGGCCCAGGGCGCACGTGATGCGCTGGTAACCATTACCGGTTATGTTATGTTTATTGTTGCCGTTATCGCGGGATTATCTACCGCTGGTTTTGCTTTTGGAAATATCGCTATTGTTGCAGGCGCACTGTCTGTGGGCATTGGTTTTGGCTTGCAAAGCATTGTTAACAACTTTGTTTCCGGGCTTATTATTTTATTTGAGCGACCAATCAGAAAAGGCGACTGGATTGCAGTCGGTAACACCGAAGGAATCGTAAAAGACATACAGATCCGTTCGACACGCATTCAAACATTCGATCGCTGTGATGTTATTGTGCCCAATTCTGAACTCATATCGAATCAGGTCACTAACTGGGTGCTTTCAAGCAAAAGCGGCCGCGCCACCATCCCTGTTGGTGTAGCTTACGGCACGGACACTGAAAAAGTGCGCAAAACGCTGCTCTCAATCGCTGAAGAAAATGATCATATAGTTAAAACCGGGGTTGTTCCAAAACCGGTCGTGTTGTTCAGAGAGTTCGGCGACAGTTCCCTGAATTTTGAACTGCGTGTCTTTTTGCATGATGTAGAAGATCGTTTAAGTATTATTAGCGAAATTAATTTTGCGATTGATAAAGCATTTAGAGAACAAGGCATTGAAATACCATTCCCGCAACGGGATTTGCATGTAAAAAGTCTACCGAAAGACTTTCCACCCGAATCATAATTAATACAAATCGGGCATAAGTGTGTGGTGTGCCTGAGAAATAGAACAATATATGCCCTGATCAGCCATCCCCGATACTTCGTATAATGTATATTATGTTAAATTGATACGGGTATTCTGGTGGTTTTTTGCTCTTTTGCTAAAGTTTTCCACAGAAAGTACTAAAGCATTTAACAAGAGTCCCGGTTACCTCCCACCACCACTTACCAGAGGTAAACCGGAGCTCTATATCAGTTGTTGATTGCCGTTCACTTCTTTATTTTTTTAGCACTTTTTGTGGATAACCAGCCTACAAGGCCGAAGGTTTGTCATTGCGCGGCGGCCATGATGATATTTCATCCACTCCGCAGGGCTGGTAGGCAATGTGCCCACCACCTTGTTGAGAACAAAATTCGTGTATCCCGAGTTCAGGTTAGTAGTTATTATCCAACTTTAAACCGTCCTACCAAATTCTGTAGCTCGGTACCCAGGCGGGCAAGTTCGTCGCTGGCGCTAGCCGTCTGTTGTGCACCGGTGGAGGTCTCATTACTCATCTCGGTGATGCTGATGATGTTGTGATTGATCTCCTCAGCTGTGGCGCTCTGCTCCTCCGCTGCACTGGCAATCTGGGTACTCATGTCGTTGATGCGCCCTACCGCTGTGGAAATAGCTACCAGTGATGCGCCCGCTTTAGTCGCCTGCTCGACTACAGACTGTGCTTCTTCACTGCTCTTGTTCATGACTTCCACGGCCTTGCGAGAACCGGTCTGGAGTTTTTCGATCACCTGGTTGATCTCTTCAGTCGACTCCTGTGTTCGCCCTGCAAGGGTGCGCACTTCATCGGCCACTACCGCAAAACCCCGACCCTGCTCACCCGCACGGGCAGCCTCAATCGCGGCATTCAATGCCAGCAGGTTGGTCTGCTCAGCCACGCCCTTGATTACATCCAGCACCGCGCCAATATTCTCGCTGTCCTGCTCCAGTTGATGGATGACATCCGCCGCGCTTTCAAGCTGCCTGGCAAGTTGTTGAATCGCCTGCTCGGCCTCTTCTACCAGCTGCCGACCTTCGGCCGTTTCCGTGTTGGCTTCCTGGGCAGCCTGCGCTGTGCCGGCGATATTCTTGCTTACCTCCTGTACCGTGGAGCTCATCTCATTCATGGCCGTGGCTACCTGCTCAGTCTGCGACTGCTGCTCGTAGATACTCTGGCTGGTTTGTTGGGTGATGGCTGAAAGTTCCTCGGAAGCACTACCTATTTGCTGCGCTGAACCTGAAATCTGCTGGACAACATTCTGCAGGCTGCTATTCATTTCGTTAATGGAATGGCTTAATTCGGTCAGCTCGTCATTACCCGTTGACTTCAGCGCAGAACCGGTGAGATCACCACTGGCAATTGCTTTGGCGCGATCGACCACCTCTTTCAACGGTACGGTGATCATGCGGCTGATAAAAATAGCGGTGAATACACCGATGCCGAGGGCGAATAACGTGCCTGCGACCATAATGATTTCCATCGAAGCGGTTTCACTTTCCAGTTGATGTTTATCTGCTTCAGCCAGATTTTCCTGCGAGGCGCGCATCTGCTTGAGGAGCTTCATAACGGCGCCGGCCTTTGGCGCCGCCCGGGTGCCTAACCAGTGGTTAGCTCGGTTCCAGTCTTTAGCGGCGCGCAATTTGAACATTTTGTTGGGCAGCGGAGCGAACTCGGCAAGTGTGGTTTTGTAGGTATTCCATGCACTGACCTGTCTGGTATTGAACAGATGGGTCATGTTTGCGATCTGTTTGAAGCGGGCTTCATGTATCTTCCATTTGGCATGGAAGTTATTTATGAACTGAGATTCCCCCGAGAGTAAATAAGCACGGATATTGGCCAGACCAATGGCAAAGGAACCACGACAGTCGGCCAGTAGTTTTAACAGCTTTTTGCGTTCAGGACTTGCCTCTAAACCAGCCTCCTCGTCAATCAGGGCGGTAACGGCAACAAGGGCTTTCGCGGCCCGTGGCGCGGCCTCGGTCAACAGTATTTTCAAGGCAGGGATGTTATCAGGCGTATGCGAAATATCTTCCACTTCCTGCTGGGCCGTGCGGAACTCAGCTATCAGCCCCTTCATCTCATTTAACATTTCGACATTTTTGGGGTCGGTCCAGCTTTTGGAAAATTCATCCATTTTCTGGAGTGCCAGGTCGATTTCATCCCAACCGCGCTGACGCTCGGCCTTGAATTTTTTAGCCGCCTCAGGATCCTTGCCCAGGATCATGTAACCGCGCAGGCCGGCCAGGGACAAATGGATACCATCGGTAATTTCCATACCCGCCAGCACCGTCGGCATGCGCAGCCCCAGCAGGCGATGTTCTCCCTCGGAGATTTTGCCCATCATGATAAAATTGTTAATCGAAACCAGTGCGACCACCAGCAGCACCGCACCGAAGCCCATGAACAATTTATTCTGAATCGTCAATTTCATTCGTGAGTCCTCCTTGACAAGGTTAACTGCTCTGTAGCACAGGCAGGATCGGGGAGCTGGGTCTGGATGGCATTGAATATGGCGTTCATTTTAAAAACTCCTTGTTTTTTTATTGGTTCTTAGTTTTTATAACGCATTGATTTCACATCTTTTTTATATAAAAGCTGTGAAGGATAGTAGGACATTTTCCTATGGTCACCTTACTTATCGTCGGGTATCAAAGGAACTTTAGATTTAGACTAAAAATAGTCACCGAATAAAATGAAGCGGCCCGGGCACTCATCGAACAGGCGTCGAGGCGACCAAATAGACAGGGCTTCCGGGGGTAATTGAAGTTGCGGTGGACATCACGAGACAGACTCGTGCTATGAGTGAATACAGCAAGCGCGGGGGATTTTGCAATAGCTCCCGCGCCTACTTTGACAAGACTATTCTGAGCTTGATGAGGGGGGCACCACGAACGGTAGAAATAAACTTCGCAGCCAGGCTTGCGGAGAATTGAACCCCAGGAGATTAATCAGGGGCTCTAAAGTTTATTTATAGGATGCAGGTTCCCTGACAGCGGCTAACACCTTGCCATCCATAAGTACGGCAAGATACTGTGTATCAGTTGATCCATTAGTATTATTCTTCATTTGTACGAGATAATACCAACGATTCTCTTTTTCGTGATTAAGTATGGGTTTTAACTCAAACTCGTTGATAGTTGCGTTTGAAAATTCCGGATTGAGGGTATTCCATTTTTGCACATCTTCAATAAGATTTTTCACGCTAAGTGGAGGCGCACCTTCGGATGGTTGCCAGTCTGGCGTGTTGTGGATGTCACTTTCGTTAACATAGATCACAACTTTGGCATCATCGAATGATTCAATCAGCACCAGTGGAAACTGGGCGGCAAAGACATTCTGGGCGATAAGAAAGACAAACCCTGCCAGCAATCTTGATAACATTTCACTTCTCCGTAACCATAAAACCAACAATTGTTAAATTTTACTCCCAGGCTCCAGGCTTGTCTAATCAGTATTTTGTGAGAATATTCGTGCTTTATAACGAAATTTTAACTAAACAAAAGAATCCGTAAGCAAGCGTATCGATGAGTTTTGCTTGCAGAGATTAATCATCAATACGGAGCATGGGATCCAGTTCATCCATAATATCCAGTTCTGAAAGATCGTCGAAGCCACCTATATGTTTATCACCAATATAAATTTGCGGAACAGTGTTACGCCCGCTTCGCTTGATCATTTCCCTGAGTTTGGCCTTATCACCATCGACGCGTATTTTATTGATGTTAACGCCCTTCTTTATAAGCAATTTCTCTGCGCGGGTGCAAAATGGGCAGCTAGGGGTACAGTACATAGTTACTTCTGGCATGGTTTATTTACCTCAATAATTGATAGCGTTAAGAAATTAGTTTTATTCCGTTTACATCATGCAGGGAAAAATATTCGTTTAATGCCCCGTCTATTTCCTGAATGGTATTTTTGAACAGGGCATTTTCATTATCCGCACCAAATTTCAGTGTCCCGGTTAGCGATACATGGAGTTGATCCGGGGTTAAATGGGCAGTCAGGCTGTGAATAGCGTTGCTCTGATTTGGGCGAACATGGGGCAATACAAATATCTGTACCTGGGTCGAATCAAACTGTAATTCGCTTAGCAGGGGGCGAAGACGTATACGCAACGACTGCTGGGCAAGATTTTCTAATAACCAGGCAATGCTTTCGGCTGTATTATATAAATCAGAATCGACAATATCCTTGCCGTGAAAATAATCCAGTGCGGGATAATAACCCAGCTGCTGTTCACGCACATAGAAATCGATCTGGCGCGCCAGTTCTATGCCAACGACATAAGGTGAAGACGCAACGTGTTGTTCAATAATGCTGTGCATTATTTTCAAATCGATGCTCAAGGCAACTTTGCGGCCGGGTTGAATGCTCATCAGACAGCAGCCGTTAACAACTTTATCTGTTGCTGTATCGGTTCAAATACGGGTTCAAGTTTTTTTCGCATCAATGTGCCAATAGCATCACTGCGAGAAAATATCGGGTTGACTACCTGTTCGCTAATAGCGGAAAGCACCAGCAAGGCATGCAGCATGTCTTTGGCCTCCGGCAAGGTATCAAGTATCTCTGCAAGCGCATCACCGGTTCGATCATCGATGAGTCTGGATGCGGTTTTCAATATAACCTGAATGTCATCTTCTTTTTTCGGCATCAATTCGAGGCTGCTAAAATAATCGCTGACAGCATTCAGCATAGCGATAACCATATCCTGATTGCCCGGCTTTTTCATTACCGTGTTGACAGTTGTCAAATAAGCCTGGCCTGACGCCCCAAGCAGGCGCAAAAGCTGGTCGGCGATCAGATTGCCTTTAGTGGAAAGCAGCGCCAGTTTTTCCTGGTAATTATGCAGCACTGGATGCGGATTTTTTTCAAGCGGCAGGTTGTCAGGGGTGGCGATCAGGAAACCCACCAGAAAGGCGTTCTTGCGCTGCCCCCTGCTCCACAGGTTTTGACGTGTAGCAGCTGAAATCAATTCGCCCTGTAGCACCAGTCGAACTGATTCAATGATGTCTTTTGCTTCTTCCTCAAACGGCAGGAACTCAATCAGAAATTCTGCCAGCCCGGTTCCCATTTCGCCGGCCACAACCGCATCTTTTTCCAGCATGCAGCGAGCATTGGCGGCGGTCGGCATGGCCCACCAGGCGCGACGCGCAAGTTCATCGGTCAGGCCACTGGCATGGACGACGGCAATGACGGCTTCCGGTTCACCCAGTTGTAACAGGCGTCCAAGACTTTCATCCCTGGCCTGGCCCATGCGCGTCCAGCGGCGCAGGAAAACCGGATAGCCACCGGGTGAACCCAGCACTTTGCTTGAAATCAGTTCTTTTATCGTTTTGAGATAGTGATCATCCCTGCAATTGGGATTGAGCTGCATTTTCGCCTCGCCTTTTTCCGACAGGCCGTAGACGATCATTTTTGATTCATCGATACGAATAGCCTGCAGCTCCTGATTTAACAAAATATTAAGGCGTAGACTGTCTTCACTTGATAATTCCATAGATGCTTTAATTTAGTTGCACCCGTTGCCCCCAGGGCACCGGGCTTTTGCCTTTAACCAGCCATAATACCGGATATTGTGGCATTTGTTGTGGGAACTGGCCATCAGCATCGGTAAAGTACACCAGCAGATCCGGTTGCCCGTCCTGCATCTCCGCCCAGTCAAAGACCGGCGTGAAACGGGTGCCGCCGCCACCAACAATTTTTCGCGGCAGGATAAACTCATCCCAGCACTCGAATATCCAGGGACAGTCTGTCGCCAGTTCGGCATCACAGGCCAACAAGGTAATGCGTGCACGGATCAGGCTTTTTATGGCATCGATTTCTGAAACAAATTGCTCAATTTCTGATTCAGTGATCGAACCACTGGTATCCACGGCGATATAGATATTGATCTGCGTACTGCGCAAACTGGGGTAAATGGCCGGATCACCCCGACGGGACGATGGACGTGTGTAACTGTAATCATCCCGTGCTGTCTGGGTCATAAAGTGCGCCAGTAAATTGCGCCAGGGAAGTTCCGGCTGCAGCAGAAAATCCACCAGCCGCGCCATATCCTCACCCAGTTTTCCCGCCTGCATGGCTTGCTGTGCAGCACCGGCTATACGTTGTTTCCACTGTGTATTGAGCATTTCCCGCTCCTGCATGGATAAAGGCGGTGGTTGTGCGAGAGCCGGCTCTTTCGCACGAGTCTCGGCTTGCCCGCTGCTTTTCCCCTCGCCCTGTGCCTGATCGGAATTAGACTGGTTGCCTCTGGATTGTTGGCCCTGTTCTGTGCCTTCTTTTTGCCCATCATCACTATCAGGTATATCCGCTGGCGGAGGACGATCACTTTGTCCCTGATTGTTATCGCCGGTTTTAGACTCATCATCGTAGAGATGATCATCCATAGGCTCATTGTTGTCGAACTCATCGATGAAGGGATAGATTTCTTCCGCTGTCATGCCGTTATAACTTTTTTCCAGCAATGTGTTGGGCGGTGGTTTCAGACCATCATTTATTAACAGGGGATTGATGGCATAGTCACAGGCAAGATCCCAGCGCATCTTGATACGGTGGCCGCGCCGGGCAAAATGCGAGAGTGCGCAATGCAGCGCTTCGTGAGCCAAAACAAACTGGATTTCTTCGACGTTTAGCTGTTCGATGTATTCAGGATTGTAAAATATTTTTCGCGCATCAGTGGCGGTGGTTCGGCACCATTGGGGATCGCCGGCTACCAGTGGCAAACGTAGCACCAACGCGCCCAGAAAGGGCTTGTCGATAATTAGCCGGGTGCGTGCGGCGCTGAGTTTAGTTTCGATGTCGCTCATGATTTTTTCAACGTGAAATGCCCGCTGTTTGGGTGCAAAGGCGTTAAGACGCGAAGAACGCAGAGATAAATAAGGTGATTAGCAGTTCCTGGTGTAATTAGGCGAGTAGTCATTCAACATAAAAACCTTTGCGTCTTAGCGCCTTTGCGTTAGATTTTTTATCCCGTTTAACTGTACAACATCACATCGGCTACCGCCTTTGACCACTGGGCAAACTGCGGTAGCTCAAAAAGATCCTGGCCAATCGCTCGATGCATATCGGAGACCAGCATTACACCCATTTCCTTTTGTGGGAAAACACTGGCGTAATCCAGTATGTTGCCATGCACTTTTGCGGCCTCACTGGTTTCCTTGCAACGAATTGCATGGCCCACCAGCGCGGCGGCTACGGCATATTGCAGATCAATTTCTTTCGGCGCAGCTAGTTTTTCACCATTGATAATAGCGTCGATGTCGGGCAGTTGATCGAGGTTGCGAATAAAGGCATCCAGTTCGATGCCCGCGGCAGGGCCGACACAGGCCTGCAGGGTGCCGAGTCGCAGTTCGTTTTTAAACTCGAATTTTTTCAACGCCCGATGAGTGAACTCCCAGGAACGTGGTGAGGGAAAGGCCACCGGGTTATGCGTCGGATCAAACTCGAACAGCATTTCCGGGCGAAAGCGTAAAAAGGCAATAATGCGATCATCAATATTGTTTTGATAAGCCCATGCCACCCAGTCATCGAGATTCAACTCAAACTCAAAATGGGAAAAGCGGTTAGCCAACGGCGCAGGCATACTGTAGGTGACACCGCGATCACCCTGACGATTACCGGCGGCGATGATGGCCCAACCATCTGGGACTTCGTAGTCTCCCAGGCGACGATCAAGAATCAACTGATAGGCGGCTGCAGAAACGCTGGGCGGGGCGGAGGTGATTTCATCCAGAAATAGAATGCCCTCGCTGCCATGACGCTCGGTGTCTGGCAACATGCCGGGAACAGCCCACTCCACTTTATCGCCATCACGAAACGGAATACCGCGCAGATCGCTGGGTTCCATTTGCGACAGACGAATATCGAGTAACGACACACCGTGTTTCTGTGCAACCTGGGCGACGATTTGTGACTTGCCAATACCCGGCGCACCCCAGATCATCATCGGGGTGTGGTATCCCTCGCGGGTGCTGGTGAATTCGGTTTCAATGACGGTATTAAGGTGGGCTGGACGCATAGATTATCTACTGTAAAATATTCTAGAAAATAATGCTCTCCATCATAAAATTCAAAACAATGCGATGAGCAGTATTGCAGGTAAAAATTGTTAGTCTCTAGGGTCTGTTGATCTTTCAGATGTTAGGCTGATTTTGAGAAAATTTTAGTCCTGACAAGGCATTTTTTACATATCAATGCACTCCATTGATAGTAAAAAATAACGCAGGCAGGGCTAAAATTAGCCAAAATCAGACAATAGATGAAAGATCAACAGACCCTAGCAAAGTTAGATTATTATCTGTTTTTTGCTTTAAGTGGGAAGCGTTCAGGATGTTCAATAGACTCGACTGTTAAATCGACATCAATATCAGGCCAATAGAAATGGTTTTCACCTTGTTCTTCTACATTTAAAATAGATTCAACAGTTTGGTTTTTAAACCAGGGAAAATCATCATATGACATGAATAACTCTTTATTCTGAGCCAGAAGCCATATGCCATGCGCTGAGATGTTTGTAACCTCAACGGCTAAAGTGTTGTTTCCATGCGCTAATGAGTTCATTGTAATGTGCCTCTATTAATGCTTCGATTTCTTTAAGTTGCTTTCTATTGTAGTGACAGTTCTTTGCAAGTTCAATTTCTGGTTCAAGCCAGAATTTTGCTTCACCATCACCAGAGAACACATGAACATGCATTCTTTCCTCTTCATCTTGAGAAAAAGAAAAATCTATAGCCGCACTCTCTGAATATTGTAGGACTCATATTTTTCTTTTCCTAAATAAGATTATGTGTTTATTTCAATACTGGTTATTAAAAGCCGGCTTTGGCGTACCACTTTTTCGCTTCTTCCGGATTCTTTTCCACGCCGTTGCCCTGTTCATACATCATCGCCAATGTCGTCTGGGAGCCGGCCAGTCCCTGTTCGGCAGCCAGTGTGAACCACTTGACGGCGGCTGCGGGATCTTTTTCCACACACTCTCCTTCCATATACATGAAACCCAGTCCGTGCTGGGCGATGGCATGGTTCTGCTCGGCCGCCGCCTTCATCCATTTTACAGCCTCATTGTCGTTTTGCGCCACGCCGAGACCGTTCTGATACATGATCGCGAGGCGATGCTGGGCTTCGGCATTGCCATCATGAGCAAAGGGGCCCAGCAACTGGGCGGCGCGCGCGAACTGCTTGGACTCAAACGCAGACATGGCGCTGTTGAATTCGACTTCCCGGTTGGCATCAAAATTGTTGGTATCGGACATATTCTTTTCTCCCGCTCAGCCATTGGCCGACGATGTTAGCTTCAATTCTCAAACGCAGTATTATATCCTGATTTCTTTATCCGACAAAGCTACTAAGGTATTACTGATTAGGGATATACCTGTTTATTTTCCCCTCTCTATAGGGATATACAGGCCGTGCCGGCAGACAGGTATACTCGCGAAACTCAAAAGTTTATCCAGAACAACTGGGTACGTTTAATTAACACAAGGGTATAACGCATTGAGCCAGCCTGACCTCAAAGAGATCAGACTGACTGCGATTCAGGAAATCGCAACCGGCCCGGAATACAGCAAGAACCTCAACTATGAAGAGGCCCTGGGGCGATGCAGTATATCCTTTCCGGCGATGGCGATCCGGTTCAGGCAGCTGTTTTCCTGATTGCCCTGCGCATGAAGCGTAAAATCCCGTATTAATACTAAGGGTGTTCCGCTGCCAAAAGATCTCCCCGCAGCATACTGGGGTTTGATGTGAATGCGGCGGCAGAAACAGGCATGGAGCGTTGCAAGGAAAAGTGGGATCTACCCGCGATTGTCTGGTATATTCCGCATCAATTTGTCTTCATCGCCCTGGGCGCTATAAGACGCTGGCGGAATCTGCAGAGATTGTGCGCAAAACACTGGATTCCGGTGCAGCACTGGCACGGCCTGAAGCCGCCAGAGGCTGACCCAATTTTTATTTTGATTAACTTTTAGCTGATACACGAGGAGATTCTAATGAACCAGGCTTATTATGATGCAGTAGTGAAAATGGAAGGAATGGGTGTCGATGCCGAGTACATCCAGGGCTGGCAGGGTGGCTTTTTGCACAACCCGGAACGCGAAGAACAGCGCGTGACCGAAGCCTACAGTGCAGGCTTCGAAGACGGTCAGAACGCGACCACTGACAACTTTGGTAAATGGGCCAAGTAACGAACTGAGACTTTCAGTTGGTCAGTAAAAAAGCGGGCTTGTGGCCCGCTTTTTTTATGCCCTGTTTTTATTTTAATCTTGATGGGTTTCACTTCGTTCTACCCATCCTGCCCTTTTATATATGCCGTAGGATGGGTAGAGCGAAAGCGAAACTCATCAACGCAAGTCACTATTATTTAAAGAGATTAGGTATGGCGCGCTTGATGTGTAAATGGATTTCGGGAACTTCGATATCCATCACCTGTGAGCTGACCCACTTGCTATGTCGTTCGCCCAGAACCCGGGTAATCTGTTCACCGAAAAAACGCTTCATACCAAAGCTGGCGCCCTCTTCATCGGAATAATTAAACTCGGCATAATCTGACATACGTCGATTTAGTGTGTCGATGAAAGCCTGGCGATAATTGCCTTTGCCGAGGACATCCCGCAGGTTATCCTCGAGATGTTTCGCACACCTGGAGGCGAGTTCAGTAATGAAACGCATGCGCTCATTTTCATCAAATCGCTCAATGGTCATGCGATCGGTCAAATGGATCGAAAAGGCAAGAAATTCGGTAATCACATCCAGTCGCTGTTGTTGGGAATCGGTCTGGTAATCCTCATTTTCCAGGCTCAGCACGCCATTGGTCGCGATGCGCCAGAGAATAAAGGCGACCGCGCCGGCGATTTCTTCAATACTATGGGTCTTATTTTTTTTGTTCCAGCGGCTTTTGATTCGCAAAATATTTAATCCTCTTTATTAAGTAAAGTTAAAGTAATATAGATATAATGACTTTATCTTTATGTTCTATATAAATATAAGCTATTTCGAGTTGCTCTCGCCAGGACGCAGGGTTCGCAGCGAAAACAGTGCAGTTCTCTGCACACCCAGCGGCTTTGCGAGACGATATTTACCTGCATATGCTCAGGAATTCGGGACATTTTATTAGTCACAAGCCTCACTATTTTGCTAAGGTATAAAGATACTATCTATTTTAACTCAACCGTGAAAAATATATGTATCCCGAATTAGCTAGTTCCGAATTATTTGCGTTCAGTCAGGACGTACAGAAAAACTGCCATATTTCGGATGCGCAGTTTGCCGGCAATTACACCCTGTGTATTTACCTGTTAAAAATGCGTGAATTTTACCGTTGGGAAACGCAACAGTCTTTTAATGCCAGACTGGGCAATGAGGAAGTCGGAAACTGGTTAAAGCAACGTGAGGCGCTTTGGAGCAAGCTGGAAGATGGCGCCTTCCAACCTTTACAGATTGATGGACAACAGTTCGAAGCTTTCGAGAGTGAAGCAATCAACCGGCGCCTACAGGCGCACAATCTGATCTACAGTGGCGGCTTTGGTCGAGGAGCACAGCCACATTTTTTCCTCGCCGAACAGCTGCAAGCGATCGAACACTGTGACTACACGGTGCTGATCGCCGGGCATGAGTTTGCTCGCGATCTGGGCGCACCACCGGCCATGTCGCAGGGGCGGACGATTTATATTCGGCGTGAATCCCTGCGCCGCATGCTCTGGGAAAAAATTGAGGAATGGCGCTGGAATCGGCCACACAACGCCATGGAACGTACGCTGGTTGAATATGATTTCAACGCTGACAACTGCGAGGCCGTACTGGAACAACTCACCGATGCGGAGCTGGCGTCCGTACTGGATCATGAAATTGGTGAGATCCGTGCGCAGGATCAGCTCGGTGAGGCCTGGGAGACATTGCTGGCAAGTCTGCCGCACTCGAAAGTGGAAATCATGCTGCGTGCGGCACGAGATCATCTGGCTGATGCCCTATCCACCCTGCCCGCTCTGTTGCAACGTCGGCAGACCGCCTCGATTCATTTTTATTTCGCCAATTTGAACAGCATGCGCAAATACCTGTACCCAGCATTGGTAGCCGCTTATGAGGGCTGGTGTCAGGGTGAACGCTTTGCCGAATTAAAAAAACAGATGCTGGCCGGTAAAGCACACTGGCAGGCCTTATGTGAAGATGTCCTGTTGCTTGCAGACAGCGAAGGAAATCCAGACATAAAATCCATTGAGCGGCGGATCGAAGACGGGCGTCTGTAAGGAAGTTGAGTAGCACACTAAAAATTGTGTCATTCCGGCATGTTCTTAGCCGGAATCCAGTGGCTCGAACTCTAAATAGCTGTTCCAAATACCAG
>Ga0316207_10000483_pt1 | contig 64204 bp, 58 predicted proteins | sample 6weekpyrite_MG_FD_204943 | JGI IMG/M metagenome (GOLD analysis project Ga0316207, IMG submission 204943) | Microbial mat bacterial communities from mineral coupon in-situ incubated in ocean water Damariscotta River, Maine, United States -... | ecosystem: Environmental > Aquatic > Marine >... | reverse complement strand
TTGTCTTTTGCCCAGCTGCTATGTTAGCCTCTTTTCATGGCAAGACCCCTAAGAATAGAATTTTCAGGCGCTCTGTATCATGTAACCTCACGAGGTGATGGTCGGGAAGATATATATCTTGATGATGAAGATAGAAAAATTTATCTGGAAGTATTACGTGATGTATGCAAACGCTTCAACTGGGTAGTTCATGCCTATTGCTTAATGACAAATCACTACCATTTGCTCATAGAAACACCTGATAGTAATTTATCCAAGGGTATGAGACAGCTAAACGGAGTCTATACACAGCGATTTAATCGTAAGAATAATCGAGTTGGGCATGTGTTTCAGGGGAGATACAAAGCCATCATTGTTCAGAAAGAATCTTATTTATTAGAATTGGCGCGTTATATAGTATTGAACCCTGTAAGAGCGCAGATGGTGAGATCAGCCAGGGACTGGTCATGGAGTAGTTATAGAGCAACAGCAGGGCTTATCAATGCAGATAAATGGCTAACTGTTAATTGGATTTTATCGTCATTTTCACGAAAAAAGATTGAAGCGATTAAGCTATATAGAACTTTTATCTCAGAAGGACGAAGCCAACTAGAACCATGGCGAGAATTAAAAAATCAGATTTATTTGGGAGATGAAAAATTTGTTGATGAGATGCAGTGCAAGATATCAGCGGAAATCAATCTGAGTGAAATACCCTCATCACAAAGGCGGCAAGTGGCGAAGTCGCTTGAGTATTACGAAAAGAAATATATTAATAGAAACACCTCAATACTCAAAGCATATGAAAGTGGCGCCTATAGTATGAAAGACATTGGTGATTATTATAGGTTGCATTATTCAAGGGTTAGCCGCATTATAAAGGCACAAAGCAAGACCTGACTCCTTGTTGACCCAGTTCTAAAAGAGGATTTTAAGGAAGCACTCGCCGCGCTTCAATTACAGTTTGAGGCGCAGTGTTATGCGTGATTTTGTGGGGATCCCTCAGGGTCGGAGCCAAATTTTGATTCCGACCCCGTGCAGGTTCAAGCATCTCTTGCTATGGTCGATATAGCGAGTATTCCCATAGAAAAGGGCGGTCTGGAATGAGCAACAATTCTGTACATGACGTACTGATCATCGGTGGCGGTGTCTCCGGTACCGCGTTGCTGTACCAGCTGGCGCGCTTTACCGATCTTAAACGCATCGCCCTGCTGGAGAAATATTCCGATCTGGCGACGGTGAACTCACATGGCCGTAACAATAGCCAGACCCTGCACTGCGGCGATATCGAAACCAATTACTCACTGGAAAAAGCCCGTGAGGTGCAACGTACCGCACGCATGCTGGTTAACTTCAGTTTAGCGTCCCCAGATCATGATCAGTGGCTTTTCAAACATTCGAAAATGGTCATCGGGGTCGGTGAACAGGAAGGCCGATTTTTGCGCGAGCGTTATGAAACTTTTTCATCCGATTTTCCGGCCATGCGCTTTATCATGCGTGATGAGATCGCAGGACTGGAACCCAATGTCGTGCAGGGGCGCAAAGAAGAAATTAATGCGATTGCGATTCTCGATGAATACACGACAGTCAATTTTTCGACCTTATCCCGAGCGTTTGCGAAGCAGGCGCAGGCGGTCGAGAATAAACAGGTCGAGGTGGCACTGAATACCTATGTTGGCAAGATCCACAAGGACGGCGACCTTTATCAGGTGCAAACAAATAAAGGCCGTTATCAGGCGCGTTTTGTCGTGGTCTGCGCGGGTGGACACAGCCTGTTATTCGCCCACCAGATGGGACATGGCTTGCATTATTCCTGCCTGCCAATGGCGGGCAGTTTTTATTATGTACCCAGGTTGCTACAGGGCAAGGTGTACACGGTACAAAATGACAAACTGCCGTTTGCTGCGATTCATGGTGATCCGGATATTCTGGTGCCGGAAAAAAGCCGGCTGGGGCCGACGGCCTTGATGACGCCGGTACTGGAGCGTTACAACATCAGCACCCTGCCAGAATTTTTGCGTGTGCTGCGTCTGGATCTGGATGTGCTGCGGGTAATGTGGGATCTGTTTAAGGTGTCCGATATTCGTAATTATATTTTCAGAAACATGCTCTATGAAATTCCCGTTGTCCGGCGTCGGCTGTTTTTGCGCGATGCGCGTAAAATCATTCCGGAACTAAAACTGGATGATCTGAGTTTTGCGTCTAAAATTGGCGGCGTACGCCCGGTGATGATCGATAAACAGGCGCGCAAGCTGCACATGGGCGAGGCAAAACTCGATACCGGTGAGGGTATTATTTTTAACATGACGCCATCTCCCGGCGCCACCAGTTGCCTGGGCAATGCGGAAGGGGATGTACGTATTATCGCAGACTATCTGGGCTGTGGCTTCGATGAAGCCGCCTTTACTGAAACCCTGCTGGGTGAAGACAGTTCGTCGACAGGCAAGAAAGAAATAGCCTGATCAACGTCGCCGGATGGGCACATAATCACGCTGCGCGGGTCCCACATAGAGTTGCCGCGGCCGACCGATACGCTGATCTTTTTCGGCAATCATTTCCATCCACTGCGCCACCCAGCCAACCGTGCGGGCAATGGCAAACATCACCGTAAACATGTTGGCCGGAATGCCCAGCGCCTTGTAGATAAGGCCAGAATAGAAATCAACATTGGGATAGAGTTTGCGTTCGATGAAGTACTCATCATTGAGCGCAATTTCTTCCAGACGCAGCGCCAGCTCGAACTGGGGATCATCGTCATCACCCAGTTTCTCCAGTACCTCGTGACACATCTTGCGAATGATGCGCGCACGGGGATCATAGTTTTTATAAACCCGATGACCAAAGCCCATGAGGCGAAACGGATCTTTCTTGTCCTTGGCGCGGGCGATGTAGTTGGGGATATTTTTCACCTCACCAATTTCATCGAGCATGGTCAGTACCGCTTCATTGGCGCCGCCATGCGCGGGTCCCCAGAGTGCGGCGATGCCCGAGGCGATGCAGGCAAACGGATTGGCGCCGGAACTTCCGGCCAGACGCACGGTGGAGGTACTGGCGTTTTGTTCGTGATCGATGTGTAAAATGAAAATCAGATCCAGGGCTTTTTCTGCTACCGGATCGACCTGGTATTCCTCGCAGGGAACGGAGAACATCATGTTTAACAAGTTGCCGGCGTAGCTGAGATTATTATCGGGATAGACCTGCGGCTCGCCGATGGAATGTTTGTAACTGGCGGCAGCGATGCTGGTCATTTTTGCAATCATACGGTGGGCAGCGATCTTGCGGTGTTCCGGGTTGGTGATGTCGGTCGAGTCATGGTAGAAGGCCGAGAGTGAACCGACCACGCCGACCATGATCGCCATCGGGTGGGCGTCATGGTAAAAGCCGCGAAAGAAACTTTTCAGGCTTTCGTTGAGCATGCTGTGATGGGTGATGATTTTGTAGAAGTCGTCGAGTTGTTCGGTAGTGGGCAGCTCGCCATAGAGCATCAGGCAGGCGACTTCGAGAAAACTGCTTTTCTCCGCCAGTTGTTCAATCGGGTAGCCACGATAAAGCAGGATGCCTTCATCACCATCAATAAAGGTGAGCTTGCTCTGACAACTGGCGGTGGACAGAAAACCGGGATCATAGGTGAAGTAACCCAACTCACGATAAAAACGGCCGATATCAATGGTGGCTGGTCCGTGGGTGCCGTGTTTTAGTGGCAGCTCGATTTTTCGACCACTGGCGTTATCGATAATGGTGACGGTGTCTTTGCTCATGGTGTTGTGTTCCTGCTCCATGTAGGATGCTGCTGAGGAACGAAGTGCATCAAATACTCGATCGATGCGCTTCGTTCCTCAGCACATCCTACGTGATGAGATTTTCAATATTCGATATCATGGAAACCATATGCATTCATGGCAGGCGGGCGATATCTTCCCTGACCATGGTCGCCGATCGCTCAAAGTCAGCCTGTTCCTGCGCATTCAGATGTAATTCGATAATTTTCACCAGGCCGTTTTCATCCAGTACCGCCGGTATGCCCATAGCGATGCCTTGCTGGCCGTATTCGCCGTTGAGAATACTGACGCAGGGCAGGATGCGGCGGCGATTATGACTAATGGCATCGACCATGGATGCAATAGCGGCAGCCGGTGAGTCGTAGGCGCTGCTGTGTTGCTTGAGGGCGAGGATTTCACCGCCGCCTTTACGGGTGCGTTCTGCGATCTGCTCAAGCGTCTGTGGGTCGAGAAACTCTTCGATGGGGATGCCGGAAATATCGGTAAAGCGCGCCAGCGGCACCATCGCATCGCCATGCCCGCCGAGCACCAGTGCGGAAATGTCCTTAACAGAATAGCCGGTTTCCATAGCGATGAAACTGGTCATGCGTGCGGTGTCCAGCGCACCGGATTGACCAAACACACGTTCTCGCGGCCAGCCGGTTTTTTTCCAGGCATGATAGGTCAGCACATCAACGGGATTGGTGACCATCAGCAGCATCGCCTGCGGCGCATGCTTCAACATGGCTTCGACGATGCCGTCGATAATGGATAAATTGGCGTCAAGCACATCGGAGCGTGACATACCGGGTTTGCGCGGAAAGCCGGCGGTGATAATGACCATATCGGAGTCGGCCATCGCGGCAGGATCCGTATCACCATTTACCCGGGTGTCAAAACGCAGGAGCGAGGCGGATTCCTGAATATCCAGCGCTACACCCTGGGGCACGCCGTCATGGATGTCGATCAACATCAGTTCACGGCAGAGTTCTTCCTTGGCCAGGATCTGGGCGGTGGATTCACCGACACGACCGGCGCCGACAATTGTGATTTTTTTCATTTCACTCGCCTCCTGCGTATGTTGCTTGCTACTACCTCTGCGGTTTGTTGCGAAGTTCTATTGCAGGTGCGGCTGCAGCCGCACATGTTCGCCCGAAGGCGAACCTGCTCAAAGTGTAGGTGAGAACAAAGCTGCTTGCTAGCGGCCTGGGATTTAGAGCATGTCCATCATCATCTGTGCGGCATTCGACAGGGTCCGTCCAGGATGCCAGACCAGTCCCAGTTTGCGGCTTACATACAATTTGGCAATTTTCAGGACCTTTAGTTCAGCATTCAGCATATTTTCAGGCAGCACACTCCAGCCCAGGCCGATGCTTACCAGCATTTTTATGGTTTCCAGATTATTGGTGGACATGCGTACGTTGATGGGGCGATCAATGGTGCGCGCCACCATCTCTCGGGTGTAGGTGCCGGAGTTGGGCAAAATGGCGGGATACTCAAGCAATTGTGCAAGACGAACAGACTTTTTTGTGGCCAGGGAATGCCTGGTGCTGGCGACGACAGCCATGGGGTCATTCCACACCAGCCGGGTTTTTAGATCCGTGGGTAATGCCAGAGGCAGGGTAATAATGCCCAGTTCCAGCTCCCCCTGCCGGATGGCTTTGCAGGCTTCTTCCGATGCCATAAAGTGCAGGTTCAGATCCACCTGTGGATAGCGCGAGGTATAACGGCGCAGCACCGGTGGCAGGCGATGCAGGCCAATGTGGTGGCTGGTGCCAATGCTAAGCTGACCGGTAACTTCATTTGACAAACTGGAAATGGCGCGACGGCTGTCCTCGACTTCCTGCAGAATGCGCTGTGCGCGGGGCAGCAGCGCCTGACCGGCCTCGGTCAGACTGATACGGCGGCTGATGCGATCAAACAGCGCACATTCCAGCTCTGTTTCCAGCGCGGCGATGCGTTTGCTCACCGCCGGCTGGGTCAGAAACAGCTTTTCCGCGGCGCGGGAGAACGACCCGCACCTGGCCACGGTGACGAAGGCATGCAGACTGGCAATATCCATGTTTATTCCTTTATGGAATGGTAAATATAAAAATAATGAATTTGAGTAATAGTATAAACGAGACTAGAATTCAACGCAGCTGAAAATACTCAGGCAACCGGATGTAAATATAATGGCAGGCAAAACTTTATACGATAAATTGTGGGATGCGCATGTTGTTCGTGACAATGGCGATGGTACCGCTTTGCTCTACATTGACCGTCAACTCGTGCATGAAGTCACTTCACCGCAGGCCTTCGAAGGTTTGCGGCTGGCCGGGCGTAAACCCTGGCGCGTGAGTGCGACACTGGCCACACCTGATCATAATGTGCCGACCACCGTTGAGGAACGCCAGAGCGGCGTAGACGGCATTCTCGATCCGGTGTCCCGTTTGCAGGTGCAGACCCTCGACGAAAATTGCAGGGAATTTGGTATCACCGAATTTAGCATGAATGATATCCGCCAGGGCATCGTTCATGTCATTGGCCCCGAAGAAGGCGCAACCCTGCCGGGCATGACTGTGGTTTGTGGTGATTCCCATACCTCAACTCATGGTGCGTTTGGCGCACTGGCTTTCGGTATCGGTACCTCGGAGGTGGAGCACGCATTGGCGACCCAGTGCCTGGTGCAGAAAAAATCGAAAGCCATGCGCATTCGTGTTGAGGAAGTGGCGCTCGCGGGTGTTACTGCCAAGGATATTGTGCTGGCCATCATCGGTGAGATCGGTACGGCGGGCGGCACCGGCTATGCGATTGAGTTCGCTGGTCAGGCAATTCGGGACCTGTCTATGGAAGGCCGCATGACACTGTGCAATATGGCCATCGAGGCTGGCGCACGAGCCGGGATGGTGGCAGTGGATGAGAAGACTATCGATTATGTCAAAGGTCGACCTTATGCACCGAAAGCGGATGTCTGGGAACAGGCAGTGGCCGACTGGCGGACTCTGCATTCCGATGCAGATGCTGTTTTTGATAAGGAAGTGCTGATCGAGGCCGCCACTATTACTCCACAGGTAACCTGGGGTACGTCACCGGAAATGGTGGCTGCCATTGATGGTCAGGTGCCCGATCCAGCGAATGAGTCGGACAGTGTCAAACGAGAGAGCATGAAGGCGGCACTGGCCTACATGGGGCTGGAAGCGAATACACCGATAACAGATATTCTTATAGATAAAGCCTTTATTGGCTCCTGTACCAATTCGCGTATCGAGGATTTACGCGCTGCCGCTGCGGTGGCCAGAGGTCGCAAGGTGGCGGACACGGTTAAACTGGCACTGGTGGTGCCGGGTTCCGGGCTGGTAAAACAGCAGGCCGAGGAAGAAGGACTGGATAAAATTTTTATCGAAGCCGGATTCGAGTGGCGCGAACCGGGCTGCTCTATGTGCCTGGCGATGAACGCCGATCGACTGGAGCCGGGTGAACGTTGCGCTTCGACCTCCAATAGAAATTTTGAAGGCCGGCAGGGGCAGGGCGGACGCACGCATCTGGTCAGTCCGGCGATGGCCGCGGCGGCAGCGGTTGCCGGGCATTTTATTGGCGTGCGTGATTTGCCGGGTGGGTGAAAATCCAACGCAGAGAACGCAAAATGTCAAAATTCAATTTCTTTGCGTCCTCTGCACCGTGAGAACCTCGCTTCGTGAGTTTCATTCGGTACTTCCTACGCTGCGCTCCGGTCGCGTCTTTGCGTTAAAAACTGAGGTTTGACTAATGGAAAAATTCAAAACATTTACCGGGATTGTCGCACCGATGGATCGGCCCAATGTGGACACCGATGCGATCATCCCCAAACAATTTTTAAAGTCGATCAAGCGTACCGGCTTTGGTCCCAATCTGTTTGATGAATGGCGTTATCTGGACCACGGCGAGCCGGGCATGGATAATAGTCGGCGACCATTGAACCCGGATTTTGTTCTCAATCAGGAACGTTATCAGGGCGCGCAAGTTTTACTGGCGCGAGAGAACTTCGGTTGTGGTTCCAGTCGCGAACATGCGCCCTGGGCGCTGGAGGACTATGGCTTCCGCGTGATCATCGCGCCGAGCTTTGCCGATATCTTTTTCAACAACTGTTTCAAGAACGGTCTTCTGCCCATCGTCCTGGAAGAGGGTATTGTAGACGACCTGTTCCACGAGCTGGAAGCCACGCCCGGCTATACGCTTACAGTGGATCTGGATGCGCAGATCATTCGCAGGCCGGATGGCAGTGAGATTTCGTTTGATGTAGATGCGTTTCGCAAATACTGCCTGCTCAACGGGCTGGACGACATCGGCATGACCCTGCAGCATGCAGACGATATTCGGGCATATGAAAAGCGGCGCAAACAGGAAGCGCCATGGTTGTTTTAGTGATCAGTAGCTAGTGGCTGGTAGCAAGGGTAGAACCAGGGTTTCCTTGCCACCAGCTACTAGCCACCAGCAACCTGGTTTAAATACAGTACACATTGTTTTAACATCGGGAAATCAAATTCATGTCTAAAAATATTTTAATCCTCCCCGGCGACGGGATTGGTCAGGAAATCGTCGCTGAGGCGGTGAAGGTGCTTGACTGTTTGAAAAAAGACTTCGGTCTGAAGGTAGAGCTGGAAGAGGCGCTGGTGGGTGGCGCAGCCTATGATGATAGTGGTTCGCCGTTACCGGAGAGCACGCTGAAGCTGGCGAAACAGGCCGATTCGCTTTTACTCGGCGCGGTGGGCGGTTATAAGTGGGAGTCGCTGGATATTGCCGTGCGTCCGGAGAAGGGCCTGCTGGGCCTGCGCGCCGAGCTGGAACTGTTCGCCAACCTGCGCCCGGCAATCCTGTATCCACAACTGGCGGAGGCCTCGACCTTAAAGCCTGAGGTGGTGTCCGGGCTGGACATCATGATCGTGCGCGAGCTGACCGGCGGGATTTACTTTGGTCAGCCCCGAGGCGTGCGTGTGCTCGACAACGGCGAAAAGGAAGGCTACAACACCCTGGTCTATCGTGAATCGGAAATCGAGCGCATCGCAAAAGTAGCGTTTGATATTGCGAGCAAGCGTGACAGTCGTGTTTGCTCGGTGGACAAGGCCAACGTGCTTGAATGCACCGAGCTCTGGCGTGAGGTGGTCAACCGGGTCGGCGAAGATCATAAAGAGATTGAACTGAGCCACATGTACGTGGACAATGCCGCCATGCAGCTGGTGCGGGCGCCGAAGCAGTTCGACGTGATGGTTACCACCAACATGTTCGGCGATATTCTTTCCGACTGCGCCGCGATGCTCACCGGTTCCATCGGCATGCTGCCCTCGGCCTCGCTGGATGCGAACAGCAAGGGCATGTATGAACCGATTCACGGTTCGGCGCCGGACATCGCCGGGCAGGGCGTGGCGAATCCTTTGGCGACCATTCTGTCGGTGGCGATGATGTTACGCTACAGCCTGGACGAGGCCGCGCTGGCAGATCGCATCGAACAGACGGTCAACAGCGTACTGGATCAGGGGCTGCGCACCCAGGATATATTCAGTGAAGGCATGAACAAAGTCAGCACCGCAGAAATGGGCGATGCGGTGGTTGCCGCGATGCGGCAACAGTGACGGGTTGCGGGTGGCGGGTAGCAGGGAAAACCTCGCTACTAGCCACCAGCTACTAGCTACTTGAATTTAAAGAGGCAGGGCAATGAAAAAAGTTGGGTTGATAGGTTGGCGCGGCATGGTGGGGTCTGTGCTGATGCAGCGCATGCGTGAGGAAAAAGACTTTGATCTAATTGAGCCGATTTTCTTCACCACCTCGCAGACCGGTCAGCCGGGGCCGGAGGTGGGTAAGGACGTGCCTGCGCTGAAAGATGCGAAAGACATCGATGAACTGAAAGTCATGGATGTAATTCTCTCCTGTCAGGGCGGCGGCTATACCGAGGACGTCTATCCCAAACTGCGTGCGGCGGGCTGGAAGGGCTACTGGATCGATGCGGCTTCCACCCTGCGCATGGAAGATGACAGCATCATTGTCCTGGATCCGGTCAATCTGGAGGTTATCAGGGATGGCCTGAGCAAGGGCGTGAATACCTTTGTCGGTGGTAACTGTACCGTGAGCCTGATGTTGATGGCGCTGGGCGGCCTGTTCCAGCATGATTTAATTGAATGGATTACGCCGATGACTTACCAGGCTGCCTCCGGCGCCGGTGCGCGCAACATGCGTGAGCTGTTGCAGCAGATGGGTTCCCTGAGTGATTCAGTCAGCGATCTGCTTGATGATCCGGCCTCGGCTATTCTGGAAATCGATCGTAAGGTTACGGCGCATATGCGCGGTGACAGTTATCCGATGGACAACTGGGGTGTGCCGCTGGCAGGCAGCCTGATCCCCTGGCTCGACAGTCAGCTTGAAACCGGCCAGAGCCGTGAGGAATGGAAGGCTGAGGTGGAAACCAACAAGATTCTGGGTAACCAGCATCCGATCCCGATTGACGGCATCTGTGTGCGCATAGGCGCGATGCGCTCTCATTCCCAGGCGCTGACCATTAAACTGAAAAAAGACGCGCCGCTGGATGAAATCGAAAGCATGCTGGCCGATGCCAACGACTGGGTTAAAGTGGTGCCCAATGAGCGTGAGCGAAGCATGAAGGAGCTGACTCCGGCGGCAATCACCGGCACTTTAACCGTGCCGATTGGCCGCCTGCGCAAGCTGACCATGGGCAAGGACTTCCTTTCAGCCTTTACCGTGGGCGATCAGCTGCTCTGGGGCGCGGCGGAACCCCTGCGGCGGATGTTGCGGATTCTGCTGGATGAGGAATAAGCAAGTTTAAGGTTTTTTTGGGATTGGGCGATAAACAGTCTTAAGAAACAGTAATAAGGCGGATATTTTTGATGCGATTTCTTCAGTTTTAGCCTGGCGCCGAATGTCTGCCGCCATAGATGACAGGCTGGTGGTAATATTCGGTGAGGGGGCACATTAAAAGGTGTTCAAACCACGGAAATTTTGGTAAAAGACTATTTGTAAGCTATAGTTACTGAAGACTTGTAAAGGCTATTCAAAGCTAAATCAAGTAACTTATTGAAAAATAAATAAAATTGCTGCATTTGCTCTGTCGCTGCCCTGATTTTCTAATCAGACAGAGGGATTGGGTGAATTTGGCTGAGGATTACGCCAAAAGCGTGACGGACAGGAGAGGTTTAAATATGCTGCGTAAGCTGCCCGGATTTTTAACAGCATGCATTTTGATACTAACGCCCCTGGTTGCCAGTGCTCTGGGGTTTGGCAATATTAAGCTCAACTCTGCGCTCAATGAGCCATTGGATGCAGAGATTGGGTTGCTATCGGCAAGCGTGGATGAAGTTAGCGGATTGACCGTGAAAATGGCTTCACGCGAAGCATTTTTACGCGCCGGCGTTGATCGCCCCGCCTTTCTGAACGCGTTCAATATAGAAATCAAGAGTCGGGCAGATGACACGTTCTATATACACCTGACCAGCCGCCAGCCGGTACGCGAACCCTTCCTGAATTTCCTGCTTGAACTCAACTGGTATAACGGTCGCATCCTGCGCGAATATACTGTCCTGCTGGATCCCCCCGGGCATGTAGTGAAACAGCCGGCGGTAATTGCTACCCCGGAAGTGACCCAACCTGCACAGATTGCCAGAAAGCCCGAACCGGCGCCTGAGGCTGTTGTTCCTGTTCCTGCGCCAGTGGCCGTTGAACCTGAACCTGAATCGGCGCCGGAACCCGCTCCCCTCGTTGCTGAAGAACTGTCACCGCCGATACCGATAGAGGAAGAAGCTGTTGCGCCACAGGAACCGACTGCTGCAGGCGAGGCAGCCTTGCCCGAGCCGGCCGAAGCTATCGTTGAGCCGGAGTCCATCCAGCCGAGTACAGAAGTACTACCGGAACCCGCCGTTGTAACTGAGGACAGCATGGTAGTGGCGCCCATGGCAGGGGCTGTGGTCACCGAAGAAGCCAGCGCTTTCAGCGATGACACCGAACTGTTTCCGCGTATCCCGCTGACTGACTATCAGGAAGCCCGGGTTGCGCAGGCTGAAGCGCCTGAGCCATTGGCGCAGGGTGAGCTGGATTACGGTATTACCCGCAAGGGCGATAATCTCTGGACAGTGGCAAAGAAACTGCAGGCGGGTGATGAGTCTGTCAGCATTTATCAAATCATGATGGCCCTGTTCAAAAACAATCCGGATGCTTTTACCGAGAATAATATCCATCGGCTAAAAATCGGTCATGTCCTGCGTATTGATGACCCTGCGTTGTTGCTGGCCATGAGCGATAATGAGGCTCGAGCGGCTTACCGTCTTCAGACCGAAGAATGGGAAAGCTATCGTCAGCAACGGGCTTCGGCCGCTGAGGCCCAGCAGCCTATTGTGGCCGGGGATCTTGAAGCCCCGGTAGAGCAGGGGGAAGCTGAAACCAGTGGTGAGCTGACTGTTGCTGCACCGGGTGGCAAAGAACTGACCGCGGGTGAAGGTCTGGCGGATACCGCGTTGAATGGTGAGGTGGCGACCCTGAAAGAGGAGTTGCGTCAGCTGCGCTCGGATGCAGAGGCCATGGGCGGGACAGATGAAGCGCTGAATAGCCAGATCAGGGAGCTGGAGGCCGAACTGGCTGATATGCAGCGCGCCATCTCTATCAAGGATACCGAACTTGCCGCGGTGCAACAGATGGCCGGAAAGGCCAATGAAGAAGCTGCGATTGAGGAAGAAGTTATCGTCGAAGAAGTGGTCAGGGAAGAAGCGCCTGCAGTTACAGACGAAGTGGCGACTGCAGAAAGCAGCGAGGAAAGCGCAGCGCATGAACATAAGCATGAAGAATCGCCAATAGCAGAGTCGACAACGCCGGAGCAGACAGTTGAGGCGCCTGCTGAAGAAACAACGGCTGAAGAAGCTGCGCCGGCTGCTGAGCCGATTGCAGAGGAGTCGGCAGCAGCGTCTCAGCCGGCTTCTGTGATCCAGTCGCCTGTGCCGATGCCTGCACCAGCGCCTGAGGCAGAAACGGGTTTCATGGCGACCATTAATGGCGTATTTGCCGCGATTGCCGCAACCCTGACCGGGATGCTGGGTTCCATGGCCGGGGATTCCCTGTTGCTGTTCGTGGGACTGCCTGTGCTACTGGTGCTTATCATCCTGATGGTTATTGTCATTCGTCGCCGTAAACAGGGGCAGGGTGATTTCCAGGAAAGTATTCTTACGGGTGAGCCGGACTCGGTGAGCGCCGATCAGGCGGAAGCCAAGGAAGAGGAGTCTTCCTTCCTTAGTGATTTTGCCGTCAGTGGCGCCGGCGCTATTCAGACTGAAGACAGTGAGGTGGACCCGCTTACCGAGGCCGATGTCTTCATGGCCTATGGCCGTTATGAAGCGGCGGAAGATCGTCTGACCGAGGCAATGGAAAATGATCCTTCGCGTAAGGAACTGAAACTTAAATTGCTGGAGCTTTATACCGCAACCAAAAATCAGACCGCCTTTGAATCAGCTGCAGAAGATTTTTACGCCAGCCTGGGTGAAAATGCCAATTCCGATCCGATGTGGGAAAAAGTACTTTCCATGGGCAAGGAGCTGGCGCCGAACAATCCACTGTTTACGGGTGATGTTGTTGCGCCTGCAGCAAGTGAGGAAGTGGTTGCTGAAGACCCCGGCGTCAATTTGTCTGATAGTCAGGTTATGGATATTGGTCTGGAAACCGGTGTTTTCCAGAGCGAAGATCTGGCGCCGGAGAAAGAGCAAACCAGTGAGCTGGATTTCAATCTGGATCTGGATGAAGTGGCTGAGCCTGAAAAAGCGGAAACAGCTGAAGCAGGCAAAACAGATTTTCTGCTGGATGAATCCGCTGAAGCTGAAGACAGTGGTCTGGACTTTAATCTTGATCTGGACGCCGGTGCTACCGATGAAACTGCAGCAGACTCTTCTGAGCCGCCAACCACTGAAATGGAAATGCCGGAGGAAATGGACACCGGGCTTGATTTTAACCTTGATACTGATCTCGATACGGGTGAGGAACAATCTGCGCAGACAACGGATGTCGGTGAACTGGATTTTGAACTTGATACCGATGATGAAACAGCTACGGACTTGCAGGTAGAAGCTGCCTCTGGGCTGGATTTGAACCTTGATGAACCTGCTGCTGATCAGGATGACGGCCAGAGTAAGCCGGATCTTGAATTTTCACTTGATATTGATGAAGCTTCGAGTGCTGCAGCCGAACTGGCAGCCAGTGATGAAACCGATCAGACGATGGTTATCAATCTGGATGATTCTGATATTGCTACTGGCGAAGCTGGGGATTCAGCGGTTGATTTGACTCTGGATGATATCGACAGCTCGGTTCAGGACATCGCTGAGGATGATTTGAATGATGAAACGCTGGCGATTGATCTGGGAGACAGTTTGAGCCTTGACTCAATGGACAGTGAGGATGAGGACACCGCTGTTGATCTGTCGCTGGATGTTGAAGACGCCTCTGATGCAGGTGATCTGGATCTCGCTGCCGGTGGTGATGAAGTCGGTACTAAACTTGATCTGGCGCGCGCCTATATTGACATGGGTGATCCTGAAGGCGCACGCAGCATTCTGGATGAAGTGCTGGATGAAGGCAATGATGAACAGAAACAGGACGCTCAGAAGTTGATTCAGCAGATTGCATGACCATACATCCGGTTATCCGGATAATATGCTTTCTGGTCTTTGTGACCTGCCTGTCCCGCGCCAATGCGGGACAGCTGTTTTCAGGATTGGCTTTATTTTCCCTGCTTTATTTTTATTCACCGATTGATTTTTTGCCGCGGGCGTTTGCCATGCTGTTGCGCCTGCGCTGGTTTTTTCTTTCCATACTCGTTCTTTATATCTGGATGACGCCGGATACTTCTCTGTTAAACGATTCATTCTCTGTTTTTTCTTTCATTCCCGTAGGCATCACCTCAGGTCTGGGTAGAATTTTTTCTCTGGTGCTGATTGTGCTTGCTGTGAGTTATTTACTTGCCAGTCTGGAGCAGGATCAGTTGATTGCTGCAATTTACTGGCTGGTGGCGCCATTGGCCTATGTAGGCCTGGAACGGGAAAAAATGGTGTTGAGACTGGCTATGGGAATGGACGCTGTGGGGAAACTGGCAAAGGCGCCGCGACTCAAAGATGGAAATGAGAACAGGCTGGGGGCAGGAAAAAATTTCTATCACAGAATAACCGGTTCTATACGGCATTATTATGAGTATGTACTTGGCTGCGCAAAAGAAGATACAGGCAGGGAATATACATTTGACTGCCTGAATCCACCGGCGTTCTGGCAATGGGCCTTCCCGCTGGGATTATATCTTCTGTTCTTGCTGGCAGGCAGAATTGACTGGCTATAATCTCCAGCCCCTCAGAGATTAATTTTTACCACAGAGGTCGCAGAGGTGAATATTTGTCTCTGTGTCCTCCGTGACCTCTGTGGTAAATTTCTTTTGTACGTCATGAGCCAAGTGAAGCAGTGCTGCCGGAATGATGTATCGCAGCAATCCGCAGGTAATCAAACCCTCAGAGATTGAATGAATGAGAATTGCAGCAAGTATTGAATATGATGGACGTCTCTACAGCGGCTGGCAGATTCAGGAAGGTGTTCAAACCATACAGGCTGAAGTCGAAAAGGCCCTGTCGAAAGTTGCTGATCATCCTGTTCGTGTGATTTGCGCCGGACGTACAGACACCGGTGTGCATGCGGCCAATCAGGTGATTCACTTTGATACGACGGCGCTGCGTAGTGACTATTCCTGGGTGCGCGGTGCGAATACGCATTTACCCGATAGCATTTGTCTAACCTGGACAAAACCTGTGAGTGACCGCTTTCATGCGCGTTTTATGGCGCGACGGCGTTGTTATCGATATATTATCCTCAATCGTCCGATCCGTCCGGCATATCTTGTGGGTAAAGTTGTATGGCAGTATCGGCCTCTGGATGCATCCAGGATGGCTGCAGCGGCACAGTATCTCATCGGGGAACATGATTTTACTTCCTATCGGGCGCTGGCCTGTCAGGCTAAATCTCCGCTGCGTAGCATGTACAGCCTTGATGTTTCCCGCAGTGGGGAATTTGTCTATCTCGATGTCTGTGCCAATGCCTTTCTGCATCACATGGTGCGCAACATAGCCGGGGTACTGATGACGATTGGAGCCGGTGAGAAGCCGATCGAATGGGCAAAGGAAGTGCTGGAATGGCGCGATCGAACTCGGGGCGGGATTACCGCACCCGCAGCTGGACTGTATCTGGTCAGGGTGGATTATGATGACGAATTTGGTTTACCTGAGATAGCATTATTTCCGGCTTATGGGTGAATTTTATATGGGAATTTTGGGCTGTTTGATCCAGGTCAATTTCAGTTACAGATGACTGTGACATTATCCTTCTCGACATATCGTAACTATCTCTTTAAACCCACCTATTCAGGTGGGTTTTTTTTATCCAGAAACTTGCTACATGTGATTACGGAAACAGGGGATGCAGGTGAAATTTCCATGCACCGGTAATTTTAATAAGTTGTCGAAAAATCTTACAAAGTTTTTCCTGTAGCCTGGGGTTCACGCACCTGTAAAATCAGTACCTTAACACCTGTTCTAATACTAAAGTCATACTTTTTATTGTCGAAAATATTTACATAATAAAAATATGGGGCTCGGTTCATTGTGTTAACTAACTGTTTTTACTATTAAAATATTGTATGGCGTGAAATTTGCTGCTTGCTAAATAATTGTACGAAATTAAGTGATTCCAGCTAGGGGCTGTTGATCTTTCAGATGTTAGGCTGCTTTTGAGAAAATTTTAGCCAAATCAGACAACAGGTGAAAGATCAACAGCCCTAGTACTAATTGACTATAGGCGGATGCTACACAGGTTATTATACTTCTATTTAAGTGCAGGGATTTTTATTTAAGTGCAGGGATTTTGCGGAAGTTCAGGTATAACCAAAGTGGTATCGCAATTGTTTGTAACTGGTTTAAAATACAAATTAGCTCAGTGCAAGTATTTTAGAAATGGTAGCGAAAACAGGACTGGAACCTATGCCGTATAGTGCTGTAGCAGAGACTATCCAGAATTAAAGAACAAAACAGAAGAGGTCATTACAATGTTTAGTAGGAAAGGAATATTCATAGCATTAATGACACTGATGCTGGGGATTTCAACCAGCATTTCGGCATACCCATTATTGACGTTCAATGCGGTTGATGGATTATCTTATAGTTCGGGTAGTTTACGTATTGATGGTACATTAACGAGTTCCCTTGATATTACTCCGCCGACACTTGCAAATAGTCGTGTTGTTTTAACCGCAGCATTAACCTCTGCAAGTGACACAAGCTATGCGGGCTATACAGTCGCAAACTTTAACAATGCAAATCTTTCCATAATAGACGGTGATTCAGCAGGGACGACTTTGCTGGATGGTGATTTAACTAATTTAATGATGTACGGCCTGACTAACAGTGATTCAAGGCAGGCTTCAATGGTCGGGACTTTTACAAATTTTACAGGCTCCTTAAGCAGTGAGTTTCTGGATCCGGCTGACTTTTTTGCCCTGGAGCTCAATCTTACCCAATTATTGAATTCGGCTCTTTTTTATACGGAAAATATCTCGTTGGCAGGTGATGTGTACGGTAGAGTGAGTTCTGCCGCGGTAAGTGTTTCCGAACCCGGTGTTATGCTACTTTTTGGAGCTGGTTTGGTAATGCTTGGATTCACTTCTTCGCGTAAAATTATTCGGAAATAACCGGTTGTGTAAGAGATAACAATATTTATAAATAATATCTGTCAGTAAAGGCGGGGGAGTTAATAAAATGAAGAGTTGGGGTTTATTTGTAAAACGTGTGCTGGTAGCGGCTTCTTGTGTACTACTTTCAACATTTGTAAATGCGGCGACAATTGAAGCGACAAATATGGCGGATGCCGACGGTGTTAATTTTTCTTTTGAAAATTACTTCAATGTTAGTTTAACAGCAAACAATATTTCAGATGCAACTACAGATCCTGCTACAAATACATCGATATTTGAAACTTTTACACTAACGTCTGTCTTTAACTCCACCACGAGCTTGTATGAAGGAAGCCTTTCTATCGGATCTTTACTGACGGCAGATTTTTCAAATCTGGTCGTTAATGAGAATCCAGCAGGTGGTAATGACTTTTTTGCGAATTTAAGCTATACCGGCGGAAGTTTAATGGGCAGTCTTTCTGATGGCACACTCTCAGGTGGTTATACAACAGACCTGTTTACTGGCAATGTTTTAGTTTTAGCTACCGTTACAGAAGTACAGGCCGTTCCCGTTCCGGCAGCCGTCTGGTTGTTTGGTTCCGGTCTGATTGGTCTGGTGGGCATTGCCAGAAGAAAGAAAGCGGCCTGAAGCGAAAACTACTAAATTCCTCTGTTCTAATCGAAGCCCCGCCTCATAGCGGGGTTTTTTATTTAAGTTCCTGTAAAACAAAAAGAATCCACTCCTTTCTATTTTCTCCGGCTTTCACTTTTTGCCATGAACTGTTAAGCTCCCGGCTTTTGTGACAGGCGCAATTCCATTGCGAATACGAGTCAAAATATGCGGAATTACCCGGCTTGAGGATGCCCTGATGGCAGTGCGTCTGGGCGTTGATGCGCTGGGCCTGGTTTTCTATCCGCCGAGTCCGCGTGCAGTGACAGCCGAACAGGCGCGAACGATCATCGCCTCGCTGCCACCTTTTGTGACCACGGTGGGTTTGTTCGTGAATGAGACTGAGACTGTAATCCGTACTTTGCTCAGCCAGGTACCGCTGGACTTGTTACAGTTCCACGGTGATGAATCCGAAGCAGACTGTTGCCGCTATGGTCGACCCTATGTCAAGGCCCTGCGCATGAAAGACGGCGTAGATATTGAGCAACAGGCTCGGCAGTATCAAACGGCATCGGGTATATTGCTGGACAGTTACCAGCAGGGTGTGCCGGGGGGAACCGGGCGGACTTTTGACTGGACACGCATTCCTGTACTGGAGCAGCCACTAATTCTGGCCGGGGGGCTGGATCCGGCTAATGTTCACACTGCAATACAGGCGGTACGCCCCTATGCCGTGGATGTCAGTGGTGGGGTAGAGGCAGCAAAGGGCATCAAGGATCATCAGAACATGGCAGCATTTATCAATGAGGTAGGCAGTTTTGCAAGCAGTGAAAAATAAGGCGGGTTCATACCATATGCCCGATGATCGCGGTCATTTTGGTGATTATGGTGGTATGTTCGTAGCCGAAACCCTGATGGGGCCTTTGCGGGAGCTACGCGAAGCCTATGAAAAATACCTGCAGGATCCCGATTTTCTTGCCGAGCTGGACTATGAACTGCAGCAATATGTGGGGCGCCCCAGTCCGCTGTATTTTGCCGAACGCTGGAGCGAGCAACTGGGCGGTGCGCGTATTTACCTGAAACGGGAAGATCTGAATCATACCGGTGCGCATAAGGTTAATAATACGGTCGGTCAGGCGTTACTGGCCAAACGTATGGGTAAGACGCGTATTATTGCTGAGACCGGCGCCGGCCAGCACGGTGTTGCCAGCGCCACCGTTGCCGCCCGTCTGGGGCTTGAATGCGTGGTCTACATGGGGGCGGAGGATATTCAGCGCCAGGCCATGAACGTATTCCGGATGAAACTACTGGGCGCCACGGTAGTGCCGGTCGAGTCTGGTTCGCGCACCCTGAAGGATGCGCTCAACGAAGCCATGCGCGACTGGGTTACCAATATCGACAATACTTTTTATATCATCGGCACGGTCGCGGGGCCTCATCCCTATCCGGCCATGGTGCGTGATTTTCAGACCATTATCGGACGCGAAGCCCGCGCCCAGATTATGGAACAGGAAGGTCGGCTGCCGGATGCGCTGGTGGCCTGTGTCGGTGGCGGCTCCAATGCGATTGGCCTGTTTTATCCTTTTATTGAAGACAAAGATGTGGCTATTTATGGTGTTGAGGCTGCTGGCGATGGGCTGGAGAGTGGTCATCATGCTGCACCCCTGTGCGCCGGTCAGCCGGGTGTGCTACACGGCAACCGCACCTATTTAATGGAAGATGAACATGGCCAGATCATCCATACTCATTCTATTTCCGCCGGGCTGGATTATCCCGGAGTGGGGCCGGAACACGCCTGGTTGAAGGACAGTGGCCGGGCAAACTATGTGGCGATCGATGACAATGAAGCCCTGCAGGGCTTTCATGATCTAACCCGCATCGAAGGCATTATCCCCGCACTGGAATCCAGTCATGCGCTGGCCTATGCGACAAAACTGGCGCCGACGATGAAAAAAGATCAAATTATCATCGTTAACCTGTCCGGGCGGGGCGACAAGGATATTCATACTGTGGCCGAGCATGAGGGGATTAGCCTGTGAGTCGTCTGGCCGCCTGTTTTGAAAAACTACGCGCATCAGGCACAAAAGCCCTGATTCCTTATGTTACTGCCGGTGATCCCGACACGAGTGTGACTGTACCCCTGATGCATGCCATGGTGGCGGCCGGAGCCAATATTATAGAGCTGGGTGTGCCATTTTCTGATCCCATGGCTGAAGGGCCGGTGATTCAGCGGGCGATGGAGCGGGCGCTGGAATATGAAGTATCACTGGACGATGTGCTGGAGATGGTGCGAACGTTTCGTAAGACCGATGCGGATACACCGGTAGTACTGATGGGGTATCTGAACCCGGTGGAAGTCAAAGGCTATACTGACTTTGCTCGTGAGGCCCAGGCGGCGGGGGTTGATGCGGTGTTGCTGGTGGACATGCCGCCCGAGGAAGCGGATGATTTGTTATCAGCACTGTACGCGCACGAACTGGACATGATTTTCCTGGTGGCGCCGACCACCGATGAAACGCGTATCAAGGCGATCACGGCCTCCGGTCGCGGCTTTATCTATTATGTTTCCCTGAAAGGGGTGACCGGCGCCGGCCATCTGGATGTTTCTGGCGTCACTGAACAGGTCGCGAAAATTCGGGCGCAGACGACGTTGCCTGTCGGTGTGGGTTTTGGCATCAAAGATGCGGAGTCTGCCGCCAGCATTGCCAGCGTCGCGGATGCGGTGGTAGTTGGCAGCGCGCTGGTGCGCAAGATAGAAGAAAATGCGGATTCTGCCGATAATATCAATAGCGCGGTTGCCGGCCTGCTGGTTGAAATGCGCGCGGCGATGGATGCCAAATAGGCGTTCCAAATACCAGATCACTGGTGAATTTCCACGTTCGTGGTGAGCTGCTCGAAGCATGAGCGTGGAAATACTGAAAATTGAGCGTGTAATCTGCCTGTCCTTCGACAGGCCCAGGATGAACGGTGATTCCTAAAGTGGACGGGTATTTGGAACAGGTATTTAGCGCCCCGTCAATGGGTTCTGTTAGCGGTAGTGGTCATAGTAAAGTTATCAATAATCAAAATTATACAATCTCTGCGTCTCCGCGCCTTTGCGTTCTCTGCGTTAATTATCCATTATTATGGATGGGCGTTAGCTTGATGCTCCTGCAACAGGGTTACTCAAATGAACTGGTTTAGCAAATTATTACCCTCACGAATCCGCACTGAAGGCGGCTCTAAAAAAAATGTGCCTGAAGGACTATGGGCGAAGTGTAGCGCCTGCAGCGCCGTGCTTTATCGCGCGGAAATGGAACGCAACTATAGCGTTTGTCCCAAGTGCGATCACCATATGCGCATTAGCGCCCGCTTCCGCCTGGACAGGTTTCTGGATGAAGATGAGCGTGAGGAAATCGCTGCTAACCTCAAACCGGTTGATGAGCTCAAGTTCCGGGATCTCAAGAAGTATAAAGATCGAATTACACAGGCGCAAAAAAACACCGATGAAAATGATGCCCTGGTGGCCATCAAGGGTAAGGTCAAGGGGGTGCCGTTGGTGGCAATGGCCTTCGAATTCAAATTCATGGGCGGTTCCATGGGCTCGGTGGTGGGCGAACGTTTTGTTCGCGCTGCCAATGTCTGTATGGAACAGAATATTCCGCTGCTGTGTTTTTCCGCCAGCGGCGGCGCGCGCATGCAGGAAGCTCTCTTTTCCCTGATGCAGATGGCCAAGACCAGCGCCGTGATCGCACGTTTGAATAAACGCGGTATCCCGTATATTTCAGTGATGACCGATCCGACTATGGGTGGCGTGTCCGCCAGCCTGGCCATGCTGGGGGATATCAATATCGCTGAACCCGGCGCCCTGATTGGTTTTGCCGGTCCGCGGGTAATTGAGCAGACCGTGCGAGAAACCCTGCCGGAAGGATTTCAGCGCAGCGAATTCCTGCTTGAGCATGGCGCGATTGATATGATCGTGGATCGCCGTGACATGCGCGATAAAATCGCCAGCCTGCTTTCTATTCTCACACAGCAGTCAGCCGCCTGAGGGATAAATTTCTGGGCGGGTTCAAGCGCCCATACTCCAGTATTATGATGATATTTTTTCCCGGTGATGTCCGCCCGATTTGACAGTCTGCATGACTGGCTCCGCTGGCAGGAAACCCTGCATCCCAGAGAAATCGAGCTGGGGCTGGAGCGAGTGGCGGCTGTTTTTCAGCGTCTGTACTCAAAAACCTTTTCTTCTCCAGTGATCACCATTGCCGGCACTAATGGCAAAGGTTCCAGTCTGCGTATGCTGGAGTCGATTTATCTGGCTGATGGCTACACAACCAGCGCTTACAGTTCACCGCATTTGCTGTGCTATAACGAACGCATTCGTCTCAACGGTGTGGAGGCCTCAGATGCGGAGATTGTCGCCGCGTTTGAGCGCATCGATGCTGCGCGCGCGGATATTTCTCTGACTTATTTTGAGTTTGGCACCCTGGCGGCGCTGGATATTTTCATGCGCCAGCAGGCAGACGTGGTGTTGCTGGAGGTTGGGCTGGGTGGACGACTGGATGCGGTGAATATCATCGATGCCGATCTGGCGCTGTTAACGGCGATCAGTCTCGATCATACCGCCTGGCTGGGGGATAATCGCGAGGCGATTGGTTTTGAGAAGGCCGGTATCCTGCGTTCGGGAAAATCGGTGGTGTGCAGCGATCCGGACTTGCCGCAGTCTGTGCTAAAGCATGCGCGCGAACTGAATTCCCCGCTTTACCGGCTGGGGTATGAATTTGATTTTGAACTCACATCACAGGGCTGGCGCTGGCGCGAGTGCACTGGGCAGGCGCAGGAATTACCACAGCCGAGCCTGCGGGGTGCGCATCAGTACCGTAATGCCGCTGGCGTGCTCATGACACTGGCGCTGATGCAGTCACGTTTGCCCGTATCACGGGCAGCAACGCGTAGCGGTCTACTGGATGCGCGTCTGCCGGGACGCTTTCAATCAGTACCGGGTCAATCCCGGAGCGGGGTAAGCTGGATCTACGATGTGGCGCACAATCCGGACAGCGTCCGGCAACTGGCGCAGATGCTGGCGGAAACTGGACACGATGGACGCACGATTGCCCTGCTGGGGATGCTGGCAGACAAGGACGTAGCTGCGGCATTGGCGCATATTCATTTGCAGATAAACGACTGGCATCTGGCACCGGTGGACAGTCCCCGTAGTGAAAAGCCGGAGAAACTGAAGAAAATCATCATTTCACAGGGGAAAGCTCCGGTTAGTGTTCATGCTTCGGTTGCCGATGCCTGGACTGCGATTGAAAAGGCGACAGAAGCCGGTGATCGGATTGTGGTATTTGGTTCTTTTTATACCGTTTCCGAGGCCATGATGGTAGCGCAGGAACATGGGCAGCGAATATAATAGCCGATTGCAGCAGGACAACGAGCACCGGCCGGGGGCCAGAGAATCAGGTGGAACAGCAATCTCGACTAAAACAGCGTCTGGTGGGCGCAATTGTGCTGGTGGCGCTGGGTGTGATTTTTATTCCCATGCTGCTGGATGGCGAGCGGGAAGAAGAATTTATTGTCAATGGCAGCAGTATTCCGGCCAAACCGGCAGAGATTGAAAACATTCGCCAGCTTGAATTTTCCAGCAACACTTCAGGCGAGGCTTCCGAACGGCATCGAACAGCAGAAAATGACCTCCGCATTCCCGTCGATGAACATTCTGCGCCGTTATCCCCGCGCGTGAAAAAGTCGGCTCCGGCCAGTAAGGAAAAACCCGGCAAAGCCAGACCGGCTAAAGAATCTCCCGCGCAGATAGAACAGCCACCGGCATCAACTGTGGCCAAAAAGAAAACCGTCTCGGCGGCGCCAGTCACCCATGCATGGGCTGTACAGGTTGGCAGTTTCAAACAGAAAAGCAATGCGCTCAAGTTGCGCAACAAACTGCGCAAACAGAAATATAAAGCCTTTATTGAAGGACTGCAAAGCGATACGCAACTGATCTACCGAGTCAGGCTGGGGCCTTATGTCAGCCGCGCCAGTGCGGAGCAGGTGCGTGACCGTCTTAAGGCGCGGCAGAACATGAAAGGGCTGGTGGTAAGGCATCCATAAAGGATAAGGGCGCCGTCGAGCGCCCGTTTTGAGGCAAGAGATAGAAATGATTGGCATTGATTATGCGGTTCTTGGAGTGTTGTTAATCTCCTCTTTTATCAGCCTCATTCGGGGGTTTGTCAGGGAAGCCCTGTCGCTGGCGGGCTGGGTGCTCTCGTTCTGGGTGTCGCTGACCTTTTCCGGAGGCTTGTCGGAAATGCTGGCCTCCAGCATTGAAAACGCCTCCTTTCGCCTGATTACAGCTTTTGTCGCGCTGTTTGTGATGTCGCTCATCGTTTCCACGGTGGTAAACTTTTTTGCCGTACGGCTGGTGCAGCGCACCGGCCTGAGCGGAACGGATCGCCTGCTTGGGGTTGTTTTTGGTTTCCTGCGTGGCGTGCTGCTGGTATCGGTGCTGGTGCTGTTATCCGGACTGACGGCGCTTCCGAAAGAACCCATGTGGCAGGAATCGGCCCTGCTGTTCCGCTTTCAGGCCATTGCTGTATTGATGCGGGATTTTTTGCCAGATAGTGTGGCCGGCAATTTTCACTTTTAGTAGTCATTGATTTTTACCTGAGGAAACGATCATGTGCGGGATCATCGGTATTGTTGCTAAAACCCCGGTTAACCAGGCCCTGTATGATGGTCTGACCATGCTCCAGCATCGGGGGCAGGATGCCGCGGGTATTATTACCTGCGATCAGGATCGCATGTATATGCGCAAGGACAACGGTCTGGTGCGTGATGTTTTCCGTACTCGCCACATGCTGCGCCTCAAGGGTAATATCGGTATCGGCCATGTGCGTTATCCGACTGCGGGCTGTTTCACCTCGGCCGAAGCCCAGCCCTTCTATGTTAATTCACCTTTCGGCATTGCACTCGCGCACAACGGTAACCTGACCAATGCCGAAGAACTCAAGCATGAATTGTTCGTCCAGGATCGCCGCCATATCAATACCGATTCGGATTCGGAAATTCTGCTAAATGTGCTGGCGCATGAACTGGATACAACCAGTCAGTTGCAGCTACGTGCTGAAGATGCCTTTAAAGCGGTGGCTGCGGTGCATAGACGCTGCCGCGGAGCCTATGCAGTCGTCACGATGATTACCGGGCGGGGAATTCTGGCGTTTCGCGATCCGCATGGGATCCGGCCGCTGGCCATCGGCGTGCGCGATTCAGGAAACGGCAAGGAGCATGCCGTGGCCTCGGAAAGTGTGGCGCTGGGTGTGCTGGGCTATGAATTGCTGCGCGACGTGGCGCCCGGTGAGGCTGTATTTATAGATATGGACGGTGAGCTGCATGCGCAACAGTGTGCTGAAAATCCGGAACTGACGCCCTGTATCTTTGAACATGTTTATTTCGCCAGACCGGATTCCATGATCGATGGCATCTCGGTTTACAAGGCGCGCATGCGTATGGGGGATTACCTGGCGGCGAAAATAAAACGCCTGAAACTGGATCATGATATCGATGTGGTATTGCCCATCCCTGATACCAGTCGCACTGCGGCGCTGCAATTATCCTATGCGTTAGGCGTAAACTACAGTGAAGGCTTTATCAAGAACCGTTATATCGGTCGAACCTTCATTATGCCGGGACAGACCCAGCGCAAGAAATCCGTGCGCCAGAAGCTCAACCCGATCGAACTGGAATTCCGTGGCAAAAATGTGTTGCTGGTGGATGATTCTATTGTCCGTGGCACGACTTCAAAACAGATCATCCAGATGGCGCGTGATTCCGGTGCGAAAAAAGTCTATTTCGCTTCCGCCGCGCCGCCGGTGCGCTATCCCAATGTGTATGGCATCGACATGCCCGCGGCGCACGAGTTGATCGGCCATGGCCGAAATGAGGATGAAATTGCCGAAGTCATCGGCGCCGACTGGCTGATCTATCAGGATCTGGATGATCTGGTCAAAGCCGTGCGCAAGAAGGCCAAAGGCATCAAACGTTTCGACACCGCTGTATTCAACGGCGAGTATGTTACCGGTGATGTAGGTCACGCCTATCTTGAACGCATCGAGGCGCAACGTAATGACGATGTGCGCACTGCTGATGAAGAAGATAACGAAGTCATGGAAATTCACAACAGCGTTTAATCTCTTTAGAAATTCCGCGCTGCTTGCTGTGATTAATATTGAACCGCCGAGACGCAAAGGACGCCAGGAATTGCCTGACTAAAACCTGGCGTCCTTTGCGTCCTGGCGGTTCAGATTGTTCCTTCGGCTAATACCCCGTAGCTTGCTGCAGGGTCAGGGCAAGAGCATACTTTTTTGGTAAGGCCATCAAATAAAGAATAGCGTCATTCCGGCTAAAATCATGCCGGAATGACGGTAGTGTAGGAAATGCCTCTATAACAACGCGTATTTGATCAAATTGTGATCAAGTATGATCCTGCCCTGGCTGCAGGGTGGTTTATTGTGCTGGATTGTTGACAGCCAGAGCTGAATTGCATACTCTTTCCCTGCGCCGATTTGAGATCAGCTTGCGGGCGCATTAAAAATACGGCTAAAGCGAGGCAACGAATCTGTTAACCCGCTTTAGGTACTCCAGGCGGGTTTTTTTATGCCTGTGCTTCGAGTAAATCAGACCTTCAAATATTGGAGCAAACACTATGCATGAAGAAGAAGTGAACGACTGGGCGGTTGCGACGCTGGCGGTGCGGGCCGGGCAACAGCGGACAGCCGAACATGAGCATGCCGAGCCTATTTTCCCCACCTCAAGCTATGTTTTCGACAGCGCGGCACAGGCGGCGGCGCGCTTCAGTGGTGACGAGCCGGGCAATATCTATTCACGCTTTACCAATCCGACAGTGCGCACATTTGAACAGCGCCTGGCTGCGATGGAGGGTGGCGAGTCCTGTGTCGCCACCGCCTCGGGCATGGCTGCGATTCTGAGCACCTGCATGGGCCTGTTACAGAGTGGCGATCATATTGTTTCCTCCAATGCCATCTTCGGCACCAGCGTGATCCTGTTCAACAAGTTTATGGCGCCTTTCGGGGTGGAGACCAGCTATGTACCGCTTACCGATCTGGCCGCCTGGCGTAAGGCGATCAAAGCCAACACTCGCCTGCTGTTTCTGGAAACGCCATCCAATCCCCTGACCGAAGTGGCCGATATTGCCGCGCTGGCAGCGTTGGCGCATGAGCATGATTGCCTGCTGGTGGTGGACAACTGCTTCTGCACACCGGCATTGCAACAGCCATTGAAGCTGGGCGCCGATATTGTTATTCATTCGGCGACAAAATATATCGATGGTCAGGGACGTTGTATTGGCGGCGCCGTGGTGGGCGACAGGGAACTGGTGGGAGAGAAGGTGTTTGGTTTTCTGCGCACGGCCGGACCGAGCATGAGTCCGTTCAATGCCTGGGTGTTTCTGAAAGGGCTGGAAACATTGAGCCTGCGCATGCAGGCGCACAGCCAGGGCGCGCTGGCGCTGGCGCGGTTTCTGCAACAGCATGAAAATGTCACGGCGGTGCATTATACAGGGTTAGAGAGTCATCCCCAGCATGAGCTGGCCAGTGTGCAGCAAAGTGGTTTTGGCGGCGTACTGTCCTTTGAAGTCAAAGGCGGTAAAGAAGCGGCCTGGAAAGTGATTGACGCCACACGCCTGTTATCTATCACCGCCAACCTGGGCGATGCCAAATCCACCATCACCCATCCGGCTACGACCACCCACGGTCGCCTGACGGATGAAGAACGAGTGCAGGCCGGCATCAGCGATGGTCTGATTCGTATTTCCGTGGGCCTGGAAGATATCGAAGATATCAAGGCTGATATCGTCCGGGGGCTGGCCTAAAAAATACTAACCACAGAGGACACAGAGTTTTTTATTTTAGTTATTTCCAATAATTATTGTATACAGGCAATATCTCGCATATTAAAAAACTAGAATACAGGAATATGTGGCACTAAATTATTTCCCCCTACATTAATAACCTCTGTGTACTCCGTGTCCTCTGTGGTTAAAAACATGTTCAAATACTGGCGCCATGTTTAAGTAACTATAAATTTCAGGAAACACATACATGAATATATTTGAAGTTATCGCCAATGAATTATCGGCAAACGTTCAGCAGGTAATGGCGGCGGTGAAGTTGCTGGATGAAGGCGCTACCGTGCCGTTTATTGCGCGTTATCGAAAGGAAGCGACCAGCGGGCTGGATGATACGCAACTGCGCACGCTGGAAGAACGTCTGGGGTATTTGCGTGAGCTGGAAGAACGCCGTGGCGTGGTGCTAAAAAGTATCGAGGAGCAGGGCAAGCTGAGTGCTGAACTGAAACAGAGCCTGCTTGCTGCCGACAGCAAAACCCGGCTGGAAGATCTGTATGCGCCATATAAACCAAAGCGGCGCACTAAAGCACAGATTGCCCGAGAAGCCGGACTGGAGCCTTTGCTTGATAGTTTGCTGGAAAATCCGCAGCAGGATCCTGAAATGCTGGCCGGGGGCTATCTCAATCCTGATGCCGGTTTTGTCGATGCGACTGCGGTGCTGGAAGGTGCGCGTCAGATTTTTATGGATCGTGCGGCGGATGAGGCCGATCTTGTCGGCGCATTACGTGAGTATGTCTGGGCAAAGGGCATAATGACATCAGCCGTGGTGAGTGGACAGGAACAAAGCGGGGCCAAGTTTTCGGATTATTTTGATTACCGGGAAAACCTGAACAAAATCCCTTCGCACCGCGCGCTGGCGCTGTTTCGCGGGCGCACTGAAGGCGTGTTGCGACTCAAGCTGATGGTCGAAGGTCAGGATGATCTCAATGACATTAACGCCATGGGTCATTGCGATAATCTTGTTGTCCAGCATTTCAATCTTCGCAATGAAAAGCGTGCCGCCGATAGCTGGTTGCAGGACTGTGCTCGCTGGGCCTGGCGGGTCAAGCTTTGCATGCAACTGGAAACCGAATTGAATCTGCGCCTGCGGGAACAGGCGGAAGAAGAGGCAATCCGTGTGTTTGGCGAAAACATTCGCGATCTGTTACTGGCGGCACCGGCCGGAGCGCGCACGACTCTGGGGCTGGATCCCGGCCTGCGCACGGGGGTGAAAGTCGTCGTAGTGGATAAAACGGGAAAATTACTGGCACAGGAAACCATCTATCCGCATGCGCCGAAAAGACAGTGGAATGGGTCTATTGCCACGCTGGCGAAGCTGTGTCAGCAACATCAGGTGGAGTTGGTGAGTATCGGTAATGGCACCGCATCAAGAGAAACCGATAAGCTGGTGAAAGAACTCATCAGCAGGCATCCCGATCTCAAACTGGCGAGTCTGGTGGTCAGCGAAGCCGGCGCTTCCGTGTATTCGGCATCGGCTTATGCGGCAAAGGAATTTCCCGATCTGGATGTATCGCTGCGCGGCGCGGTATCTATCGCCCGGCGATTGCAGGATCCACTGGCAGAGCTGGTAAAAATCGAACCGCGTTCTATTGGCGTCGGCCAGTATCAACATGATGTGAATCAGAGCAGGCTGTCACGCAAACTGGATGCGATTGTGGAAGACTGTGTGAACGCGGTTGGCGTTGAAGTGAATACGGCTTCGGCGCCTTTACTTGCTAATGTCGCGGGCTTAAGTGAGTCGCTGGCGAATAACATCGTCAGTTATCGGGAACAGCATGGCGCGTTTAAAAACCGCAAAGAACTGCTGAAGGTTTCTCGCCTGGGACCTAAAGCGTTTGAGCAGGCGGCTGGTTTTATGCGTATTGTTAAGGGTGAGAATCCGCTGGATGCTTCTGCCGTGCATCCGGAAGCTTACCCGCTGGTGGAACACATCCTGAATAAAAGCGGGCGTAAAATTGAAGATGTGATTGGCGACAGTCGCTTTCTTGCCTCACTGGCGGCCAATGATTTTACCGATGAGAATTTTGGCGAACCCACTGTACGGGATGTTATCAGCGAACTGGACAAGCCGGGGCGTGATCCACGCCCGGAATTCAAAACCGCCAGTTTCAAGGATGGAATTGAAAAACTAAGTGATTTGAAAGAAGCCATGATCCTTGAAGGCGTGGTGACCAATGTCACCAACTTTGGCGCCTTTGTCGATATCGGTGTGCATCAGGATGGACTGGTGCATATTTCTGTTTTATCCGACCGGTTTGTCAAAGATCCCCGTGAGGTGGTCAAGACCGGTGAGGTGGTTAAGGTTAAGGTGCTGGAAGTGGATGCAGTACGCAAACGTATTGCACTGAGTATGCGCCTGACTGATGAGGCGGTGCGAAAGCCGGCTGTCGGTAAAGAAAAAGCAGCCCGGAACAGACGCGCAGATAACAGACCTGGCCGGAAAAAATCAAAACCGAAGCAATCGCATGAAACGAATTCTACGACTTCGGTGATGGCGCAGGCATTTGCAAAACTTAAAGCCTGAATCAATAGAACCAGTACATGCAAATTTTCGACAGCCATTGCCATCTGGATAGCCCGGCATTTGATCCTGATCGCGGCAAAGTACTGAAAAATTGCCGCGACAGAGGCATTAAGCATATTCTCGTGCCTGCGATTGAACGGGCAGGCTGGGACAGGCTGTTAAGACTTTGCGAACAGGAAAAAGGTCTGTATCCGGCGCTGGGCCTGCATCCTGTTTTCGTTGCACAGCATAAGCAACAGGATCTCGACCAGCTGGAACAGTATCTGGCAAAATACCAGCCGGCTGCAATCGGTGAAATTGGTCTGGATTTTTTCATCGATAAGCCGGATAAAGACCGGCAACTTCATTTTTTCAGTGCACAATTAGATATCGCACGTAACGCAAACCTGCCTGTTTCACTGCATATACGCAAAGCCCATGAACAGGTTTTGGCACTATTGCGCAAGCAGCCTGTGCGCGGCGGTTTTGCCCATGCATTCAATGGCAGCCTGCAACAGGCGCAACGGTTTATCGAACTGGGATTTAAACTCGGCTTCGGTGGTACGTTAACGTATGAAGGTTCACGCAAGATTCGTGAACTGGCAAGGGTTTTGCCGCTGGAGTCGATAGTCCTGGAAACTGATGCGCCAGACATGGTGGTGGCGGCACACAGAGGCGAGCGCAACAGCCCTGAGTATATTCTTGACTGCCTGAGTGTACTGGCAAAACTGCGAGATGAGGATCCGCAGTTTATCGCTGAGCGTACAACCGGCAATGCGTTTAAGGTATTAGGAATACAGGCATGGTCTGATTAACTTCTTTTATATTCTAACGTTTCAAGTGTGCCATAAGCGGTCATTTAATGGTTTATAGAATATAATATAATGCGGATACTCAGAATTTGATTAACTTATAATCCCTCCGTCCCTTAAGTCCCCTTAAGTCCCCTTAAGTCCCTCCCACCACCCGTCAGCCGGCAATGCACCGGCGGACAAGTGAGCCTGTTCGATTAACTCACAATAGCTGACTATTCAATTCAAGCTGCGACTTTACAAAAGCGGCAAGGCGCCGGGTTGCCTGATAACCGAGATTGGTCGGAAGGGAGGGCTTGTTGGCAATGGAGACAGAAACAGCAAGAATTGGCGAAGATGCAGGTCGAACGGCTGGCCAGTTACACGTGAACTCTAAATAGCTGTTCCAAATTCCTGTCCACTATACAAATCACGTTCGTGGTGAGCTTGTCGAACCATGACTCAAAGCCTGAAATAGTAATATTTAATGCTGTTCACCCTTCGACAAGCTCAGGGCGAACGGGTTTACTGGACAGGAATTAGGAACACTTATTTAGCCGTGGACTTGGGGAAAAAGAGCGTTTATCTTCTATACTCCTTATAATAAAAAATCGTAAACTAAAGTATAGTTTGTCGCGCAGTCGAGATGTACCGGAACATCAGAAGCTTATTTTTTGTGCATAACTTGATAATATCGCTGAATGTAGTTGTCACTATCGGTTACTCTGACAAGTTTATGTTCGGAAAATAATTTGTGAGGTGCAGGATGGCCGTGCAGAGAGAGGAGAAAGCTCTGAATCTGGTGCTGGTTAGCGTACATGGCTTGATCCGCAGCCATGATCTTGAACTCGGTCGTGACGCAGATACCGGCGGGCAGACGCTTTATGTGGTGGAATTGACGCGGGCGCTGGCGCGATGCCCTGAAGTCGCCAGTGTCGAGCTGCTTACGCGCCGGGTAGAAGACCCTGGACTGTCGGATGATTACGCCCGTGAGATCGAGACGCTTGCTGACGGTGCGCGTATTGTTCGCATCGAGGCCGGTCCGCCCGGATATATCTGCAAGGAATCACTGTGGGATTACCTTGATGAATTCGCCGATAATGCGCTCGAATTTCTGCGTACCAGTGATTCCGTTCCCGATGTCATTCATAGTCATTACGCCGATGGCGGCTATGTCGGCGCCCGTCTTGCCGGCCTGCTCGGAGTGCCTCAGGTGCATACCGGTCACTCGCTGGGACGGATCAAGCGCCGCCGCCTGCTGGCCAGAGGCGTGTCTGCCGCCGAGATTGAAGAGCGTTACAATATGGTGCGCCGCATTGAGGCGGAGGAGGATACGCTGGCGGTTGCCGAACGTGTGATTACCAGTACTCATCAGGAGATTGAGGAACAGTATGAAGCATATGATCACTACCAGCCTGAACGCATGCGTGTCATCCCGCCCGGCACCAATATGGCGCGCTTCAAACCACCGCAGGGCAATGAGGCTGATTCGTCTATTGCCGCCGAGGTAAACCGCTTTCTTCGGCAACCGCACAAACCCATTGTACTGGCGCTGTCGCGGCCGGATCCGCGCAAGAATATCGAAACCCTGTTGACGGCCTATGGTGAGTCTGAAGTCCTGCAATCCATGGCCAACCTGGTGGTGGTGGCCGGTAACCGGGATGATATCGAGGAGATGGACGAGGGCGCCCAGGAGGTGCTCAAATCACTGTTGCTGATCATCGATCGTTATGATTTGTATGGCCAGGTCGCCTTGCCCAAACACCATAACTGGCAGGACGTGCCCCTGCTGTATCGTCTGGCGGCCAGCTCCGGTGGCGTTTTTATCAATCCGGCGTTGACCGAACCCTTCGGACTGACCCTGATTGAATCCGCCGCCAGTGGTTTGCCGGTCGTTGCCACCGAGGACGGCGGGCCGATCGACATTCTTGCCAACTGTCGCAATGGTGTGTTGATCGATCCTCTGGATAGTCAGGCCATGGCCGATGCCCTGATCAGGATGTTGTCCGATAGCAAAGCCTGGTCGCGCATGGCGGCCAATGGCATCGCCGGGGTGCGTGAACATTACTCCTGGGAAGCGCATGCGCACCGTTATCTGGCCATGCTCAGGCCCGTGATCCAGCGAACCGAAACACCGGCGCGGCGACCCACGCTGAGACGCGCGAGTGTTTACCATGACCGCGCTATTTTTACCGATCTGGATCAGAACCTGCTTGGCAATCCGACGGCGCTCAAGGTGCTGGTCGATGTACTGCGCGAGAACCGCAAGTGCGCCGCTTTCGGCATTGCCACCGGACGGAGTTTGAAATCGGTGCTCAAAGCGATGAAGACTTATGGCATTCCCGCGCCTGATGTATTGATTACCAGTGGCGGCACCGCGATCTATTACGCACCCAAACTGACTGCCGATACCGTCTGGCCGAAGCATATCGATTATCAGTGGACGCCTCAGGTTGTCAGGCGGGTGCTGACCGGTCTGCCCGGTCTCCAGCTGCAACCTCGCTCAGAACAGAGTCGCTTCAAAATCAGTTATTACATCGATCCCGCCGAAGCTCCCGGCATTGATGAGCTAAACAGCATGCTGCATCAGCAGGGGGTGGCCGCCAATGTCATCATGTCCTTTGGCCAGTTTCTGGATATCCTGCCGGTGCGGGCATCCAAGGGCTTTGCCTTGCGTCATGTGCTCGAGCGCTGGGGCATTGCGCTGGAAAAAACGCTGGTGGCCGGTGGCTCCGGTGCGGACGAGGATATGATGCGCGGCAATACGCTGGCCGTGGTGGTCGGCCATCGTCATCATGAAGAGCTGTCGCAACTGACCGAGATCGAGCGAATTTATTTTTCCCAACAGGCCTATGCCGCCGGCATTCTCGAAGCGCTGGATCATTATGACTTTTTCGATAGCTGCATGTTACCGCAGGATACCCAGGCGGATAGTCAATGAGCGAGCATCTGTTGTTATGCACCGATCTCGATCGCACCCTGCTGCCCAATGGTCATGAGCCTGAGTCGGCGGGCGCCCGTGAGCAATTCACCGCGCTGGCGCAACGCCCCGAGATCACCCTGGTCTATGTGACGGGTCGTCATCGCGCGCTGGTGCAGGAAGCGATCAGTGACTACCGCCTGCCGCAGCCGGATTATGTCATTAGCGATGTGGGTACGCGTATCTCTTATAGTAAGGATGATCACTGGCAGCCGTGGCCGCAGTGGGAGATGGAGATCGATGGCGACTGGGGAGGCATGGATCATGCGCAACTGCGTGCGTTGTTCCGGGATCTGCCGGAATTGCAGCTGCAGGAGCAGAGTAAACAGAACACACACAAGCTTAGCTACTATGTCCCGCTGAAGGCCGATCGCGAAGCGCTACTGGCGGTCATGCAACTGCGCCTGGTGGAACATCATGTTCGCGCCAGTCTCATCTGGAGTATCGATGAAGCCGCCGCCACCGGCCTGCTCGATGTGTTACCGGAACATGCGACCAAATTGCACGCCATCGAGTTCCTCGCCGCGCAACTGGGAATCAAAATACAGGATACGCTGTTCGCCGGTGACAGTGGCAACGATCTGCCGGTGTTGTCGAGCGCCGTTCCATCGGTGCTGGTTGCCAATGCCAGCGCCGAAGTCAGGGAAGCGGCGCTGGCACTGGCTGCTGCGGCCGGTCATGCCGATGCCCTGTATATTGCCAGCGGCGGGTTCCTCGGCATGAATGGTAATTACAGCGCCGGGATACTGGAAGGCATACAGCACTTCCATCCCGCTTTTATCCTGTAACGGGAGGTGTAAACATGAATGCCAGTGGACGCCCGGTTGTGTTTGGTGAAGTCCTGTTTGATCATTTCCCCGATGGGCAGGCGGTGCTGGGTGGTGCGCCATTCAATGTCGCCTGGCATCTCAATGCCTTCGGCGCCCGGCCCGTGCTGATCTCGCGCGTGGGCAATGATGCACTGGGGCGGCGCATCCGTGAAGCCATGCAGTCATGGGGCATGGATACCGCCGGCCTGCAACTTGATTCGAGCCATCCGACCGGCACGGTGGAAGTCACTCTCGACAATGATGAACCCCACTACGATATCGTCGAGCAGCGCGCCTGGGACTTCATTGATGCCGACAAGTTGCCGCCGATCAGGGATGCGGCCCTGCTCTATCACGGCAGTCTGGCGCTGCGTAACCCGGTGTCCTGCAGGGCACTCGATACTTTGCATGACCGGCTGGCTGTGCCGGTGTTCATTGATGTCAATCTGCGTCCCCCCTGGTGGACGCGCGAGCAGATTGAACGCTGCCTCAATGGCGCCCGCTGGGTCAAATTCAATGAAGACGAACTGCATGTGCTGGCCCCGCCGGGTCCTGATCTGGATAACCGCGCCGCTGCCCTGCAACAGGCCTGCAGGCTGGATCTGTTGATCACCACTCGCGGCGCAGCGGGGGCGCTGGCGTATACGCACAGCGGCCGCAGGCTTCAGATCGAACCCCCGTTGGCCGATAAGCTGGTAGATACCGTTGGCGCAGGCGATGCCTTTGCTGCGGTGGTCATACTGGGCCTGCTGCATGACTGGGAGCTCGAAACGACCTTGCAACGCGCCCAGGCTTTTGCCAGCGCCATTGTCGGCATTCGTGGCGCCACACCGGGGCAGCGGGAATTTTATACGCTATTCATGCAACGCTGGAATCTGATGTGAACACGGCCAGTTCATTTAAACTGTTTGATGATCTTGTCAGCTACCTTGACGAGGCGCGCAGCAGCGCCCACCGGGTATTGCACCATTTTGTCACCGGTAAGCGGCCCTTTCTGTTACGCACCGATCTGCTGGATGGCTTCCAGGCCTTATGTGAGTCCGAGGGGGGCGAAGCACTGCAACAGACGCCGCTGGCGGACATTTTGCAAATGAGTCAGGAAGCGGCAACGGATGCCCAGTGGTTTTATCTGGCCCTGCGCCCGCGCATCGGGCGCTGGCGATACCTGCGCATTCACCTGGAGACGGTAGAGGCGGAAGAAATCGTGGTCAGCCAGTTCCTGCGTTTCAAGGAAAGGCTGGTAAAGGGCAATGAAGCGCCGGAATGGACGCTGGAAGTGGATCTGGAACCTTTCTCCCGCGAGTTTTTTAAACCGCGGGAAACGCGCTCCATCGGCCGGGGGGTGGAATTTCTCAACCGGCGTCTGTCCAGCCGCCTGTTCGAGGAGCAGGGCAAGGGTCAGCAGCGTGTGCTCGATTTTCTCAGTATGCATGCTTACCGTGGCCGGCCATTGATGCTCAATGGGGGGATTACCCGCGTCGAAGATCTGCGCCGCGCCCTGCGCAGCGCCGATCGCCTGCTGGCTGGCGCTGAGGCCGATACGCCATGGAGTGAACTGGCGCGTGAACTGGGATCGCTGGGTTTCGAAGCCGGTTGGGGCGCCAACGCCGCGCGCGTGCGAGATACCATGCAACTGTTGCTGGACATCCTCGAAGCGCCTTCACCGGATGCGCTGGAAACGTTCCTGAGTCGTATCCCGATGATTTTTTCGCTTGCCATTCTTTCACCACACGGCTGGTTTGGTCAGTCCAATGTGCTGGGTCGACCCGATACCGGCGGGCAGGTCGTCTATATCCTCGACCAGGTGCGGGCGCTGGAAAAGGAAATGCGGCAGCGACTCAGCGAACAGGGTCTGGATATCAAACCCTCGATCGTGGTCATCACCCGGCTTATTCCCGAGGCTGAGGGCAGCACCTGCGACCAGCGTATCGAGGCGATTGCCGGCACCGATTATGCACGCATACTGCGCATTCCCTTCCGTGAAGCCTCGGGCGAAGTGGTGCCGCAGTGGATTTCCCGCTTCGAGATCTGGCCCTATCTGGAACGCTTTGCGCTGGACGTGGAGCGCGAGCTGCTGGCGGAACTGGGCGGACGCCCGGATCTGGTGATCGGCAATTACTCAGACGGCAATCTGGTCGCCACCCTGCTGGCGCAACGGCTCGGCGTTACCCAGTGCAATATCGCCCACGCACTGGAAAAGACCAAATATCTGTATTCCGATCTGTACTGGCGCGAGAATGAGTCGCAATACCACTTTTCCACCCAGTTCACGGCGGATCTGATCGCAATGAATACGGCGGATTTCATCATTACCAGCACCTATCAGGAGATCGCCGGCACCGACGAAAGCGTGGGCCAGTACGAGAGTTATTCGGCGTTTACCCTGCCGGGTCTGTACCGGGTCGTGCATGGCATCGATGCCTTTGATCCCAAGTTCAATATCGTCTCGCCGGGCGCTGATCCGGACGTGTATTTTCCGGCTGCTGACAGGGAGCGGCGTCTTGTTCACCTCTACGGCGAGCTGGAACAACTGATCTTCGGCGAGGACACGGCAGCGGATATCCGCGGCGTGTTAGCCGAGCCGGACAAGCCGCTGCTGTTTACTATGGCGCGTATGGACAGGATCAAAAATATTACCGGCCTGGTCGAGTGGTATGCCGGGTCACCGGCGCTGCGGGAAGCCGCCAACCTGCTGGTGATCTCGGGGCACGTCGATCCGCAGCATTCTGATGATGCCGAGGAACGTGAGCAGATACAGCGCATGCACGATCTTATGGATGCGCACGGTCTTGAGACACAGATCCGCTGGCTGGGTAAGCATCTTGACAAGGATATGTCTGGTGAACTGTACCGCGTGGTTGCCGATCGGCGCGGTGCTTTCGTCCAGCCGGCGTTGTTTGAAGCCTTCGGCCTGACGGTAGTGGAAGCCATGAGCAGTGGTTTGCCGACCTTCGCCACCTGCTTCGGCGGGCCGCTGGAAATTATTGAAGATGGCGTTTCAGGCTTCCATATCAACCCCAATCACGGTGAAGCGGCGGCAGAGAAAATAGCTGAGTTTCTCCAGCGTTGCCGCAAGGAACCCGCCTACTGGGATACACTGTCACAGGGTTCGCTTGAAAGAGTGGCGGCCCGCTATACCTGGAAGCGCTATGCCGAACGCATGATGACGCTATCACGGGTGTACGGTTTCTGGCGTTACGTCACCGATCTTGAACGCTCCGAGACACGGCGCTATCTGGAAATGTTCTACGCGCTGCAGTACCGGCCACTGGCATCGTTCTCCTGAAGAACAGTCTAAATACTGAGGGATCCCCACGAATTTATATCTAAAATCAAATCCTTCGTCATTCCGGCATGGTTTTAGCCGGAATGACGGTGAGTGTTAAATTTTTGCGTTAACATATTGATTTTGATCAACATTTTGTGGGGATAACTCAGGTCTAAATAGCTGTTCCAAATACCAGTCCACTTTAGGATGGTCAGCGCCCTTAGCTGTAACCAGTCGAGTCAAATATAGAAAATGGTCGCTGAGTGTGCCATAACCGGCCGATTCTATAATCGGCAAATAAGCTTGCTTGATACCAAATCTGAATCAGATACACCATAGTTGTTGATAAGGCGCAATGATCACTTTTTCCGGATTGCTCCAATAGTCTATTGTGTCATTATACTAACCAGATGATATAGACCGCGACCCCAAGTAACAGCAACCCGGACAGTTGACGAATGCGCCGCTGCTGCTCAGGTGCTGCAAAGATATGCTGCAGGCGAGAAAGGCCGTGGCCAATCAGGAGCAGGGGCAATCCTGCGCCAAACCCGTAGATGAACATCAACATGGTTCCATAGACAGGATCACCCTGCAGGGCGACCAGCGTCAGGATGCTAAGCAGGATCGGCGTCGCGCAGGGTACAATGGCCAGCGAAAACAGCAGTCCTGCAGTGTAGGCGGTTAGTGCAGGATAGCCTTTTCGGGAAACATCGATCGGTGCCTGGTGCAGGTGTAGGGCCGCAACAGGCAACGGTAATATGCCAAGCAGATACAGGCCCATGAACAGTGGAACAGTGGCCAGCAGTAAACGAAACTCTGCCGCAAACTGTCCAAACACCCAGCCCAGTGCAGCGGTTAACAATCCCATGAGCGCGGTTGCGCTGGCCATACCTAAGACAAAGGGAAAAGCCGTGGCCATGACGAGAGCCTGTTGCTGTTTGATTTGCCGCGGCTCATCCATGTCCGGCTTGCCACAGCAGGACGCGCCGAAGAAGCCGAACACAGCCGGGTACATGGGCAGGCAGCAGGGATTAAAAGCCGTGATGAGGCCGCCGAGAATCACCAGCGGTAAAGCCAGAAGTGAACCATTGCTTAGCCAGGGAGTGAGCCAGTCGGCGAAAGCATCCATATTTATTGCAGTAGTAACCGGTCGAGGCGGGCCAGCGTGTCTTTTAGTTTGGCCTGCACAGCAGGGCTTTCACCCACGCTGCGGGCGCGTTCATCACCGTTCTTGTCAATGAACAAAACGGTAGGAAGGAAACGCACCTGATAGCGTTCAATCAAAGGATTATCCACCGACCAGTCGAATTGGCGAAAACTAATCTGGTTGCCGTAACGCTGCTCGGCCTTATTGACCAGTTGATGAATGGTCTGGCAACTGGGACTGTTATCACCACGAAACAGAATGACAGCGGGACCGCTAAACTGTTCGGTTTTTGAATCTGTCCGGTTCTTTGCATTCTGGGTTTTCGTTATAAAAATCGCGCCGATAATGAGTGCGGCAAGCAGCCAGATGCCGTATTTATTTAGTCGCATGATTCACCTTTTATGGATGGACAGCCACAGGCTGATTGTTGTTCGGTTTGTACTTCCGCTATGTCACCGGCGGCCCGATCCTGTACATAGGCCTCACCACCTCGAAGGGACTGCTCGGCGCGAGCCAGTTCGCGGCCAAGATAGGCGGCATGATCGAGGCGACTGATCAGTCCCTCATCGATCACTGTTGTGTACAGTGCAGCAGGATCAGGTGCAGCAAACACCCGATCCAGAACGCCCTTGTTACTGTAGTGTTCCAGTGTGATCCGCCGGTGAGTCTGATCCGGATAGACGACAAAATATCCGGCGGGATCAAGCCGCAGACGTTGTGGTGTGGTAGCGGTTTCGACGGGGATGGATGCGATGTCGGGTAAAGCCATTGAAACAGGGCCGGGATCGTTGGCGGCGGTCTTTTCGATCAGATCACGCAGTACTGCTGGATCGGTTTCACCAATATAATCGATCAGGTGCACCTGCTGACGAAAACTCTCGATATGCCTGCTATCCAGATTCTTGATAAAAGGACGTTTGCCTTTCGCTTCAATGATGCGCTTTTTCTCATTCAGGCCATGCTGCATAAGACTGATTAGCGACTGTCCTGGTAGATGCCCGATAGCGCGTTGCGTGTCTTCACCGCAGAGAATCAAAAAGCGAATGTTGGGGTTGGCAAGCAGGTTGCGGATCAGGTGTTCGATACCGAGGTTTTCCGTATGCAGGCTACCAATGATAGACAGGCCATTAACCGTACCGGTGGTCAGTTCACCGATCAGGTGATCGGTATTCAATGTGCACACGGCAACCGGCGCCTGAAAACGAGCAACCCGATAGTCACCCGGTAAGGGTGGCCAGCCTTGTTGTAATTCCGGCTCGGCGGTCGCGCAGTGGCCGCCTTCGGCAACGGCTGGATCATATTCTGCGGCAATGTTCTGCGCCACAGCGGGCCAGCAGACTTCACAGCCCAGACAGTCATAACGTTTCGCTTCAAACAGTTTTCGGGCTTCATCGAGCAAGGCATTCAGTGAGGTATTGATGCGCTCAGATCCCTGCAGGGTGGTGATGGTGTCCTGAAAACAACCACAGCGCCAGCACTTCTTCGCTGCCATCGCCTGGCGAAGTTCTGCCTCCAGGCGTGTTATGAGTTCAGGCGTTTTCACCATGACAACTCTCTGCACAGGCGCGTTTTTTGGCGCGGAAGTCCCACAGCGAAGCAATAACCAGCAGGGCAAATCCCGTCAGTTCCAGCGATTTGGAGTAACTGCCGTAGAATACCCAAAACAGCAATGCCGCCGCACTCAGACTTAAGAGCAACGGGCCGGGATGCCGGTGGCTGCGCCAGGAATACAGCATACCCGACAGTGCCACTATCAGCAGGCCGGTGATCAACTTAACCAGTATGGCTTCATCGATATCCACGCTAACCCCGATCAGTGACAGCAGGCTTATCGCTGCCAGTGTGCCGTAGCAGGTGGCCACCGCCAGCAGACTGGTGACAGATCCCAGCGAGGACAGTTTGTATTTTGATTTACTCATTTTCATCCAGCCTCTTGATTCTTCGTTTTCGCAAATGTCGAAATATATAATCCAGCAAATAAAACTATCCCAGGCGCGCCTCCAGTATTTTTAAGTCACCCTTTAAGGCTTTTAGCAGGTCCTCACTGTTAAGCCGGTAGTACACCATCTTGCCGTCATCGCGCTTACTCAACCAGCCCTGATCACGCAGCAGTTTCAACTGGTGAGACGTGGCTGCCATGCTTAGTTCCAGTACATGGGCGATATCACATACGCAGAGTTCACTGTGGGCCAGCGCCAACAGGATCTTGAGGCGGGTAGTATTGCCCAGCAATTTGTAGAAGTCGGCCAGTTCCGGCAGGCGCTTTTCCTCTTTCGAGAGGGCCTTCTTCACCTTGTTGACCTTACTGTGATCAAAACAGGGAATGGCGCAGGTATCCGCTTTGGCGGCGATGGCAGTTACTTTTCTCATAAATCATTCATTTCGACGAATGCGAAAATGATCGGCGATTACGGGTAAGAAGTCAAGATGATAATAATGGATAAACTACGATAACTGGATATTTTGATACATCAACGGCTGCTTCCACTCGTCCTGTTCAACAGCATAAAATTCCCTGAACTTCCGCTCCAGGGTGGTCAGCGCCCTTTAGCAGAAGCCGCACTTGCAAAATGCACTGAGAGGGCGCTGACGTGCCATAAGGAGCCATTCGTTCATTTATTACTGATCAATAAAGTCTCTCTACTGCAGACAATCAGGTTTAACTTTTTAGCCGGTGCAGTCCATACCGTGCTAATCATCAGGTTGGAAATAATAAATGATGTCCATGTCTTTATGGGGAATACCGATGATATTAATGCACTCCTGATTGATTAGATAAAATACAACATGCTGTCCCTTAGGAAAGCTGTAGTAGCCCTCTGCCACATCAGTGCGATGCTTACCAAGCTGAGGGTTCATGGCCTGCCATTTAAAGCGTTTTTCAATATTTTTCAGGTATGTGTTACGTTGGGTATTACCCCAATTCTGTTGAGTATAGTGACCGATATTTTTTAGATCATCTCGTGCTCGGGGTGTAACTCTGTATTTCGCTATCAGGCTTCGTTATCTAGATCGTTTATCAGTGAATCCATAGAAAAACTATCAACGAAGTCGCCTGTTTTGGCTTGCTGTGCACCTTGAGCTAAATGCGCTCTCAGTGCGTCCAGCTTGCTTTTCCGTTCTTCCATAGAGCGCAGTGCATCACGCACAACTTCGCTGGCAGAGCCGTAGCGTCCGCTGGAAATTTCATTTTTAATGAACACCTCCCAGTGCTCACCCAAGCTTAGACTCGTTGTAGCCATAAGACACCTCGATTATTCATGTTTAACAAATATGAATATAGCTCGAGTGAAAGAATAGGGCAATAAATTCTGAGGGGGGATTTTCCTTGACCTGGGGTGAAATATTGCTATTCTACTATTCAATAGAATTGTTGAATAGTGGAAAGTGCACTGATTATCGGTGCACTTTTTCACCCCAGGTCGAGGAAAAGCATATGTCCCTTTCAATCATTATCGCCGGTTTGGTTACCGGCATGTTATTAGGGGTTTTTGGCAGTGGCGGCTCTATTATTACCATGCCAGCATTGCTTTATTTACTCGATGTAGATCCTAAATCCGCGATTGCCATGAGTCTGGGTATCGTGGCGGTAACCGCCACGATCACGGCCATACAGCATTGGCGTCATGGCAATGTCAATCTTCGGATCACTGTCGTTTTTGGCCTGTTTGGTGTAGCGGGCACCTATGCTGGCGCACTTGTCGGTGTCATTACGCCTGTGGTTATTCAGCTCAGTGTTTTTGCGCTGGTCATGTATGCCGCCGCCTGGAAAATGCTTAAACCTTCGCCTCAGCCAAAGTCTATTGGCGCTGCTGTGGCCGATTGCCCCGATGGTCATTGTGATGATCTTCAGTATGGGCACATTGCCGTGCATGGGATTGCAGTCGGCATATTAACCGGCATCGTCGGTGTCGGCGGTGGTTTCTTAATTGTCCCCGCGCTGGTGTTACTGTCCGGCCTTTCTATGAAAAAAGCGGTGGGGACATCATTAAGTATTGTTGCACTTAAATCTTTCGCGGGCTTTGCCGGATATGCAGGGTCGGTTGCCATTGACTATCAAATGATGGCGATATTTACCGCCATCGCCGTTGTCGGCAGCGTAGCGGGAAGTCAGTTGGGCCATCGTCTGCCTGCAGGTTTACTCAAACGGGGATTTGGCGGTTTTCTGTTACTGGTCGCCAGTTATATTTTATTCAAAAGTGTTTTATTTAATTAAAGAGGTGATGGTAATGAAAGATCGTATTCTGACTGTTTTATCAAACAATCCTCCGGGTGGCCGCTGTACGCTTTATATCCGTTATGCAGAGGAATTATCCCGTTCACTTGGACTGAAGATGCAAACCATTTTTCCTGGGGAGAGTCATAATCATGCCGCTCCCGGTTTGTTAATCGGTGAGGCGCCGGTGATGCCATCTGACGGCATCATTATCGATCCGGATGATATTTGTAACGCAATTAAACAGGCGGGGATGAAAATATCAGATCTGGCTGAATTAAATAACAGGCTGAATCTGCTGGTAGATGAAACCATTGGAGGGATGTAATGAATGCCCACAAATTAGAATTGATTGGGATGCACTGTTCCATGTGCCCGGCAACGATTCAGGCGGCACTGGATATGAGTGATGGTGTTGAAAGTGCAAAGGTTACCCGAAAGCCGGATCGGGCAGTTATTATCTACGATAATACAGATACCTCTCCCGCCAAATTGGTTGAGGTGGTAGAGAACGCCGGGTATGAAGCAAAAATTTTGCCCAATCTGTCGGGTGAAAAGAAATGATGAATGGTCACTATGGCGAATCGATGGGTTGGGGAATGCCTTTTATGGGACCGTTATTCTGGATTCTTATCATTGTCGGAGTAGTGTTGCTGGCGCGCTGGCTGACAGGGTCCAGCAATACTGATAGTAAAAATCATGGTCGGGAATCAGCGATGGACATACTTAATAAACGCTATGCCCGTGGTGAAATTAATCGGGAAACTTATGAGCGTATGAAACAGGATCTGGAATCGTGAAACGTAATCGACGAACACTAATAATAGCGCTCACATTCCTGCTGATTGGCGTAGCGGGGCAGTTTGCCGTGCGCAGTGTTGCTCAACAAAACAATATGGGCATGACTGGAGGAAAAAATATCTAAAACCATGCCGGAATGACGGTAAGTGTTAAATTTTTGCGTTAACATATTGATTTTGATCAACATTTTGTGGGGATAACTCAGCTTTGGAACTATGTTTGCGAATAGCGCTTCTGTGTTCAGAGGAGGTTGCGGCCGTTGCCATAATCCGCTGTCTGAACGCACCGCTTTTTTATCAGAGGATGACGTAACCTGTGCGCTGGCGCTGTTTTGTGTGTTAAAAGAGATACCCGTTAAAGAAGCATTGCCGCACCTGAAAAAACACCTGCGTTCAATATTCAAGACTGCGGTAAAAGAACTCAGTCAGAGAAATACAGAGCTGGATAATTTAAGAGCCATAAATTGAAGCTGCGGGTATAATTTTCATTCGGCGTGCATTTCAAACTTTAATTAGAGATAAGCATCATTGTCTGATCAGGAATACCAGCAACGTTTTGGCGGTCTGCGTCGCCTGTATGGGGATACGGCTTTTGCATTGTTGCCACAGTTGCATTTTTGCGTGATCGGCATCGGTGGCGTGGGTTCATGGGTAGTGGAAGCTTTTGCCCGTTCCGGTATCGGTCATCTGACCCTGGTGGATTATGATGAAATTGCGGCGACTAATATCAATCGTCAGCTGCACAGCCTTACCGAGACGCTGGACAGAAAAAAGATTGAGGTAATGAAAGAACGGGTGCTGCAGATTAACCCGGACTGTCAGGTTGATCTGATCGATGATTTTCTGACCGCGGACAACCATGCGGAAATTCTTTCCGGGGGTTATGACTATGTGGTTGATGCGATTGACAGTATCAAGTTCAAGGCGGCGCTGATTTATTATTGTCGGCGTAACAAAATACCGGTGATCACCACCGGCGGGGCGGGCGGCTTGACCGATGCGTCGATGATTGGCATCGATGATCTGAGTCGAACCTGCAATGATGCGCTGGCGGCAAAAGTGCGTGCGCGTTTGCGTAGTGACTATGGTTTTAGCCGCAATTCAAAACGCCGTTTCGGGGTAGATTGTGTATATTCTACCCAGCAGCCCGTCTACCCCAAAGAGGATGGCAGTGTCAGCCACGAAAAGCCGGGTATCCATGGTTTGTCGTTGGACTGCCATCTGGGTTATGGCGCCTCGGTCTGTGTGACGGGCAGCTTTGGTTTTATGGCGGCGTCCCATGTCATCAACAAAACCCTGGGCAAAAAAATCGAATAAGCATATGAATAGATCAGAGGCGGTAGTGTTGATCCACGGGGTCTGGATGACCGGTTTTGAAATGTTGTTGCTGCGTTATCGTCTGCGTCGCTGTGGCTACCGCACATACCAGTTTCATTATCCCAGCCTGCGCCGAAAGCCATCGGAGAATGCCGCCTCCCTGAACCGCTTTCTGGCAAAAATACCGGCTGACAGGATTCACCTGCTTGCGCACAGCCTGGGCGGCATCGTGTTGATGCACCTGTTTCACGCGTTCCCGCAACAGAAGCCGGGGCGGGTGCTGATGCTGGGAACGCCGGCGAGAGGCAGTGAACTTGCTCGCCGTTTTTATAACAAACGGCGACTGCGCCCGCTGCTGGGCCGCGCCTGTGAGCAGGGCCTGCTGGGTGGCGCACCGGACTGGCCGAAGGCGCGTGAACTGGGGCTGATTGTCGGCGACCGTCCTCTGGGGATGCTGGCGCAATTCTTTGGCGGCCCACTGGAGAAACCCAGCGACGGCACGGTAAGGGTGGCGGAGACCCGGATCGAGCAGGCCCGCGATGTCCTGCGCCTGCCGGTGACCCATTTCAGCATGCTGGCAGATCGGCGGGTAGTGGCAGCGGCCTGTCGCTTCCTGCAAACCGGAAAATTCTAAACGCCGGAGCAGGTGCAAAAAGCCGCGTGGGCGACCGAAGGAAGTGCCTGTGGTGCACAAAATCCGTGCCCAGCCTGCGATACTCGTCCCTTGTCCCTTGTCCCTTGTCCCTTGTCCCTTGTCCCTTGTCCCTTGTCCCTTGTCCCTTGTCCCTTATGAAGGGATTGTTGCTAATTAAATAAAGTGTTAGAATCCGCCAAATTGTGTTTTTTGTTGAAGTGGGCCTTGAGCCCACTTTTTATTTACAGGTTGTAAAAATGCTGGAAGAGAAGCTCACCGGGCTGCTTGCATCGGCGGTCGAAGCGCTGGGACTCGAGCTGGTTGGCGTGGAGTATCTTGGACAGGGTGCGCACTCGGTGCTGCGGGTCTATATTGATTCTGAGCAGGGGATCACCCTGGATGACTGCAGCAGGGCGAGTCATCAGATCAGCGGGGTGCTGGAGGTAGAGGATCCCATCCGTGGCAAATACAACCTGGAGGTGTCGTCGCCCGGCCTGGATCGGCCGTTGTTCAGCCTTGCGCATTTTGAACGTTTTGCCGGCCGGGGTGTAAAATTACGCCTGCGCCGGCCAGTCAAGGGGCAGCGCAAGTTCAAAGGTATAATTGACGCGGTTGAAGATGGACATATTCAGATTGTACTGGACGACAGCCAGCTGCTGGATCTGGAGATAGACGAAATTGAAAAGGCGAATCTGATTCCCGAGCTGTGACTTTAAGAGTAAAGGTAAGCAGGGCGGCGGTAGGCGGATTTGCAGGCAGAGATAGATACGGACTGCACCATGTTTAAATTGATAATAATGGTGGCAGGTAAATGGCGTAACGGAGATGAGTAAATTGAGACAGGGGCTGGATCATGAATAAAGAGATTTTGCTGGTTGTTGATGCGGTTTCCAACGAGAAGGGCGTTGACAAAAGCATAATCTTCGAAGCAATCGAGATTGCTTTGGCGACTGCAACCAAAAAGCGCTACACCAATGATGTGGATGTACGTGTGGAGATTGATCAGGAAACCGGTAATTACCGGACCTTCCGTCGCTGGGAAGTGGTGGAGGACGACGCCATGGATCAGCCTGATCACCAGACCACACTGAGTGCAGCCCGGTATGAAAACCCGGACATAAAAATCGGAGATTTCGTCGAGGAAGAGATTGAATCGGTGAAGTTTGGCCGCATCGCCGCACAGACTGCGAAACAGGTGATTGTGCAGAAAGTCCGCGAAGCCGAGCGTAAACAGGTTGTGGAAGCTTACCGCGAACGTATCGGTGAGCTGGTCATGGGTGTGGTCAAACGGGTGGAGCGCGGTAATGTTTATCTGGATCTGGGTGGCAATGCCGATGCCCTTATTCCGCGCGAATCGATGATCCCCCGTGAAGCCATTCGCACTGGCGACCGGGTGCGTGGTTACCTGAAGGAAATCAATGAAGAAGTCCGGGGTCCGCAGCTGTTTGTCAGTCGCACGGCGCCGGAGTTTCTGATCGAGTTGTTCAAGATAGAAGTGCCGGAAGTCGGTGAGAACCTGATTGATATTCTTGGCGCCGCTCGTGACCCGGGTTCACGCGCCAAGATTGCTGTGCGTAGTAACGAAGCCCGGGTTGATCCTGTGGGCGCCTGCGTCGGCATGCGTGGATCACGGGTGCAGGCGGTTTCCAACGAACTGGCCGGTGAGCGCATCGATATCGTGCTCTGGAATGAAAATGACGCCCAGTTTGTTATTAATGCGATGTCGCCGGCCGTGGTCTCCTCGATTGTTGTGAATGAAGACAACAAGAGCATGGACATCGCTGTGGAAGAAGATCAGCTGTCGCTGGCCATCGGTCGCGGTGGCCAGAACATCAAACTGGCCAGTGAACTGACCGGCTGGACCCTGAATGTCATGTCAGAAGTAGAAGCTGTGGAGAAATCCGAAGTGGAAACTCAGAAATCCCAGCAGATGTTTATGGACATGCTGGATGTGGACGAAGAGGTGGCGGTGATCCTGGTGCAGGAAGGTTTTACCAGCATCGACGAAGTCGCCTATGTGCCGGTTAGCGAAATGCTGGAGATTGAGGAATTTGACGAGGACATCGTCGAGGAACTGCGTGGGCGGGCCAAGGATGTTCTCCTGACTCGCGCCATCAGTAGCGAAGAGGAACTGACCAGTGTGGAGCCGGCGGAGGATCTGCTTAAGATGGAAGGCATGAACAAGGATCTGGCCTACCAACTGGCGCACAACGGTATCGTTAGCATGGAGGATCTGGCTGAGCAGTCGGTGGATGAACTGCTGGAAATCGAGGGGCTTGATGAAGAGCAGGCTGCGAAATTGATCATGACCGCGCGTGAACCGTGGTTTGCAGAAGAGCAGAACAATTAATTCTGGCCCAGGGCAGGAGAACAAACTTTATGGCTGATGTAACAGTCACACAATTTGCAGAAGTGGTTGGCATTTCAGTAGAACGCCTGCTGACACAGCTGAAAGAAGCGGGTGTCAGCATTAGTGATGCAGATGCAAGCATCAGCGATTCAGAGAAAATGAAATTGCTGGACTTCCTGCGCAACAAACATGCCTCAGATTCAGCCAATGAATCTAAGGCTGCGTCGCCGCGCAAAGTGACTTTGAATCGCAAGTCCACCAGTGAACTTAGGCAGTCTGCCGGGCATGGTAGAGCCAAGTCGGTGGTTGTGGAGGTACGTAAGAAACGCACCTATGTCAAACGTGAAGATGTGCAGGAAGAAGACACGGTAGCGGTTGAAAAGGCGAAACTTGAGAAAGAAAAACTGCTGGCGGAGCAGCGTCAGCGTGAAGATGATGAAAAGCGCCGACAGCAGGAAATAGAAGCAAAACGCCAGGCTGAAGAAGATGCCGAGCGTGAAAAAGCCCGCCAGCTTGAGGATGAGAAAAAACGCAAGGCGGAAGAAGAACAGAAACCGGAACCGGTTGCGCCGGAAGCCAGGCCTGCACCTGAAGCGGCGCCAGCAGCGGAAGCCGAGACCCGTGGCAAACATAAAAAGCCTGCCGGCAAGCATGACAAGTCTGATCGGGACACTCGCTATGGACGTAAGGAATTGCATGTTACCGCTGACAAATCGGGTCGTCGGCGGAAAAAACCGAAACGCGTAGCAAGGTCTACGGTTTCGGCAGCCGGTGAACATGGTTTTACCCGGCCGACTGCGCCCATCGTGCACGAAGTCTCGATACCGGAAACCATCAGTGTTGGCGAGCTGGCGCAGAAAATGTCGGTGAAGGCAGCAGAAGTGATCAAGGTGCTCATGAACATGGGTTCCATGGTGACTATTAACCAGGTGCTGGATCAGGATACCGCAACCCTGGTGGTCGAAGAAATGGGCCACACGGTCAAGTTGCTGGTTGAGGATGAGCTGGAGACATCCCTGATAGATGAGAGTCAGGAAGGCGAAGCCATTGCCCGTGCGCCGGTGGTGACCATCATGGGCCATGTGGATCATGGTAAGACTTCACTGCTGGACTATATCCGGAAATCCCGTGTAGCAGCGGGTGAGTCCGGCGGCATTACCCAGCATATCGGCGCCTATCATGTGCATACGGATTCGGGTGACATTACTTTCCTTGATACGCCCGGCCATGCCGCGTTTACCGCCATGCGTGCACGCGGCGCCAAAGTAACTGATCTCGTGATTCTGGTGGTGGCTGCTGACGATGGTGTGATGCCACAGACGCGTGAAGCTATTCAGCACGCCAAGTCAGCAGAAGTTCCGTTGATCATTGCGGTTAATAAAATCGATAAGGAAAACGCCGATCCGGACAGGGTGAAGAATGAGCTGAGTCAGGAAGACGTGATCCCGGAAGACTGGGGTGGCGACACTATTTTTGTCAATGTCTCTGCCCATACCGGCGAAGGCGTGGATGCCCTGCTGGAAGCGGTATCGCTGCAGGCCGAGGTGCTGGAACTGAAAGCAATACCCGATGGCCCGGCGCGTGGCTCGGTGGTGGAATCTCGACTGGACAAGGGCCGGGGTCCGGTGGCTACCATCCTGGTACAGCGGGGTACGCTGAAGAAAGGTGATATTCTCCTGGCCGGCCTGGAATATGGTCGCGTGCGCGCCATGCTTAATGACAGGGGCGAGATGGTTGATAGCGCCGGTCCTTCGATACCGGTGGAAGTGCTGGGCCTGTCCGGCACACCCATGGCGGGCGATGAGGCCACGGTGGTGGAATCTGAACGCAAGGCACGTGAAGTGGCCATGTTCCGGCATAGCAAGTCGCGTGATGTGAAGCTGGCGCGCCAGCAGGCGGCCAAACTGGAAAATATGTTCTCGCAGATGGAAGAAGGCGAAGTTAACACGCTCAATATTCTGCTCAAGGCCGATGTGCAGGGTTCGAGTGAAGCTATTGCTGATTCCCTGAACAAACTGTCAACCGATGAAGTGAAGGTGAAAATCGTCTCCAGTGGCATCGGCGGGATTAACGAATCTGATGTCAATCTGGCAGTGGCCTCTGGCGCCATTATTATTGGTTTTAATGTGCGCGCCGATGCGGTGGCCAAGCGGCTGATTGATGAAGAAAATGTAGATTTGCGTTATTACAGTGTCATCTATGATCTTATCGATGAGGTCAGGGCGGCCATGAGTGGTATGCTGTCGCCGGAAGTCAAGGAACAGATCACCGGTCTGGCGGAAGTGCGCGATGTCTTCCGTTCACCCAAGCTGGGCGCAATTGCCGGCTGTATGGTGACCGAGGGTGTGGTCAAGCGCAATAACCCGATTCGTGTGTTGCGTGACAATGTAGTGATTTATGAAGGTGAACTTGAATCCCTGCGTCGCTTCAAAGATGATGTCAACGAAGTCAAACAGGGTATGGAATGTGGCATCGGCGTGAAGAACTACAATGATGTCAAACCCGGCGATCAAATCGAAGTATTTGAAATGATCGAGGTTCAGCGCGAGTTGGAATAGGTTTTAGCCCGTCAATGAACAGGTATCTTTCAGTTTTACTTCGTCATTCCGGCATGATTTTAGCCGGAATCTAGTTTTTAGCTTTTCTGGATTCCGGCTAAAATCATGCCGGAATGACGAAAGGATATTATTCGACATGCCAAAAGACTTCAGCCGAACCCGTCGTGTAGGTGAACAGATCCAGCGTGAACTGGCGGTTCTCATTCAGCATGAAATTAAGGATCCGCGGCTGGGAATGGTAACGGTCTCTGCAGTGGATGTATCGCGTGATCTGTCTGTGGCCAAAGTATTTGTCACCGTCTTCGATGAAGAACATGATATGGCGCAAACCCTGGAGGTGCTGGAGCGTGCTGCCGGTTTCCTGCGCCACTGCCTGGGCAAAAGCATGACGCTGCGTACCGTGCCGGTACTGAAATTTATCTATGATGAGTCCGTCAGCAAGGGCAATCGGCTGTCCAGCCTGATTGATGCAGCCCTGAGTTCAGATCGGGATAAACAGCAGGATCAGGACTGATCAGGTTCATTCATGGCTCGGCGCAGGCGCAACAAAGGTCGTAATATCAACGGCATTCTCTTACTCGATAAACCGGTAGGCATGACCTCCAATGCCGCCCTGCAGCAGGTCAAGCGGCTGTTCAATGCCAGTAAGGCGGGACACACCGGCAACCTGGATCCCATGGCCAGTGGTTTGTTACCCATCTGTCTGGGCGAGGCCACCAAGGTATCCGGTTTTCTGCTGGATTCTGATAAGCACTATACGGGCACCTGCAGGCTGGGTGAGCGCACCGATTCCGGTGATGCCGATGGTGTGGTGGTGGAAACCCGAGCAGTGGAAGATTATAGTGAGGCGCGCATCCTCGAGGTATTCAGTCAATTTAAGGGGGAAATCTGCCAGATCCCGCCCATGCATTCAGCCATCAAGGTGAATGGTCAGCCTTTATACAAGCTGGCGCATCAGGGTATCGAGATCGAGCGCAAGCCGCGTCAGGTGAAGATTTTCAGCCTTGAATTGCTGCGCCAGGACAGGGATGAACTGGACATCGATGTACATTGTTCGAAAGGCACCTATATTCGTACGCTGGTACAGGATATCGGTGAGCAACTGGGTTGCGGGGCGCACCTTAATGCCTTACGGCGCACGGGTGCGGGGCCATTTTCCATAGAAAACAGCATCACCCTGGCGGAACTGGAACAGCTGGCTGAAGACGAAGGTTTTACGGCCATGGATGCGCGTCTGTTGCCCATGGAGTTCGCGCTGGCCGACTGGCCACAGGTGAAATTGACCCAGGATAGTACGCATTATCTGCGCCAGGGGCAGGCGGTGCAGGTGCCCAAAGCGCCGACTCACGGCTGGGTTTGCCTGTTTGCCGATGACGATCGTTTTCTCGGTGTCGGCCAGATTCTGGGCGATGGCCGGGTTGCGCCCCGGCGATTAATCAATTCACCGTAATTTCAGTGAAATCAGCGTATTTTCCCGGAATTAGCTTGTCTCGGACACCTGCGCGCAGGTAGAATACGCGCTTTCTTTGATTCACCAATTTTTATGTAATTACAGGAGCTTGCGATGTCAATTAATGCCGAAAGCAAGGCGAACATCGTTTCAAACTATCAGCGTTCAGGCACTGACACCGGATCCCCGGAAGTTCAGGTTGCTTTGTTGTCTGCGCGTATTAACGATTTGTCCGATCACTTCAAAACCCATATTCATGATCATCACTCTCGTCAGGGACTGTTGCGTATGGTTAGTCAGCGCCGCAAGTTGCTCGACTACCTCAAGAACAAGGATCTGCAGCGTTACCGTGACCTGATTGCAAGTCTGGGTCTGCGTAAATAATTTTACCTCAAGTCGATTATTTTTAAGGAACCTTCATGGCCGTTGTAAAAAAAGAATTCAAGTTTGGTGATCATACTGTCACGCTCGAAACCGGTGAGATAGCAAGACAGGCCTCTGGCGCGGTCATGGTCAGCATGGGCGAAACCGTCGTTCTGGTAACGGCGGTTGCGGATAAAAAGGAAGTAGCGGGTCGGGACTTTTTCCCCATGACCGTTGATTACACTGAAAAGACCTATGCGGCTGGCAAGATTCCCGGCGGTTTTCTCAAGCGTGAAGGCCGACCGTCTGATAACGAAACCCTGACCGCTCGCCTGATTGACCGTCCTATTCGGCCGCTGTTTCCTGAAGGATTTACCAACGAAGTTCAGATCATCTGTACGGTTATGTCACTGGATCCGGCGGTGACGCCCGATATTCCTGCCATGCTCGGTGCATCTGCCGCACTGACATTGTCCGGCGCACCTTTTAACGGCCCGATTGCCGCCGCGCGTGTAGGTTATAAGGATGGCGAGTATCTGCTGAATCCAAGCAAGACCGAAATTGAAGATTCAGAGCTGGATCTGATTGTGGCTGGTACCGATGCTGCCGTGCTGATGGTGGAATCCGAAGCCAAAATACTGTCTGAAGGTGTGATGCTGGGCGCCGTTATGTTTGGTCATGAGGCCTTCCAGGTGGCGATTAAGGCCATTCGCGAACTGGCCGCTGATGCCGGTACGGTTGCCTGGGACTGGCAGGCGGCAGAAGAAAATGTTGCTGTGAATGAAGCAGTAGCGGCTGCGGGTGAAGTGCAGTTCGCCGAAGCCTACACCATTAGTGAAAAAATGCCGCGTTATACACGCCTGAGCGAAATTCGCAAAGAAATCAAGGCACAACTGGTTGACGAAGAAGGCGAAGGCTATTCCGAAGAAGACGTTTCCGATGCGATTGAAAAACTTGAGAAGAAGGTTGTGCGTAGCAAAATTCTTGGTGGTGAACCGCGTATCGATGGTCGTGATACCCGCACCGTACGCGATATCACGGTAAAAGTTGGCGTATTGCCGCGCACGCATGGCTCCGCCCTGTTTACCCGTGGTGAAACCCAGGCGCTGGTTGTGACCACCCTGGGTACGGAACGTGATTCTCAGATTATTGATGCGCTGGAAGGTTCCTACCGTGATCCCTTCATGTTGCAGTATAATTTCCCACCCTATTCTGTCGGTGAAACCGGGCGCGTGGGTACACCGAAACGCCGTGAAGTCGGCCATGGTCGTCTGGCCAAGCGTGGCGTGCTGGGTGTGATGCCGGACATGGAAGAGTATCCCTATTCCCTGCGTGTCGTGTCTGAAATCACCGAATCCAACGGTTCAAGTTCCATGGCTTCGGTCTGTGGTAGCAGCCTGTCCATGATGCATGCCGGTGTGCCGTTGAAGGCTCCGGTTGCCGGTATTGCGATGGGCCTGATCAAAGAAGAGGACAGGTTTGCGGTGCTGACTGACATCCTCGGCGATGAAGATCATCTGGGCGACATGGACTTCAAGGTCGCGGGTACTGACAACGGCATTACCGCCCTGCAGATGGACATCAAGATCGAAGGCATTACCAGAGAAATCATGGAGATTGCGCTGGAACAGGCCAAAGAAGGTCGCCTGCACATTCTTGAAAAAATGAACGCCGTTATCGACAGGCCGCGTGAAGAACTGTCCGAGTTTGCGCCGCGTTATGTCACCTTCAAGATCAATCCGGACAAGATCCGTGACGTGATCGGCAAGGGCGGCGCGACCATTCGTTCGATTACCGAAGAAACCGGCACCACTATCGACATCAGTGATGACGGCGTGATCAAGATTGCTTCCAGTGACCAGGCGGCTGCCAACGAAGCGCGTGAGAAAGTCGAACGCCTGACGGCCGATGTCGAAGTCGGTCAGATCTATGAAGGCAGGGTTGCCAAACTCATGGACTTCGGCGCGTTTGTCACCATCCTGCCGGGCAAGGACGGACTGGTGCACGTTTCGCAAATCTGCGAAGAGCGGGTCGAAAATGTCAGCGATAAACTCAGCGAAGGTGAGATGGTCAAGGTCAAGGTGCTGGAAATTGACAAGCAGGGCCGCATTCGCCTGAGCATGAAAGCGGTAGGCGTGGGTTAAAACCGAGCAACAGGCCTGAATGGGCAGCATGGAAAAAGGGCCATCAGGCCCTTTTTTTATGCCTGTAAAAAGAGAAACTGGCACGCTATGTGAATATTATTCGCTGTAAGAAAATATGTTCTATCAGACAATATCGATGAGGGGCCATGGCAAGAAACATTATTTTTTTCATCTCTCTGCTGCTTGTGCTTGGCGCATGCAGCACCATCGGCGCAGGTATTGCGCCGCCGGAAGAGATCAAATCCCCGGAGTTGGGAATGATCTTCGGCAATATTCAGGCGCCGGAGCGGGTAACAGAGGTGACCCTGCGGGAGTATGGCAAGATATACATTCGCCCCTTCAACCGCCCGCCGCGGGTGCTGATATATGAAAACGGGGATTTTATGGCCGAAAACCTGAAGCCGGGTAAATACATTTTTTCCTCAATGGCGACTCTGAACAAGCGTTACAATCTGGTACAGAAAAAAATTGACGCCTATCAGCGCATTGTGACGGTGCATCCAGGAGAGCTGGTTTATATCGGTTCCTTCGCCCTGTTTGATCTGAACCCGGAAGACAGGCACAAGGAGAAGTTTAAAGTGCTGAGAATGCGCAAGCCGGATGAACGCACGCTGATCAAACATCTGTATGAAAAATCCATCGGCACCGGCTGGCAGGATCTGTTTGCGCGACGCTTGATGGAACTGCGCTGAATCTCAGGAAATTGTTGGGCTTCATGCTATTCAGCCCAACCTACGCTGATTATTATGCCCAGGCCTGGAGTCAAATGTAGGTTGGGCAGAGCAACGCGAAGCCCAACAGGAAGTATCTCATCTCTGCTGTCCAGAAGGCCGCGCATCAAGCGGAGGGCATCGGATATTTCCCGCAGGGTGACTTGCGACAGCCGGAATCCGGAGGGAAATGTCCGATGCCCGGAGCGGATTTGGGCACAAGCACATCTCCACCAAAGGTGAAAAGATCGCAGTGAAGATTTCGCGTCCCTTGCGTTGAAAGGATATTCTCGATACTACCTGTTTGCCCGGTTTTCGATCAGATCATCGACCACAGCCGGGTCGGCCAGGGTCGAGGTATCGCCCAGATTATCCAGCTCGTTGGCGGCAATCTTGCGCAGGATGCGGCGCATGATTTTGCCGGAGCGAGTCTTGGGCAGGCCGGGTGCCCACTGGATCACATCCGGTGAGGCGATGGGGCCAATCTCTTTGCGCACTTGCTGTACCAGTTCTCTGCGCAGTTCTTCTGTAGCGTCTACGCCTTTTACCAGGGTGACGTAGGCATAAATACCCTGCCCCTTAATATCATGCGGGAAGCCGACCACGGCCGCTTCCGCTACCGCCTTGTGCAGTACCAGTGCACTTTCTACTTCAGCCGTCCCCATGCGATGTCCAGAGACGTTGAGCACGTCATCCATGCGTCCGGTAATCCAGTAGTAGCCGTCAGCGTCACGGCGTGCGCCGTCGCCGGTGAAATAGTAGCCGGGGTGGGTGGAAAAATAGGTGTCGATGAAGCGTTGGTGATCACCGTAGAGCGTGCGCATCTGGCCGGGCCAGGGATGGCACATGACCAGCGCGCCTTCGGCTCCACCTTCGATCAGTTTGCCGTCTGTGTCCATGATCCCCGGGACAACGCCGAAGAAGGGACGGCTGGCCGAACCCGGTTTCAGTGGCGTGGCGCCGGGCAGGGGGGTGATCATGTGGCCGCCGGTTTCGGTTTGCCACCAGGTATCGACGATGGGACAACGGCTGTCACCCACCACGCGGTAATACCATTCCCAGGCTTCCGGGTTAATGGGTTCCCCCACGGTGCCAAGGATGCGCAGGCTGGCGCGGGAGGTTTTTTTCACCGGCTCATCACCTTCGCGCATTAACGCCCGGATTGCAGTGGGTGCAGTGTAGAAGACGTTGACCTGATGCTTGTCCACGGCCTGCCAGAAACGGGACGCATCGGGCCAGGTGGGAATGCCTTCAAACATGAGGCTGGTGCCGCCAATGGCCAGCGGGCCATAGACCGTGTAGCTGTGGCCGGTGACCCAGCCTACGTCGGCGGAACACCAGAAAATATCGCCATCGTGCAGGTCAAAAGTATATTTAGTCGTCATCGCGGCATACAGCAGGTAGCCGCCGGTGGTGTGCAGGACGCCCTTGGGTTTACCTGTGGAGCCGGAGGTATAAAGGATGAACAGGGGATCCTCGGCATCCATTTCCTCGGCCGGACAATCTTCATCAGCCCTGTCCATCAGTTGGTGATACCAGACATCGTGCTGTTCATTCCAGTCGATGTTACCGCCGGTACGACGGACGGTAAGTACGGTATGCACATTAGGGCAGTGGGCTACGGCCTGGTCGGTGTTGGCTTTCAGGGGCACGGTTTTGCTGCCGCGCAGTCCCTCATCGGCGGTGATCACCAGACGACAGTCAGAGTCGAGAATACGATCTTTCAGGGCTTCCGGCGAGAAGCCGCCGAAGACCACCGAATGAATGGCGCCGATGCGGGTACAGGCGAGCATGGCGTAGGCGGCTTCCGGGATCATGGGCATGTAGATACAAACCCGGTCGCCTTTTTTAACGCCACGGTTTTTGAGCACATTGGCCAGTTTGCAGACTTGCCGGTGCAGTTCGTTATAGGTGATTTTTTTATCGACAGAAGGATCATCGCCTTCCCAGATGATGGCGGTCTGATTGCCGCGACTGGCAAGATGCCTGTCGATGCAGTTGACGCTGACGTTGAGCTTGCCGCCTTCAAACCAGCGAATATGGCCTTTCTGGTAATTCCAGTCGAGCACGTTATCCCAGGTTTTAGTCCAGTCAAGAAACTCACCGGCGCGTTCGGCCCAGAAACCGGCGGGATCCTCGATAGATTGCTGATACAGGCGAAAATAGTCGTCTTCAGTAATGTGCGCCCGGGCGGCGATATTTTCGGGGACGGGATAGATTTTTTCCTGCGCCATGGTTTTCTCCTGGATGAAAAACGGGAAGGAAGTGAATGCTGATTATTATCTGTTCCTGTGACTTTGATCAACTCTCTGGGGATCAAGGTGCTAAAAATCGCCGCAGAATCAATCCCTGGCCTGGCGGTTGGTCAGTTCGATGTCATAGATATAGCGCTGTATTTTTGCAGAGATATCGGTGCTGATGTTATGGAATATGCAGCCGAAGCGCTGACTGCCTTCGGGATCGCCCTGTTTCAGTGGCAGCTGGTTCATAATTTCGATATTCACCAGACCGGATTCATCACCCGGCAGAATCAGGCGAGTGCCATTGAAGGCCATGCCGGTTTCGATGGGATATTCGAGATTGTCAACCCTGATGGCCAGCCCGGCGATGCTGATATCGAGCACGGGGTAGAGAACCAGGGTTTCCTCATTGTGTATCAGCTCACAGAATACCTTGTCGCGCAGAGGAATGCGCACCCGGTAGAATTCGCGCCGCTGCACCCAGAGCAGAGCGTCAGGGATGGCGCAGGCAAAAGCCGGTTTGCCATGCAGTCGGGCTTTTTGTATAGAATTCGTGCTGAACTGTGCAGTAATGCCCTCGTGCTGGGTTTTGAATACGATGCGGTCGCTTTGCAGCAGTTTTTTATTGATGGCCTCATTGGAGCCATAGTCCAGCACCACCAGATCCTTGTCCGGCAGCACATCAACGACCTGGGTCAGCAGGGAATGCTTGCCACCACCGAAATGCGCGGTGATGTTACTCTTACTTTTACTCAGTTGCCGCAGCTTCTGGATAATCGCGGCTTTGCTGCTGAGCAGATATTGCTCATAGTTATCAACTTTCGACTTATCGATATCGTTGATCTCGGATTGCTCTTGCTTGTCTGTCATGAAGGCTATAAGCGTTGCGTTTGTGTGTTGTCTTTATTGCACGTGTTAATCAAGAAGTCTCTGCCACCAGCGGCGACGATTGCCCGCCTGCGGTAGTGCGCTCAGATCCACAGGCATTTCAAGTGACAGTATCCAGCCGGGCAGGGGTGGATTGTCGCTGAAGCCGCAGGAGACGCCGAGATTGTTGGGATCATATATTTTAATGAAGCTGGGATCCTCTCGCTTATCGGTGTAGACGATGCCGCAGTATTCTTCCTGATGTTCCTGACGGATCAGCCTGTCGATTTCATCGATGAAGTGATGCAGTTGCGCCGTGTCTGCGCATGTTTGTGGTGGAGGCTCGCCTATGGCGTAGACGTACCAGCATTTGTGATCCTGTTTGCGTAACAATTGCCATAGCTGATCCAGTTGCGGCCAACGCAGCATGCTGGTAAAGGAGCCGCGGAATGTTGCGATAAAGGCCGAGTCTGTATCGGGCGCTGTTTTGTATGCTGTTTCCGCCATGATTTCGTCTATCATAAGGATTAACTTATACCTGGAGCCACGGATCAGGTATAGAAATAGTAACACCTAATCAGCTATTTAGACAGATCAGACTAATAGTGATGGCGTATATGTTGCTTTTGCCGGCACCCGCTTTAATTGCCAGTTTTGTAACGCCCACTGCCAGAATTCGGCCAGTGTGGTGACACCTGGTTCAGGTGGAGGCGCATGGCCCAGAAAGCTTAGCGCCTGACAGAGTTGCTTGACTGGCTGGGCAAGTGGGAGGGGCGTGGCGCCGGTTTGTTTACTCAGTTTTTCACCGCTGGCGTTGCTGACCACGGGCAGGTGGGCGTAACCGGGCGCTGCTCCACCGAGCTGCTGTATGAGATAGATCTGACGGGTCGTGGTTTCCAGCAGATCACTGCCGCGCACAACTTCGGTAATGCCCTGCTGCATGTCGTCAACGCTGACAGCAAGCACATAGGCATAAAAGCCATCTCGCCGAAAAAGGACAAAATCGCCATCTTCCTGATAAATATTATGGTTTATAGCGCCCTGAACAGGGTCGCAAAAGCTTAATGAAAGGTCTTCAGTGCGCAGACGCAGGCTGCAGTGTGCCGTACTCTGCCTGTGATACAGGTCCCTGTCACGACAGGTTCCCGGATAGCGTTGTGGTTTGGTGCCGGGATTGTTGCTGGGGTTGGCTGCGGCAATTATTTTACGGCTGCAGTTGCAGGCATAGAGACGATCCCTGTCTTGCAGCCGGGATAGCGCATCTTCATAAAGATCATGGCGCTGGCTCTGGTACGTGACCGCGCCATCCCATTCAAAACCATAGGCCTCCAGTGTTTTCAGAATAGCGCTGGCCGCACCGGGTGCTTCCCGGGGCGGGTCGATGTCCTCGATTCTCAGCAGCCAGCGCCCCTGATGGGAACGCGCCTGGAGATAACTGCCGAGCGCGGCGACCAGGGAACCGAAATGCAGGGGGCCAGTGGGGGACGGAGCAAAACGGCCAATATACGGGCGCAGATGGGGATGCTTGTGTGGTGGCTCAGTCATACCAGCGGGTGAATTCCTCAACCTGACAGCGTGGCAGACGGTACTGGTTGATCGGCTGGCTCATGTCGGCATAGCCCAGCGCCATCCCTCCGAGCAGATGTTGTTCTGTACTCAGTTGCAGCGTATCCCTGACGATATCCGGATATTCGGCCAGGGATGCCTGGGGACAGGTTGCCAGACCATAGTGGCGAGCGGCGAGCATGATGCTCTGTAGAAACAGTCCCATGTCCAGCAGTGAGCCGGTTCCCAGTTTTTTGTCGAGAAAGAATAGCAGCCCGACCGGCGCACCAAAAAAATGATAGTTTCGGTACCATGCCTGTTTGCGCTTCTCGGTCTCCTCGCGGCTAATCTCGAGCGCTGTGTACATGGCCAGGCCGCATTGCAGACGCCGACTGCGCCAGGGTTCAACCCATTTTTCGGGATAGTAGGCATAATCCGGATTTTCTTTCTGGCCATTTTCACGTGCGGCGATAATGCGATCGCCAATCGCCTGTTTAGTTTCACCCTGCACCACGACCACCTGCCAGGGTTGGGTATTGACGCCGGAGGGCGTCCAGCGTGCAACATCGAGAATATCGTGTATGGTTTTTTTATCGACCGCGGTATCCAGGTAGGCGCGGATGGATTGACGTCCACTGATGGCTTCAAGAATATCCATGATCAACCTTGTTTCATTTAGGGAAACTCTGATTAATTACCATTACTGTCATTCCGGCGAATGCCGGAATCCAGTAAGTCACTGATACGTAACACATGGATTCCGGATCTCCGCTTCGCTACGTCCGGAATGACGAATTAATCAGGGCTTCCTTAGTTAAAGTTTGGGCTTATAGTGTTGGCATCACTAAAGTCTGCAGGGGCTGCGCCGACACAGACTGCACGCCGATATTTCATTATTGCCCAGCATAGAGGTAAACGCCTTGTCCGGTAAAGAAGAAGATATTCTGGTTATTCACAGTATGCGTGAAGATGGCGGGCGCCTGCGCCCCAGTGACTGGATCGAGCGCATTTCCTCCACTCTGGCCAGTTTCGACGATGATCACCGGCTGCATTATGCGCGTAGCGTACAGCCGTGCATTATTGGCGGCGAAAAATGCCTGGTGGTGGCGCGAGGCCTGGCCGATAGCAATCCCGGCGCCTTTGACTTCATTATGAATTTTGCTCGCAGTAACAAACTGAAAATTCAGGAAGATCGTCGTTACGGCAAACGTGCGCTCGAGGCCTGAGTTCCGAGTTTCTGAAGTTATTCCTTTTCATAGCCGGGCAGGGGATGAAAGGCTGTATGGATGTAGGCTATCAACGCGTCGATTTCCTTTTTCTCCAGTACATCTTTCCAGGCCGGCATGGTTGTGTCGATGAGTCCATCTTCGATGGCGCGCCGGAGTCGCTGCAGTGTCATGCCTTTCATGATTTTCGGATCAGTCAGATCGCGTGGACGGGGTTCAAGAAAACTGCCGATCCAGTTTTTTCCTGTGCCATCGGCGCCATGACAGAAGGCGCAGTTGTCCTGAAAGAGCTGTTCTCCCTTTTTTTCCATTTCATTAAGTGAAGTCAGCACCGGCGCTACCTCGTGACGGGCATAAACGGAGGCTTCGCTGATATCGTCCACCTGTGGATAATTAAATGAAGTGTTGTTGCGGGGAAAAGAAACAGCACTGGCTTCCCATGCAGGCCCTTCGTCATGGACGTTTGCACGATCATGGCAGGTGATGCAGGTGTCGAGAAACAGCTGGCGGCCGTTTATTTGCTCGGCGCTCAGCGTTTCCGGCCGTTCATCCAGGGCAATTTCCCCGGTGGCAAAGGCAAAGGCAGTGCGGTAACGCTCATGATCAGGCCAGCCATTTTCCGCTGTGTGATAGCGGGTATTCTCATTTTTATAAAGGATAAATTCGTTACGCACGAAGTCAACCACCAACGCGATCTCCTGCGCATTCAATATATTTTCAAAGCCGGCCATGGCTGTGTCGGGGTGACCGTCACGGACGCTTGCAATCATGCTTTCCCGGCCTGGTGTACCTGCCTGCAGGCGGGTGAAATCCCGCGGTGGAGGTATCAGAAAACGACTGGAGAGCGTGCGTGCGTCACCGGAATAGCCGTGACAATAGTAACAGCGGAAGTTGTAAATCTTACGTCCCTGTTCGTGAGCGGAGGGGGGGCGGTCACTGATTTCAGGGGTGTTGGCAGCCAGCGCAAACTGGCTGTTAAGAATCCCCGAAACAAGGACCAACAGGACGATGATCGGCAGGTAAGCTAAAGCTTTGGCGTTATGAAACAACACAGCAAGCGTGAATATTATTTTGTCTTTGTCTGGTTGCTGGCATCAGGATGAATAAAGGCCTGGAAGACATATTCGCTGATATCTGCAATTTGCTGAGGCGTCAGCACTGTATCCCAGGCCGGCATTTCGGTGCCGAATTTGCCTTTGGCGACAGCCTGGTAAAGCGCCGGACGGTTGAAGCGTTTGCGGGAGTTTTCACGCTTGAAGTTACGTGGGCGTGGGAAAATAAAATAGGCGCGCGGGCCTTCGCCGTCTCCTTCGATGCCATGGCACTGGACACAGTTTTGCAGATACATGGCATGGCCGGTTTCTACGTTGCCCTGCAGATTGTCAGGCAGGGCGGCGCTCATATCGGCGCTTTGCACCGGAGTATTCTCGGATTTGGGCAACAGCCGGCGGTTAACGACTCCCATATCTGAGAAATCTGCGGTCTTTGTTGCCGCTCCTTTCGCCTCAGGTTTGCCATAGGCATGGGTGCCTGAAATGCCGGAAGGTGCGCGTGGTTGCATAAAGGCGTTGCGGATATAATCGACAACGTCGCCAATTTCATCAGCACTGAGCTGGCCGCTAAAGGCCGCCATAGGTGTTCCCTTAACGCCATGGCTGACAGAATTGAGCATGCGTTCACGGCTAAGTTCACGGCGGGAAGCCGCAGTGGTGAAGTCGCGCGGGCGGGAGCGTAGCAGGTTGCTGCCCCATTTTGCGCTGCGGCCATCATCGCCATGACAGACGGAGCAGGTCTGAGCATAGAGTTTTTTGCCGCGGCTGACATCGCCTGCGCCAACCGGGGGCATGAAAAACTCACGGATATAGTCCACTACAGCCTCGATTTCCTTTTGCTTGAGCTGGTTTTCCCAGCCAGCCATGGCGGTACCGGGCAGCCCTTTGCTGACTGCGTGGATCATGCGCTCACGGGTCAGGCTGCGTGCAGTTTGCTGCAGGGTAAAGTCTTTGGGTGGTGGTGACATGCTGGTTTCGGCATGAGACTTTCCATCACCCCTGTCACCGTGACAGACAGAACAGTAATTATGATAAATAAGATCGGCCTTGATCGCCTTTTCCTCAGCCTGGCTTTGTGGGCTGAGGAAAAGGCTGTTAACAAGGATTAATACGACCTGGATCAATGTAAAGGGGGGTAAAAAAGTTTTATCGTGCGCGGACATGCCAGACTCTTGCTGCTAAATTACGGTTAATGAAAAAGGCTGAAGGCCTACTTTGACGAATCTGTTTCAAAAAAGCAAAGATGATGCCGATTATCCTGATTTATGTCAGTCGGAATAAAATCGA
>Ga0316207_10000481_pt1 | contig 64307 bp, 60 predicted proteins | sample 6weekpyrite_MG_FD_204943 | JGI IMG/M metagenome (GOLD analysis project Ga0316207, IMG submission 204943) | Microbial mat bacterial communities from mineral coupon in-situ incubated in ocean water Damariscotta River, Maine, United States -... | ecosystem: Environmental > Aquatic > Marine >... | reverse complement strand
TAAGTTAGCAAAATGTTTGCAACCAGTCGGCTTCAATTCTTAAGTATACTCTGCCCAGTAGATGCCTACCCCCAATGCTATGAGTGCGATTTCAGCTGCGGTGATCCAGAGCAGCATGTAAGTGATGCGCCTTCCGGCAGGTTTCATGGGTTGCCATACTCGATGCATATACCAGCGCCAGGGGGCAAACCAGGACCAGCGGTTCCATGAGAGAGTGAATTTTTGCAGATAGTGCGCCCAGGTGATCAGACTTTTGTCGACTTCACCCATGCGAGACTTGCGCTCTTCTTCAGAGCTACCTTTATAGCTATCGACGATAGTTAATTTTGAACCTTGTTCGGCCGGTTCTATCTTTATAGTTGTACTGCTTTTTAGTCCTTGTGAATAATCTATTTGCAGGCCTTCGGGTAGTTCTTTGGCCTGTAATTCAAACTCAAATTCAAAGGCAGGCTCCTGGCTAATATTGCGGCCGCTAAAAAAATAGCGCCCATTACCCAGAGACTGCCATTTTTCAAATTCAAGCATAGGGTTAATGCGAAACAGACGCTCAATGTCCAGACAAAAAGACTTCAGGGCATCTACATCAAGGGGAGTGTTTATTGAGGCCCAGGCGGCATCTTCCGTGTCTACTGGTGTGGCTGTGATTGCTTGATCATTCATTGTTTTGGGTAAGGAACGATAAGTAAGGGAATATTCAGGGAACGCACCAGGGTTTCAGGCTTCATGCGTGAACGCAAACCTTTTTTTCCTTTAGGACGGGGTGAACCCACGATCACCAGATCAAATTCTTCTTTTTTACTGGAATCGAGCAGGCATTTATCCGGTTCTCCAACAACGATCTCCCTGCTATATTGCAGTTCATTTTCTTCTGCAAATTTGCTTACACGTTCGCAATGTTCATCCACTTCCCGACCCAGTTCGCCTTCCAGGTAACGGCGGAAGGTGTCCCGTGTTGAGCCGTTGTTTAACCAGTCATCACCAGTCATACCCTGCCAGAGGGTGGGTACAACAATCAAGTGATGTAGCTTCGCACCTTTCACGCACATGCTCAAGGCCATTTGCTCGGCAGCCAACGCCCCTTCGGTACCATGGCTTGCCAGTAAAACATGACTAACTAAATTCATTAGATTACCAAAGTTAAAAATATGCCAAATAAAAACCGGTGTTCGTTTTCACGAACACCGGCATGGAGGCTACCTCGTTTAGTAATTTATGTAAACGAAAAACGCCAGGACAAGTGCAAATAGCAATGCCATGAGGTCTTCCTTACGGTCGCTGCCGAAAATGGACAGCGCCGAACCGCGATCAAATGTTGGTTTTTCATCTTCACTCATGTTTATATCCTCCAGTTAAATAGTTTCGCTGACCAGCATCAGAACCACGACCAGTGACAATACGGCCTTGGTCAGCCCGACTACGCCACCGATCACGGCAGGTTGTCCGCCAGCCTGTTTCATAGAACCAATGGTGATTTGCATGCCCAGTCCTACCAGACCAAAGGCGAATAGCCAGGTAATCCATTTACGGAAAGCCTTGATTTTCTTCGCTGTATGACGAACGGCTTTATGCGCTTTTTTCATGATCTTGTTGGCTTTTTTCGACATGACCTTGGCGTTGATTAGACCACGGATAGCCGTATCATCATCGATCGACATGATCTTGCGGTTTTCCAGCAGTCGCTGCAAAGCCGCTTTGCGGTCAACACGTTGAACCTTGTCTGCTTCAGACTGGAGCAGGGCAATCTGCTCATCTTTAAGAAGTTTGCTCTCCTTAAAACCCTGTTCAACAGTATTGCCAAAATACTTGCCTTTATAGTGGTTGGCCGGAGCAAAAATACCGGTGGTGGACAGGGCAAACAGAAGGATGAAGCCCAGAACAAAGAGCGGGAATTTTGCAAAAATGACCTCACCGACATTGACCGAGGTAGCATGCTCTTCACGCTTCACATACCACATGGCTAGCCACAGCACGATGATAGGCAGTACCAGTACACGGGTGATATTGAAAATTTCAGCAACCTTGAGGGTTTCGATGCCGTCCGGCTGGTAAGCCAGCGCTGCACCGGCGACCTGCGCCGAGTTCAGAATACCGGTACCGGCCCAGGCGCCAAACTGTACATAACTCATCCCCAGGGTTTGACCGATGATGGGGAAGACAAACATACAGCCCACACCCCAGAGCAGGATGGTGCCGATGGTATAGGCGATTTCTACCGACTTGGCCTGAACTACCGGTGCTGAGGCGACTGTTGCGGAGACGCCGCAAACACCCATGCCCGCCGAGAGAACGCCACCCATCGAGTTGGGGATGTTCCGTCTTGCACCCATCCAGAGCACCATGCCGACTGAACCCAGAACGAAAAAGCCGATCATGACAATAGAAAGACCACCCAGATTTTTCAATTCGGCGGCACTGTACAATGTGCCCAGAAGAATAACCCCGGTCTTGAGTCCAAGGCGGGAGAGTCGTACCCCGTTTTGCGCCCAGTCAGGGATTTTGAAGACGTTGACAATAACGATACCGGTGACAATGCCCAGTACCACATAATTGAGTCCCAGCAGTTTGTGGATATACTTGCCGGTATCGCCAATCTTGCCCATCGACATACTGATAACGGCAATTTCCGGTGCAATAAACCAGCGCACCAGCATGGCAATCAGGAGAATAAACATGCCACCTGCAATTGTGGAGGAATAATAATCCCAGTGGCTCTCTTTGTGGGATCCAAACCACTGCCATAGTCCAATCGCAGCAGCGATGATACCAAAGTACAAAGGTATGCTGGTTAATTCAGAACCGTACTTGTATTTCTTACTCCCTGCTAAATGCTCAATATACGGGTCAAGCATGCCATTACTGGCCAAAAACCAGATAGCAAGCATAATGACACCAATTATAAATAACGCAGGGCTTTTCTTGGTATACACCATGGTAGTGTCCTCCTCAGGCAGCAATGATGATGATTACTTATTATTAATAACTTAGTTTATTATTAATAATTGTTTTGTACAGGGTTATTAGTAATTATTTTTGTACAGGCAAGAAACGTATCTTGAACGTATCTTGCCTCGCTCACGAGCTGATGAATTTTTACCAGTGCCGTATTCACGCACAATCGATGGATGATTACAACAAGCATATAATTATATATGGAAATTATTAAATACGAATTAAGTGACGATGGTTCTGGCGGATATTATTCAACTGAAGCTGAAGGTGATTCATGCGTTGAATGATTAAACTCGCAGCTCATTATTTGCAACAAGCTACTGGGAATTGCATCCCAAGAGGTTAAATATGCCCCCACACAGTTTCTACTGGTACGACTATGAAACATTTGGAACAGATCCACGCGTTGACCGCATTGCACAGTTTGCCGGTGTCCGAATGGATATGGATTTCAATATTATTGATGAGCCTCTCGACATCTATTGTAAGGCTGCAGATGACGTGCTGCCGGATCCCGAAGCCTGTCTAATTACCGGCATTACGCCACAGAAGACGCTGCCGGCAGGTTTAATAGAAGCAGAGTTTATTTCCCGGATTAACCGGCAGTTCTCGTTGCCAAATACCTGTGTGGCGGGATTTAACAATATCCGCTTTGATGACGAATTCACGCGTTATTGTCTGTATCGTAATTTTTTTGATCCCTACGCGCGGGAATGGCAGAACGGCTGTTCCCGCTGGGATATTATTGATTTGCTCAGAATCACCCGCGCACTGAGACCTGAGGGGATTGAATGGCCAGTCGATGAAGAGGGTGTCGCGATCAATCGACTGGAGCTGATTACAAAAGCGAACGGCATTAGTCATAAAGCCGCGCATGATGCCCTGTCCGATGTTTATGCAACCATTGCCGTGGCTAAATTAATAAAACAGAAGCAGCCAAAATTATTCAGTTTTGTGTTCGAGCACAGAAGTAAACAGAAAGTCTCACAATTGATTAACCTGTTTAAACCACAGGCGCTGTTACATACCTCCGGCATGTATCCCAACAGGATATGTAATACCGCGATGATCTATCCTCTTGCTCAACATCCAACTAATAAAAACGGCATTATTGTTTATGATCTGAGATATTCACCTGAAGATTTAATCAGGCTCTCGGCGGATGAAATTATTGAACGTCTTTATACGCCGAAAGAGCAGTTGCCTGAAGGCGTTGTGCGGATTCCGTTTAAAACTATCCAGGTTAATAAATGTCCTGTGCTTGCGCCAGTTAAAACACTGGATGAGGTCTCGGCCAGCCGCCTTGATATTGATCTGGAACAGCATTTACAACACCTTAAAATGTTACAGGGTTCGCATGGGTTACAACAGGAAATAACGCAAAAGTTAAATAAGGTATTCAGCCACAATCCGTTTCCGGAAGAAACGGATCCGGATAAAAGTTTATATAGTGGTGGTTTCTTTAGTCCTGCAGATAAACAATGCATGGATAATCTTCGTCAGTTAAGCGCAGCCGAACTTGCAACGGCCGAGTTTAATTTTCAGGATGATCGTATTCCTGAAATGTTATTCAGATACCGTGCTCGAAATTATCCCCAGAGCCTGTCTGATAGTGAGCGCAGCCGTTGGAATGAGTATCGTCGGAATAAGTTCAAAAGCAAAGACGCTAAAAAATCACTGAGTCTTGAGTCATTCAAACAGATATTGGCTGAGCGCCTGCTGGATAATCAGCTCAGTGGCAAAAACAGGCTGATATTACAGGAATTGCAAAAATGGGGAGACCAGCTTGAAGCCGGGCTGGACTTGTGAACGCGTTGATTAATTTCTGAGGGTTTAATTTCCCTGCTGCTTGCAGCGAAACGGTAGGTTGGGCTGAATAAAATGAAGCACCACAGGCACTTCCTTCGGTCGCCCAACAGAATATCGCATGAGGCTCTGAGGGTTTAATTCCACTCTGCTTCAGGCGCACATGTTCATCTCACTTTTTATCCTTCGGCAAGCGGAATTAACCAGTGCATCCTTATAAGTTAAAATTATAAGTCAGGTTAATTAATACTCCTTATAAAAATTTTTGGGTAGTTTATCTGTATTGTCTGGCTTACAGTCAACGGCCTTATGCGCAATACCACTCAGAGTGGAAACCTTGCTTCCGCTTTTGTCTTTATACTAGTTAATTTACTTTCACACGCTACATGCTGGATAGTTGCCTGAAACCAGTAACGTATTGATTTCCAATAAAACAACACGTCGGCATAACTATTGCTAAGTCACAGTAGTAGTTCAAAAAGATCGAGCATACGAATAAAGCGTTGGTGGTCTTAGCCTGCGCTGAAAAGATGTGCAGGCTTTTATCTCTTATATATAAATGGAATACGTGGCTGGTGTGAGTTTAAAAGCTTTGCCGGGTTATCGTGCCAGCCTGGGATAAAGGTGCAGGGATCTTTTGGCATTGGTTTTTAGCATCAATGTGGCAATAGTCGCTAACCGGGGAGGATGACTAATGGCAGAAAAAGAATTCGATTTTTCAGAAGTGGCGATGCGCCTGGGCGTTTCCCGAAGAACCTTTCTGAAATTCTGTACCGGCGTTGCGGCTTCCCTGGGATTACCGGCGGCTTCGGCAATGGCGATGGCAAAAGCGGTTGCCGATCCCAAACGACGTCCCCCGGTTATCTGGTTGCATGGACAGGAGTGTACCGGTCCCACCGAGGCCCTGTTGCGTTCTGAACAACCCTCTCTGGCGCATCTTATTCTTGATTTAATCTCGCTGGATTACCACCAGACTCTGGATGCAGGTGCAGGGCATCAGGTTGAGGAAATCAAGAAAAAATCGATGCGAGAGAATGCAGGCAAATACCTGCTGGTGATCGAAGGGGCTATCCCGGTCAAGGATAAGGGGATCTACTGCAAGATCGCGGGTGAGACCATGCTGGCTCTGACTCACGAGGCGGCTGAGCATGCGGCGGCGATTGTTGCGTATGGTTCCTGCGCCAGTTGGGGCGGTGTGCAATCCGCGACGCCTAACCCAACCGGGGCGCAGGGTGCGCCACAGGTATTAAAAGGTAAACCCGTGGTGACAATTCCCGGTTGCCCACCTAACCCCGCCAATTTTATCGGCACGGTGCTGTTCTTCGTAACCTATGGCAAGTTGCCGCCGCTGGATGAAAAAATGCGCCCTAAATGGGCCTATGGTCGCCTGATTCATGAAAACTGCTATCGTCGTCCGCACTTTGATGCCGGTCGTTTTGCCAATGAGTTTGGCGATGAAGGCCATCGCAAGGGTTACTGCCTTTATAAGCTGGGTTGCAAGGGCCCGGAAACCTATAACAATTGTCCCAGCCTTGAATACAACAATGTCGGTGGTGGGGTCTGGCCCGTCGGTGTAGGACATCCCTGTTTCGGCTGTTCGGAAGGCGGGGTTGGTTTTACCAAGCCCCTGTTCAGTCTTGCCGTTATCAAGACACATACTCCGCCTAATGTTTTCCCTGAGATCCAGGATCGGCAGGATACCGGTGGCCTGACTGCAGGTGCGGCGGCGCTGGCGGGTGCTGCGGTGGGTGTCGCTGTTGGCGCAAGTGCAATTGCCGCCAGCAAGCTGAACGACAAAGATGCGTCCGCTTCCGGCGATCAGGAAGATTAGGGGGATGGCATGAAACGTAGAGACTTTCTAAAGGCCGCCGCAGGGGGAGCAACTGCGCTCTGTAGTGTGGGTGTTGCTCAGGCGCGCCCTAATCTGGAACCGGCTGAAAATGCGGTCGGCATGCTGTTCGATTCAACGCTGTGTGTGGGTTGCAAGGCCTGTGTAGCAAAATGCAAGGAGGTCAACAACATGCCGCCGGTGATCGAGGGTGACAACAGGGAATGGGATTCAGCGCGCGATCTATCCGGTGATACGCTCAATGTCATCAAGGTTTATAAAAATGGAACGGCAAAGCTCAAGGATGCAGAAGTAAATGGTTTCTGCTTTGAGAAGCGCAGCTGCATGCACTGTGTTGATCCCGGTTGTGTGTCAGTCTGTCCGGTTACCGCCATGCGCCGAGATTCGCTTACCGGCATTGTTACGCATCACGCCGATGTCTGCATTGGTTGCCGCAACTGTATGGTGGGCTGTCCTTATAACGTGCCCCAGTTCGAGTACAACGATGCCTTTGGCCAGATTCAGAAATGCCAGATGTGTAACCAGGCCGGGGTGGAGCGTATCGACAAGGGCCAGATGACCGGTTGCGCCGAAGTCTGTCCCACCGGTGCCACCCTGTTCGGTTCGCGCAGGAAATTACTGGCAGAGGCGAAGCGGCGCATGCGACTGAAACCCGGTGAGATATACAACTATCCGCGCGGTGATATCAGTAAGCCCTATAGCTACCATGAAAAGGCTGTGCCAACTTATCAGCAACATGTCTGGGGTGAGAAAGAAGCGGGGGGAACCAATGTCATGCACATCTCTGCGGTTCCCTTTGACAGGCTGGGGATGCCGCCGCTTGGCGAACGCTCGGCCGCATCGATTGCCGAAGGTGTTCAGCATACGCTCTATAACTACATGGCGCTGCCGGCAATTGCCCTGGCGGGGTTGACCTATGTTGTGCGGCGCAATACCGATGACGATGAAGGAGGGGAATCATGAGCGCCTGTAAACCGCTCGGTGGACGAATACTTACCGCACCGTTTCTTTTCTTTGCCCTGATATTTCTAATCAGTCTCTACTTTATGGCGCAACGCTTCATCTCGGGGATGGGCGCGGTCAGCAACCTCAATGGCGGTTTTGCCTGGGGGATCTGGGTGGTCTATGACGTGGTGATTGGCACCGCCTTCGCCTGTGGTGGCTATGCGCTGGCCTTTACGGTCTATATCTTCAACAGGGGCAAGTACCATCCGCTGGTGAGACCGGCGATACTGGCCAGCCTGCTGGGCTATGCCCTGGGTGGCTTTGGCGCCTTTTTCGATATGGGCCGCTGGTGGCAGTTCTATGAAATATTTTTGCCCTGGAACTGGAATTTCAACTCGGTGATGCTGGAGGTGGGCCTCTGTGTGACGGCCTATATTATGGTATTGGTGCTGGAGTTTGCGCCGGCCTATCTGGAGAAGATCGGCGCGCAGGGCCTGTTGAAAACCATCAACAAGCTGCTGTTCTTCTTGATCGCCCTGGGCATGCTGCTGCCGACCATGCATCAATCATCTCTCGGCTCGTTATTGATCGCCCTGGGCCACAAGGTGCATCCACTCTGGCAGACGCTGCAGTTCCAGCCGCTGCTGGCGTTGTTGACGGCGTTGATCATGGGCTTCTCGATCGTCATTTTTGAGGCATCGTTTTCCACGGTCGGTTTCAAACGTTCTTCCGAGACGCCTCTGCTTGCCGGGCTGGGTAAGGCCATTATGGGCCTGTTGATCACTTTTCTTCTTATTCGGGTTGCGTTGCTGGTGGCGCAGGGAAATATTGGACTACTGTTTGCCGGCGACCGGGCAACGCTGCTCTATCTGATCGAGACGGCGCTGTTTGTGATTCCGCTGATTATTCTGGCCTCGCCGGTTAACCGAAGAAACGGCGGCAGGCTGTTAATTGCCGCGGTCTCCATGCTGCTTGCCGGTTCACTTTATCGTTTTAACGCCTTCCTGTTTACCTTCAATCCAGGGCCGGGCTACAGCTACTTTCCTTCCGTGCCGGAGATTATGGTGACCCTGGGGGTTGTTTCGCTCGAAATCATGGCCTACCTGGTTCTGGTTAAGACCCTGCCCGTGCTGCATCGTGAAGAACGTGCATAAACAGGAATATTTTGAGGAGATTTCGTTGTGACTACACGTATTACAGTTGACCCGATTACCCGAATCGAAGGCCATCTTCGCATCGATGTGGAAGTGGATAACGGCAAGGTAAGCAAGGCCTGGTCATCAGGCCAGATGTGGCGCGGGATTGAGAAAATTCTTATTGGCCGCGATCCGCGTGAGGCCTGGATCTATACCCAGCGCTTCTGCGGCGTTTGCACCACTGTGCATGCAATCACTTCGGTGCGGGCGGTGGAGAACGCCCTGAACCTGGAAGTGCCGCTGAATGCGCAGTTGATTCGCAACATCATTCAGACGGCGCATGCGGTCCAGGATCACATCGTCCATTTCTACCACCTCTCTGCCGTGGACTGGGTGGACGTGGTTTCCGCGCTGGATGCCGATCCGGTCGCAACCGCGAAGCTGGCCGAATCGCTGTCGGACTGGCCGCTGAACGGCGCGCATGAGATGAAGGCGGTGCAGGACAGGCTCAAGACCTTTGTCGGCAGCGGTCAACTCGGGCCGTTCGCCAGTGGTTACTGGGGCCATCCGGCGATGAAGCTGCCGCCGGAAGTAAATCTCCTGGGTGTGGCCCATTACCTGCAGGCGCTGGATGTGCAGAACCATGCCAACAAGGTGGTGGCGATACTGGGTGGCAAAACGCCGCATATTCAGAACGTCGCTGTCGGTGGCGTAAGTAATTCCATCGGCCATGATGCGCCTTCGGTGCTCAACATAGAACGCCTGATGCTGATCAAAAACTTCATCGACAAGCTGGATCAATTTGTTAAATCCACCTACCTGGTCGACGTTCCCGCTATCGGTGCTTTCTACCTGGACTGGGCCGGCATCGGTGGCGGCGTGAATAATTATCTAACAGTGCCGGACTGTCCGCTGGACAGTCGGGGCACACAGTTTGCCCTGCCCGGTGGTTATATTGAAAATGCCGATCTTTCTTCACTCAAGCCGATTACGACCTTTGATGATGCTTACTTCCGCGACGGTGTCGCGGAGAGTTCCAGGCACGCCTGGTATGAAGGCGATAAGCCGCTGCATCCCTGGCAAGGGGAGACCGAGCCGCAGTACACCGATTTCCAGGATGACGGCCAGTACTCCTGGGTCAAGGCGCCGACGTTCTATGGCCAACGCGCCGAGGTTGGTCCGCTGGCGGATGTGCTGGTCGGTGTGGCCAGTGGTCATGAGGGTTATACCAAATATCTGAATCAGGTGATGGGAACGCTCAAGGCCGTATCAGGGAATCCCGATATTCCACTGTCTGCGGTACATTCCACCATCGGCCGCCATGCCGCCCGCGCCGTGCGCTGCGCCGTGATGCTCGACACCCTGCACGATCAGTGGCAGAAACTGGTGGATAATATTGGCACGGGTGATCTGGATACGTTCAACCCACCTGTGTTCCCCAAAGGCGAGATCAAGGGTGTTGGCTTTCATCAGGCACCGCGTGGCACGCTTTCTCACTGGGTGGTTATCGAAGACGGAAAGATCAAAAACTATCAGGCGGTCGTGCCCAGCACCTGGAATGCTGGGCCGCGTGATGCCGATGGACAAATTGGGCCTTATGAAGCCGCGTTGCTGGACAACCCCATCGCCGATTCTGAGAAACCGCTGGAAGTTCTGCGCACCGTACATTCCTTCGATCCCTGTATCGCCTGCGCCATTCACATGGTCGACACCGAGCAGAAGGAAATTATCAAGGTCAAAGCATTGTAAATATTTGCTGCAGAGGAACGTTATGGAAATAAATTTTCACCGCAGAGGACGCAGAGGTTCGCAGAGGAAAGATATACGTTTGGTTCCATACTCTGCATGAAAATCCATACACTTTTTGATTCGTGAGATTCGGTTTGCATTCCCATGCAGAGCATGGGAATGAGAAAAAAACCTCTGCGGTTAATTTCTTTTTGCAGTAAAAAAAATCATATTGGAAAATGAAACAGGCAAGATGATGAAAAACATTTTAATTATCGGTATGGGCAATGTGCTGATGCAGGATGAAGGCGTGGGGGTGCGGGCGGTAGAGGAACTGGAAAACCGTTATGTCATTCCTGAAGGCGTGACTGTTGTGGATGGCGGCACTACCGGCATGGGGTTGTTCGAACCCATTCGCCAGTGTGATCAGCTGATCGTGGCGGATGCGCTTAATACCGGTGCGCCTTACGGCTCTCTGGTGCGAATTGCCAATGGCGACATCCCGGCTTTTTTCCAGACCAAACTCTCTAACCATCAATTGGGGTTGTCCGATCTGCTGGCTCTGTTAACACTCAAAGGTGAAGTACCGGAGCATGTGGCTATAATCGGGATGGTGCCTCATTCGCTGGAGAACCGGCTGGGGATGACGCCGGAGGCGACAGCCGGACTGGCTGCCATGCTGGAGATGCTGGTGGCGGAGCTGTCCTGTCTGGGGGTCGATTTACAGGAGCGCAGCGAGTATCGTCCGGGTCACTGGGGTAAGGAAGCAGAACGAGAAAGGCAGACCGAATGTGCATAGGTGTTCCGGTTCAGGTTATCGAGTCAGGTGAGTTCACGGCGCTTTGCCGTGGGCGCAACGGTGAGGAGCAGGTCAACATGATGTTGACTGGTTCTCAGCCGGTGGGTGTCTGGGTGCTGAATTTTCTTGGCTCGGCGCGGGAAGTGATCTCGGAAGAAGATGCCATGAATATCAACCGGGCGCTGGATGGCCTGGCGGCGATCATGCAGGGCGAAACAGATATCAATGTCGATCACTATTTTCCCGATCTGGAGGGAGTTCAATGAATGATCCACAATTAGCGGCCAAGATGCTGGAACGGACTTTTAATCGGATTCTTCATGAACAGATGCAGGGAATCCCCATTCTCAATAACAGGTTGACGGTGCAGGCGCTGGGCTTTCAGAAATTTGAGGGCAGGGTTATCGGCATCCTGGTCACACCCTGGCTGATGAACATGGTGATGTTGCCGGGAGAAGACGATGACTGGACTACTCTGAAGCTGGGAAAAAAACAGCCGCACCGGTTCCCGTCGAAAACCTTCAAGTTTATGGTCAACGAGTTTGACGGGATTGGCAAATGTCAGACGTACTCACTTTTTTCGCCCATGAATGAGTTTATTAACCAGGAGCATGCGCTGGCGGCGGCACAGAGTTTTCTTGATACCCTGATGGTTGAGACGGGAGCGACAGACGAAAGCATGAAACAGGAGCGTAGACCTCATGTATTTGCCAATAAAACAATCATATAGGCCAGGCTTGTTTGCAAGTTAATACATAAGGTCTACTAAATAGCTGTTCCAAATACCAGATCACTTGTGAATTTCTACGTTCGTGGTGACCCTTCGGCATTGCTCAGGAGAGCGCTTGTCGAACCATGAACGTGGAAATACTGTGAATAGAGTGCCTAATCTGCTTGTCCTTCGACAGGCTCAGGACGAACGGTAATACCTAAAGTGTACTGGTATTCGGAACAGCTATTTAGACTGTCGAAAGCATGAAACAGAAACGTAGGATGGGTAGAGCGAAGCGAAACCCATCGGAACACGTAACCAGGGTTTAGGAGAGAACATGGGCAGCTTACTTTTGATTGGACTGTTTATCGGCATGCGCCATGCGCTGGAGGCCGATCATGTGGCGGCGGTTGCCTCATTGACAAGCCAGAAGCAGTCGCTTGCGCATACTGTTAAACAGGGAGCGGTCTGGGGTGTGGGGCATACTATTACGCTGTTTCTGTTCGGCTCTGTCGTGATCTTTATGGATACCGTGATGCCGGCGGATCTGGTGCAGGGGCTGGAGATGGCGGTGGGCCTGATGCTGGTGCTGCTGGGCGCGGATGTGTTGCGCCGCGTGATTCGTGACAGGATTCATTTTCACAGTCACCGGCACGGCAATGGACATTACCATTTTCATGCCCACTCGCATGTGGGTGAGCCCCGAACCCAGCATGATGCCTTCTCACATACCCATCAACACCCGCGCGGTTTTCCCCTGCGTGCGCTGATGGTTGGAATGATGCACGGTATGGCCGGTTCGGCAGCCGTGATCCTGCTCGCCCTGGAAACAGTCAGTTCACCGCTGCAGGGCATGTTTTATATCCTGACTTTCGGCATCGGTTCCATATTCGGCATGGCGCTGCTGTCGGTGATTATTTCCTTCCCCATGCGCCTGTCCGCAAGGCGGCTGACCTGGGCGCATAATACTTTTCAGGTGCTGGTCGGTACGCTGACCATCGGCCTGGGTATGTTCGTGCTTTTCGAAAACAGTGCATTCATGGTTGTTTGAGTAGCAGGATTCTATCCTTCTACACTGCTTCTGCGTTATTTATCGCTAAGCGTAGGATGGGTAGAGCAAAGCGAAACCCATCGACAGCATGCTTGTTTGTGTGGGGTTTGTACTCCATGTTTCAGGACTTTAGCCAACAACTTAATGCCGTATAGTAAGTTGAGGAGTGGTTTTTTATGGAAATAAACTATCCGCATTTCTTGAAATATGAACACAAAGAATCCAGCATTTGTTTTGACCAAGACTCAGATCCTTGAAATATTATCTATAATACAATTAGTTAATCAAAATATGGCGTCTGGCATAGCGGTTGCAATTTAACTATATTGTTTGCAGGATGAGCAACAAAGACCGGCGTTAATGGATAGTTAGTTATCAATTCGGCTATTTTTTGAACAATTAGACCGGGAATGCAGCTCGTTTCCGATTTAAATATTAGGGAAACTCTGATTAATTCTGCCGTTCGTGGTGAGCTTGTCGAACCATGAACACCGAATCCAATAAAATCAGTACCTTAGAAATTACACCCTTCGACTTAGCTCAGGGCGAACGGAATTAATCAGAGCTTCCTTAGGAGATTTCGGACAAACGGGAATGGGCATCGAGGGACGTTTGAGCATAGGCCTGGGTACGGCTTGCGGATGCGTAGATCAGGTGAGCATCGATTCCAGCCGTCCGCTATCTGGCGCCAGGCTGCTTCACGGCAAAGGCGTCCCGGAGGCGCTGAAAATATTGCCCGTGTTGTTCAGTATTTGCGGCGTCGCCCAGGCCTGCGCCGGTGTGCGGGCCTGTGAACAGGCGTTGGGCGTAAAAGCCGCTGCGCATATCGAAGGTTTGCGCGAAGCGCTGGTCGCCATGGAAACCATGCGTGAACATCTGTGGCGAATATTGTTCGACTGGCCGGCTTTTCTCGGCCAGATGCCGGCGAAAAACGGCATGAAAGGCATGCTGGCGCTGCAGTGTGATCATCGACTGGCTTTAACGGTGGGACAGGATCCTTTTCAGTTATGCGCAGCCTGTCATTTTCCAGTCTCGCATCCATCCCGGGACTTCGTTAAGGAGGCGGGTTTAATTCTTGCACAGACGGTTTTTGATATGCCACCGGCGCACTGGCTGGATATCGACAGCCTGGAAGCGCTGGAGAAATGGACGGCATCGGTTGAGACTGTGGCGGCCCGTTTACTCCGACATATTATGCAGAGGCAATGGAGCGAAGCTGGTCGCTGTGAGGTTGCGGCGTTGCCGGTTATGCAAGCAGGGCATGTGCAGCAGATGTTAGAACATAATGAGTTTATCCGGCGGCCGCAGTGGTTCGGTGACTGTCGGGAAACCACCTGTTTTACCCGCGTTGACAGTCCTTTGTTGCAGCAACTACGCGCTCAATATGGCAATGGTTTACTGGTAAGACTGGTGGCGCGTCTGACCGAGCTTGCGCAACTGTCTGCTAACCTGATTCCGACGACGATGACGGCGGCAGAAAAAGAGAGTCCTGTTAACGTGCAGAACCCCGGTCTCGGACAGGTGGCGGCGGCGCGTGGACAACTGCTGCATCGCGTACGACTGGAGAATGCGCGTATCGTTCACTATCAGATTCTTGCGCCGACGGAGTGGAACTTTCATCCCCAGGGCGTGCTTGCGAGGAGCCTGGCTGCGCTGCAGGGGGATGTGGTTCAAATGCAGCAGCAGGCAGAATTGTTGATCAATGCTATCGACCCCTGTGTCGGTTATGACCTGAGTATCGACTGATGCATGAGATGTCATTGTGCGAGAGTGTCCTGCAGGTCCTGGAAGACAATGCGCGCAGCCGGGGTTTTGAACGGGTGAAGACGGTCTGGCTGGAGGTTGGCGGGCTTTCCGGAGTAGAGCCGGAAGCGCTGCGGTTTTGTTTTGATGTCGTGATGCGGGATACCCTGGCCGACCATGCCCGGCTGGAGCTGATTGAGCTTCCGGGACAGGCCTGGTGTATGCAATGTGAAAAAGCCGTACAGGTGGGGCAACGTTTCGACCCGTGCCCGGATTGTGCCAGTTATCAGTTACAGGTAACCGGCGGGACGGAAATGCGGATTAAAGAACTGGAGGTTGAGTAATGTGCACAGTATGCGGATGCGGCGAGGGTGAGACCCGGATCGAGGATCACGAACACGCGCATGATCATGGGCATCACCATCATCATGCCCACGATCATCAGCATGGCAAGCTCTCTCACGACTATGGTCAGGGTTCGGCGCACGCGCATGCGCCCGGTCTGAGCCAGACGCGCATGCTGCAGATCGAGGAAGACATTCTCGGCAAGAACAATGAATACGCCGCCGCCAATCGTCGCTGGTTTGCTGAACATGGAATACTGGCGCTGAACCTGGTTTCCAGCCCGGGTTCCGGGAAAACCACGCTGCTGACCCGCAGTATTGATGATCTGAAAGAAGAACTGAAACTGTCGGTGATCGAAGGCGATCAGCAGACCGCCAACGATGCCGAACGCATTCGCGAGACCGGTATTAAGGCCCTGCAGATCAATACCGGCAAGGGCTGTCATCTGGATGGACATATGATCGGTCACGCGCTGGAAACCCTGAAGCCCGAAGACGGCAGCGTATTATTTATTGAAAACGTCGGCAACCTGGTTTGCCCGGCAGCCTTCGATCTGGGTGAGGCGCATAAGGTGGCGATCCTGTCCGTCACCGAAGGCGAGGACAAACCGATCAAATACCCGGACATGTTCCATGCCGCCGATCTGATGCTGCTGAACAAGATCGATCTGCTGCCTTATCTGCAGTTCGATGTCGACAGATGCATCGAATACGCACAGCGCGTCAATCCCGGCATCAGGGTATTACAGGTCTCGGCCACCAGCGGCGAAGGCATGGATTCATGGTATCAGTGGATCAGGGCCACGCAGCAGCCTGCCCTGACGGCTTAATTGCCTGACGGCTTAATTGTAGGTGCGGCTTCAGCCGCACATGCGTAAAGGAAAAATAGTAACTATGTGCCTGGCATTACCCGCAAAAGTTGTTGCCATTGATGAAGCAACTGACATGGCCACGGTCGCTCTGGGCGAAGTAAAAAAAGAGATTTCGCTGGCGCTGGTGGATGATGTGCAGCTGGGTGATTTTGTTTTGATTCATGTCGGTTATGCGCTGAACAGGGTCAGCCCGGAAGAGGCTGAGCTTACCTTGCAACTGTTTGCCGAGGCCGGCCTGATGGATGAGGCCCAGCCATGAAATATGTCGAGGAATTTCGTTGCCATGATCTGGCGCAACAGCTGGCTTCTGCAATAAGCAGGGAGATCAATCCGGATCGCCAGTACCGGTTGATGGAATTCTGTGGCGGCCATACTCATGCGATCTTCCGCTACGGCGTACAGGATTTGATGCCTGCCAATGTGACATTTGTGCACGGTCCCGGCTGTCCGGTCTGTGTCCTGCCGACAGGCCGAATCGACTACGCCATTCAACTGGTGCAGGAACAGGAGGTGATTCTTTGTACCTACGGTGATCTGTTGCGAGTGCCGGCCAGTGGCCGTAAGAGTTTGCTTAAGGTAAAAGCCGAAGGCGCCGATGTGCGCATGGTCTACTCGACCCAGGATGCGCTGCGAATCGCCCGTGAGAACCCACAGCGCGAGGTCGTGTTCTTTGCCATCGGTTTCGAGACCACCACGCCGCCAACGGCGGTCGCGATCAAGCAGGCGCAGGGCGAAGGGCTGAAAAACTTCAGCGTATTCTGCAACCATGTTCTGACCCCGGCCGCGATACAGAACATCCTGGAATCACCGGAACTGCGTGAGATGGGATCGGTTTCGATCGATGGTTTCTTCGGTCCGTCGCATGTCAGCTCAATCATCGGTAGTCAGCCTTACGAGTTCTTCGCCGAGGAGTTCCAGAAGCCGGTGGTGATCGCCGGTTTTGAGCCACTCGATGTGATGCAATCCGCCCTGATGCTGATACGTCAATTGAATGAAGGCCGGCACGAGGTTGAGAATGAATACACGCGCGTGGTAACGCGCGAGGGCAACCGCAAGGCGCAGACGCTGGTGGCCGAGGTCATGGAACTGCGCCGCGACTTCGAATGGCGGGGCCTGGGGCGAGTGCCCTACAGCGGGTTGCGGATTAAACCGTCTTTTGCCGAGTTTGATGCCGAACAGCGATTCGATGTTCCGCTTGTCCAGGCATCGGATATTAAAGGATGTGAATGTCCACGCATATTGCGCGGCGTTAAAAAACCGACCGACTGCAAACTCTTCGGCGTGATCTGTACCCCGGAAAACCCGATGGGCTCGTGTATGGTCTCGTCGGAAGGCGCCTGCGCGGCCTACTGGAGCTATGGGCGCTTTCGTAAGCCGGCTGAACAGCAGGAGTCAGTGGCGTGATGACGAATCTAAAACGTTTCCCGATGCGACTCAATACCCGCGATGGGGCGGTGGACATGACGCATGGCAGCGGTGGGCGGGCGATGGCGCAGTTGATCGAGGAGTTGTTCGTCAAACACTTTGACAACGAGCTGCTGCGTCAGGCTAATGATCAGGCGGCCTTCGATGTGTCGGCGGGACGCATGGTGATGAGTACCGACGGTCATGTGATCTCGCCGCTGTTTTTCCCCGGTGGCGACATTGGTTCCCTGTCGGTGCATGGCACCATCAACGATGTTGCCATGTCAGGCGCAAAACCGCTTTACCTGTCAGCAGGATTTATTCTGGAAGAGGGGATTGCGCTGGCTGATCTGGAAAAAATCGTTATCAGCATGGGCCGGGCTGCAGGTGCAGCCGGTGTACCGATAGTGACTGGAGACACCAAGGTAGTGGAAAAGGGCAAAGCGGATAAGGTCTTTATTACCACCACGGGCGTTGGCGTAGTGCCCGAGGGAGTGAATATCTCCGGTAATCGGGCGCAGGCGGGGGATGCGATCCTGGTCAATGGCAGTATTGGTGATCACGGCGTTGCCATCATGTCGAGTCGTGAAAACCTGCAGTTTGAAACCACGATCGAATCGGATTCGGCCGCCTTGCATACGTTGGTTGCGGATATGGTTGCGGTAGCGTCAGGGATTCATTGCCTGCGCGACCCGACTCGGGGCGGCCTGGCGACGACCCTGAACGAACTGGCGCAGCAGTCGCAGGTCGGGATGAAACTATCTGAAACATCGATACCGATCAAACCCGCGGTAGCCGCCGCCTGTGAACTGCTGGGTCTGGATCCGCTGTACGTTGCCAATGAGGGTAAGCTGATCTGTATCTGTGCGCAGCAGGATGCACAAGGTCTGCTTGAAGTGATGCAGGCGCATCCGCTGGGCCGCGAGGCTGCGATCATCGGTGAGGTGGTCGAGGATCAAAATGCATTTGTACAGATGCAAACCCGCTTCGGCGGCAGCCGCGTGGTCGACTGGCTGGCGGGCGAACAGTTGCCGAGGATATGTTGATTGGTTTTTACCGTAGGATTAGATTGTTTTTTACCGCGGAGGTCGCAGAGGACGCAAAGAAAACCAAAACAATTAAAATCTAACTCTGCGTACCTCTGCGACCTCCGCGATGAAAGTTTTTATGATGGTTTAGCCCCGTAGGTTGGGCTGAGCAAGGCGAAGCCCAATAGAATGTCGCAACCTTGTTGGGCCTCATGAAAATCATTCAGCCCAACCTGCTGGACTTTGCGTTGAAATTTGTTGTTTCCATTGACGGACATTTTAAATAATTATGCGCATACTTTTTCTTACACATGCATTCAACAGCCTGACGCAACGCCTGTTCGTCGAGTTGCAGATGCGTGGGCATGAGGTCTCGGTCGAATTTGATATCAATGATGAGGTCGCGCTTGAAGCGGTGGTGCTCTACCGGCCGGACTTGATCATTGCGCCTTTTCTGAAACGGGCTATCCCCGAAGCTGTCTGGCGTCGCTATGTTTGCCTGGTTGTGCATCCCGGTGTGCAGGGCGATCGGGGGCCTTCGGCGCTGGACTGGGCAATCCTTAAGCGGGAAAAACGCTGGGGGGTGACGGTGTTGCAGGCTAATGCCGAGATGGATGCCGGTGATATCTGGGCTTGCTGCGAATTTGAAATGCGTGATGCCAGCAAGGCCTGCCTTTATCGAAATGAGGTGACCGAAGCCGCAGTCGAAGCGGTGCTGCTTGCGGTGAGTCGTTTCCAGGCCGGGGATTTCAGGCCGAAAGCGCTGGACTATTCTGATCCTGAAGTATGTGGTGAATTACACCCCCTGATGCGTCAGTCCAACAGAGCCATCGACTGGAACAGGGACAATACCGAGACCGTGCTGCGCAAGATCCGCAGCGCTGATGGTTTCCCCGGTGTGCGCGATAATTTATTTGGACGGGAACTGTTTCTTTATGATGCGCGTCCGGAAAAATCACTGCGCGGTAAAGCGGGTGAAGTGATCGCTCGTTGCGGTGTTGCGATCTGTCGCGCGACCTCCGATGGCGCAGTCTGGATCGGACACCTGCGTGATAAACAACATGCTCATCCATTCAAGCTGCCGGCAACAAAGCTGCTGGCTTCTGAAGTCGAAGCGCTGCCCGAGATCTCGCCTGACAGCGACCGTGGTTATCATGATATATGGTATGAAGAAGAAGGCGAAGTCGGTTATCTGCATTTCCCTTTTTACAATGGTGCAATGGGCAGCGAGCAGTGCCAGCGCCTGCGTCGCGCCTATATAGAAGCCTGTGGACAAAACACCCGAATCATCGTCCTGATGGGGGGGGCGGATTACTGGTCCAACGGCATGCACCTGAACCTGATCGAGGCGGCTGACAGCGCTGCCGACGAGTCCTGGCGAAACATCAATGCGATTGATGATCTGGCGCTGGAGATTATTAATACCGATAGCCATCTGACTATCGCTGCCCTGCAGGGCAATGCCGGCGCCGGGGGTGTCTTTCTCGCGCGCGCGGCGGATGAAGTCTGGGCGCGTGAGGGCGTGATTCTTAACCCGCATTATAAAGACATGGGCAACCTCTATGGTTCCGAATACTGGACCTATCTGCTTCCACGTTATGCGGGCGTCGAGAATGCGGAATCTATTATTCAGGCGCGACTGCCGATGGGGGCGCGTGAAGCACAGTCGCTGGGACTGGTCAATGAGGTCTTTAGTGAAGATGCGCAAGGCTTTGTTCGCGCAGTCAGGCGCCGCGCCGCTAACATGGCGGCGGTGCCTGCTTTTTCCGAGCGTCTGGAATACAAATGCAAACGTCGTCTGGCGGATGAAAGTCAAAAGCCGTTGCAGGATTATCGTGTGCAGGAACTGGAGCACATGCATCTGAATTTTTACGGTTTCGATTCCAGCTATCACGTCGCCCGTTATAATTTTGTCTACAAGGCGCCAGGATCGCGCACACCGCTGACCATCGCACGGCATCGCCGAACAACTGAACGCCTGCGGAGGGTGATATGAACACACTGCCGACCATACTGGTTGTTGATGATGAACTGCGCAGCCTCGAGACCCTGCAGCGCATTCTGGAAGATGATTTTGAGGTCAAAACCGCATCCACGATTAATGAAGCTGAACAAATCCTGCAACAGGAATGGGTGCAGATTATTCTCTGCGATCAGCGCATGCCGGAGATAACCGGGGTTGAATTCCTCAGGCGGGTGCGTGAGCAATGGCCGGATGTGATCCGTATGATCATTTCCGGTTACACCGATTCAGAAGATATCATCAGTGCGGTCAATGAGGCCGGCATCTACCAGTACATTACCAAACCCTGGCACCCGGATAGCCTGATCCTGACGCTGAAGAATGCGACCCGCCTGTTCGAGCTGCAACGCCAGAACGAAGCCCTGTCGGTGGAACTGAAAATGTTGCCGACCCGTCTGAATGATTCGCTGGCGGATAAACGGGAAAAATTACGCGCCAGCTACCAGCGTGATGACGGCATCATACGCAGTTCGGAAAGCCGTATGAATGAGGTTTGTGACAAAATCTATCGAGTCGCGCCCTATGATGTGTCGGTGCTGCTGTGCGGTGAATCCGGCACCGGCAAGGAACTGGCGGCGCGTGCGCTGCATTACAACAGTCTGCGCTGCGATCAAGCTTTCGTGGTCGAGAACTGCGGCGCGCTGCCGGATGAACTGCTGGAAAGCGAACTCTTCGGTTACAAGCGTGGCGCGTTTACTGGCGCAGCCGAGGATCGGGTGGGTCTGTTCGAGCGCGCCAATGGCGGTACGGTATTCCTTGACGAGATCGGCGAAGTTTCGCCGGCCTTCCAGGTAAAGCTGCTGCGCGTGTTACAGGAAGGCGAGATTCGCCCACTCGGCAGCGGCCGTACCCGCACGGTTGATGTGCGCATTATCGCCGCCAGCAACAGGAATCTGGAAGAGGAGGTGCATGCCGGTCGCTTCCGTAAGGATCTTTATTATCGCCTGGCGACGGTCACTATTCAGTTGCCGCCGCTGCGTGAGCGCAAGTCTGATATTCCCCTGCTGGCCAGGCGGCTGCTGGAGATTGCAGTGCAGGATCTTGGCAAGCAGGTGAAAGGCTTCAGTAATGAGGCGTTGGCCTGCATGCAGGCCTACCACTGGCCCGGCAATGTGCGTGAACTGCAGAATGAAGTGCGCTGCATGCTGGTGATGGGAAGCGATGATGAGCTGGGGGCCGAGCTGCTGACGCCGCGGGTGCTGCGCGCCGCACCCGCGGATGAAGCGCCGATGCTGGAAAGCCTTGCCGGCCTGCAGGGTAGTTTGAAGGAGCGGGTCGAGGCGCTGGAAGCGCGCATTCTGCGTGAGACCCTGATTCGTCATCGCTGGAACAAGAGCAGTGCAGCAAGGGAGCTGGGTCTGTCGCGGGTGGGTTTGCGCAATAAACTGGAACGCTACGGGCTGGAGAAGATCGAACAGCTCAACAGGGACGAGAGCAAGGTGGCTGGATAAAAGACAGGAACCATGAGCAAGGGCACAGAAGAAAACTATGCCAGTCTGATCGAGCGGGCCGGTGTAACCGAGTCACTGGAACTGACGCCTTCCACCGAAAGTGTCTGGATCGAGGTCATTCAAAAAATGGACTCGGTGTACGCCGATCTGGTGCGTTCCCAGGTCGAACTGGAAGAGAAAAACTCTGCCCTGGAAGAGGCGCAGCAGTTCATCGACAGCGTGCTCTCGGCGATGACGGATGTACTGATCGTCTGTGATACCCGGGGCATCATCCAGCAGGTTAATGCGGCGCTGGAAAAACTGACCGGCAAGTCGGCGAAAGATTTTTTGCACCGCCCGCTTGACGCGTTGTTCAGCAGCGAAGATGCGGCCATGCTGGGACAGTTTCCGGAAAAGCTCGGCCATGAATCCCTGAATGACTGTGAAGTCAGTGTCCTCTGCGCCGATGGTTCCAGCGCACCGCTGGCGATGAACTGTTCATCGCGCTATGACCGTGAGGGCGCGTTGCTTGGCATGGTTTTGATTGGTCGGCCGGTCGGTGAACTGCGGCGGGCGTATGATGATCTTAACCGTACCTTATATGAACTGAAACAGGCCCAGCAGCAACTGGTGCACTCAGAAAAAATGGCCTCCCTCGGTCGTCTGGTAGCGGGAGTCGCGCATGAGCTGAATAACCCCATCAGTTTCGTCTTCGGCAATATGCATGCGCTTAAACGCTACGCTTCACGCATTACTGAATATCTTTGTGAGGTTAATGCGCAGGTTGATTCAGCGCAGCTGCAGCAGTTAAGGCGTGAGCTCAAAATTGATCGCATTCTTGATGATATGGGGCCGCTGGTCGATGGCACCCTGGAAGGCGCTGAGCGGGTCAGCGATATCGTCCAGGATCTGCGGCGTTATTCCGGTGTACAGAAAGAAGCGTACAGCCGTTTTGAACTGCCTGAGTTAATCAGGAAAGCGGTACAGTGGGTATTGCAGGCCAGCCGGGTAAAACTGGAAGTAAGTTATGAATTGCCGGATACATTGGAGATTGAGAGTCATAAGGGACAGATTCATCAGATCCTGGTTAACCTGGTGCAGAATGCGCTCGACGCCATGGCCCGGCAGTCGCAGCCAGGATTGATAGTAAGCTGTGAAACATCAGAAGATGTTGTCAGGATAAAGGTGCTTGATCAGGGACCGGGCATTGCAGAAAAAGATCGGGCGCAAATCTTCGAGCCTTTTTTTACCAGCAAGCCGGTCGGTCAGGGCACCGGGCTGGGACTTTACATCAGCTACGGTCTGGCGCGTGATCTCGGCGGCGATCTGAGCGCAGAAAATCATCCCCAGGGCGGCGCGCTGTTCACCCTGAGCCTGCCGTTTAATACAAAAGCCGGGATATGAGGTATGCATAATTCCTTGCGCCAACCACTCAATTTATTATGGCTGCAATCCGGCGGTTGCGGCGGTTGTTCCCTGTCGTTGCTGGGCGCCGAATCACCCGATCTGCTAACCACGCTACAGGCTGCGGGCATTCATCTGCTCTCACACCCCAGCCTGAGCGAAGCGGGCGGAGCCGGCCTGCATCAATTGCTGCAGGCGATTATCGACGGCGATATGCGTCTTGATCTGCTCTGTCTTGAGGGCGCGGTGATCCAGGGACCAGATGGCAGCGGCCTGTTTCATCGATTGTCCGGCAGTGAGCGGCCGATGCGCGACTGGATCCGCGAGCTGGCGCAACGGGCCGAACACGTGATTGCCGTCGGCAGCTGTGCAGCCTATGGGGGCATTACATCAGGTGGCGGTAACCCGAGCGAGGCCTGTGGCCTGCAATATCAGGGCAACAAAATCGGAGGTCTTCTGACGGAAGAATTTCGTGGCCGGGCCGGCCTGCCGGTGATCAATATCGCGGGTTGTCCCGTCCATCCTAACTGGGTGCTTGAGACCCTGTTGCAGATTGCAGAAGAGGAACTGACAGTAAACGAACTGGATGATTTCAATCGGCCATGCAGTTACGCCGATCATCTGGTGCACCACGGTTGTCCGCGCAATGAGTATTATGAATACAAGGCCAGCGCCGAGAAGTCTTCCGACCTGGGCTGTCTGATGGAAAACATGGGCTGCCTCGGCACCCAGGCGCATGCCGATTGCAACACCCGGCTCTGGAATGGCGAAGGTTCCTGTTTGCGCGGCGGCTATGCCTGCATCAACTGCACCTCACCGGGCTTCGAAGAGCCGGGCCACAGTTTTACCCGCACACCCAAGATTGCGGGTATCCCGATTGGACTGCCGACGGATATGCCCAAGGCCTGGTTTGTGGCGCTGGCTTCACTGTCCAAGGCGGCAACGCCGGTGCGTCTGAAGAACAATGCGCATGCCGATCACATCCGGGTGGCGCCGGGTAACAAGGTGAAAGGAAAGTGAGCCGTCGCATCATCGGGCCTTTTAATCGTGTCGAAGGCGATCTTGAGGTGCAACTCCAGATCGATGACGGGCGGGTATCCGAGGCCCGAGTCACGTCGCCGCTTTATCGAGGTTTTGAACAAATACTGCAGGGCAAAGATCCGATGGATGCGCTGGTCTATGTGCCGCGAATCTGCGGTATCTGTTCGGTTGCACAGTCCGTCGCTGCCGCCCATGCGCTGGCCGATGTGCAGGGGCTGACGCCGCCGCCCAACGGTGAGCGTTCAGGCAATCTAATTCTGGGCTGCGAAAACGTCGCTGACCACCTGACGCATTTCTATCTTTTTTTCATGCCCGATTTTGCGCGTGAAGTCTACCGGGATGCAGTCTGGTTTCCGGCCGCAGAGGCGCGTTTCAGAGCGATCGAGGGGTCGGCCGCCCGCCAGGTATTACAGGCGCGGGCTGAATTCATGCATCTGCTGGGATTGCTGGCGGGCAAGTGGCCGCACAGTCTGGCCCTGCAACCCGGTGGAACCACGCGCGCCATAGAAATACAGGAGAAGGCCCGGATTATCGCAATCCTGTCGGGCTTTCGGCAGTTTCTGCAGCAAACCCTGTTCGGTGATTCACTGGAGAATGTGATTGCGCTGGATTCCGCCGCAGCGCTGGAAAACTGGGCCGGACAGGCTGCGCCCACCAGCAGTGACTTTCGCCATTTTCTGCACATCGCCGATGATCTGAATCTGCAGAATCTCGGACGGGCTGCGGATCAGTTTATGAGTTATGGGGTCTATCCTGAGCGGGGCCGACGGCTGTTTACGGCTGGAATCTGGAATGGTGCTGCCGGGACGCTGGATCAAACCGGGATTCGTGAAGATATCAGTCACAGCTGGCTGCATCAGCAGAACAGGGCGAAACATCCCTTTGACGGCGTGACCCTGCCATCGCTGGATGAGGCGGATGCCTACAGCTGGTGCAAGGCGCCACGCCTGAACGGGCAGGTGATGGAAGTTGGCGCGCTGGCCCGTCAGGTGGTCAATGCTCACCCCCTGATCCGCGACCTGGTTGCGCAGAGCGGTGGCAATGTGCGTAACCGGGTGATCGCCAGGCTACTGGAAATTGCGCTGCTGGTGGTGGCGATGGAAGGCTGGGCGCGCGCCCTGCGGCCGAAGGACGCTTTTTGCGCGCAGGGCAAAATACCGGAGGACGCTCAGGGCTATGGCATGATCGAGGCGGCCCGTGGCAGTCTCGGTCACTGGCTGACGATCAGGAAAGGCCGCATCCTGAACTACCAGATTATCGCACCCACCACCTGGAATTTTTCACCGCGCGATGCTCAGGGTGCGCCGGGGGCGCTGGAACAGGCATTGATCGATGCGCCGGTGCGTGATGGCGAAAAGGATCCGGTCTCGGTACAGCACATTGTGCGTTCATTCGATCCCTGCATGGCCTGTACGGTTCATTGATGGCGGGCGAATCCATTCGGGTCACCGGTATTGTACAGGGAGTGGGCTTCCGGCCGAACGTGTGGCGGCTGGCGCATGAGTGTGGTCTGCGGGGGCGGGTCTGGAATGATGCCAAAGGCGTGCTGATCCATGCCTGGGGCGGGCGACAGGCGCTGGATGTTTTCGTGCAACGCTTACGGGATGAGCCGCCACCGCTGGCGAGCATCGAAGATATTATTCGCACGTTGCTGGATGCGCCCGCAGATCTCCCGGAGGATTTTCGAATCGTTGAGAGCCGGGAGGGGAAACCGCATACCGGGGTCGCGGCGGATGCCGCGACCTGCCCCGAATGTCTGGCCGAGGTGCTGGATCCTGCTAATCGTCGTTACCGTTATGCATTCACCAATTGCACCCATTGCGGTCCTCGCCTGTCCATCGTCAGGGCGATTCCCTATGATCGCGCCAATACCAGCATGGCGGCCTTTTCGATGTGCGCGCAATGTCAGGCCGAGTATGACGATCCGGCCGATCGCCGTTTCCATGCCCAGCCCAATGCCTGTCCTGAATGCGGACCGCAGATCTGGCTGGAGGATGGCAACGGTCAACGCCTGCCTGAAGGTGATGTGATTGAGACTGCCGCTGACCTGATCCGTGTGGGCAATATTGTCGCCATCAAGGGCATCGGCGGTATTCACCTGGCCTGTGATGCCGGCAATGCCGAGGCGGTCAATGCCCTGCGTCGGCGTAAACACCGCTATCACAGGGCGCTGGCGTTAATGGCGCGTGACATCGATATGATTAAATGTTTCGCCGGGCTAAACGATGCCGAGGCGGCCCTGCTGACTGATCGGGCTGCGCCCATCGTGGTTCTGGATGCCCGCGGTGAGCGTCTGGCGCCCGCGGTTGCGCCCGGCCAGAACAGCCTGGGGTTTATGCTGCCCTACACGCCGTTGCACCACCTGCTGATGCAGCATATGAACCGGCCCATCGTCCTGACCTCAGGCAACCGCAGCGATGAGCCGCAGAGCATCGATAATCAGGGTGCGCGGCAGCGGCTCGATCAGATTGCCGATTATTACCTGTTGCATGATCGCGACATCGTCAACCGGCTGGATGATTCGGTATTGCGAGTGATTGATGCCCAGCCGCGTTTTCTGCGCCGTGCGCGCGGCTATGCGCCACAGCCGATCCGGTTAGCGGATGGTTTTGCCACTTCCGCTAACATTCTGGCGATGGGGGGAGAACTGAAAAATACCTTCTGCCTGTTGCAGGATGGCAGGGCCATTCTGTCCCAGCACATCGGCGATCTGGAAAATGTCGCCACCTATCGGGATTATCAACGTGAGTTACAACTCTATCGACAACTGTTCGAGTTCTCGCCGGCGGTGATCGCCATCGACAGGCACCCGAACTATCTTGCGACACAATGGGGCCGCACAATGGCCGCCGAACAGGGCCTGCAACTGGTCGAGGTGCAGCACCATCATGCCCATATCGCCGCCTGTATGGTGGAACATGGTTTGCCGCTGAATGCGGATAAGGTGCTGGGGGTGGTGCTGGATGGCCTCGGTTTCGGCGAGGATGGAAGCCTCTGGGGCGGTGAGTTCCTGCTTGCCGATTATCGCGGTTTTCAACGCCTGGTTCATTTTCAGCCGGTTCCCATGCCGGGCGGCGCGCAGGCCATACGCGAACCCTGGCGCAATACCTTTGCCCATCTGCTCAATAGTCCGGGCTGGGAGCGGGTGGTCGAGGATTATCCCGAGCTGGACATCGTACGTTTCCTGAACACAAAGCCGCTAAGCATCCTGCAGACCATGGTGAGCAAGGGCCTGAACAGTCCGCCAGCCTCATCCGCCGGTCGTTTATTCGATGCCGTCGCGGTGGCGCTTGGCATCTGCCGTGAGTGTGCCGATTTCGAGGGGCAGGCGGCCATCGAGCTGGAGGCGCTGGCCGCAGTGCATTTTGATACTCAGGCGGATTTTGGCTATGGCTTTGAACGGCAGAATGACTGCCTGAGCTGGACGCCTCTGTGGTCGGCACTGCTGGACGATCTCGCCGACGGCGTGACACCGGCTATGATTGCCGCCCGTTTTCATCACGCTGTCGCCAATGCCGTTGTTGAAACAGCCTGCGGCTTATGTCGCCAGCACGACGTACGCACAGTAGTGCTCAGTGGTGGTGTATTTCAGAATCGTTTGTTGTTAGCGCGCAGCAGTTTCCGCTTGCGCGAGCAGGGGCTGAATGTGCTTTCGCCAACAGCCACACCAGCCAATGATGGGGGACTGTCGCTCGGCCAGGCGGTTGTTGCGCTGGCATGCTGTTGTCCATAAAAGTTTGTATTAAACGCAGAGAACGCAGAGGCGCTAAGACGCAGAGATTATATTGTTTTGATTGCTAATAACTTTTTTGTAACTATTCACCATAAAATTGAACTTCTACTTGAAATTCTAATCCCCACCATTCTGTATGGGAACTAAATAGCTGTTCCAAATACCAGTACACTTCAGGTATTACCGTTCGTCCTGAGCCTGTCGAAGGACAAGCAGATTAGGCACTCTATTCACAGTATTTCCACGCTCATGCTTCGACAAGGCTCTCCTGAGCGAAGCCGAAGGGCTCACCACGAACGTGGAAATTCACAAGTGATCTGGTATTTGGAACGCCTATTTAGAAGTCTTTACCAAGAGTCAATTCATGCTGAATAGTTACATTTTTTTCTTTGCGCCTCTGCACCTTTGCGTTCTCTGCGTTAATTACCCACGCTTAGGAATGGGTGTTAATTAGATGATTAGAATCCCGTCTACGGTGATTTTTTTGTTTGTTGTAATGAATTGCTGCGAGTATCCGATATAGTATGATTATAAATGCAAACGCTTCTCTCCGCCTGGCGGATAATAATAAGGAAGAATAATGGGCAGGAAAAAATACGACGTCGTTGATCAAATCATTTCACCCGAAGGCCGCATGGAAGTTTTGTCTCGAGCCGAGGTAAGTAAACTTCTGGATACCAGTCAGGGCGGCCTTTACAATCTGTTTCGCAACTGTTCACTCGCGGTATTGAACTGTGGCAATAAACTGGATGACGGCAAGGAACTGCTGGAGCGTTATCATTCCTTCGCCATTCGCGTTATCCAGGAAGAACGGGGGATTAAACTGGAAGTCAGAAATGCGCCTGCCCAGGCGTTTGTTGATGGCCGGATCATAAGGGGTATCAATGAGCACCTGTTTTCGGTGTTGCGTGATGTTGTTTATGCCAGTAATGAGGTCAGGAACAATCCAAACTTCGATCTGCAAAGCTCCTCCGGCATCACCAATGCCGTATTTCATATTCTGCGCAATGCCGACATCCTGCGGCCAATGAGCGACCTGAGCCTGGTGGTGTGCTGGGGTGGGCATTCGATTAAACGTCAGGAGTATGACTACAGTAAGGAAGTCGGTTACAGGATGGGCCTGCGCGGTCTGGACATCTGTACCGGCTGCGGACCGGGCGCCATGAAAGGACCGATGAAGGGCGCGACTATCGGTCATGCCAAGCAGCGGATTAACGATGGCCAGTATCTGGGGATTACCGAACCCGGCATTATTGCCGCCGAGTCGCCCAATCCGATAGTAAACGACCTGGTCATCATGCCGGATATCGAAAAACGCCTCGAAGCCTTTGTTCGCACCGGGCATGGTATCGTTGTATTTCCTGGCGGTGTGGGTACGGCGGAGGAAATTCTTTATATTCTGGGAATATTATTGCACCCGGAAAACTATTCGGTTCCGTTTCCTTTGATACTGACCGGTCCGGCCAGCGCTGAGGAATATTTCAGGGAAATTGACCAGTTTATTGCAGGAACACTGGGCGAAGAAGCACAGCAGCGTTATAAAATCATCATTGATGATCCGGTGCAGGTTGCGCGTGAAATGAAAGACGGCATCAGTCAGGTGCGCGAGTTTCGCAAGCAAAGAGGCGATGCCTATTATTTCAACTGGTCGTTGACTATTGAGCAGGAATTTCAGGAACCCTTTGTACCCAATCATGAAAATATGCGCGCGCTCGAACTACACCGAGAACAGGGCAGTCACTTACTTGCGGCTAACCTGCGCCGGGCTTTTTCCGGTGTAGTGGCCGGTAATGTTAAGGAGGAAGGGATTCGTGCGATTGAGGCGCATGGTCATTTTGAACTGCAGGGCGATCCCGATATCATGGCTTTGATGGATTCTCTGCTGACTTCATTTGTGGCGCAACATCGGATGAAATTACCGGGCAAGAAATACACGCCCTGTTATTGCATTAAACCCTGTCCTGGATAAATATAAACCTGTCAGGCCAGTAAATAGACGTTCCGATTTCCTGTCCACCTTTCAGGATAGTTTAAATTCCGTAGGATGTGCTGAGGAACGAAGCGCATCGGTCGCGTGTCCAGCCTGAAATGATGCGCTTCGTTTTCCATAGAATCCCTTCGGGCTTCATTATGGATTTCCTGATCCTGCTTTACAGAATTCTGGTCTCACTCAGCACATCCTTCTACACATTAATAATATACTGAGCATATAAAGGATAATGAAAAAATATCAATCACAGTACTGGCAGATCACTTTACCGGATGACTGGCAGGTCGAAGATGAAGATGATGTACTGACCTTTTTCCATCCTCAGGGCGCGGGTGAATTACAGATCAGCGCAGTTAAATATGATGCTCCGCCAGAGGGTGCTGTTCTACTGGAGCTGGCGGCGGAACACATCGAGGCAGGCGCAGAGCCGGAAGAAGTCACGCTGGGTGAGTTTGACGGGATTATGCTGGATTATGAAGTTGATGGGGAATACGGTTGTGAATGGTATCTGTTGTCAGGGCCGCTGCTCCTGTTTGCTACCTATCTCTGTGATTCGGCTGACGATGAGCAGGAACATGATGTTGTCGAGCTGATCCTTGAATCATTGACTGTAACGGGGGGCCGGTTGCATTAACGGCCTGAGACGTCGATGCACCGTGAGAATCTCGCTGCGCGAGTTTCATTCGGTACTTCCTACGCTTCGCTCCGGTCGCATGCTATTGGTAATGAGATATTTGATTCTCCCGTACGCCTGACCCCTGCCGTTTTGCAGGCAACGGAAATGCTGGGTATGTACCGGGCTGAACTGGCGCGGGTACTGCATCTGCAATGTCAGGATATTGGCCGGCTTGCAGATATGAAACAGTTGCTTGAGCCCGGTACAGAGGCATGGCGACAGGCGCTTGTTTTTATTCGCCTCTATCAGGTGCTGTTTGCCGGTATGCAGGGCGAGGAAGCTGCGATTCATCACTGGCTGCGGGCAGAAAATGAAGGTCTTGGCGGCGTGCCGTTACTGCTGATAGTGGATGAGGATCGACTGACGCAGGTCCTGGATGCCTGCTCCCGGCGCTTTTCTCAGGTCAGATAACAGCAGGCCCAGCAGAGGGCTGAGCAAACGTTTATCTACAGGCATGATTCCGGGAAACAGAAATATGCCTGCTATCAGAATATTTTTATTACTTTGACGTCAGGCGTTTAAATCATCATCTTCAGTGATTGGCCGGTCCAGCCATTCATAAAGTGAAGTCATATCCAGCTCAGCAAAGGATAATTCCTGATGCTCAATACTGGTTTCTTCGGTCATCGCTTCAACATGTTCCATCGTAGCCCCCAATTGCTCAGATAACGCATGTGCTTTGTACGCTAAATTAAGCTTATGCAAATGAGCAGAAAATGTATATCTGTCGAAGGGCATAGTCACAAATAATTCATTTTCGTGCAGAAATAATGGCTGAAATGTGCATGCGGTATACTGGGCAGGCTGCAGGTTATGGGATAAAACCCGGGAAAAATAAAGCCCCAGGATCGTTGCTTTGAGAAAAAAGAGAAAGAAAATGAATCGCGGGCCAGGGTTTCTGGTATACTGCTGCTTTTCCGGGCGCTTGACCGGTTAGCGCCCTTTGTGATCTTTATGAGGTCGCCGGAAAAACTCTTTAGTTGTATGCCCCTCACCCAATATTGGGGTCAGGGTCTCCCGCTTTTAAAGAATTCCCTTATCCAGCCCGGACCGGCTTCCCGCCAGCAAATGCTGCCGCAGGAAGGGCAAGACTGGAGTAAATACCCAATGTCATTTGATACTCTCGGCCTCTCGGCCGAACTTCTGCGCGCTATCAGCGAGCAGGGTTATACTGAACCCAGCCCAGTGCAAGGTAAAGCCATTCCCATTATTCTGCAGGGCAAAGATGTTCTGGCCGGCGCCCAGACTGGCACCGGCAAGACAGCAGGTTTCACGCTGCCGCTGCTGCAGCGCCTGAGCGAAAACCCCATTAATAATAATGGTCGACGCCCACTTCGAGCTCTGGTGCTGACGCCGACCCGCGAATTAGCCGCCCAGGTAGGCGCCAGCGTACAAACCTATGGTCGTCACCTGCCGCTGCAATCGGCCGTGGTTTTCGGCGGCGTCAAGATTAATCCGCAAATAACAAAACTGCGTCGCGGCGTCGATATTCTGGTGGCAACACCGGGCAGGTTGCTGGATCACGCCAGCCAGCGGACGGTAGATCTGTCACAGGTCGAAATTCTGGTGCTGGACGAAGCCGACCGGATGCTGGATATGGGTTTTATTCATGATATTCGCAAGGTAATGGCGATGCTACCGGGAAAAGACGCGCGTCAGACCCTGCTGTTTTCGGCCACCTTCTCTAATGAGATCAAACAGCTTGCCAACGGTTTGCTTAACCGTCCTGAGCTGATCGAGGTTGCGCGCCGCAATACTACGGCTGAAAAGATCGAACAGCGGGTTCATCCGGTAGACAAGCATCGCAAGCGCGAGTTACTGAGTCACATGATCGGTTCACATGACTGGCGTCAGGTGCTGGTGTTTACGCGCACCAAACATGGCGCTAACCGTTTAGCTCAGCAGCTGGAGAAAGACGGCCTGAGTGCATCGGCGATTCATGGCAATAAGAGCCAGGGTGCTCGCACGCGTGCGCTGGCCGGTTTCAAGAGCGGTAATGTGCGAGTACTGGTGGCTACCGATATCGCGGCGCGTGGTCTGGATATTGATCAACTCCCTCACGTGGTGAATTTTGAGTTGCCGAATGTGCCAGAGGACTATGTGCATCGCATTGGTCGCACCGGCCGCGCCGGCAACGAAGGTGAGGCGATTTCCCTGGTCTGTGTGGACGAGCATAAACTATTGCGGGATATTGAACGCCTGCTGAAACGCGAACTTCCGAAACAAGTGCTTGAAGGCTACGAGCCTGATCCCAGCATCAAGGCCGAGCCGATTCAGAATGGACGAAATGGAAAGGGCCGGTCCCAGCCCCGCAATCAGGGAGGGGGTCGTAATCGATCCAGATCACCGGCGAAAAGATCTGCAAATGTCCGGCGTGAATCCGGAGGCAATTCCGCATACGGCAATAGATAGCTATATGACTGAGTTGTAGATATTCACTGCCAGATGAGCCAGGATAAAAAGCTTGCTTAAGCATATTTATCTTTGTAGGTGCGGCTTTAACCGCACCCTGCCAGGCTGAACCGCCAAGACGCCATGGACGCAGAGGTTTAACCAAATAATTCCTGGCGTACTCTGTGCCCTGGCGGTTCAGTACAGTAGATGGGCAGTTTCAGTTAGTGCTTCAGGAAAGCGATGTCCTGGTTGACAGGGGAATTTCGAAACTGACCCTGAGTCCACCAGCATCGCTTACTTTGCTAAACTGGATATCCCCTGAATACTGGTGAATAATATCTTTAACGATTGCCAGTCCTAATCCGTGCCCATCGGCGCTTTCATCCAGCCGCAGGCCGCGCCGAGTCAGTAATTTTAGATTAGCCTGATCGACACCGGGTCCGTCATCCTCGATAGCGCCTTTAAGAATGTTGTTGTCAATATGCAGGCTGAACAGGATACGGTGTTGCGCCCATTTTCCGGCATTGTCGAGCAGGTTGCCAAGTAGCTCCAGCAGGTCTTCACGATCGAGTGCGAGCATGTCCGGCAGGGATTCACCTGAAATAAACTCAAATTCTTTTTCCCTGTGCATGTGTTGCAGCGTATCGAGCAGGGCGGGAATATCATTGTTAATCGAAAAATTGCTTCCGGCCGGGCCTTCACCGGCGAGACGGGCGCGCTTGAGTGAATGATTAATCAGGCGCAGCATTTTGTCGGTCTGCTGGGTGAGTGTTGTTCTAATTTGTTCGTTGCCTGCGAGAGCCCCGTCATCGGCCAGTTGCCGCAGCAGGGTCAGGGGCGTTTTCAGCGCATGCGCCAGATCGCCAAGGGTGTTGCGTGAGCGTTGCAGGCGTTCAGCCATCAGTGACAGCAGGTGGTTGACCTCGGTAACCAGCGGTTTTATTTCGCCTGGGACATTCTGGCTGAGCTTGTCAATATTACCGCGTTCAAGTTCCTGTACTTCGGCGTGCAGTTTTTTTAATGGTTGAAAACTGCGTTTCAATAGCCAGTGTTGCAGTGTCAGCAGCATTAAGAAAGCCAGCAGTGCCGTGAGGGCAAAATAATTCTGAAAGCGCTGTACATCATGTTCAATCGGCGATAGATCTTCGGCGACGGCAATGGTTATTTTAATTCCGGCTTTGGCATAGCTGGCTGCATAGAGCAGCAGGGGCTGACGTTCGGGGCCGCTGACATGCCGTTTTATTGACTGTCCGGTTGCAGGTGGATCAAATTCCAGCGTTTGATCCCAGAGTGAACGGGAGCGCAGGGGAATGGTTTTAGTTTGATTTATCTGATAATAATGTCCGGAAAAAGGACGCTGATAAATAACGTCCAGCTTTGAGGCATCCAGTCGAGGCCTGTTTTTTTCATCAAGCTGGACAGCGCTTAGCAGGGTTTCGACATCGTGCTGCAGATGCGAGAGGACATAGCCTTCTGTCAGTGTTCGAATGGAATGGCTGATCAGAAACCAGAGCATGATGAACACCAGGATAAGACTCAACGACAACCCCAGACCAAGCCGCAGTTGCAGTGAGTCGGATTTCATCATAGTGCGTCCCTGAAAATATATCCCTGGCCCCAGCGGGTTTCGATTCGTTGCTTGCCCAGTTTCTGTCGCAGTTTGTTGATATAAACCTCGATTACGTTACTGTCCTTGTCTGAATCATAATCGTAGACATGTTCGGTGAGGGTGGTTTTGGATATAATTTTACCCGGATTGAGCATGAAATATCTCAACAGTCTGAACTCGGTGCCGGTGAGTTCCAGCTTCAGATCATGGCCATCGCTGACAGTCTGATATTCTTCATCCAGAATTAGCTTTCCGGCCTTGATGATGGAACCGGAGTTCTGCTGTTTCGAACGATGAATCAGGGCATTGATGCGCGCCACCAGTTCTTCAACATGGAAAGGTTTGCCGAGATAGTCATCGGCGCCGTTCCTGAAACCTTCGACGCGCTCATGCCATTCATCCCGGGCGGTAAGAATCAGCACCAGCATGCTGAGTCCGGCCTCGCGCCAGTTTTTCAATACCTCAAGACCATTGCGTTGCGGCAGTCCCAGATCCAGAACGATTAAATCGTAGGGTTCTGTTTTACCCATGAACTCACCATCGATGCCATTGTCGGCGACATCAACAGCGAAACCGGCCTGTTCGAGATTTTTTCTCAGGTTGCGGCTCAGCTCCACGTCATCTTCAATTAATAACAGTCGCATAAACGGGCTTCACTTTTCCTTTTTAGACTTTAACAACTCGCCGGTCTTTGCATTAAATTGCATTTCCCAGACGTTGCCTTTTATGTCTACCGTTTCAATTTCATAGATATAGTGTTGTTGTTCCTTTTCCAGTTCAACTTCCAGTACATGCCCCGGGTGCAGCTTCTGTACTTTATCGAGAATCTGCTCAAGCGGCAGAATATCGCCCGCCTGTTTCAACTCCCGCGCAAGCTCATGATCGCTGTCGGCCAGCGCCAGTTGCGGTGTCAGAACTGAGGTTGAGGCGCATAAAAGCAGCAGCCTGACAGTTTTTACGCTAATCATCGTTATTTGACCCGGCGCGCTTATATCCGGTAAACATGGCTTTCACCAGGCTTTCACGGTGCAGCATACTTTCAAAAATCACCCCGCCAACATGGACGACTACCAGGAAGACGGTGAAATTGGCAAAAAATTCGTGGGTTTCCTCAAAAGCTTCTTCCCAGAACCCGCCAAGGTGACCAAGCATGAATGCCAGTGGTCCGGCTTTTTCTTCAACGCCATAGATAGCCAGTCCGGTAAAGCTGGTGAGTAACAGGGAGACGATTAGCATGATGATCATCGCGCCACCGGCCGGGTTGTGCCCCAGGTAGCGCCTGGCTCGGAATGCGAGCGTGTTTTTGGTGTAGCTCCTGATCGTATCGAAAGAATAGACAAAATTGCTGAAGCGTGCGTACTGCGGACCGACAAAGCCCCAGAGAATACGGAACAGGATTAGCCCCAGCACAATATACCCGGCCCAGACATGCGGGCTTAGTAAGTCATCCTCGGTAAAATAGGCGATGAAAAAGGCCAGCACCAGTGACCAGTGAAACAGGCGCACTAGAGGATCCCATACTTTGATCATTTCAGGTTGAGGCATAGCAGAGTGCTCCTTGAAAAAGATTTTGCCAGTGTGCCTGAAAGTCTAGAACATAAATCTTAAATTAACCTTAAGGGATTCAATCTCTATGGGTTTAATTCCCCGCCCGCTTGCGGCGAAACAGTAGGTTGGGCTGAGTGAAACGAAGCCCAACAGAATATCGAATGAGGCTTTGTTGGGCTTCGTTTCCCATAGAATCCCTTCGGGCTTCATTATGGATTTCCTGAACCTGCTTCGCAGGACTCTGGTCTCACTCAGCCCAACCTACAATTAATTACCCACAGCTTGCTGTGATCAATATTGAACCGCCATGACGCGAAGGACGCCAGGAATTGTTTGGTTAAAACCCGGCGTCCTTCGCGTCATGGCGATTCAGATTGTTCCTTCGACTAATACCCTATAGCCAGCTATGGGGGGATTTATTTTTTAATCTCGATTTTTGCTTTCTTACGCAGATCGGTGATGTATTCCTGGATGCGTTTGTTCTGAAGCACCATGCGTAACTGTTGTTTGACGTCTTCGAACTTGGGTGGGGTGCGCTTGCGAGTATCTTCCAGTTTGATTACATGCCAGCCGAACTGGGTCTTGACCGGTTTTTTGGTATAACTTCCTTTTTTCATCTGCGCAACAGCCTGGGAGAAAGGCGGCACCATTTGCGAAGGGTTGAACCAGCCCAGATCACCACCATCTTTTGCCGAAGGTCCGGTGGATTTTTTCTTCGCCAGATCTTCAAATTTTGCGCCGCTGTCGAGTTCAGCGATCACGGTTTTGGCCTCTTCCTCGGTTTTTAGCAGTATATGACGGGCCTTGTATTCAGATAATTTTGCCCCGGCGATACGCTTGTCATATTCTTTTTTAAGCTCTTTATCCGTGATCGTATTTTCTTTGGATAATTTGTTGATCAGTCCCTGGATCAGGGCATCGACCTTGAGTTGTTCAAGTTGAAAGGCCACGGTTTCATCATTTTCAACTTTTTCCTTAAGCGCGGCCTGGTGCAGGAGTTCGCGGTTGACCAGTTCATTGATGATGGCCTCACGATTGACGCCGCCCTGGCCCTGGCCCTGATTCTGACCGCGGCGTTGCATCGCCTGCGCCAGATAGTAATCGTAGCTTTTCTGGCTGATGGGAGTGCCGTTTACCGTGGCCACTGCTTTACCTGTCGCGGCCCAGCCCGGGCTTGCGGCCAGCATCAGTCCGGTAACGAGGAAACCTGAGAGTGTTTTGTTCATGTTAACGATATCCTTGTGGTAGTTTGAAGATAGATTTGAGTAAGTTTAAGGGGTTTAGGGTAAGACTTTGTTAAAAGGTTTGACGCTAACGCTGGTATAGACACCGGCTTCAAGATAGGGATCGAGATCCGCCCAGTGTTGTGCGTCTTCCAGTGAGTCAAACTCCGCGACCACGAGCGATCCGGTAAAGCCGGCCGGGCCGGGATCCGGGCTGTCGATGGCCGGGTGTGGTCCGGCTATCAGCAGACGGCCTTCATCCTGTAATGCCTGCAGACGTTGCAGATGCGCCGGGCGTGTGGCCTTGCGTTTTGCCAGTGAGTTTTCCTTATCCTGTGAAATAATGGCATACCACATGTCAGCTTCCCTGTTCCTGTTCGGCTTCCTGCATAGCGGTGGATTCATTGTCATTGACGTGCCGAGCCAGATAAAACGCCTGCCCAATTACAAACAGGATAGTCAGGCCCATCATACCAAAGAGTTTGAAATTAACCCATTGTTCCTCGGCCTCTTTGGCCGTTTGGCACAGGCTCAGCAACTGACCAGTGAACTGTGTTGCGCAGTTTTCGATTTCTACGGGTGCGTTAGCAGCGGCAGTCAGTGCGGCGTCGGCGACAAAATAGAAATTAGCGACATAAAGATTGGCAAAGCCCATGACAATGAAGAAAATCACCCAGCTCATGTTCAGGCGCCGCCAGGCCGGCAGGGGAATTTCGATGGCGTGACTCATCATGTGCTCGACCAGGGTTTTTTTGCCAATGAACTGGCTGCCAATGAAGGCCAGGGCAAACATCCAGTTCACCGCGGTGGGTTTCCACATGATGAAGCTCTTGTCCTGCAATATCAGGGTCGCGCCGCCGAGCACGATAATCAGTGCAAGCGTGATGAGATGCATGTTTTCAAAACGTCGGTGGCGGAACCAGAATACGGCATTCTGGATTACGGCGGCAGCGATCGCGACGGCCGTGGCCGCATAGATACCGTAAAGCTTGTAGGCGATGAAAAACAGCAGGATGGGGAAAAAATCAAATAATAACTTCATGCCAGGGCAAGTTTATAATTGTAAGCCAGTTAATGTAAGGTTGGATTATTGGTGGCATTATAATATTTTTCCATTACCGTGCGCACATAATCCGGATAATCGATGGTCTGCATTTGTTGCATACCTTCGCGAAAGAACTCAGCCGTATCATCGGGAAAGCGCTGCATTATATTTTCAAAGGCCTGCTCCATGATTGCGGGGCGTAGACTGCGGGTGGCGATAATTCCGTAATTAAAGTTCAGCAGCCGCCAGGGACGATGGGGATCGCTCTTGTCCTGATCCGATTTGATCTCCGGCTTGATGGCGTCGATGATTTCACCCACTACCGAGGTTAGCGTACTCATGGTTTCTGCTTCAGACTGGCGGTTGGCATAGTCGGAAACCGCATTCACCAGAGGTTCAAGTGTGCTGAAATGACATTGCTGGCGTGCGCACCATAGCGCCATGCCCAGGGTCAGTTCTTCCAGTTCGCCCACGGCGTCTTCCAGTTGCAGGTGGACAGCCCAGTGGTTGAGGGTGTTAATGACCTGTAAGCCGAGGTCGGCCATCAGATCCCGATCGGTCTGCGGGCCTGAATCTGCTGTCGGGGCTGGATATTGCTTGCCTTTGTGGATCAGATCGACGAATTTCAGAAACCGGTCGATGTCTGCATCCAGTTGATCCGGCTCGTGATTCTGGCTTTCAGTAAAGGCATTGCGGCGTGCCTCAATCACGTAGTCGGCTACCCGGCTCAGCGCCTGTGACAGTGTTTGTGCGTCCATTTCCAGATCTGACATGAAGTTCCTGCATGCTATCCATTTTGTAAATCAGCCACTCTAGCATAGCTGCCGCATGACCGGCATCGTTTTTCTGTGTGTGAAAAAATCAATAACTTAGTGACTCTTATCTTCACAGGAAGTTCCGAAAAATCGGTGCTCTTGAGCGCCTGATCGGCTAAACTACGCGGCCCATGTTTGTTCAGTATGATTTACATTCCCATTCTACCGCCTCCGACGGCAGCCTGCGTCCGTCGGAACTCGTGCGCCTGGCAAAATCGCGTGACATTGATGTACTGGCGCTCACCGATCATGACAACATTGACGGCATTCGTGAAGCGCGACTTGAGGCGGAAAAAGTGGGTTTGCAGCTAATTGCCGGCGCCGAGCTTTCGGTAAGCTGGGGCAATAAGACCATTCATATCGTCGGCCTCAATCTGGACATCGATAATCCTGTCCTGCTCAAGGGCCTGCAGCGACTTTGCGAATTCCGCCAGTGGCGTTCGGAAGAAATTGCTCGACGACTGGCGAAAAAGCGTATCGAAGGCGCGCTGGACGGCGCCCGGGCTTTTGCGAAAGGTAATATTATCGGTCGGGTGCATTTTGCCCGGTTCCTGATTGAACAGGGGCATGCCAAAGATATGCGCCAGGTATTCAAGCGCTATCTGGTGAAGGGTAAGCCCGGCTATGTGCCTGGCGACTGGGCTTCGCTGGAGGAGGCGCTGGACTGGATCCATACTGCCGGTGGACAGGCGGTGATCGCTCACCCGGCCCGTTATCGGTTAAGCGCAACTCGCCTGCGCCAGTTACTGGGTGAATTTCAGGAGTTGCGCGGTTCTGCCCTGGAAGTTGTTTCCGGCAGCCACAGCCGGGATGAAATTCAGCGTATGGCGCAGTTGTGCAGCCGTTCTGGCCTGCTGGCCTCAGCCGGCTCGGATTACCATGGCCCGGAAAACCCGTACATGGATATGGGTAAACTGCCGGCGATGCCGGCTAATTGCATTCCTGTCTGGGAAAGCCAGCCCTGGATTCGCTCCCAAAAGATGCAGGCTGTGGCTACGTTAGCCCCTTCTCCCCTTGCGCTATGAGCCAGTATTTCCAGATTCACCCGGACAATCCTCAGCAGCGTCTGATCCGTCAGGCCGTGGAACTGGTGAGAAACGGTGCGGTTATCGTTTATCCCACTGATTCGGCTTATGCGCTGGGTTGTCATATTGGCGATAAGAAAGCGCTGGATCGCATTCGTCGCATCCGCCAGGTGGACGATAAGCACAATTTCACTCTGGTTTGCCGTGATTTGTCAGAAATCGCCACCTACGCCAAAGTGGACAACAGCGCCTACCGCCTGCTCAATGCGCATACGCCGGGTCCCTATACTTTTATATTTAAAGGCACGCGCGAAGTGCCGCGTCGCCTGATGCATCCAAAACGCCGCACTATCGGCCTGCGTGTGCCAGATAATAATATTGTTCGTATGCTGCTGGCCGAGTTGAATGAGCCGCTAATGAGTAGCACCCTGATCCTGCCGGGTGAAGACATGCCCATGACGGATGCCTATGAAATCCGCGAGGCGCTGGAACACCAGGTGGATCTGGTAATCGATGGCGGCCACTGCGGCATTGATCCTACGACTGTTGTGGATATGACCGGTGAGGTACCGGAAATCCTGCGACATGGCGTGGGCGCGCCGGATTTTATCACCTGAGGGCGGTTAGTATGGTTAATTAACGCAGAGAACGCAGAGACGCAAAGAAAAAAATTAAGAAAGCAGGCGCACAGACGAGCCCGTGAAGGTGAACCTGTAGAGATGCGGAAGATTGCAGTATAATTATTAGCAAAAACAGGCGTACCTTGCCAATTACCCTTATTAATTCCATTAACAATCTCAGGAGAGAGGATTGAATACCCTTGCGAACCAGCAGCATCGTGTGCTGTCCGGCATGCGGCCTACCGGCGCGCTGCATCTTGGTCATTATCATGGCGTACTGAAAAACTGGCTGAAACTGCAGCATGAATACGAATGTTTTTTCTTCGTTGCCGACTGGCATGCGCTGACCACCCACTATGAAGAGGTGGAGATTCTGGACCAGAGCGTCTGGGAAATGGTCATCGACTGGCTGGCGGTGGGTGTGAATCCCGGTTCGGCTTCGTTGTTTATCCAGTCGCGGGTGCCTGAACATGCCGAGTTACATCTGTTGCTGTCCATGATTACCCCGCTGGGCTGGCTGGAGCGGGTGCCGAGTTACAAGGATCAGCAGGAAAAACTGAAAGAGCGGGATCTGGCCACCTACGGCTTTCTGGGCTACCCCCTGTTGCAAAGCGCGGATATTCTGATTTACAAGGCCGGGAAGGTGCCGGTGGGTGAGGATCAGGTTGCGCATGTGGAAATGACTCGCGAAGTGGCGCGGCGTTTCAACCACCTGTATGGTCGTGAACCCGGTTTTGAAGCCAGGGTGGAAGCGGCGATCAAGAAAATGGGCAAGAAAAACGCCAGGCTTTACAATGATCTGCGCAAAAAATATACCGAACAGGGTGATACGGAGGCGTTGCAAACGGCTCAGGCGCTGCTCGATGCCCAGCAGAATATCACCATCGGCGACAAGGAACGCCTGCTTGGGTTTCTTGAAGGCAGCGGTCGTATTATCCTGCCCGAGCCGGAGGCGTTGTTGACGCCGGCCTCGAAAATGCCGGGTCTGGATGGACAAAAAATGTCCAAATCCTACAAAAATACCTTATCATTACGGGAAGAACCTGAGGCCATCGAGCAGAAAATTCGCACCATGCCCACCGATCCGGCACGGGTTCGCAGAACCGATCCGGGTAACCCTGAAAAATGTCCGGTGTGGAAACTGCATCAGGTATACTCGGCAGAAGATACGCTGGAATGGGTGAAAACAGGCTGCAGCAGCGCTGGAATTGGCTGTATCGACTGCAAGGGGCCGGTGATTGATGCGGTGCAGGCGGAACTCGCGCCTATCCGTGAACGTGCGCGCGAGTACGAAGAAGATCGCGGCCTGGTGCGCAAGATCATCAATGAAGGTTGCGAACGCGCCCGTGATGTGGCGCGCCAGACCATGCTCGAAGTGCGTCAGGCGATGGGGCTGGAGTACAGGTGAGCCGTATATGTTCGTCTGAAGGCGAAGCTGCAAGGTTCGATAGATACTCAAGGTAAAAGATTAAGGTCGGATGACAGAACATAACCAACAGGAAGAACCCGTCATCGTCAGTGAGCAGACGGAAATGCCCTTTGCTATCGTGCAGGGCACAGCCGTCACCGAACTGCCGAAAGACCTCTACATTCCACCGGATGCGCTGGAAGTGTTTCTGGCCGAGTCCTTCGAAGGGCCGCTGGATCTGCTGCTGTATCTGATTAAACGCCAGAATCTCGATATTCTCGACATCCCGATTGCCGACATCACCCACCAATATGTGGAATATGTGGAAGTGATGACCGACATGCAGCTGGAGCTGGCTGGCGAATACCTGGTGATGGCGGCGATGCTGGCGGAAATCAAATCACGCATGTTGTTGCCGCGCCCGGAAGCTGAAGCTGAGGATGAAGACGATCCGCGCGCCGAACTGGTGCGTCGTCTGCAGGAGTACGAACGTTACAAACAGGCTGCAGAAGACATCGATGCCTTGCCACGGGTGAGACGCGACGTGTTCCCGGTGGATGTTGATTCGCCGGATCTGAAAATCGTGCGGCTGCCACCGCGAGTGGAGATGAAAGACATACTTTCGGCGTTCAAGGATGTGCTGCAACGCGCCTCCATGTACGAGAGACATCACATACATATGGAGCCCCTGTCAGTGCGTGAACGCATGTCGCGTGTGCTGAGTACGGTCTCGGTCGAGCAGTTTACCGATTTCAGCAAACTGTTCACGCTGGAGGAAGGCCGGGGTGGTGTAGTCGTCACCCTGCTGGCGATACTCGAGTTGCTCAAACAGTCCATGCTGGAGCTGGTGCAGACCGAACCTTATGGCCCGATCCATGTAAAGGCTGTGGGCAAGGTGAATAATTAACAGAACATGATGTTAAAAATATGAATGAAGATGAACTAAAAAAGATCATTGAAGCGGTGCTTTATGCCTCGGATGAACCGATGAGTCTGAATCGTCTGATGAGCCTGTTTCCCGAGGAAGGTCATCCGGGCCGTGATGCTATCAGGGCGGCGATAAGCCGGTTGCAGGAAGAAGCTGCGGATCGCAGCGTCGAGCTTAAGCAAGTCGGCAGCGGTTATCGTTATCAGGTCAGACAGGATTATGCCGAGTGGGTATCGAAGCTATGGGAAGAACGGCCGGCTCGTTACTCCCGGGCTTCACTTGAAACCCTTGCCCTGATTGCCTATCGTCAACCTGTTACCCGCGCCGAGATCGAAGAAGTACGTGGTGTCAGCGTCAGCTCACAGATCATCAAGGCTTTCATTGAACGTGACTGGGTTAAGATTGTGGGCCATCGTGACGTGCCGGGTAAACCTGCGTTGTATGCGACGACTAAAGGATTTCTGGATTACTTCAATCTTACTAGTCTGGAAGATCTGCCAAGCCTGGCTGAAATTCGTGATATCGATTCAATCAATGAAAAACTGGAACTGAGCCTGCCCGGTGAAAGCACCGAGATGGACATAGATGAAGAGATCTCTGAATCAACAGATGCGGATGTTTCAGATGAGGTATCACCAGAAACAGCAGAAGCCAATGAACTTGCTGAGCCGATGAACGGCTAATTTAAATAACAGGTAGGTTGGGCTGAGTAAAACGAAGCCCAACAGCATATTGCACAATATCGGGCGACCGAAGAAAGCGCCTGTTGGGCTTCACTATCGCTCAGCCCAACCTACGTAAAAGATGTAGCAACCGGTAAGCTCACCTTGAAAGAACGCCTGCAAAAAATTATTGCCCGCGCCGGCTATGGTTCACGTCGTGAAATTGAAAAATGGATCGAGCTTGGGCGGATCAAAGTCAACGGTCGGGTTGCGACTCTGGGTGATCAGATTGACCCGGCAGACAATGATAAAATCAGCCTCGATAACAAACCTCTGCGTAAACTTAATGTCACTCCGCGCCTGCGGGTGATCGCCTACAACAAGCCACTGGGGGAAGTTTGCACTCGCCACGATCCAGAAGGTCGTCCCACGATTTTTGATGCGCTGCCGAAATTGGGAACAGGCCGGTGGATAGCCATTGGCCGCCTCGACATTAATACTTCCGGCCTGTTGTTATTTACCACCGATGGTGAACTGGCTAACCGCCTGATGCATCCCTCAACCGAAGTCGAACGCGAGTACGCAGTGCGTGTTCGTGGTGAAGCAAGCCCGGAAGTGTTTAAACAATTACAGACCGGTGTGGAACTGGAAGATGGTCCGGCGCATTTTGATAACATCCTGGATTCCGGCGGGCAGGGCAGCAATCACTGGTATCACGTGATCCTGCGTGAAGGTCGCAATCGTGAAGTGCGACGGCTTTGGGAAGCAGTGGGGTTTACTGTCAGCCGCTTAATCCGCATTCGTTATGGCAGTATTGAATTGAAGCGTTACCTGCGCCTGGGAAAATGGAAAGATCTGGAAGAAAAGGATATTCAGCAGCTTCAAACCCTGGCGGGTATCAGTCCGGCAGCAAAACAAAACACGGCAGAAAAATCGGGCAGCAGGGCGCGAGCAGGTAAAGCGCACAGAGCCCAGAGGAAAAATACACGTAAAAAATAAACGTTATAAAAATCAAGGGTAAGTGTAAAGTTTTGTCTCTGTAAGCCGATAGTCTTTTTATCATTGGATTATGGACATTTGATTGAAGAGGCCTTGCATGCGCCACTCCCTGTTTTTTAAACTGTTTCTCCCCGTCACTATTCTTTTTATTCTTATCATTGTTGCTGTTGCGGTGGTCACACCGAAACTGGTAGAGCGCAATGCCGAAGCCGATGCACTGGTGGCGGCGCAGCATACGGTTAACCAGCTTAAGGTTCTGCGCGCCTATTACGTTAAGAACGTGATTAAAAAAGTGATTGGCAAGGGCGGCATAAAGGGCAGTTTCAATCACGAAAAAGATCCGAATGCCATTCCACTGCCCGCCACCATGATTCATGATTTAAGCAAACTGTATTCTGGCGATGGCACGGCCGTTTCCCTGTATTCAGCGTTTCCTTTCCCTAACCGAGCATCAAGACAACTGGATGATTTTGGCAAACAGGCCTGGGATACACTTAGCAATAACCCGGATACTGTTGTTACGCGTATAGATACGATAAATGGCGAGCCGGTTATGCGGGTTGCGATTGCTGATCGCATGGTCAGTGATGCCTGTGTCTCCTGTCACAACAGTCGGCCTGATACGCCCAAAGCTGACTGGAAGCTGGGGGATGTGCGTGGTGTACTGGAAGTGAATCTATCTATCGCTTCGGCGCTGGCTAACGGTAAAAATATTCAATACACCCTTCTCGGCGTTATTCTGGCGGCGATGATTATCGCTTATCTGATCCTTCTTTTTGTTTACCGCAAGTTCATTGGTGCAAGGCTGAAAAGCCTGCTCGAGGTGCTGCAGAATATTTCAGAAGGGGATGGCGATCTGACTCGACGTTTGCCCGAAGATGGCGAAGATGAAATTTCCCGGATTGCAAAAAGCTTTAACCGCTTTGCTGACAGTATGCGTAATACAGTAAGCCGGATATCGGAGATTACTCGGCATCTGTCTGATTCATCTTCCAGACTGGCGGAGATCAATCATGAGTCCAACGCAGCGGTCCACAATCAGGGCAATGAGACCAACCAGATTGCAACGGCGATTAATGAAATGGCGGCGGCAGCGGAAGAAGTCAGCCGGCATGCGGCAGAGGCGGCGCAGACCAGTACGGATACGGATAGCAGTACCCGGACAACACAGCGTGCAGTGAATGCGGCGATTAATGATATTCGACAGCTATCCGGTAAGCTGGAAGAGGCCGCCGGCACTATGAATCAGTTACAGGACGGTGCGCAGAATGTCGGTGGGGTGATTGATGTGATCCGCGGTATTGCCGAACAGACCAACCTGCTGGCGTTGAATGCTGCCATTGAAGCCGCGCGCGCCGGGGAACAGGGGCGTGGTTTTGCTGTGGTGGCCGATGAGGTGCGGACACTGGCCGCACGCACCCAGCAATCAACGGAAGAAATCAGGGAAATGATTGAGCAACTGCAGGAAATTTCAGGCAAGGCGGTTGATACCATGGAACAGAGTCAGCAGCAGGCCGAACATAGTGTCACTCAGGCAGGTAAGGCGGGCGAGTCGCTGGATAGTGTCGTACAATCCATTTCTGCTGTGAATGACATCAATACCCAGATAGCCGCGGCTGCCGAGGAACAGTCCCAGGTGGTTGGCAGCATTGATCAAAGCATTACTGCAATAAAGGAACTGTCTGAGCAGACCGTTACCCATGTCGCACAAAGTAGCAGCCTGAGCAATGAACTGGCAAACATGGCAACCGAGCTTCAGACCGAGGTCAATCGATTCAAGGTTTGAACTGCAATCCGATGTAGGTTGGGCTGAGCCCTGAAGAATGAAGGGTGAAGCCACAACAATAAGTGGTTATATCAAAAAGTATTAACCAACAGAGGATGTAGAGAAACGGCAAAATTTTTAATCCAGTTTTGTGGCTAATGTTTTGTTGGGTTTCGCACAGCTCAGCCCAACCTACGGTGAGTCTGCGTATTTATAAAATCTGGAATTATTGTTGCTGTCGCACATACTCATACATCACAATGGATGCCGCGATACTCACGTTCAGGCTTTCGGTATTACCGAACTGCGGAATGGCGAGGCTTTGTATCTGTGGGTAAAGCGATCGATCAAAGCTGTGTCCGAGTCCTTCATTACCCATAATAAACGCGCTTTTGACGGGTAGCGCCGTCTCGTAGATCTGTGCCTCTGCGTGTGCATCAAGCATGAACAGGCCGTAGTCCTGTTCCTGTAGCAACGAGTAACAGTCATCGAAGCTGTCATGGAAATGCGCCGGTACTTTGCGGAAAGCGCCCTTGGCCGGAGCCGGATCAAAGGGCGCAATGTTGACCAGATGTATCCCGTGCGCGCCGAAGGATTCCGCACTGCGAAAAATTTTCGGTACGTTGAAGCCGGCCTTCAGGTGATCCAGCACCAGCACGAAATCATGTACGCCCGCTGTCGCCAGCCTGTTTTTATAGCGTTCTTTTTTGTAACGCAGCAGGATGTTCTGATGTCGCTGATGGCGTTTTTTGCTTTCCTGTCGGCTGACCATAATTATCCGATTCATCTGAGCCATGGCTGGTTTATGGCCTTAATTTGACCTGAAATTTTAATAAATTTCCAGAAAAATCAATCAAATAAAATACCCACCAAAATGCTAAGGTTGAAATATTAGGTTTTGCTAATATAATGTCGGGAAATTAACAGGAAAATGGAGAGCGATATGCACAGGAACATCAAAGAACTCGAAGCCCCGGAACTGGCTCAGCGTCTGGATGATCAGCCCGAGGCTATCCGCGTCATCGATGTGCGCGAAATGAATGAATTTACGGCGGGCTCGATGCCGGGCGCCGAAGCCATGCCTATGGCCAGTATTCCGGTGCGCATGGATGAACTGCAACAGCAGGACAAGGAACTGATCATTATCTGCCGCAGCGGCGCCCGCTCAGCCCAGGTCTGCATGTTCCTGCAACAGCAGGGCTTTGACAAAGTCTTTAACCTGCGTGGCGGGTTGATGTCCTGGGCGCGCCTTGGTTTGCCAATCGAGCAGCCTCAGGCGGTTTAATTTTTCCAGGTTTAATTTCTGGTAGACCTCAATACCCCGCCCGCTTGCGGATGGGTAGTTTACCTGGACGGTTTGCGCGCTTTTTTCTTTTTCCTCGGCCGAGATTTTTCTTTTTTCTGCTCGCCACCAATGGGCGTGATGTTTAGCCTGCGCTGACAGACCCAGGTTTTTTTCAGCGCATGAAAGGTTTCTTTCGGCATACCGGCGGGTAGATCTACGGTGCTGTACTCATCATAGATTTCGATATGGCCGATGTATTCGCTTTCCAGATCCGCCTCATTGGCGATAGCGCCGACGATGTTACCGGGCTTTACATCCTGATCATAGCCAACGTCCAGACGGAAGCGTTGCATTTCGACTTCCGGGTGGCCTTTCAGTGGCAGCGCTTTATCGGATGCCGGTGATCGCGGTTTTTTTCCGGCCGGGTTGCGGGACGAATTTTTAGACTGGCGTGGTCTGTCATCGGCGTCGGTCTGTCGAGGCGGGCGTCGTTCTGCTTTCTCGGATAACAACAGCGGTTCGTCACCCTGTAATAGCCGCGCCAGGGCGGCGGCAATCTCAAGGGGTTCGGCGCCTTCTTCTTCCTGCACTTCGGTCAGCATCTGGTAAAAGAGTTCATTTTTGCCGGCCTCTGCCAGGGCATCAGTAATTTTTTGTTTGAAACGTGCGACGCGCTGCAGATTGATGTCGGCGGCAGTCGGCATTTTCATCGGTTCGATAGGCTGGCGAATGGTTTTTTCAATCGCGCGCAGCAGGCGTTTTTCACGCGGGGCGACAAACAGAATCGCTTCACCTTTTGCGCCCGCGCGCCCGGTGCGTCCAATGCGATGGATATAGGCTTCGACGTCATAGGGAATGTCGTAGTTCAGTACGTGGCTGATGCGTTTTACGTCCAGTCCACGGGCAACCACATCGGTGGCGACGAGGATATCTATCTGGCCTTTCTTCAGGCGATCCACGGTGCGTTCACGTAGTTTCTGTGGGATGTCGCCATTCAGCGCTTCGGCGGCATGGCCACGCGCTTCCAGTTTTTCCGCCAGTTCGACAGTCGCGGTCTTGGTGCGCACGAACACCAGCATGGCATCGAAGTTTTCCACTTCGAGGATGCGGGTCAGGGCATCCAGCTTGTGCAGACCACTTACCGGCCAGTAACGCTGATGGATGGTTTCGGCGGTGGCGGTGCGTTGCTGTACCTTGATCTCGACCGGCTTGTTGAGATGTTGCTGTGCGACCTTGCGCACTTCTTTGGGCATGGTTGCGGAGAACAGGGCGATCTGGCGTGTGGGTGGGGTTTGTTCCAGCACCCATTTAACATCGTCAATGAAGCCCATGCGCAGCATTTCGTCCGCCTCATCCAGCACCAGCGCCTGTAAGCCTTTTAGTTTCAAGGTGCCGCGGCGCATGTGATCCATCACCCGGCCGGGAGTGCCGACTACCACGTGTGCGCCGCGTTTCAGCTGGCGCAACTGAATTTCATAGGACTGACCGCCATAGATAGGCACCACGTGAAAGTTTTTCAGATAACGGGCGTATTTCTGAAAGGCTTCAGCGACCTGGATAGCCAGTTCGCGGGTCGGCGCCAGCACCAGTAGTTGGGGATCGCGCTGATTGACGTCAATGCGTGAGAGCAGCGGCAGGGCGAAGGCCGCGGTTTTGCCGGTGCCGGTCTGCGCCTGGCCCAGCAGGTCGTGTCCTTCCAGCAGCGGCGGGATGCTTTCCGCCTGGATGGGGGAGGGGGCTTCATAGCCCACGTCCTGGACAGCTCGCAGCAGCGGGGCGGCAAGGCCCATGGTTTCAAAGCTGGGCAAAGGTTTGGAATCGGACATGCCGGGATACCTGTAGTGATAGACGCACCGTAGCGGCGGCGTCAGGAAAAAAAGAGAATGCGGTGGTCGCTGTTACCCACCCGAGGTTGATTTACTCAGCCGGCCTGGCTGGCCAGTATAACATATATGTGTTCAGGCCAGTTGATCGTCGGCGACATGGTAGCGAGGATCTTCGATCATGTTGACTTCCACCAGATCGCCGGCCTTTTTCAACAGCTCGGTGCACTCGGGGCTGAGGTGACGAAGGTGCAGTCGCTTGCCGGCATTCAGGTAGCGCTCGGCCAGCGTATCGATGGCTTCGATAGCAGAGTGGTCATAGACCCGTGAATTCTGAAATTCCACTACCACATCGTCCGGATCGTTTTTCGGATCGAACAGATCCTGAAAATTCTTGACCGAGGCAAAGAACAGCGGGCCTTCCAGCTCGTAGACCTTGCCTTCCATTTCGTTCATATAGGACTTCACCTGAATATGTTTGGCATGCTGCCAGGCGAAGACCAGCGCGGAAACGATGACGCCCACGACTACCGCGATGGCCAGGTCTGTGGCGACGGTGACGGCGGAAACCAGGATCAGCACAAAGGCGTCACTGGCGGGAATCTTGCCCATAATGCGCAAACTGGACCATTCGAAGGTGCCGATGACGACCATGAACATCACGCCGGTGAGGGCGGCCAGCGGAATCATCTCGATGAGATCCGAGGCGAACAGGATAAACATCAGCAGGAATAAAGCGGCGCTGATGCCGGACAGGCGACCGCGACCGCCGGAGTTCACATTGATCATGCTTTGCCCGATCATGGCGCAGCCACCCATGCCCCCGAACATACCGGTGACCGTATTAGCTACGCCCTGGCCAACGCATTCCCTGTTGCCGCGACCGCGAGTTTCAGTCAGTTCATCAATCAGGCTCAGCGTCAGCAGCGACTCGATCAAACCAATCGCAGCCAGGATGATGGCGTAAGGCAGGATGATGCCAAAGGTCTCCCAGTTAAGCGGCACCATGGGAATATGAAATTCCGGCAGGCCGCCGGCGATGGAGGCCAGATCGCCGACGGTGCGGCTGTCCATACCGATAAAAATCACTATCAGACTGACTACGATGATGGCCGCCAGTGAGGAAGGCACGGCTTTGGTCAGTTTTGGCAGAAAATGGATGATAGTCATGGTCAGTGCGACCAGACCGAGCATGATCCACAAAGTTTCACCCTGTAGCCACTGTGACTGGCCTTCGGCGTCCTTGATCTGAAAATTATTGAGCTGGGCGAGGAAGATGACAATCGCCAGGCCGTTGACAAAGCCCAGCATCACCGGGTGGGGCACCATGCGGATAAATTTGCCGAGCCGCAAAATGCCCACCAGAATCTGAATGAGCCCCATTAGCACCACGGTGGCGAACAGATATTCGACCCCGTGTTGCGCTACCAGACTGACCATCACCACCGCCAGCGCACCGGTGGCGCCGGAGATCATCCCCGGACGTCCGCCGATGCTGGCCGTGATCAGCCCCACCATGAAGGCGGCGTACAGGCCGACCAGCGGATCGACACCGGCGACGAAGGCGAAGGCCACGGCTTCCGGCACCAGCGCCAGGGCGACGGTCAGGCCGGATAGAATATCGTCTTTCGGGCAGCCGCGTTCGGTGCATTCGAAACTGAAAAGCATGGTTTACCTCAGAACTTTCGGGTAGGGCGGTGGACAAAGCCGCACATCATAGCATATTAGAGACTCCTTAATAAACAGAAGCACCTACCACAGGACGTGGCTGAGGGTCGAAATATGTTTTCCGAGGAGGGGAGTGGATCCGCGTTCAGGTAACGCGGACATCACAATTTACGGGTGTTTCTGACTATCGCTGGCTGGTCGTTCTGTGACGTTTTCTGGCGACACCGAGCAGGCCAATCAGCCCGGAGCCGAACAGCCAGACAGCGGCGGGTACCGGAACAGTGGAAACGAATTCCATTGATAATGACATACCATCATAGGAGCCGCCGCTCAGTGCCGAACCGGGGGTGCCACTGAAGCCGAGTGCAACCGGGCTGAGCGTTGCAGTGGCATTAAAATCGGTGAAAATGACATCCCAGATCTGGGTAAGACTGTTGTAGGATTCGCCGTTGCTCCAGATGAGGTCAAAGTTCATACCAACCTGATCGACGCCGACAAACGAACTTAGTGAGGCTGCCCCTGCGCCAGTGGCGCCGTTATAGGTTTCATTAATATTGATGGTCCAGCCTTCTGTACCGAAGATTCGGCTGTCAACAGTAGAATTGACGCTGGCTGGAATTGTACTGGGCCAGGCGAGTGTGCTCATAAAGGTCCAGGTTTGCCCTGAGTCCAGTGCCACACTGTCAAATGTGTCACCCGCGAGGGTGTCGAGCAGTGACATACTGCCGGAGATTTGAGCTTCAGGCGGTGGCGGCCATGCGCCATGACCGGCGAGGGCGTTATTGGCGAAAAGAAGTCCTGCAGACAGGATTGAAAAAATAGTTATTTTTTTCATACCGTTGGTTCTCCCTGATTATTGTAATTTTCTTGTTTGAATATGCTAAATAGATGGCGTTCCAAATACCAGCGAAACGGTAGGTTGGGCTGAATAAAATGAAGCCCAACAGAATGTCGAAAGAGGCTCTGTTGGGCTTTGTTTCCCATAGAATCCCTTCGGGCTTCATTACGGATTTCCTGATCCTGCTTCACAGGATTCTGGTCTCACTCAGCACATCCTTCTACACCTAACATCTGGACACCCTTTTGGAACTTTTATTTAGATAAACTGTTTTAGGGTATATTGTCAACGGCAAATGATTCATTGTTTGAACTGGCGGGCATAGAAAATCAGGAACGGCTCAGGTGTAATAAATTCTTCACTAATGGGTGCTTTTTCTCCTGCTCAAAACGTTATACCCTGTTTTGTTTTTCACCTTCAAATGGAAATTCATATGAACACTAATCAACCGGACTGGGCCAGCATTGCTGAAAAATTTGATCTCTGGATACCCCATATCGCCCCTGTAGGTGAAACCTTGCTGGACGCACTGCAGACAAAGGCGGGCGATCGTATTATTGATCTGGGGTCTGGCACCGGTGAGCCGGCTTTAACGCTGGCGCGACGCATGCAGGGCAAGGTCGATATCACCGGTACTGACAGCGCCGAGCCGATGGTGGCGGTTGCGCAACGCAAGGTCGAAGAGGAAAAGCTGAAAAATATCCGTTTCCAGGCCATGCCGGCGGAAAAACTCGAATTTGAAGACAACAGTTTTGATCGCGCGCTTTCCCGTTTTGGCGTCATGCTGTTTGAAGATCCCCTGCAGGGCAGCAGGGAAATACATCGCGTACTCAAACCCGGTGGTCGTTTCGCTATTGCCGTGTGGAGCACAGCGGAAACCATGCCGACTCTGCACTGGTCATATCAGGCCTTCAGGGATCGCATACCGGATGAACTTGCTCCGCCTCTGGCCAGAGTGACCTCGCTGGGCGCCCCCGGGCTGCTGGAAGATTTATTGCAACAGGCCGGCTTCAGGGGATTTGAAGTCAGGGCGCATACCTTTCATTATCAGTTTGCTTCCTTTGATGATTACTGGGATACGGTAGAAGCCTCGGATATTCTTAAGCAACAGTATGACGCCCTGCCTGAAACTGAGCGCGCCGCCATTCGTGATGAAGTGGCTCTGTTCGCAAAAGATTTTCATACTGAGAACGGCCTGGTTATTCCACATGAATATCTGCTTGCATGCGGACATAAATGAACTGATGTTCTCAATTCAGGGGAAACTACGGATAAATTTATGCACTGTATCGGTAAATAAATTCATGCATCCCTGCACGTATTTACCTTGCTGAGTACGGCAAGCTGTCTCGGGAGAGAGGAGACAGCGGATTGAAACAGGTGTTAAAGCGGAACGACATCTTCAGCCTGAGGCCCTTTCTTGCCTTCGGCTTCGGTAAATTCGACTTTCTGGCCCTCTTCAAGCGAGCGGTGGCCTTCACCAACAATGGCGCGAAAATGAACAAACAGATCTTTGCCACCCTCGCGTTCAATAAAACCATAACCTTTTGCGCTGTCGAACCATTTGACGGTTCCGGTTTGTCTTTCTGACATGTGTTGTATACCTTAAATAAATTGTAAACATGCTCGCCTCAATCGGCGAACCATCAGTATGAATCCTGGCAGGCGCTATGAAGCCTGATTCGAATGTATCTGTGAGGAAACAGCGAATGTCAGTCATTATAGGCAGGACGAAGACCATGCTGATTGACAAGGTATATCGTTCCAGACTGAAATGCAAACCATGTTTAAGCCCTCCGGTAAATTTACCAGCATTGACTTTGGCTCCCGGCGCTGAAACAAAAAGACGGCTGCTATTTTCACACTGGCGACCTGGCGTAAAAGGATTTTATTACATTGTTTTTGCGATTGGATTATCCTGTATTGAACTCGGATTACTCTGCAGCGGACATCTAAAATGAAAAAAAAGTTTCCTGTTCTGTTAGCGCTTATTCTGATAGTTGCTATTGGCGCTGTTTATTTCTGGCAGCAGCAACAGCAAAATGACGAGGACGGTCAGCTTACCCTTTATGGCAATGTTGATATTCGGGAAGCCCAACTGGCGTTTAACAGCAGTGAACATATTGATGTCATCCTTGTACAGGAAGGTGACAGGGTAAAAAAGGGGCAATTGCTGGCCCGCCTGCATACCGAGGTGCTTGAGGCCCAGCTGACCGAAGCCAGGGCGCAACTGGAAGCTCAGCAACAAACGCTGGGCAAGCTGGAGGCCGGTAGCCGTCGAGAGGAAATCAGCAAGGCCCGCGCCGAACTCGAGGCGGCAAAAGCCAGGGCCGGCTCAGCCAGGGCGACCTACAAACGTCTGCTGCCGATGTTGAAAAAAGATCTGGTCTCGCCTGAGGATGTGGAAAACGCCCGCGCTGCGGCCGATGCGGCCAGAGCCGAGATGAAGGCCGTGCAACAGGCGTTGACCTTGCTGGAGCTGGGGCCACGCAAGGAAGATATCGCTATTGCAAGAGCCGTGCTCGCCAGTCGCAGGGCCGCCGTGACGCTGGCGGAGCAGCGTCTGGATGACGCCAACCTTTATGCGCCCGCCGATGGCATTATTCGCAACCGCATACTTGAACCGGGCGACATGGCCTTTCCACAAACCCCGGCCCTGACGCTGGCTTTCATTAATCCGGTCTGGGTGCGCACCTATCTGCCTGAACCGGCGCTGGGCAAAATCAGCCTTGGCGCAGCGGCAATGATTTATACCGACAGCTTTCCCGGCAAGGCCTATCAGGGCTGGGTGGGCTATATTTCCCCGACCGCCGAGTTCACTCCCAAGAATGTGCAGACCCCTGAGCTGCGCACACGGCTGGTCTACTCGGTGCGGATCTTCGCCTGCAATCCGCAGGATGAGTTGCGGCTGGGCATGCCCGCCACGGTGCGTATTGCGATTGATCAGCCGCCCGCCGGCCAGAAAGCCGCCAGCAAAAACTGCGAAACTTAGATTGATGTTAGCGGCATGACTCATCCGGCAATGGTTCTTTCTGATCTCAGTAAGAGCTTCCATAGTGGAGGACGCCGGCTGCCGGCTCTGATCGATGTCAGTTTCAGCATTCAGCCCGGCCGGGTCACCGGTCTGATTGGCCCGGATGGCGCAGGCAAAACCACCCTCATGCGTCTCGCTGCAGGTTTGTTTATTGCCGACAAGGGTGAAATCGAGGTGCTTGGCGTCGATGCCAGGCGCGATCCTTTGCTGGTGCAGTCACGGGTGGGCTATATGCCGCAGCGCTTTGGCCTGTATGAGGATCTGAGCGTTCAGGAGAACCTGGATCTCTATGCCGATCTGCAGAATGTGCCCCGGCAACAGCGTGCCGCACGTTATAAAGAACTGATGCATATGACCGGTCTGGCTCCCTTTACCCAACGTCTGGCCGGCAGGCTTTCCGGTGGCATGAAACAGAAGCTGGGACTGGCCTGCACCCTGGTGCGCTCACCGCAATTGTTGTTGCTGGATGAGCCCACGGTCGGTGTTGATCCGGTTTCCCGTCGCGAGCTCTGGCAAATTGTTTATCAACAGGTGCGGGATGCCGGTATGACGGTGCTCCTGAGTACCGCCTATCTGGATGAAGCCGAACGCTGTGATGAAGTGATCCTGCTGCATGAAGGGCGGATGCTGGGGCAGGGCAAACCGCAGAGCTTCAGCGATGAGGTGGCCGGACGTGTTTTTCAGGCAGGCGCCGAAAATCTCGGTGCGCGCCGCCTGCAGGCGCAACTGAGCCGTGCGCCGGGTGTGCTTGACGCCCTTATCGAAGGTGAAACTGTGCGCCTGGTGATGCAGAAGGATGTCACTGCCGAGGCGGATGTCCTGCTTCCCGGTGAATCCGGGATCCGCATAACGCCGGCCGCGCCGCGCTTTGAAGACGCTTTTGTCGCAAGGCTTAAAACCCGTACCGACAAGGACAAACAGACACTCGCGCTACAGGTAAAAATCAGTGATGGCAATGATGACGTTATCCAGGTAAAAAATCTGCTGCGTCGCTTTGGCGAGTTTGTGGCGGTGAATAATGTCAGTTTTAGTGTCAGGCGCGGGGAGATCTTCGGCCTGCTGGGCGCCAATGGCGCCGGTAAGTCCACCACCTTTCGCATGCTTTGCGGCCTGCTGCCGGCCAGTTCGGGACAGCTGGCGGTGGCGGGACATGATCTGCGTACCGCCGCCGCCCGCGCTCGTAGCCGGATTGGTTACATGGCGCAGAAATTTTCGCTTTATACCAATCTTTCGGTACTACAGAACCTGCGGTTTTTCTCCAGTGCCTATGGGCTGCGCGGTAAACAGCAGAAACAACGGCTTGAATGGGCGCTGACTACGTTTGAACTGGATGCTTATCGGGATGCCAATGCCGGTGATCTGCCGCTGGGTTACAGGCAACGGCTTTCCTTTGCCGCCGCGCTGATGCATGAACCAGAGATCCTGTTTCTGGATGAACCCACTTCAGGCGTCGATCCTTTAGCGCGACGAGAATTCTGGGCCTGGACCAATGCGCTGGCTGAAATGGGCGTTACCGTACTGGTGACCACCCATTTTATGGAAGAAGCCAATTACTGTGATCGTCTGGTGATCATGGCGGAGGGCGAAGTACTGGCTCAGGGCACGCCTCGGGAAATGAAGGATCTGGCGCGTAATCCGGATCTCCCCGATCCGACCATGGAAGATGCCTTCATCTGGCTGATTGAACAGAAGGAAGCGGCGGCATGAATAAAAACAGCACCAGTCGCATGCGACTGCTGGGCATGATCCGCAAGGAAACCTGGCAAATCCTTCGTGATCCCTCAAGCATCTCCATTGCCTTCGTCATGCCCGTGGTGCTGCTGTTCCTGTTTGGTTATGGCGTATCCCTGGATGCCAAACACATTCCGGTGGGTATCGTCATTGAACAGCCTGATCTGGCCAGTCGTTCACTGGCTGGTTCGTTTGAGCGTTCCGAGTTTTTCAGACCTGTTTATTTCAATGCCATTCAGGCAGCGAAAACAGCCCTTGATGAACGTGAAATTGAAGGCATCATCTGGATGCGTAATAATTTTTCCGCCAACCTGCTGTCCGGTCAGCAGGCGCCTATCGGTGTGATAGTCAATGGTGTGGATTCCAACCAGGCCAATATCACCCGTGGTTATATTCAGGGCGCCTGGCTGGCCTGGTTGACGCTCTATGCCGAAGCACGGGGTCGACCCCTGTCCATGCCGATCGAGCTGGAACAACGTGTCTGGTTCAATGCCGCGCTTTCCAGCCGCCTTTTTCTGGTGCCGGGACTGATTGCCATCATCATGACCCTGATCGGCTCATTGCTGACCGCTATGGTGGTTGCGCGGGAATGGGAGCGGGGCACCATGGAGTCGTTGATGGTTACCCCGCTGCGCATTAGCGAAATGCTGGTCGGTAAACTGATTCCCTACTTTGTACTGGGCCTGGGTGGCATGCTGTTTAGTGTGGCCCTGGCGGTGTGGCAGTTTGAGGTTCCCCTGCGGGGTTCCTTCTGGCTGCTGGTGGCTTGCTCGGCGTTGTTTATGCTGGTGGCCCTGTTGATTGGCCTGCTGATTTCCATTGTTTCAAAAAGCCAGTTTGTCGCAGGCCAAATCGCCATCATTGTTACCTTTTTGCCTGCGTTTATTCTTTCGGGGTTTCTGTTTGATATTAATTCCATGCCTGCGCCTATACAGGCGATTACCCACCTTGTGCCAGCGCGCTATTTTGTCGCTATATTGCAAACCCTGTTTCTGGCCGGAAATGTCTGGCCGGTGATCCTCGCCAACATGGGCGCGCTGTTCCTCATGCTGGTATTTTTCTTCGCACTGGTCTGGAAGAAATCCTGTAAACGTCTGGAATAAGTCATGCATTTGGGACATATCATTGCCCTTGCTATCAAGGAATTTCTGGCGCTGTTACGGGACAGGCGTAGCCGCATGGTGTTGATTGTACCCCCGATCGTGCAGTTGCTGGTGTTCAGTTTTGCCGCTACCTATGATCTCAACAATGTTCCTATTGCTATTTACAATCAGGATACGGGCTCGGTTTCCCGTGAGCTGATCAGCCGCCTTGAAGGTTCGCCCAATTTCCAGATCATCAGAACAGTCAGCCACGAAGGTGAGATTGCTTCGCTGGTTGACAATAGAGATGTGCTGCTGGTGCTGAACATCGGGCCGCGTTTCAGCGCCGACATGCTGCGCGGTATAAGCACACCAGTACAACTCATTCTTGATGGCCGCAATTCCAATACTGCAATGACGGCGATGAATTACCTGCGTACCATTCTGCTGGATTTCAATAGTAACTGGATGAAAAAACAGGGGCAGGCCGGGCCAAAGACGGTGCTGGAAATTCGCAACTGGTACAATGAAAATCTGCAATCGCGCTGGTTTATCGTGCCCGGTATTGTCGGTCTTCTGACCCTGGTGGTGACCCTGCTGGTCACGGCCCTGTCGGTCGCCCGCGAACGTGAAGCCGGAACCTTTGATCAGCTGCTGGTGACGCCGATTCGACCGGTAGAAATTCTCATCGGTAAGGCTATACCAGGCATTGTCGTCGGTCTGCTTGAATCCACTGTCATCATTATTCTGATGGTTGTGCTTTTCAAGATCCCGCTACGCGGCGATATTGGCGCACTCTACCTTGGCATCGTACTTTTCCTACTTTCCGCCACCGGGGTAGGGCTGATGATCTCCGCTATTTCCGTCACCCAGCAACAGGCCATACTGGGCGCCTTTCTGTTCATGGTGCCGGCGGTCATTCTTTCCGGTTTTTCCACGCCCATCGCCAACATGCCTGAGGTGGTGCAATGGTTGACTTATCTTGATCCCCTGCGTTATTTTCTCATTATAGTGCGAGGTGTTTTTCTGGAAGGCGACAGTTATGATCTGTTGTTTAACCAGTACTGGCCGATGTTGATCATCAGTATCGTCACCCTGGCGTTTTCCGGCTGGTTGTTTCGGCACAGGATGTATTAAAAACCCACCGTCTGCTTTTTTCTCCGGGAGTTTATAAATGAGCGACACAGCTTCTAACTGGCGCGATCATTTTATCGCACTGCGCAGCAACAAAATGTTTGAGATGACGGTTATCGCCATCATCATACTGTCCGCCATGTTAATTGGTGCGACCACCTATGATATCGAGCCCGGCTGGATGACGTTATTAAAAGTCCTGGATATTGGTGTGACACTGTTTTTTATGGTGGAAATTCTTATTCGTATGGCGGCTGAGGAAAAGTTGCGTAATTTTTTTAAAGACGGCTGGAATGTGTTTGATTTTATAATCGTGTCTATCAGTTTAATTCCTGTTTCTGAAAATGACATGGTGTTACTGGCTCGCCTGTTAAGAATTTTCCGCGTCCTGCGTCTGGTCTCCATGATTCCTGAATTGCGTGTACTTATGGACGCGCTGGTAAAATCCATACCCCGAATCGGCTATGTGGCGCTATTGATGTTTATCATTTTTTATATATTCGGCGCCGTCGGTAGTTTCTTATATGAAAAAATCAATCCCACACTCTGGGGTGACATTTCCATCTCCATGTTAACCCTTTTCAGAGTTGCCACCTTTGAAGACTGGACCGATGTAATGTACGAAACCATGGTTGTTTATCCCTGGAGCTGGGCCTATTACCTGGTTTTTATTTTCCTCACTGCATTTGTTTTTCTAAACATGATGATCGGCGTCGTGCTCGATGTAATGAACAAAGAACATGAAAAACTGAGTCTGGAGCAGGGTGAGGGTGAAGCCAGTGAAGTTCACTGGATAAAAGAGCATACGGCTGAGATGGAACTGCGCATGGCGCGTATGGAAAATATGCTTGAAAGACTGGTTGAGAGTAAGGGTAAATAAGTAGTGAACAGAGCTGGTGATGCTGACATCACCGGCTCTGTTACTGAATAATTCTTTCCTGTTTTACGCCTGTGTTTATTGATTGGGCAGGTGTTTAAACCGAATAGCGTATAAGCAGGACAAAAACCAAACAGGCCGGTCACAAGAGGAAGAATTCCCAGCCATCCCCAGAGGGCTGTGGGCCGATAAAAATGATGGAAATTAAGCCCTGGCCAACAATGACAGGTAAAATTTTATCAATACCATCTACGGTTTTCATGATATTTATAAACTGTTTTTATTTGAAATGATTGCCCATATGTATACAAACATACGGACAGGGATTCTTATTTGGAACGCTTATGACTATAATGTTATCAGCCAGGATTATATAGAACGATTTGCTAACAATATCAAAAACCACATCGAGCAGGGGCGCATGAATGAGTTCTTTTGACTTAGGCCTGCTTCCCTCTGGACATCTGCACTGCTTCGCCTTAGATGCAGCTGATTCAAAAGGTAAAGAGATTCATCTTGCCCCTGTCGGCAAGGCCTTCGCACGCAGTGTGGGTGAAGGTTTATTCAGCCTGGCGGCCAGAAAAAACAGTGAGGATTTTTCTCCATCGCTGCAATATTGGCGCAACTTTGCCTGCCAGTATCTGAGCCATCGTTGCCAGCAGGCGCAGGTAGATCTGCAATATCCTGATCCTGTCGAGCCGTTCACCGCCACCGAAACCATGCCGCTACTTCTGAATGCGCCGCCCATGCGGGGAGCTGAGTATCTCTCTGCCTCAGTGCTACAGGATATTCGTTGCCTGCTCGATAACTGGGTGTGCGAACAGATACAGTCTTTCGGTGGACTCGGTGCGCTGCTCGCCAAAAAAGCGCCCCAGTGGCATCAGGTGGGGCGAGTCTGTTTTCATCTAGCGGAAAATAAAAATGATCCGGATTACCCCTTTGCCTTTATGGCAACCTATGTCCCCAAACTTTCAGAGCAGGGCCAGATTCGTCATCAACCTCTCAGTCGCGCCCTGCAGGAGTATGCGGGAGCGAAAAACAAAAAGGCATTGATTCATCTGCTTTCCCCTGTTCAACGCGCCGCTGAATCCAGTCAGATGATTAAAGATCTGGTTGATACCGGTGATATTTATCACCCTTTGGTCTGGACGCCAGCGGAGGCCTATGCATTTCTTAAGGACGCATCAGCGTACGAGCAGTGCGGCGTCGTTGTTCGATTGCCTGACTGGTGGAAGAAACGCAGCAGACCGCGTGCCAGCGTGACCATTGGTGAGAAAAAGCAGAAGAACTTTAATGCGGATTCGCTACTGGATTTTAAACTGCATATTGCGCTGGGCGGTGAGCCTCTGAGCAAGGCCGAGTTGAAAAAACTGATGGCGGCGGACGATGGCCTTATTTACATGAAGGGGCAGTGGATTGAGGTGGATCAGGCGAAGCTGAGTGAAGCACTGGCGCACTGGGAAAAGGTGCAGGTCGAGGCGGCCAGTGGCGGACTTGGCTTTGCAGAAGGGATGCGGTTGCTGGCGGGTGCGCCGGCTGATCTAAAGACGGATGATGCCCTGGAAGAGAGTCGGGCGTGGTCGTTTGTTCAACCCGGTAAATGGCTGGCCGCCGAGCTGGAGGCGTTAAGATCGCCTGAGCAGGCGAAGAGCATCAATCCGGGCAAAGCACTCAAAGCGACGCTTCGGCCCTATCAACAGACGGGTGTGAATTGGCTGTGGTTGCTCTCCCAATTGGGGCTGGGCGCCTGTCTGGCGGATGACATGGGGCTGGGAAAAACCATGCAGATTATCTCGTTGCTGCTGGTATTAAAAAAGAAGCGCAGCGACGCCCCCTCTCTGCTGGTGTTGCCTGCATCGCTGATGGGCAACTGGAAAATGGAGCTTGAGCGTTTTGCCCCCTCCCTGCGCTGTCTGTTTATCCATAGTTCCCAGTTAAACAAAAAGACAATGGACGCTATCGCGAATGAAAGCACCGCCTTAAAAGATATCGATGTTGTTCTGACCACCTATGGTACGCTGATGCGTCAGCCGTGGTTACATGAACAGGCGTGGCGAGTACTGGTGCTGGATGAGGCTCAGGCAATCAAGAATCCCTCCGCCAGACAGACGAAAGCGGTAAAGGGGATCAAGGCCCAATCCCGTATCGCCCTGACGGGCACGCCGGTGGAGAATCGACTCTCGGATCTCTGGTCGCTGTTCGATTTTCTGAACCCCGGCTTGCTGGGTTCTGCTACACGCTTCAGAGGTTTTGTGAAATCACTTGCTGAGCGCAAGCATGATCAATATGCGCCGCTGCGCAATCTGGTCGGCCCCTACATTCTGCGTCGACTCAAGACTGATCGCTCAATCATCAGCGACCTGCCTGAGAAGACTGAAGTGACGGCCTACTGTGGCCTGAGCAAGGTTCAGGCAGCGCAATATCAGCAGAGCGTGACACAGATGGCGAAAGCCATCGAGAACCTCGATGGCATAAAGCGCCGTGGACTGGTGCTCTCCTACCTGCTGCGCTTCAAACAGATCTGCAATCATCCATCACAACTGCTGGGGGATGGTGAGTATGCTCCCAACAAGAGTGGCAAATTTCAACGGCTGGCCGAACTTTGTGAAGAGATCGCCTCACGCCAGGAAAAGCTGCTGGTCTTTACCCAGTTTCGTGAAATGACCGCGCCACTGGCTAACTTTCTTGCCCGGCAATTTGGCCAGCCCGGTCTGGTGTTGCACGGAGGTACGGCGGTCAAAAAGAGACAAAAACTGGTCGAGCAGTTTCAGGACGAAGAGGGGCCACCCTTCTTTATCCTCTCGCTCAAGGCGGGTGGAACCGGCCTCAACCTGACACAGGCCTCCCATGTTATCCACTTTGATCGCTGGTGGAACCCGGCAGTGGAAAACCAGGCTACCGATCGCGCCTTTCGCATCGGTCAGAAAAAAAATGTGCTGGTTCATAAATTTGTCTGCCAGGGTACGGTCGAAGAGAAGATCGATGCCCTGATTGATGAAAAAACCACCCTTGCCAATGATTTACTGGAAGGCAACGCCGACACGCTGCTAACCGAGATGGATGACAGGGCATTACTTAATCTGGTATCACTGGACATTGAAAAAGCGAAAGTATGACAGGTGAAATAAAATGAGTTATGGCGGATGGGCTCCTTACGTGCCGGTAGCAAAACGACGCGCTCGGGCAGCCAGAGAAATAAAAAAACTGGCAAAGAAGGGTATGGAAATTGAACCCATCGAGGTTCAGGGGCAGAAGATCGCCAGCACCTTCTGGGGTAAAGCCTGGTGCGATCATCTGGAAAAATTCAGTGATTACGATAATCGCCTGCCAAGGGGACGAACCTATGTGCGTAACGGTTCGGTCTGTCATCTGGCCATCTCAAAGGGCAAAGTGGAGGCTATCGTCAGCGGCTCAGAACTCTATAAAATAAAAATCAACATTAGCCCGCTCAGTGCAAACAAGTGGAAAAACGTACGTACGCGGTGCGCCGGGCAGATTGGCTCCATGCTGGAACTTCTGCAGGGACGGTTCTCCGATAATGTGATGAAAGTGGTGACCGATCAGAATAAAGGACTCTTCCCCAAACCTGGCGAGATAAAGCTCGCCTGTAACTGCCCGGACTGGGCTGAGATGTGCAAGCATATCGCCGCTGTACTGTATGGCGTTGGCGCCAGACTGGATCATCAGCCGGAACTGCTTTTTCTGCTGCGTAATGTTGATCATGAAGAGCTCATTTCGGCTGAACTGGATATGCAGACAGTGACAGCCGGAACAGGAAAACGGCGGCGGCTGGCCGAGGCGGATCTTTCCGGTGTGTTTGGCGTGGACATGGATGAGCCGGTAAAACCCAGTCGCCCCAAAAGCACAAAGGCCATGAGCAACAGCCGCAAAAAGAGCGCAGGCAAGAAAGCAGCCAAAAAGAAAGTAAGCGTAAAGCAAAATAAAAAAGCATTTATCCCGACAGCCGCTGCCGTTACCAGACTCCGCAAGCGCTTTCAGATGACCCCCTCCCAGTTTGCAACGCTGCTTGGTGTTAGTGCCGTCACAGTGAGCAACTGGGAAAACAGCCGTGGCAAGCTCAATCTTCGCCAACGCAGCCTGGATGCGCTCATCTCGGTAGCGGAACTTGGC